>SDBT01000352.1_pt1 | contig 70703 bp, 70 predicted proteins | sample 2277101 | NCBI WGS metagenome assembly SDBT01 (sample SAMN10404973, study PRJNA504765) | marine sediment metagenome | isolation source: marine sediment core GS10_PC15, 103 cmbsf | place: Arctic Ocean: Southern Knipovich Ridge | collected 2010
GATGGAGGTTCATTTGGCGGCGTAAACCTGCCCTCCTTCGCTTCGCTCAGTCGGGCAGGTTTACCTTTAATAGTAGGAGAATATGGAAACGTAAAGTGACAACTTTTAATCAGGACTTGACAACATATCAAAAATCAAAAATATTTAAGGCGGGAAAAGGCGAATCAATAGGGGTTAGGGGATTGGGTTTAATATTTGGTTGAAAGCGGTCGGGGATTTTTGAAAATAATACTTGTAGAGTAGACTGAAAGTTGTATAAAATATGCCAGACGCGCCAAGTGGAGAATGTGTAACTCAGCTTGGAAAAACGGAGGAGAGTTGAAATGTAAATCTCAAGGCGCTTCTGCGATTGATTATCGATTGAAAGGTCCAGATTCTTAATTTGCTCGACGCTCGTATCACGTAATTGCGCAGTTATTCCTGCTCTTGCAGAGCTTTTAGCTGAAATTGACAAAAAATTTTCGTTTAGTGTGACAATATATGTCACTGTGAGAAGAAATCTTTAGTTTTTGTTAACGGGTGGTCTTAAATTGAAGTTTTTATGAAGAATAATGAGCCGGTGAAGTCGGATTTTTAAAACGGCAGAGGAAAAAAAACAAAATAAAAAGGAGTTTAAAAGGAATCCAAAATGGCAAACACTGAGGGATCAGATCAAAACAAATCAAACAATAATGCTTTAAGTACCTTTTTTGCATTGTCAGAGGTGAAGAATTATTATGAAAGTTCTTTTAAGAAATTAACAACAATGTTCACAATAGGAATGACTTTTCTTGTTTTTGTGCCCATAGGTGGATATTTACTGGTGCACAGTTCACTTAATGAGACTGAAAAGAAACTTGAGCTAAGAATGAATAAAGCTGAAGAGAGACTCAAAGGTCAGATTGTTAATTTAAAAACTAACTTAGAAGAGCAAATATCTAAGCAGGAGGATGCCTCAGTTAAAATAATAAAGGCAACTGAAAAGAAGGTTATGGCTGACATAGAAGAGAAAATATCTAAGCAGAAGAATTCCTCACTTAAAGAAATAAAGGCAACTGAAAAGAAGGTTATGACTGACATAGAAGAGAAAATATCTAAGCAGAAGGATGCCTCAGTTGAAGTAATAACGGAGGCTGAAGCTAATTTTACAACTCGGATTGAGGATGTAAAAACCGAAATATCTGAGCAGCAGGAAGATTCACTTCTTGAAATTAGCAAAGCTATTGGACTAATAGAAGAGAAAACAAAAAAGCAAACCAATGATATAAAGAACGAACTGAAAGAAGATCTGGCCAAAGCCATGGCTGAGAACTACATGAGAATAGCAGATGCTTTAAATGATCTCCCTACCAAGCAGTCTTATTGGAAACTAATTAGCGTTGTATTATATACCGAAGCAGCTCTTGAATATGCAAAAAGTGGCAAACAAGACGACTTACGGCGTATCTTGGAATTGTCTGAAACTATTGTTGCAACTAAATTAAACGGCGAAAAATACAAAAACGATAAAGGCCTGAGAGGTGTGTATCGGAAGCTGTTTTCTATAATACTGTGGAATATTTATGAGATTCGCTCTACAATTATAGAGGAGAAAGAACACAAAAAAAATTACCATCTTCATCTGTTAGATTCTCTCGAAGAAAAAACGCAAAATATTTGTGTCTTAATCGACAAAGAGTTGCTTAAAAGGCATTGAGCTATTAATATTTGACACAAGAAGGCACAAACAAGCAATTACTCACAAAAAACCAGAAATTGAGGATATACCAACCGAATCAAAGAAACCAATCTCTGAAGTTCCCCAAAACCAAGATCCTTCCGCCACTTGATAGCCTTAAAAAATATCAAAGATAAACCATCCTCGAATTTCATTATTAGATTTGACGGCAAATGCGGGGTTGGGGGCAGGCCTTTGGCCTGAGATAGTAGAGCAGTAGATAGGTGAACAGTATTTCTATTAAATAGATTCCTCGGCTGCGCTCGGAATGACGTTTCTCAATAGATTTCTCGACTCGCCTACGGCTCGCTCGAAATGACGGATGGCTGCGCTCGGAATGACGGAGGGCTGTGCTCGCAATGATGTTTCTCAATAGATTCCTGCCCCCCGCTTTCGCGGGGACAAGCTTCGCAGGGGTGACATTTTAATAGATTCCTGCCCCTGCTTTCGCAGGGGTGACAATCCTGCGTTCGGAATGACGGAGGGCAGGCAAAGCAGGGGGTTGGGGTGTAAAAAAATTGTCAAGTTGTATAGAAACCTGACGTCTTTGTTTTAGGGGGGAAAACGGGTTTTTTTGCACTTATGCGGTTTTTGGGGCGATAAAGGGGGTTTTTGAACGATTAGTGATTAATGATAAATGATTATTGGGCATCTGGCACGATTCTTGCATATCGTTAAGCGTGGATAAAGTTTGTACGGAAATTGCGCGAGGTTAAAAATGAGCAGTACAGGGAATATAATTGATTTTCTCGAGGCCGGCCTAAGGGCTGAAGGGCTTCGTCAAAAGGCGATAGCCAGTAATATCGCCAATATGCAAACTCCCGGATACCGCAGTATCGGCGTCAAATTCGAACAGTTACTGGCTGAGGCGCTGGATTCAGACGGCAGTGTCAAGCTGAGTGAAATCGAGGCACAAATTCACCAGCTCGGGACAACGCCGGTGAAATCCAACGGTAATGACGTCAACCTGGAGGCCGAGATAGGCAAGATGGTCAAGAACAGCCTTCGGCACATGGCCTACGTTCGGCTGATTGGTAAGAAGTATCAGCAGATTGATTTGGCGATAAACGTGAAATAGCAGGTTGAGCGACGGCTGTAAGAGAAAAACTTTAGAAAGGGGTAAAGCAGATGGAAGTTAACGGTTCTTTTGGGCCTATAGATATAGCGATTTCGGGTTTGCGGGCGCACGGCAAGCAGATGGAAGTGATTCACTCCAATATCGCCAACGCCCGCACGACCGACGCCGGCAATGGAGAGCCTTACCGCAGACGTGAGGTGAAATTCACGACTGACGGCGACGGCATTGGCAGTGTCATTATCGATAGTATCGTAGCGGATATGAGTAAGTTCAACGCAATTTTAAATCCCGGACACCCCGACGCGGGCGAAAACGGATACGTGTCGATGCCGAACGTCAGTATCCCGACCGAGATGATAAACCTGACTATGGCCACCAGGGCATATCAGGCAAACGCCGCGATTCTTAAACGTTATCAGAAAATGGTGGAAACCACACTCGAACTTCTTAGATAAGTAGGGGAAAAATCATGATTAACCTGAATCCCAATTTAACTTCCGGTGTGGCCAAGACCGGGATTGCCGGGCCCAAAAACGGGAATAATACGGCCGGTTCGGTAGATTTTGCCAAGACTGTAAAGGCGGTCGAAAAATATCTGTCCAAGGTCAATGAGCAGGGCCAGGCGTTTGATATGTCAGTAAAAGACTTAATGACCGGCAAGAATGAGGATATTAATTCGGTTGTCGCGGCGTTTGCTAAAGCTGATATGAGTTTCAAGCTTCTTGTAGGTGTCAGGAACAAGTTGATAGAGGCCTACAAGCAAACAATGAATATGCAGTTGTGATTCGGGCGTGGGCCGGTACGCTAACTTTACAGGATTTATAAAAGATGAATTTTTTTCAGAAGTTAGGCGCAATCTGGAGCAATGTCGGACTGGTTCAGCGGGCATTGCTGATAGCGATTTTTCTGACGTTTGTTATCGCAGGCGGTCTGCTTAGTCGCTGGGCCAAAAGACCCGATATGGGCATACTCTACTCAAATCTGGACCCGGAAGAAGCCGGCAAGATTACAGACAAGATTAGTGAGCAGAATATCCCGTATGAACTGAGAAACGGTGGAACAAGTATCTATGCCCCCAAGGACAAGGTCATGCAGCTTCGCCTGGATATGGCTAAAGAGGGACTTCCGGCGAGTGGGCAAAGCGGCTACAGTATATTCGACAATGAAAAAATCGGTATCAGCCCTTTTGTTCAAAATGTCAACCTCAATCGTGCATTGCAGGACGAACTTGCCAAGAGCATCCAGATGATAGACGGCGTAGAGCATGCGCGTGTCCACCTGGTAGGTACCAAGGGCAGGCTCTTTGCCTCTAAAGCCGGTGATACAACGGCTTCTGTAGTTCTTCGCCTAAGGGCGGGTTACCGATTGAGTTCGGCCAGTGTGGCAGCGATTACGCATATGGTGGCCGGCGGTGTCGAAGGCCTCGAGTCGGCAAGCGTAACTGTTGTTAACAGTCAGGGCCAGTTGCTTTCTCGCCACACGGACCAGATTACAGACGGCGGGGCCGGTACCGTTCAGGATTACAGAGAAAGGGTGGAGCGGAACCTGGCACAGAAAGCAGAAAATATACTCACATTAGCACTGGGGCCCGGCCGGGCGTCAGTAAAGGTCAGTGCCGTTATCGATATGACCAGCATCAATTCTGTTACCGAGAATTATCCAGGTAAGGGCCTGCCCAAGAAAGAGGAAACGAAAGAGAAAAAGGACACCTCGCCTCAAATCGCAGCAGAGCCGGGTGGTCAGCCTCGGTCAGGCGGTCAAAAAATAGATAACACAACTCTTACTGAATTTATTTACGCCAAGACGGTCGAAACCCGGGTTGACCTGCCGGGGGAAATACTATCATTGTCAGTGGCGGCTTTGGTTGATTTGTCTGCGCCTGATGCCAATGGGGCGGACGCAGGGGCGCAGAGTGAACCGGTAATGGCATTGACTGATGTTGAAGAAATCATCAAAAACGCCCTTGGTCTGAAGGACACGGATTCTCTGAAAGTGGTCGAGGCCAGGTTTAATCGTCCACTCAAAGCACTGGTAGATGAAGAAACCGAAGGCGGTGGGCTGGATTTTGTGGCGATTGCGGGCCAGGCGTCATTGGGGATTATGGCAGTTTGCGCACTACTTGTTCTGAAACTGTTCAGTGGTGCCTCGAAAAAGGCTGGCGCAACAGCGGCGCCGAGGCAGTTGCCCGAAGGACAGGGTCCTGCCGGTTCTCTGCCGGGAGGAGGGGCAGGGTCCGTAGTGCTGCGAAAACAAATAGCAGGGGCCCTACAGAGTAACCCTGAGCAAGTCAAGCAATTGTTTGCGAGTTGGATTCAGGAAAAGGAGGGATAAATAGATGGCATTGAATGGTAAGCAAAAAGCTGCAATGCTGCTGGCAAGCCTTGATGCAGCAACCGCAGTTGAGCTGTTGAAAGGTTTACCACCAGAAAATGTGCAGGACGTCGGGACCGAACTTGCACGAATCGATGCGTCAGGGAAGCGAAACGAGCAGGAAGAAATAATGATAGTACGAGAGTTCTGTGATTCCATCGTAGGAGGGCAAACTCCGGGGTTGAATATAAAAAGTTTTCTTGGCGAAATGCTTGTAAATATCCTTGGCAGAGAGAAGGCGGCGAAAATTCAAGCTCATATTGCCCAGGCAACGGAAAAAAGAAATCCGTTTATAGCCATTTGCAGAGCCGAAGTTGATGAACTGGTCCTTGCTTTGGAAGGGGCACATCCGCAAACGGCAGCGGTAGTATTGTCGGAGTTGGCGCCAAAGAAAAGTCAGGCAGTTATGTCGTTTTTGAAAGAAGAGTTTTGTTCCAAGGTCATACAAAAGATGACGACTCTGGATTTAATAAGAGGTGAAGTGAAGCAGCGCATAGCCGGTATGGTTACTGACAGACTCAAGGAATTCAAAGGTGAGAAACTGGCGCCAGGCAGGGAACATACTCTGCGAAAGCTCGCTATTTTACTGAGTGGTCTGGAGAGGGAGCTTCGAAACAGGTTGCTTGATGAGATAGGTACACAAGATGAGCAATCGGGGAAAATGGTGCGAAACCTGATGGTAACGTGGGAAGATATTCCATCAATCGCCGACAGGTCGCTGCAGGAAGCCCTGCGTTCGGTGGATTCAAGCAAATTGGCGATGGCACTGCATGGGGCCGACGAGATCATTCTCGAAAAAATCAAATCCAATATTTCCGAGCGTGCGGCCCAGGCATTAGAAGAGGAGATGTCGTTGATGCAGGAGCCGCTGGAAGATGAGATTTTCGATGCGAGAGAAGAGGTTGTCACGCCTTTGCGTGAAGCCAACGAGGAAGGAAAACTTAGAATAAAGGATCGATAGTGCGATGTCACGGACGGTTACGGTCCATCTTGAAAGACCGATTACAACGGTCAGGCTTTTAAACAATTGCGGTGTTGGTATTGACGGGTCTGGGGTTTTGGATGGCCAAAGAGGCGAGTATTCGCAGCTCTGTCAAATACTAAAAACTGTCGTTGATAAGCTTAACCAGTTTCATGATAAGATATTTGCCGAACACAAGGAAGAAATTGCCAAACTTTCGGTGGAAATAGCCCGAAAGATTTTGGCCCAAAAGACCGAAGACGGAGACTACCAGATAGAAGCTGTTGTCAAAGAAGCACTTGGTAATGCCCCAACGCATCAGGACGTAGTTGTTCATTTGAATCCACAGGACCTTGCCCAGTGCCAAAAGCTGCAGCAAAACGATGAGGCAGGTGACCTGGCTGGTGTAAAGTTTGTTGCTGATGCCAATATCGAACGGGCAGAATGCCTGCTTGAAAGTCCCAAGGGGATAATCGCCTCGGCCATTGATGAACAGCTTGAACGAATTGCCGAAGCTTTGAAAAAGGTAAAATGATTTATGGCCGCAAGTGAAGTTGAAAGCACAGAAGCACAGGCGCAGGCAGCAGAGAAACCCAAAAACGGTTTAATTGATTTTGAAAGGTTTCATTCGGCGCTGCGCGAGGTAAATCCGTTGAATTGTCGCGGCTCTGTGGTACGGGTTTCCGGTCTGACGATCGAATCAGCAGGGCCGGTTCTGGGGCTTGGTGAACTTTGCGGCATACACATTCGCGATGGTCGGCGCGTACTGGCAGAGGTAGTTGGATTTTGCAAAGACCACCTTATTCTGCTGCCGTTGGAACACATCGAAGGAATCTCGCCGGGTGACGGAGTAACATCGCGTGTTACTCCGCGTCATATCAACCTAAGTGATAAAGTCCTGGGCAGAGTATTAAACGGCCTGGGCGAACCGATAGACAATAAAGGTCCCTTAGTAGGCACTGATAAAAGGGCTCTGGATGCGAACGGTCCGGCTCCTTTGAACAGGGAGAAAATTACCCAGCCCCTGTCTTTGGGAATCAGGTCGATAGATGGTCTGTTGACTTGCGCCAAGGGGCAAAGAATTGGTATCTTCTCAGGCAGCGGGATCGGTAAAAGTGTATTACTGGGCGATATTGCCAACTCAAGCGAGGCTTCGGTCAATGTGGTTGCATTGGTAGGTGAGCGGGGCAGGGAGGTTCGTGAATTTCTTGAAGAAAACATAGGCCCGGAAGGCCTGGCCCACAGTGTTGTCGTGGTAGCCACCTCAAATTCGCCTCCCATTCAGCGAGTAAAGGCGGCGTTTTTAGCAGTTACAGTCGCGGAGTATTTCAGGGACCAAGGCAGAAATGTTTTGTTTATGATGGACTCACTAACCCGCTTTGCACAGGCCCAGCGTGAGATAGGGCTTGCTGCCGGCGAGCCTCCGACAGCAAAGGGCTATTGTCCGAGTGTCTTTTCGCTGATGCCAAGGCTGACCGAGCGCCTCGGATGCGCTGAAAACGGGAGTATCACCGGCATTCTAACAGTGCTGGTCGAAAACGACGACCTGACAGACCCTGTGGCCGACAGTGCCAGAAGCCTGCTGGATGGGCATATAGTTCTGTCAAGAAAGCTGGCTGAGAGGGGCCATTATCCTGCTGTGGACATTCTGCAGAGTATCAGCAGACTAATGCCCGTGGTAATAAGCGCCGAGCACAAATCGGCGGCACAGAAAGTCAGGGAAATATATGCCACTTATCTTGACGCCGAAGATTTGATAAACATCGGCGCGCTTTCACAGGGCAGTAATCGGCGTATCGACGGGTCAGTCGCTTTGATTGACAAGATAAACAACTTTCTTGTTCAGCCTGTTCGAGACAGGACACCATTCGAGGAAACCATCAGGCAATTAACATCAATTTCAACGTCATGGGATGAACTGTTGAGTAACTCAAAAATCAAAAATTAAAATGCAAAATTGCGGAACCCAGCACTTAAAAAATTTCAAGTGCTGGATCGATTTACCCGCGGATACCTGTGGCACAAGTACCTGTGGCACAAGTAAGCGGGAAAATTCAATTGAGAACAGTATAAATGAGACGATTCGTATGGCGACTGCAGCGAGTTCTGGGCATAAAGACGCTGGAAGAACAGACAAAAAGGGCCCAGTTACTCGGGCTGACAGAGGAACTGGCACAAACCCGTGGTCAACTGCTGATGCAGAAGCAAATATTAAAGAATCTGATTGCCGAGATTGCCAGGCAAAAGGCCGGGCGGCGATTGGGCGAACAGGAATTTTTTTTGAAATATTCGAAGACAACCGATGAAAAAATTGAACAGCTTGAAAATAAAGTGACAGGACTGGAATCAAAACAAAGAGAAAAAATTGCGGAGGTCTTAAAGGCCAAAAGATTCAAAGAAGGGCTGGAGAAAATGCGGACCAAAGCGAAAAGTCAATTTATAAATGAACAGGAAAAGCTTGAACAAAAAGAACTTGACGAAGGTGCCATTGTTGGCTTTGCACGAAAGATAATACAGCCTGTCGAAACAGGCCAGTTTGAGAGTCGATAGTTATTAGTGAATAGTATTTAGTGAATAGAAACTGACTTTATCGGTAATTAGTTTAAGTTATTATATACTAAGGGATTAAACAGGGTCGGCATGTTAAATAGGTCAGTTTAAGTGAATTAGGAGATAGAAAAGTGAACAAGAAATTAATAATAATTACAGCCGCAGCCGGACTGGTGACCTTTGCCAGCGCCTTTGTATTTTCATGGCTTACCGCCCCGGCACCTGCACAGGGCGAAATTGATTCGTCAAATAAGCCGGAATTTCTTGCCCAGCAAGACGAACTGCGACTGCCATTGGCAGAATCGGGAGGTGTTGTCAGAGCGACCGGCAGCAAAACGGCGGAAAGTATGACCGAGAGACAACTAAAGGACCTTGTTGCTGATGTGCGGGAAACGATGCAGGAGTATGACAGGAAACTACAGGACCTTGAAACACGTGAGCAGAGATTAAAAACCGCTCATAATATGATTAAAGATGACCTTGAGGAACTAAACAATCTTCGAATTGAGCTTGCATCAACCGTTACCGCCATTAAAGACGAACAGGCCAAACTAAAAGCCCACTTGATTGAGGTCGACAAGGTCGAAAAAAACAACCTTGTGACCATCGCGGCTACTTATGACAAGATGGATGCCGCCACCGCAAGTAAAATACTGGCTGATATGGTCAAAATGGAAAACAGCCGCGGGGTAAATGGTTTTGATGATGCCGTAAAGATTCTGCATTATATGGGCGAAAGGTCCCGAGGAAAATTGTTGGTTGAGCTGGCCTCCTCCGAATCCATGCTTGCAGCAACTTTTTGCAGGAAAATGAAACAAATAATTGAAAAGGAGTAATCTTATGGACCCGGCAACAATAATAGGTATTATCCTTGGTTTAGTGGTCATTTTTGGCGCTATCATTACAGGTGGCGGCTGGCAGTCGTTTCTGCATGCTCCCTCACTTGCCATCACTATGGGCGGGATGTTGTGTGCCACAATGATACATTTTTCGCTGCCCCAATTTCTGGCAATATTTTCAATAGTCAAGAAAACGATTGTTACGCGAATACCGCCTCCGAACGAGCTGGTCCAAAGAATGGTAAACTACGCCGCCATCAACAGACGTGACGGGGCATTGGCACTGGAGCAGGAGATTCACAATGTAAGCGACCCCTTTTTCACGAAGGGATTACAGATGGTAATTGACGGACAGGATTCAGAAGGGATTCGGGACATAATGTCGCTTGAGATACAATACCTTCAGGAGCGTCATTCGACCGGCAAAAAAATTCTGGAGTTTATGGGGGCTTCGGCACCGGCTTTCGGAATGATAGGTACTCTTATCGGCCTGGTCCAGATGTTAAGGGGCCTGGATTCTCCAGACGCGATTGGGGGAGGGATGGCAGTAGCTTTGCTGACCACTTTTTACGGCGCATTTGTTGCCAACCTGATTTTCATTCCGCTGGCAGGCAAATTAGGCATCTATTCCAAGGCTGAAAGCACCGCGATGGAGATGATTGTGGAAGGCATTTGCGCTATCGCTCAGGGTGAAAATCCAACCGCTGTCCGCGAAAAACTTCAGGTGTTTGTCTCTCACGGCAGGCGGGAAGAAGTAAAGGCAAAGATATAATATGATACGCAGGAGAAGCCAGCCCGAATCCGACTCGGCCGACGGCGCGCCGGAATGGATGGTGACCTTCAGCGATTGTATGACGCTGCTGCTGACCTTCTTTGTGCTGCTATTGAGCTTTTCATCTTTTGATGAGAAGGTCTTCCTGAAACTAAGAATAATTTTTGCTGATGCTTTACCGGGGACCAGTCTTGCCGAGAAAGAAGTCAGAGATGCGTTTTTGCCCACACCACAAGTGGTACATAAACCGGAGCAAGATACAGGCAGTGAGAAACCTACTTTGGAAAAACCCCCAGATGACAATCTGGAGAAAAAAACAGAATATGTAAATTTCCGCAAACATAAGGTCTTTTTATTTCCATCAGAAAAAATCTTCCTGGGCAGAGGTTCAGCTATCTCATCGGAGGGACAATCTGCTCTGGCAGATATGGCGGCATTTTTGAAAAAAATGCCGGGGAGAATAGTTATCAGTGAAAACGGCCCGGGCAGCAATGAATACATCCAAAAGCTCGGTTTGCTGCGGGCGTGGGCAATATTGGATTATCTGGTAACCAGCCAGGGTCTTGATAGGAAATGGTTCAGCATCTCGGCGGCAACTACTTTGACTCAGGGAAGCTTCGAAAACAACCAAACAGGGCAGGCTACACGAGGACTTGAGATTGTTTTACTGGAACGGAGTATTTATAATTGAGTCGTAAACCGCCAATTAAAGAACAAAAGGCCAAAGTGCCGGCGTATATCGTCACCTTTTCCGATATGGTGACTTTGCTGCTGACGTTCTTCGTGATGCTGCTGACCCTAACGACTGTCCAGGACGACGAAATGTTTTTTTCAGGACGGGATTCCTTCGTGAAGTCAATACAGAAGTTTGGGCTGGGGATGTTTTCCGGCCGGAAGCATAGGCCTAACTTCGGTTATACTAAACCTAAATATTCCATAAGCGAGCCGGATGAATTCGTTAAAATCAGGACTATAGACGCAAGAGAAGAGGATGTCCGCCGCAAGTTCCAAAAGGTAAGACAAACCGCAACAACTACACCCTCACAGATAGTAGCGAAGAAAACAGATTTTACCCTGACCGACATCCGTTTCTCGCCGGGACAAGCCGTTTTGAACGGGTCGGCGAAGAAATCTTTAACCGGATTTGCTGTCAATTTGCAACAAAATACCAACACTGGGATTATCGGCCTGTATGTACTCGGTTTGGCCACCGAAGGAGTCAGCTACCGAGAGCGGTATTTATTGTCGGCCAGGCGTGCACAGGCCGCTGCTGATTTTTTAGGGCAGTTACTACCAGCCGGGTCTTTCGGGCCCATTAACTGGTGGGGGGCCGGGCCCGGAGGGGACTGGGTGGGCCAGAAAAGCTCGATTTCCAAACAATCGCAGATACTAATCGCAATCCTGCGGGCGGAAGATTAGATTTTTATACTTGTCAAGTTTTTCGACAATGTGTTCGATTCTGCGGCTGATTCAGTACGAAAACCACCGTTATGGGGTTATTAGCAGCATTTTTGCACTTCGGCACGCTATTTGCTTATTATACATAATATAAAAGTTTATTTGGTGAAAATTTGAGCGTGGCGGCAAATAAGAAACAAATCGTTGCGTTTGTGGCAGCGGCTGCTTTGGTCGGCGGTGCGCTGGCTCCCTGCCTTGCTCAATTGCGAACCACAGAGCCGGCACGAACATCAATTGACAATTCGGGTATCCTCTTTGCCGCTGAACCTAATATTTTGCCACACCCGGCTGACAACACCGGCACGAGTGAGTTGTTTTTTAAGATGATGCAGGCGGTCGGGCTGGTGGTTGTTCTTGGAGCCGCGGCGATATACTTTACGAAGAAATTTTTGCCTAAGATTACCAATTTGCCCGGCAAAAAGATTTGTATCACCGAAACAGTCGCTCTGGGGCCTCGCAAAGCGCTGCATCTGCTCGAAATAGGTGACCGGCGCCTTCTTATAGGCAGCACCGGTGAGAATATTACAATGCTGGCTGACGTAACTCAGGCCCCGGCTGAAGAAGATGCGTCAATGCAGCAAACGGACGATAATCCTGGGATATAAATGATTACTAAATTTATTAAAATGCTTTTTCTGATGTTTGTGTTTTTTGCATCAGCAGAATTGTCTTTTGCTGCGGAAGGTGACACCACCTCCACAAATACCGCTGTAAACGCAGTTCCAAGCATCAGTGACCTGTTGACCATTGTAGATAAGGCCACCACAGATGTCGAAGACCAGGGTAAGGACTGGTCGACACCTGTCAAACTTGTAATCATTTTCGGCGGCCTTGCGATTTTACCGAGTCTTTTAATAATGATGACGTCTTTTACAAGGATAGTAATTGTTTTATCCTTTGCCCGTCGTGCCCTGAGCACTCAAACCATACCGCCTACTATCGCTATCATAGGGCTTGCCCTGTTTCTTACACTGTATACGATGACACCTACACTTTCCAAGATGAACAGTTCGGCTATCCAGCCCTATCTTGCCGACGAGATTGATTTCACAACAGCCGGTGTACGGGCCGGCGAAACCATTAAGGAATTCATGCTGCGACAGAGCCGGGAAACAGACCTGGCTCTTTTTGTGCAAATGGCAGGGATTGAGCCGGTGGCGGCTCCGATGGACATCGGGCTGCATATAGTGATACCAGCCTTTATCGTCAGTGAGTTTCGTGTAGCCTTTGAGATAGGTTGTCTTTTGTTTATACCTTTCCTGCTGATAGATATGGTTATCGCCAGCGTTTTGTTAAGTGCCGGTATGATGATGCTGCCTCCGGTGATGATTTCACTGCCTTTCAAGCTGATATTATTCATTCTCGTTGACGGATGGTCTCTGCTGGCAAAAAGCCTCAGTATGGGTTTTAGATAAAATGCAAAAATCAAAAATAAAAAATGCGGCATCCCGACTGACGAGAAAGTATAGATTCCTGCCTACGCAGGAATGACAAAATACTGAAAACAACTGTTTTCTACAGAGCAATTTAATTTTTGATATTTTTGGTTCGGATTTAGTCAATGGACAGTAGCTTCGTTCTTTATTTAGGCCGACACACACTTGAGGTCGCGATGCTTGTATCTGCTCCGATTCTGCTGACCTGCGTTGTGGTAGGTGTAGTAGTGACATTGTTCCAGGCAGTTACTTCTATACGAGATATGAGTCTGACGGTGGTTCCAAAACTTGCCTGTGTCGGTGTGGTGATGCTGCTGTTCGGCGGCTGGATGCTCGGTGTACTACTCAAGTTTATGACCGAGATTTTTGTTCATATCCAGACTGTTGGGCAATGATTTATGGAACTGATGATTGAAAAGCTGCTCGGATTTGTGCTGGTACTGACAAGAATTTCGGCTTTTTTCCTGGTGGTGCCAGTATTCAGCTGGAAAACGATTCCGGTCAGAATCAAAGTCGCATTTGTACTGCTTATCTCGGTTTTTTTTTCGATGGTGGTCCCATTTTCGGTCAAGCCAGAGCAGGCCACTGCGTTGACGGCGATACTGCTGATATCCAACGAAGCTACCTATGGCCTGGCTATGGGCCTTATCGTTGTTATCGTGTTCTCTGCGGTCAAACTCAGCGGACGAATTGTCGAACGGCAGATGGGTATGGCTATGGCCCAGACACTGGATCCGTTGACCGGCGAAAGGGCCCAGCCGGTCGGTGTGCTTATCGAGATGATATTTATACTTCTGTTTCTAAGTGCCAACGGACATCATCTGTTCCTATTAATTATCCAGCGAAGTTATGAAGCGTTTCCGGCAGGTTCGGTACCGACGGTACAGGTTTTGACCGGCGGAATAGTTGAAGCCGGCTCGATAATGCTGGTGGCCGGGTTAAGACTGGCGGCACCAATGCTGGCGGCGTTTTTGCTGTTGCTGGTAATATTAGGCGTGTTGGCACGCATAATGCCGGATATGAATATTCTGTTTATCAGTCTGCCGTTACGTGTGGGATTAGGGCTGCTGATGGTAGGGATATTTTTGCCGTTTATTAACGGATTTGTTGCTGAATTTGCCGATTGGATGGGCAAGTTGCTGCCTTTATAAAGACAGGTATAAAAAATGCCGGAAAAACCCGCTTCCGAAAAGACAGAGCAGCCAACGCCAAGGAAGCTGCAACGTGCCAAGCGCAAAGGGCAGGTCGCCCAGAGCCAGGAGCTGCCCGCGGCAGTTTCTGTCGTGGTGCTTACGGCAGCGCTAGCCCTGATGGCACCTGCCCTGATGCAGTGGTTTATTACCCAAATGAAGATGGGGATGTCAGGGGCAAACGGAGTTTTCGGCGACAGCAAAGCTTTCACGGGCTTTTTCAACCAGAAGATTATAGATATGATGCTCATATGCTTTCCTGTCATGGTAGCGCTTCTTGTAGGTTCGATATTGGCCTGTGTTGCAGTCAGCGGCCTGAACTTCGCGACCGAGTCATTAAACCTGAAGTGGAACGCCATAAATCCTATCGAAGGCTTCAAAAGACTGCTGGACGTCAAATCACTGGTAAAGCTTTGTATGTCCATAGCAAAATTGATTTTTGTCACCATTATCGTATGGATGTATCTTCGCAACAGGCTCGGTACCCTTGCGACACTTCGATGGGCGTGGTCGGCACAGATATTGGCCTTTATCGCAAAGATGATACTGGGGATGCTGATACGCATTTGCGTTGCACTTCTGGTCATAGCCGGGGTGGATGTGTTCTTCCAGAAATGGAAACATCTGCAGGAACTGAAGATGACAAAGCAGGAAGTAAAAACCGAGCGCAAGGACACGGAAGGCTCACCGGAGGTCAGAGGCCGAATGAGACGTGCCCAGATAGAAATGGTTCGCAAACGTATGCTGCAGGAAATACCAAAGGCAAGTGTAGTCCTTGTCAACCCGACGCACGTGGCGGTGGCACTTCGCTACGAAGCCAAGACGATGGAATCGCCTGTTATGGTGGGCAAGGGCGCCGACCACCTGGCCGAAAAGATAAGAGAAATCGCCCGCGCTTACGGCGTGCCCATTATCCGAAGGCCTGAACTGGCAAGAACGATATATTCAACGGTCGAGCCTGGCTCTGCCATACCGCCGAACCTGTACGCTGCTGTGGCCGAAGTGCTCGCTATGATTTACCGCTTGCGGCAGGGAAAAATGTAAAATAAGAAACCATAATCTAAAAGTGATTGGGAATTAAAAAGTGTCTGGTGGTCATAAAACTAATTCAAATACCAACGGCAATTTGGGAATCATAGGCCGAGGTGACTTTCTTTTCACAGCCGGCGCATGCGCGGTTATCGTTGGATTATTGTTTCCCCTGTCAGGACGGGTTTTTGACGTGCTTTTAATATTCAGTATATCTCTAACGGTCGCGGTGCTGATAGTGACTTTTTCGGCACGTCGGGCGCTGGAAGTATCCGGCTTTCCATTATTAATTGTGCTTGCTACCAGCCTGCGGACCGTCCTGAGCACGGCTTTGGCCAGGTTGATATTCTCAGGCGCAGACAGTGGCACTATTATTAATTTTTTAGGTAACCTTGCTATCGGAAACAGCACGAAACCGGCGATTCTGATTTTAGCCATAGCGGCAATGATTTGCTTTGTGGTTATCTTCAAAGCAGTCAAAAGTATCAGACGAACCGCTGCAGACTTCACCTGTGATATCGCTCCTGTCAGGCAAATCGGTATTAACAGCGACCTTGATGCCGGTCTTATCGACGAAGATCAGGCCCTTAGTCTTCGCCGCCAAATCACTGGCGAGGTTGGTTTCTTTGTCGCGATGGCCGGCGCCGCACGATTTATCCTCTGCATCGCCGTCATCGAGCTTTTTATTGCCTTTGTCAATATAACAGCATCGATAACCATACCGGCTGCGACTTCGATAACTTCGAGCCTGCCGCCGAGAACATACGCGAATCTGGCGGTTGGCTCCGGTGTGATGATACAGATACCGGCCCTGCTTGCTGCCCTGAGCTGCGGACTTCTTGTCAGAAAAAGCTGGGCTTCCGCGGTTGCCAACACCACGTCCGACGAATCCCAACATCACGAAGCCAAAAGGATTAAAGTCGTTGCCACCGAGGTGGGGCCGACCTGCGCAAAACTACAATATAACGATGCCGGAACATCTGCGGTGCCCGCGAATACTGAAACCAAAGAAAGAACAGTTGCCGAAGGCGCGGACTGGCTCGATGAAAAAAGCGAAAAAGATAATTTGGGTCTGTGGTCCTGGAAGGAGATAAAAGAGCGGAATCGTTATGAGGCGATTGCCAAGTTGATTGAGGACAAATCTGGCAGAGGCGCCAAGATGATTCTGATGGCCGCTGAAAATGTTGAGGAACTTGGCGTGACGGTGCCAGTGAATATCGCAATACGCCTGGCAAAGAAAGGCATCAAGTGCCTGCTGATGGACCTTGATTCGGCAAGAAACGCCGTCTCTAAAGTCTTCGATATTGAAACCGACGTGCCGGGCCGGGGTGAAATCGCGGCGTGTATCAAAAATCTTTGGATATGGCCGGCAAGCAATCTTGGCAAAGGTGACGCAACAGAGTTCAAGAATACAATCTGCGACCTCCAAAGCCGATATGACCGGCTGATTATTTACGCGCCTAATGTAAAGGCCCTGGATGGCTGCAAAACGATCGCCGATAGTGTCGGTTCTGCAATGCTTTTCGGCCCGGAAGATGGAGGTGCGGATTCGGCGGTCAGCAGCCTGGGCGAACTTTTGATTAGCTGCGGCTGTGAGATTCTCGAACCGGAGTCTATTTTGACAGAGGAAGATTAACTCTGACTTTGTGCCGGAACGGGGGAGTTTTTGTTATATCCTAAATATTGTAGCCTGACACAAATGCACTTACGGCGCCCATCTGCAGTTGCAGTAGGGTTAAAGTTTTTTCCAGGCGGGCATATTTGAGGATGAGTCGGTCCTGTATATTTTCGAGGCGGGCTTCTTCGTAGGCAATCCTGTTCTCCATTGAATCTATTTTTTCAGTATTGATGTCTTCGAGGATATCGAGTCGGCCGGTCTCCTCAAGAGTATCCTCAAGCATAATCGATAATTCGCTGGTAAAGCCCTTCTTGACCCGTAATGTGCCGCTAAAGTCGCCGGCTGCAGTTAAAACGACGTTGAACTGCAGGTTGTTTTCGGGATACAGGGGCTTTCCGGTACTATCGGTGGTGCTATTGCCGGTTATAACAGCGTCACCGACATTGCCGGTAAATTCGGCATCGCGCCATAAGGACCACTGCGATGTATTCGGGTCCTGGTATCTGATTTGGGCAGCGGTAATGGCCATATCACCACCGCCGGTGTCGGTAACCGTGACATCAACTTCGTAGTTGCCGGCTGTTGTGTATTTAGCGCTGCCTGCGTGAAATGCAATTTCAGTACCTGTTATCGTTTCGCCGGTTACGTTGCCGCAAACAAGTTCAAGGACATGATTGAAATTATCGCTCAAAGCGCTATCGAGGACGGTGTTGTCTATTTTCAGCAATCCGTGACCGTCCATGGTAATGCCTATGTCGCTGGCCTGAGTCAAAACATCATCCTCGGTAAAACCGTCAAGTTCACCGCTGAAGGGATTGCGAATCTGAGTCTTAAGAAGCGAAACCATCATTTCGTTGCTCAATTCCCCGAGTTTCTTGGTATCAGCGTTGTACATGCTTTTTTCACGCAGGTAAGTCACTAAGTTGTTGTAAGCGCTGACCATACCGCTGATTTTACTTTTGACCCCATTTATATTTCGAGTAACGGTTATGTTAACCAGTATAGGCTCTTCACTGTCGTTAAGTTCATTAACGTCCTTAAGAGTCAGCGTCACACCGGTTAAGACATCGGTAACAACATTGGAGTTACTGGTTACCCACTGACTGTTCTCGCCTTCTATTGTTTCTGCCATTGTATAATTGGAGATATCAGATTGATCAAGACCGGCCGGGTCAATCGAGATCATACCGACATCACCGGCGGTATTAAGGAATGTAAATATTGTGGCACCTGTCGCTGACAACTGTGTGCCACTCACCACTATGTCACCTGGTTCGACATTCGACAACGCCTCTAATTTCGCCCGAATACTGTCAACACCCACTGTTACATCCGCATCAAAGTCAATAGCTGCTGTAGTCTGCCCTTCAAAAGTCAGCGTAAACGTGCCGGAGGTGGGCAATGTAGCCGGAGTCAGCCGCTGCTCTTCGGCAACCAGTGCGGGAATATACTCATCTATTCTTAGCTCGGCGTTCTGGGCAGCCTGGGTCGGGATGAACGTATTCGGGTCAAGAGATGTGGGTGTAGTGAGGCTGCCGCCGCCTTCGGTGGAAACGGCCATAGTAGGCAGGATTAGGTCTGCCGATGACTCATTCTTGTTGTATTGCAGGCTGATAGAAAGACTGCTCGTGTTTTCGGCAAGGTCGGTTAGAACAATTTTTCCGTCTTTAAGAGTTGCTTTGGCAACGCCGGTAAAAGCTTCATTGATTTTGTCAATAAGGTAAGCCAGCGTTGTATCGCTGTTGAGGCTAAGGTCTAACGAGGTTATGGCAGAGCCGTTATGAGTAATACCACTTATTGTAATGGTCTCGCCGCCTTCCAGGGGCAGGTCTCCAAATTTGTCGAGTTCTGTAATTTTAGTAGTAAGTGCTGCATTTACAGTGTCCACGGTAAAAGCTGAATCAGCCTGCCATACCTCTCTATACTCCGAATCGATAGATATTTGATAATCCTCACCGGTTTGTTTACTGCTCAGCATCAGGTGGTACTTGCCTCCCTGGTATAACAGGCTTGCGCTAACACCGGGATTATTCCCATCCTTATTTATCAGGGTAACCATATCTTCCAGCTTGGTTGTATCGGTAGTTGTTATTGTTATTTGCTGGTAGTTATAGGTATAAATAAAGGTGCCTTCACCTACGTAATCGGTTTCGTAATCGAAAGTGGAGGTGTCCTGTATCCAGGTTTCGCTCGTTGCCAACTGGTTAATCAGTACCGAATGAGAGCCTTCTCCGGCGTCTTCTGTTGCTGAAATCGTTAACACATTGGTATTGCTGGACGAAGCGTTAAAGGCCTCTAAGTCATCGGAATCGGAGATGGCACCGATGGCCAGATCGAATGACTTAACCTTGCCCCGCAACTCACTGAGCAGGGTGGTCCTTGCCTCGTACTCTATCTTCTGTATCTGGTAGTTGGCAAGCCTTCGGCTGTTGATTGCCATCAACTGCTTAATAAGCGCAGCGGTATCGATGCCCGTTGCCAGACCTGGAAGTCTCAATTCGCCCATAACAGGCTCCTAATCCTTATGCCCCTACCAAATTCGTTTCGTTTTCCTGCATTCATCACGTTTATTATCGACAGGAACGCAGCGAACTATAGGCTCTCTGAGTTTATTTTTGGTCCAGGGCGATTTTGCCCGGCGGCTTCTGCCGTGATTATCGGAATCAAACGTTACTGTGATACGTCTGGAGCGTCTTTCTGCCCTCACTAATCCGGCGAAGCTGCTCGCCGGTCTGTTCTTTATGAGCGGCGAGTATAAGTACCAGTTTCCTATATAATTCGGTTAACTGTTCACATCGATTCTTAAATTCAGCCTGTTCAGGAATTCGGGCTTTTGTAATATCTTCTGCCAGAGCGCCGGCCTGGGCGCTTAGCTTCTCAACGTCGGCGATTTTACTCTGCCGGGCCAGCTTTATCTGCTCTTTTAGCAGGTCCTGGAGCATATCAAGCTGATGTATCTGTTTATCTGTGCCGGTGGTCATTTGCCCTGTGCCTGTTTTATTTGAGCCAGATTGTGTTCGGCCTCTTCCAGAAGACCGGCGGCGTCGGTGTTGTCAGGATCCAGAATTAACAGTTCTGACAGCGTTTTTTGGGCCTGGATGAACCTGCCGTCTTTCATATACAGCGCCGCCAGTGAGAACATGACAGAGGTGTCTTTGGGATGGGCTTTTAGATAAATCTCCAGATAGTAAATGACCTTTAAGAATGAACCCATCTGGCAGGATGTTTGAAACAGTCCCAGCAGGGCGGTAAGGTTATCGCCGTCCTGCTCCAGACATTTTAGATACATATCAAAGGCCTGCTTATAGTCGGCCCTTTGCTGGGCGACCATCGCCCTGCCGCAATAGGCCTTTGCACAATCAGGGGCCAGCCGACAGGCAACCCTGAACGCAAGGTCAGCGTCATCAAAGAGCTCTGCCTGCAGGGCAACTACCCCAAGACCGATGTATGGCCCGGGCTCATCCGGTTCCAGAGAAGTCGCTTTTTCAAAGCAGCATTTTGCCAGGTCAAAGTCGCCGATAGAAGTATAGTAACCGCCTAATTGCTGTAAAACGTCATAATTCTCGACGGTTTCGTAGTCCTGAACGCCTGCTTTTTGTGTTACATCCATACCAGTTTATTCCTTCAAGTATTTATTCAGTGCATAGCTAAAATTACACACTCGAATTATTATTTTGCAGAGCGGCGGCGGGCTGGACTTCGGAAGCCCGGTCATCGGCGCGGCCCTGCTGTGATTGTGAATCTATTTCAGTTTCAAATTGCACAAAGATACCGTCAATTTCATTTAGTTGACTCTTCAGTGGAAAGGCCTCTTCGGCAAATTTGCGATACCTTTTCGGTTGGTAATTATTTGAAAGTATCTGGTCGCAGAAGTCTTCTGTGATGTTAAACAGAAATTCCGATGGGAATATCTGTGCGGCGGACGGGGAGTTGTGAATTATGGGCTTTAAGCCGCAGGCCATTGCCTCCAAAACTGATGTATATGTGCTTTCTTTGGTGTCACAGGCAACAATATAGTGCTTGTCACTGAGCCAGGCATTCATGTCGTTTTGCCAGCCGTCAAAGATTATTACCTCACTTAGCCTCATAGCATCAACGGTATGTCTGATATACTGCTGAATAGTCGTGTCCTGAAAACGGCCGGCAAAATGCAGCCTGTATTCGCTATCAAGGTAGTTGAGTTTTTGCATGCACAGCAGCAGCAGTGTCGGGTTCTTTCGTATGGCCAGATTGGCTACACAGGCAATGTTGGTTCCGCGTTCTTTTTCGGCGAATTTAAATCTATCGCCCTCAACACTGCCGGCGATATGAATCAATTCCGTATACTGGTCAAGGTCGGGGACCTTTTCGACAACAACATCTGTTGCGGCGTTGTCTCCCAGCACAATTAACGTGTCAATATTTTCCCAGTTAACCTCGGAAAGCCAATCCTGGTTTGCCTGCGACTGGGACAGCCTTACAATTATTTTGCAGACCTTCGGCTTCTTCGACACCTCCACAATCAACTCAGGCCACGGTTCAAACCAGCAGATGTCACTGAGTTTCATCAATTCATAGGCCTGGTCTGCTGTTTGGCCATCGAAAATCCGCACAAAGAAGCGTTTTTCTGTAAACTCTTTTATTTTGTCAAAGAATGCCGTCTCGTCACCGTTGCAAAAGAAAGCTATTCTTGGCCTTTTGCCTCGAATAACATTAATCATAGGCCTTAGAATTTCCTGGTCCGGGGCAATTTGCAGTGAGCGAAGCAGCATCTCGAGGGCACCTGCCTTATCGCCCTTATCAAGACATGCGTTAGCGGTCCTGTTAAGTAAATCGGCATTTAATATGCCCATCCGTTCCATACTATCAAAAAGCGGCATTGCTTTGTCTGGTTCACCGGCAGAAAGATAGGCCTCTGCCAGATTCCAGACTACCTCGGCGGAGTCGCCTAAAATGCCTCTTGCCCTGATAAAGTGATCGATTGCTTCATTTGAACGCCGCAGACAATGAAGAATAGTGCCGATGTCATTGAGGGTGTCGGCATCGGTATCTGTCGTGCGAAGATACTCCTCGAGACACGCCAGGGCCTCCTGATACTTGCCTGCTTCAGCTAATTCCAAACCCCTGCGGTAATCGTTCGAACTTGTCTCCATAGTAATTTCCTTGTCAAAATCTCCGCTTGCCGTGACATATCATTATTACCATGCAAATTCCGTGCCGTTAATCGACATCGCCTCTGGGGTGCCGGAACCTGCGTTTTTTCTGGACCAAGTCTGAATTTCTGTATAAATATCAAACACCTGCTCAAATAATTACATTTTCAATTCTTTACTTTTGGCCTTAATGCTTATTGTATGAAATCCAATAGCGATATAGAAAGAAGCCTGCCTGCTATAGACAGTGACATCTGGTATAGAAGCTCACGGCGAGACAATTCTATCACAACCTGGGCAATATCGGCCTGCTCAAGATTAGTCACCTCTTCTTCAGAGTTAAACCTTATGTCATCCAGGGTGTTTTTGAGACCTTCCATAAACCCCATTCTCGACCCGATGATAACAGTGGCCTTTCGCAAAAGGCCATTCACCTCATCCAATGCGTCCATCGCATTACTATGCGCCGCACGTAATGAAATCGAGCCAAGCCTTGGGTCATTGATTTCTCCATTTTTAAATATGTCCCTGATGGCAATAAGAGTGTTGAATATATCGTGAGTTCCGGCAATGCTTACCAGTTCATCTCCGGTAGTAGTTATGTTCGTGGCGTTAACATACAGGACTTTGCCGTCCGGCGACGTTACCGCCACGTTGGTCTTGTCGCCGATAGGGATGGCAACGGCTGTTCCGCCGTCAATCGAAAGCTGCATGCCGCCTTCCTGGTCAGTTGAAATCGCCGGCGTCCCGGCGGGGACCAGGTTAACATTGGTAACGACCATTTCCGCGACATTGGTCTGTGCAAGGTCGCCTGTAAATGTGATGGTAATACCGCCCGATGTAAAAGAGGTACCGCTGCAACTTACCTCGCCCGGATCAATGGTGGACAAGCCCTCCAAGGCAGCATCGACGTCTGCAGCGGTAGCATCCCAGGCAACGTCAACGTTGTCGGCACCAAAGGCTATATTAAATGTGCCGCCAGTAGGCGGGCCCCCTGTGATTGTAATAGTCTGTGTTTCATTTACCGCCTCCGATACGTTCAGCCAGGTATAGCCTGTAACACTGGCGGTACCCGTGCCGGCCGCTGCGCCGGTATCGCCTATAAAGACAGGGTCGGTGCGGTCATCGGAACGAAAAATATCGTCGCCTATCTGAAAGATGTTTTGCTGCACGCCGGAAGCTACTTCAACCTGCCGATTTTCATTACTGCCCTGATAAGTAACTTTGGTAATTTCACCATCGGTGCGTGTTACCGCATAGGGTGCTGAGTCGGTATCGGTTCCCCCGAACAGATATTGATCCGTATCATTATTATTGACCAATAACACTATCTGCTCTAACCACTCGTTAATACTGCCTGCCATATCTCTCTGCTGCTTGGTAGTGTAGGTTCCACTGCTGACGGTGGTCAGGGTATTCCTGACCTCCGCCAGGGCCTTTGTCATACCACTCTCACTGTCACCAATAAGGGTGGAAGTAAGACTCAGTGTGTCTATTACACCCGAAATATTTTTCATGTAATTCGCCAGTGACCTCTTCTGGGAATTGAGCCCTAATATCCGGTATGCAACAGAAGGGTCGTCGGAAGAGCGGTTTATTCGCGAACCGGTTGCCGCCTGCTCCTGAAGGCGGACCATAGCCTGGACATGCAGGCTAAGGGCAAGGCTGACAGTACTGTGAACGTTACTCAGTGCTCCACTCATTGAAACCTCTCAAAGAATTCAAGCTTTTATATTATGTCCATAAGATACGTTATCGCCGATTGAACGATATTGAGGTATTTTGCCATCGCATGGAACATCTGTTCGAATATCAACATCTGGGCAGCTTCATCGTTGATATCGACGCCGCTCAATTCGCTTCGCTGACTGGCAAGGTTCTGGACGACGGCCTGAAGATTCTTATGACTCATTTCTTTAACGGATATCTTTTGGCCAACGTCGGTAACCAGCTTGCGGTAAAAATTCGACATTGTCATATTATCCAGGCTGCTTACGGCCAGGTCCTTCAAGCCCGCCATCCGCGAAACATTTTCATTGTCGTCCATATCCATACCAAGAGAGCAGGCTATGCGTTCACCGGTAACATCCAGGGCCATAGTCCCGGCATTGGTGCCGGAAAAAAAGGTGTTGATACCCGCTGCTGCCAGCAGGCCCGATGTGTCAGAATTCGCCAGCGCCTGGATAGTAAACAGTTCACCGTCATTCAATATCCCCATACCAAGCGAAATAGAAAGCCCGTTACCAATATCTATAGGGTCACCGGCTGAATAACCGAGGCCGACATTGTAGTTAACCGTTGCACCGGCACCGTCCTGGACCTGAATTATCAACACATCATCCACACCGACCTCCCCGGTTCCTGCGGCGTTTACTACCGTACAGGTATAAGTCTGAGTTGTAGAACCTGAATAGGTTCCGGATATCGACACGGTCGGAATCGAAGAGCCGGACAGTGTACTTGTGGTCGGTGTTGACAAAACACCGGGCAGAAAATCAAATGTATAACCTGTATCAGCAGTGATTTTAAGCGCCGAAGAAGTTACCGAGGCACTTAGGCCGGTAATGAGCCCGATGTCGGTAGCTATATCGCTTAATGAATCGGGTGTTGTTGTGTTGACAGTAATTTCATTTCGTGTAACCACGCCGGTGCTGGTATTGGTAACTCTTATAAATATACTGCCGTCGGTTACCCCTGTGTAAGTGGATAAATCTTCGCTTCCCATTGACCAGCCGGTCAGTGACGTAAATGCCCCTGCTGAGCCTACCCCCTCGACGTGGTATTGGTTTACCTGCTGTATTATTGCGGCTGCTAAGTCGTCCATGTCACTGCGGATATCCGAGATAAGTGTGTTATTTAAAGAAAGCAACCCACCGAGTTGTCCGCCCGTAATATTTGTTTTATAATTATTAGTGCCAACAATACCGATGCCAACTCTGCCGTCACTGAGCACACTTGACTCCAATTCGCTGGCAGCAGCACTTATCACAACTGGTATCCCGGAAGCATCGACACTAACCACCTCGTGGTCGCCGGCATTGGTCTGGACGCCGACGAGCTCGGACAAGTCTGTTATATACTGGTCCCTTCGGTCACATAAGCTATTGGCGTCAGTACCGCCAATTTCCAGCAATTCTATACGCTCATTGAGGTCGGAAATTTGACTTGTCAGCAAATTAATTTGAGTAACGGTATTACTGATTTCTAATGTTAGTTGAGTTTCCAACTCAGACAGGAAGTCATCCAATGCGCCGAATTTGGTGACCATCGCCTCGGCAGCGGAAATCGCCTGCTGCTCGTAAATATCCTCTCCGGTATGCGCGCTGAGGTCCTGCAGGGAGTTGAAGAAATTATCTATCAATTCATTCAGGCCGCCGCCACCGGCAAATTCTCCCAATGCCGTTTCAACGGTACGCAACGTGGAATATTCCCGCGAGACCTGCTCTAAAGACGAATTCTGCAGCAGTATCTCTCGTTCTAAAAGCGTATCTATCATTCTGGTAATGCCGGCAACATCGACACCTCCGCCTATCACAAACCCACCTTTCTCTGCCGCATATGCGGGAGTAAGATTCACTTTTTGACGGTGATAGCCGGGAGTTGCGGCGTTGGCAATGTTATTGCCGATTATATCAAGGGCTTTACGCGCCGCGGAAAGCCCACTGATGCCTATCTCATAATTCGGCATTTTTTTACTCCATTCTGATTACGGCCTGGTCAAAACTCTAAATTCATAAAAGCCGTTTCCGTCTGTCGTTTAGTACCGCCGGTCGAATCGTACGTAATTGTCCCAGACTTGCTGATGTTAAAGATGTTTTTCAAAAGCAGACTGTTGAATCTCGCACATTCCGACAAAAGCATCACGGTGGATAAATGTTCTCTTTTAAGTTCCTCGGTTAATGAAAGTAATCTTGTTCTTCTTTGAATTATCTGTGCCCTTTTATCCTGCGAAACTATGTTACTGAGTCTCGATAGCGTCACCTCGCCAATGCTGCATCCCAGGGCCAGCGCCAATTCTCTTCGTACCGAGCCTCGCCGCAAGTCCTGGGCAGTGTCACCGCGGGATTCAAAACGGATACTCTCAAGCAATTTGCCAAGATTCACTTCGTCCCGTTTGATGACAAGACTGCGAAGCTCGTTCAATCGCGACATATTTTTCTCGGTGTTCTCGATGTCCTTGTCGAGAATACTAAGCAATTCGTTGATTTTATCTTCTATTTCAATAACCATCGTTTTTATGCACTTTTATCCAGTGATTCTGTCGTTGCTTTGCCCTGCTGCATATTGGTCATGGATTTGTATATCTGTTTCCACAATCCGAACCCGCCGTTGTTGGCAATGTCACGGGCCAGATACATAAAGAATATCCCGTCAATCTGTTCGGATGCGCCGTCTTTTTCAAAGCCCCAGTTTGTAATCGTAGTTTTCATTTCGTCCAGCAGTTTACTGATGAAAATCGATTCAAAATCCTTGGCTACCTGCTTTTTCTTCTCATCTGACAGGCCGTCAATTTTGTCCAAATCGCCCAGCGGCGTCGGCTGCAGGACCGGCTTGGTCAATATCGATTTGGCAATATCCATAAAATCACTCCTACATTATTTCGAGCCTGGCCTGAAGGGCGCCTGCCTTTTTCAAGGCGTTGAATATCGCTATAAGGTCGGTCGGTGTCGCTCCTATCGCATTGAGGGTAGTGGCCAGTTCCGAGACGGTAATTATCCGAGGAACAGGAATCAGGGCGCCTTCGGCCTCTTCGACCCCTACAAAAGTTTCAGGAATAACCGCTGTTGTTCCGGCATCGGAGAAATTAGCTATAGGCTGAGAAACAGTTGCGGTCTCCTGAATCCTGACGACGAGACTGCCCTGCGAAATTGCTACCGGCGATATGCCTACGTTTTCTCCGACTACAATCGTGCCGGTACGCTCGTTAATAACCACCACTGCGGGGGAATCAACCTTGATTTTGGGACTGGTAATTTCATCTATAAAGCCGGCAATGCCTATCTGGCTGATTTGCTGTGGGATCCTGACCTTGATAGTGCCGGCATCAACCACTGCTGAAATGTTCGGATAAAGGCCGTTGATGCTGGTACTGATTTTTGTTGCCGTTGAAAAATCGACACCCCTGAGGTTGAACGTGATAAACCTGTGACCTGCCAGGTATTCAATAAATGTCGCGATTTCTTCCTTTTCAACTATCGCACCGTTTGGTATTTGCCCAACCGCCTGGTGGTTCTTTGTAACGGATGCGTTGTCACCTGAGGCGGTCCAGCCGCCAATCGAAAGCGAGCCCTGAGCAACGGCATACACTTCTCCGTCAAGGCCTTTACCATCAAGGCCTTTCAGTAAAGTCGGCAAAAGTATTCCGCCCTGAAGACTTTTGGCATCACCGACCGACGAAACTTTAACGTCCAGACGTGAGCCTATACGGGCGAAAGGACCGAGTTCGGCGGTTACCATAACGACGGCGATATTACTGCCGGAAAAGTCACTGGGATTGAAAGTCAGCCCTGCGTCCCTGAATATGTTTGTTATCATCTGTTGCGAAGGCAGCGTGCTGTCACCAGTACCGGCCAGGCCTATGACCAGACCTTGTCCTGTAAGTGGATTGCCCCGAATCCCCTGGATGTCAACAATGTCTTTTATTCGGCTGCAATGTCCGGTTCCAACGATACTTACCAGAATTAGAAGCGAAAGAATAAAACGAGATTTCATAACATTACACTTTCAAATATAGTCTGCAATATTGTCCCTGGCAAACTTTAGAACGGCCAGACAATGTCGAGAAATCTTCCGAGCCAGCCAGGCTTGGAGAACTCATTCGAAATACCTTTGTTCCTGCTGACAATATGGAAGTTGGCGACCCGTTCGCTCTGCACCGTATTGGTAAACGAGATGTCGCTTGGCCGCACTATCCCGCTTACCTCGATAATCTGAATGTCACCTGCAAGGTCTCGGGTACGCGTCCCCATAACCACAAGGTTGTTGTTCGGCATAATATCCACAATGACAACGGTAATTGAATCAATAAAGCTTCGTTCGTCTTTGTAGTCAGCTTTGCTGTCCAGTGAATTACTGGATTCACCGGTCAAATCGAAAGCCGGTATCAGCGGTTCAGGTATCAACCTGTTGAGTTTTTTGCTGTTGGTGAAATTAGGCCCGCCGCCAAAGTCAATCGAACGTTTGGTGCCTTTGCTCAGCGTTCTTTTACCCTTGTTTTCTATTTTGCTGTCTTCGGAGATTGTAATGGTCAGAATGTCACCGACGTGACGGGCCTTGTCGTCGGCGTATAATTCTTTGACGTGTTTGTCCTTCCTGGCCCAGATAGAGCCGGCTTTTAAGCAGTTGGCCGACAATAACACCAAAATCGTTACGGCAAGAATAAATGTCTTCTTGTTCATTTTTTCTCCCTTCTTAAAGAATAGGTTCTACGGTCCCATCTTCATTAATTTTTGCGAAAATTACCCGGCCGGAACTGATATTCAGCACCTTTATGCATTCACCAACTCGCCCCTGCTGCTTGGTTTTTCCAACCGCTGTAACCAGAAGCCCCGGCCTTTCAAATCGTATAATGACAGCTTGATTTCGCTTAATAACAATTGCCGATTCAACAGGGGCGGTCATAGTCGCGCGAACCTCAGAATTGGCCGCTATTCTATATTTGGCAATAAGACCATAGGGCACTTTCCAGCCGGCAGGCTCGGGGCGATTCGATATGGTCTTTTCTATTTTGACATTTTCAGTTGTTATAGCTGCCCCTGCCGGAATGTCGGCCAATGCCCTCGCTATTCGGCGATTGTGTTTCAGGGCAAATGCCACCTCTCGTGTCCCTATCTTTTTGCCGTCGGCAACGGCGGTAATCCGCACCCTGGCCTGATTCCCCGAACTGTTCGGAACCAGGCGAGCAGTCAACTTTATATCTTTACCTGGGCCGGGTATTATTAAATCTTTGGGCACCCGTACCGGATGTACCTGGCAAACCGAGCTGTGAGGCGGGTTCTTTTCAAGAAACGATTTGGCTGCCTCGATAAGGTCACTGCCCTTGATGGTTCGCTGCTGTTGTTTTACCCTTACTTTTTCAGCGCCGGCCAATACGACCTTCGAGGCGGCAATTCCATTGCAGGCCAGACGACTCAGAATCATCGACCTTTCGACAACAATTTCCTGGCCGGGCATAGAAATCTGACCTAATGAAATTTCACTTGCTTTGGCGACAATCGATTCATTGCCGCGGAGTATCCCGACCTGCCCCAGCTTCAGGCAGTTGTCTTTGATAGTAACTTCTCTGGGAAGATAAACCCGAAGGGCGTAATCTTTTTCTGTACGGTCGGCTTTACTGTTAGCCAGAACCACCAGAAAAATAACCAAGATTATACTGATTCTTTTATAACTCATAAAAAACCTCTTATCTTATCAGTTGATTTGCTGTTTGAAGCATATCATCGCCTGCTTTTATCGCGCGGGAGTTAATTTCGTATGCTCGCTGAGCCGTTATCAGATTGATTAATTCACTTACCATCTGGACGTTTGATTTTTCCAGGAACCCGGCCAGAATAGTACCAAACCCGTTGTCTCCCGGCGTTCCTGTCACCGGTGACCCGCTTGCTTCGGTCTCAGCATAAAAATTATCTCCTTCACTCGAAAGACCTGATGCATTTGGAAACCGGGCCAGTTGAATGGTGCCTGCAACCGATGTAACTCCGGAAGTATCAGTGATATTGACAGCTCCACCTTTTTCGATAGTGATCGTGGCACCATCCGGAATGGTAATGGACGGCTCTATAGAGAATCCGGTGTTAGTTACTAATATTCCCTCGGGGCTTACTCTAAGTGCCCCGTCCCGCGTATATCTCTTGTCGCCGTTGGCCAGGGTTACCTCAAGAAATCCTTCGCCGGTAATGGCAATATCAAGCGGATTGGTGGTATTCTGAAGCTCACCAGGCGTAAAAATCTTTGCCGTACCTCCCACACGGACTCCACTGCCAATCTCGATGCCGATCGGAGAATATACACCAGATGCCACTTCCGTACCGAAGCCTTTTATTTGGTCATAAAGCAAATCCTGAAAGTTAACCTGGCTTCGCTTAAACCCTGTGGTGTTGATATTGGCAAGGTTATTGGCAATTACGTCTACCAGCATCTGCTGGGCCGACATGCCTGTCGCTGCGGTTGAAAACGCTCTTAACATTTCGTTATCCCCTAATCAGAAAATAATCATTAATCATTTACTTCATCCCATTGCCACAGCCATAAGACTGTCGGCAGCCTGCTTGCTTGCCGTAATTGATTTCATATTTGCTTCGTAGAGTCTGGCCACCATTATCATATCCACCAACTCTTCCACCATCTGAACATTGGAAGATTCCTGATAACCCTGTCTTACAACAATATTTTCAGCATCAACCGGTACGACGTTGGCATCCGGCATACTAAAACGGTTGCCGCCGACAGGTACGAGTTTGCCCTCGTCGTCCCCGAAATCGACAATACTGAATTTGCCTATGGTCGTACCGTCAGCACTGATGGTCCCATCGCCTAAGACGCTTACCTGCGAAAGCGCTACCTCTGCCGGTATTGTGACCGGACCGGATTCCCCTGCCACGGTATGGCCGTCGGAATTCACTATCAGGCTGTTCTGATTTAAACTGAACATCCCGTTACGTGTGTAAAGCGGACCGTCGGGCGTTTCAATCACAAAAAAGCCTTTGCCATGCAACGCAAAATCCAAAGGCCTTCCCGTCTGGGTAATATGGCCTTGCGAAAAATCGAGTGCGGTCTCTATATTAAGGGTTCCCATGGTTTCGGTATCCAACTGGGCTTGTTGTGCGTCGAGCGACCTTGAAAACGCGTTAGATATACGTTTGTATCCGACCGTGCTGACATTGGCCAGATTGTGTGTGATAATATCAAATTCCTGCATTAACGCATCAATGCTTGGACCAACTTGTGACGCTATCTCTGTTATTTTAAGACTCCTTTCTTACTGCCGGCCTGTCGCCCTCGGCTGTCTGCGATCAAGGAAGAAATCCGGAAGCTCCGGGCCTTTAGAGTTGGCTCTCAGCGAAGCCGTATTAGTAGCCCGAATTAGTTCATTAACATCAGGGTCACTAAGGCCTATCAGTTCAACTGCTATTGACAAGCCCCTTTTTGTTTCGCTGACGTGTCTTACCTCACCAACGTCCTGTATCACTTTTGTTTTTGGTACTTCACCGGCCTGCTGCAATTCCGGCCCCTGTGCCCTTCTCTCATCCATCCTGAATACCACCAGGACCTTATCGCCTGCGCTTACCTCCATTGAAGTTTCCATCAGGGCCTCAATCCGCAAACCGGGCCCTGCCAACTCCCTAACCGTTGCGGGTACAAATTCCGGCGGCTTCCAGGCTTCGGCAAAAACGTCTGCCTGGCTTTGCTCTTTATCAGAAGACTCATCCGCTGTATCAATTTTCCCGACGATGGTTTTTGCAAACGGAAAATGAGCAATAAAGGCCGGCCTGTTTATTGAGGCACGTAAAAAACGCCTGCGATTAACCAGCCGTATGTTGTCCCTGTGATTTAAAACCATAACCTCATCTTCGTAGCTGATAATAGAAGTATCAAGCTCCCAAACCGATGAGCCAAAATAATAACGTACACGCCACGTATCACCGGTGACGGTTTCCAGCGGTATTTCGGGTTTGACGGAAAACTCCATCTCGCTGTTTTCTATGACTGTCGCTTCGATGCTGCTTGAATCGCAAATACCGTGATGCGATATGTGGACTGTTTTGCCGACCGGGATTTGTCTGCTGCTGAGCTTCTTCGAACTTGAGCCCAAACCCACTGAAGCCGAAAATCGCTTCTGAAAACCAAGCTTCTCACGCAGAAAAGATACCTCAGACCTTAACTTCTTGCTTTCTTCAACGCCTTTTTTCACAAGAGCCTTTTCTATTAACTTGATTGTCCCCTGGTCGAAAGCGCTATCGGTAACGAATATAGATTCATCACGCTCGAGGCCTGCCTCCTTTGTTATATCTTTTAGAATTTGACACTCGCGACTGCTAAGGCCTGCCTTGTCGGCCTTGTCGGCGAACAATTGACCAGGCGCTTTTTTTGCTTCGCTCTTTCGGCGGTGCATGCTCGTAACGAGCAGAACGGTTAATATGGTTACTACCGCCACCCCTGCCAGAATAAACAGTCGCTGGTTCGTGAAGTTGCTGTTAAATTGACGTGCCGCACTCCACCGCTGTATTGGTGTAAGGGCCAGGATAATTGCGTTTAACCCTGCTGTAGCTAAATATGTTATCATCCTACGATTTCCAAAAATACTATCTGACCGATCGGGCCAATTCACCTAATATGTTATTGGCAATCTCTATGGTGCGGGCGTTGGCCTGAAAACCGTTTTGAGTCTGAACGATGTTTACAAAGTCAGCCGCTACATCCACGCTGGATTTCTCAAGCGACCCGCTGCGAATTTCACCGGCGCCGGCACGCAAAGCTTCTGACGGGGTAGCCTGGCCCGAATCGGTCGAGGCTGTATAGTAACCATCACCTGCGTTTTCGAGGGCTGCCGGGTTCTGGAACAAAGCTATTTGTACCGAAGCAAGCTCTTCTTTCTGGCCGTTGGAAAACATCCCGACCAGCGTACCGTTATCAACAAAAACAGAGGTCAGCTCACCGGCGGCGTAGCCGTCCTGGCCGGCCACTGCCGCGGTTGACGACCCGGCGAACCCGGTCAAGCCATCCAGCCCCCCCGCCGTGCCCATCGACACTGCGATGGTTTGAGGACTCGAGCCATCGAAGTCGAACGTTATTACAAATTCCGGCCTGTCGGCACACCCTTTGAAAGAGCCGGTGCCTGCATCAAATTCTATTCCGTCGATATATTGCTTGTCTATATTACGCACCTGGCCTGTAATCGAAGTTAGCGACATCTGCCAAGTGTCAGGCGTACTCGTTGGGATAAACTGCCCTGTCAGAATGTGCCTGTTCCCTTCAGAATCAAAAATCGGCACACTGAAGTCCCTGACTTCCTGCTGACCTGCGTTGGAACTCAAGTTTCCGGACACTTTCAGCAGTGTCGTACCTTTCGCGGCTATTGGCGTCCCGAAAGGTACACTAATATCACCGTTGCCCGGAGTTTGAAAACCCTCGCCGGCCGGTTCGATATCACCGACCGAACCAAAACGCTGAACGCAATAACCGGTGGCACGGTCGACCAGCTTATAATTGCCATCGACTGCAAACGCACCTGTGCGCGTATAGACATTGCCGTCATTCGAACGAAGCACAAAATATCCATTGCCGTTAATCGCCATATCCAGCGGGTTTCCTGTTGTCACGATGTTGCCCTGTGACAGATTCCTGTTTACCCAGGCTGTTCCGAAATTACCGATGCCATCCGCTGGCGCAGATACCTTTTCTATTATTTCATTGAGAAGCTCTGCGAAGGCGCCTTTGTCAGCGGCACCGACATTGACTGGATTGCTCACGGCTGCGTCAGGGGCCTGCTGTGGCTGCAATCCTGAAACTCCTGCTGTCAATGCATCTTCGCTCATCTTTATTTTCCTGTTTTATTTCAGTTTTTGATCGATAGCACGTCTTTCAATTCAAGAAAGTTGCCTACGACCAAAACACTTTCTCCATTAGCGTCTTTATAAACCTCACTAACTGTGCAGGTTTTGTCTTCCAAGGCGCCGCTCTCTTCATTTAACGAGACGAAGGAGACATCCTGGTTTATCAACGACTCCGCTATTACATCCTCGAAATAAATAGCATCGCCGTTTTGCATTACCAAAGCGTTCGGCCCATTAATATCCTTTTGAACGTCATGAACTATACCATCCATGACCGCTCCAGTAGCTGTATGGAATAAAACCTTCTTGCCTATCAATGAATCGGCTACTTCTTCCAAACCCAAGTTCTGGCGGTCTAGTACTAAAACGTTTTCCCCATCAACACCATAAACTTCACCAACTTCGCCCCACTGCTTTTCTAGGGCACCGGTCGATCCATTCTGGCGAAGGTATGAAACCTCTTTACCTATCAACGAATTGGCATAGCTGAAGGTGCTAAAGGCAAGGGTCTCTGCAAAGTTTGAATTCATTGATTCGAGTTGACTTAGCTGTGCGAACTGTGCCAGTTGAGAAGCCATCTGGTCATTGCTCAGAGGGTCCAGTGGGTTCTGGTTTTTAAGTTGCGTTATCAGAAGTTTCATATAATTCAATTGAATTTCACTTGCGGTTTGTATTCCCTGTGTTGAACTCATAAGCTTTTCACCTTTAAAAATAATTGGAATTTCAATTATCTAAAATTACTCAACGGCGCACTTTGTGCGAACCGGTAACCGATTTGTGTGCAATTTATGTGCCATCTTCGGGCCGTAATCAATTCGCCGGCAGCAAATTCTTGTTATTACAGGCTTTAGGAAAAACAAAAAAGCCGACAGGCGTTGAGTCAGCCCCTCTACAACCAACTGATTGTGTTTGAATCAGGAAAAATTTTCCTACAGACCGGAAAATTTTTCCGGTATCAGTAAGCAATTGCGGCGAGTTCTTCTGTTCTGTTACCACAAACAAGGTGACATTGAAACGTCCTATAATAAAATAACACTGTCACCTGATAAAACAATACTGTCACCAGCTTGATTTTCACCTGAAGCGTCCGATAAAGTTGCATAAAAATACCAAATTAATTTTAGAGTTTTTGAATCGATGATATTATTGGCCCGTCCCATAAAAAATTAAAGTAAATCCTGCTGGTTTGCCGATTTACCCCTCATCTTCACAGCCAAAAACAGACCACAATTTTAGTTTTGGAAGCCGGATGATTTTACGACGAATTGTTGCAGTAAGCAGGGAAGCTGAAGTCCAGGAGCTGGCCCAACATATAGGGCAGCAGATACTAATAGCCGATGATATAATTGAGGCCACCGACATTGCCCAAACGGCAAACCCGGACCTGATTGTTTTTGACGCTCGATTTGGCCCGGACTGCCTCAGCCGGTTTCTTGAGACTGCCGAGAAAAACCTGATCTCTGTACCTCTGGTAGTAATTGGTGACAACCATAATCAGACCTATGCGCCTGCAGACTTTATACGGGCGGGTGCCCGTGACTTTCTGCCCGGGCCGAACGATTATCCCAAAATGGAGCAAATAGCAAATCAAATAAAACACGAACATGGCTGGGGTGACAGTGAAACCGATGCAAGTTGCTTTTTTGCTGAAGATTTTGCCTGCGAGGTTGAAATGGTTGGCCGAAGCAAGGCCGCCCGCAATACTTTGAAAATGATTAAACTTGTCGCCGCCAGTCAGTGCAATCCGATTTTGATAGTCGGCGAAACCGGAACCGGCAAAGAACTGGCTGCCAAGGCCGTACACAATTTAAGATGTTCGGGCCGAAAGTTTGTCGCTGTAAATTGTGCCGCCCTGACAGCAAATCTGCTGGAAAGCGAGCTTTTCGGCCATGTTAAGGGTTCTTTTACTGGCGCCGACCGTAAAAAAACAGGACTGTTCGAGTTGGCCGGCGACGGCACCATCTTCCTTGACGAAATAAGCGAGATGCCGATGGACCTCCAGGCAAAGCTGCTGCGCGTACTTCAGGAAAAAACCTTTCGCAAGGTCGGAGGTACCGATGACATTGTCTGCTCGGCAACGATAATAGTCTCAAGCAACCGTGACCTTTACAAGGAAGTCAACGCCAATCGTTTCCGCCGCGACCTGTATTACCGCCTCGATGTTTTTCCGGTCAATATCGCACCTCTCAGATCCCCGGCTCGACGTCGTGACATTAAGCTTCTGGCTGAATACTTCCTGAATACCTCAACGATATGTCCCGAAAAAAAGGGTAAAATAAAATCGATGACCAAACTTGCCACCGAGACCCTGGAGAGGCATGATTGGCCCGGAAATATACGTGAGCTCCGCAATGTAATTGAACGGGCTATATTACTGGAAACAACGGACAAAGTCGGTTTAAGCAGTATTGTGATTGATTCGACTCAGTGCGACGGCTCGCACGGTTCACAGAGCCGCCGTATGAGGGAATTTTCACTGGCAAAAGCCGAACGCGAACTCATCACTCGCGCCCTTCAGGAAACAGGCTGGCAGAAAACCAGAGCTGCCGACCTTCTTGGAATAACCCGCTCCACCCTCTACGCCAAAGTCAAGCAGTACAACATCGAAAAAGGCATATATCTGGCAAAAGAGTCCGGTAACCAGGCTGACTCACTTGTTACCTCTCTGCCTGTAAGCCTGTAACGGCAGGATAATGAAAACATGCCTGCGGCATATCAAAAATCTTCGGCTTTGCGAACACCTCTTGCTTGGTTTTATTATAGGACCTACTGCGTGACAGTGCGTCACTTACCGGCTACTGTCAGAAAATCTGTCGGCACGTATAGAATCCCGACAACCTTTTGCAGACCCCGACGCCGGAAATAACACAACTAAGCCGGTTTTTTAAGCACAAGACCGTAAATGCGTCTGCCTGTGACTGCTGTGTCAAAGTCTGGCACAAATATTGCTATATAAATGGAAAGGTTGCCCAATGCGCGCTGATATTCTGTTTTGACCGGCATTTACAGGTAAATGCCGCCTTGAAAATTAAAGTTAAAACGATGGCAGAAGAAGAAAAACAAGCTATTGACCAACAGAGCAAAGCCGAAGTACCATCGGACGACGAGTTGTTCGCAACGGATATCTCCGGTGTATTGTCCGATGGCAAATCGTTCGCAGATAGTGCCGGCGAAGTACCGTCCGATAACGAATTGTTCGCGGGCAGTGTTTGCGAGGAGCTGTCGGAGCCTCAGGTTTTTGCCGGTGATGAAGATTTTTTCAAACTCCTGGCAGAGTCCGCCCCCAAAGCCAAAACCAAAAAACCTGTTGATGAAACCGCAACTCCGACAGTAGACCGCATCCGCCCCATGGTAGACCGCATCCGCCCCATGGTAGAAAGCATTCGCCCTGTAGTAGATCGCATTCGCCCTGTAGTAGATCGCATCCGCCCCAAAGGTTTTTCAATGCGACCGAGCGGTTTTTCAAATATTGAGAAAATCCTTGTTGCCAGCATCATCCTGATTGCCGGAATACTACTGTATGGTTTATTAGGGCCTGCGGCCTCTGTCAGGCCCGAGCAGCCACCTGCCCCGACACCGGTTGCGCAGACAACTGACGCTCCTCAAACGCCTGCCCCGGTTGCTGTACAGCAACAACCGCAGCAAATTTACGAACCAGAGCCTGCCTTTGAGACAGCCAGGCCGATATCTCTGCAAATTGCTGAAAACTTTTATCTAAGTGGCGATTACACCAAGGCTTATGCCGCTTACGAGCAACTTCGCCAAAGTCTGCCAAATACTGCCGAAAGCAGCCGTACAAAAGACTTTCTTCAGTTTAAAATGGCATTGTGTATGAAAAAGACCGGCGATCTTGAGCAGGCAAGCCAACAGTTCAGAGCGATTTTAGAAAGTCGTTCTCCTGTCGTCAGGGTAGCCGCCAATTATTACCTAAGTCTCATTGAAATGCAGAGACAGCAGTACTTAAGAGCACGCACCAAAGCTTACCAGGCCCTTGCCTTTATTGGCATCGCGGATTTCGACAAGAACTGGGCAATGTCGGTTGAACGCAATTGTCACTTCCTGGTTGCCGAAGCGGTAACCAGAAAGGTATTTTCTCTTTCCGATGTCGACAAGGACCTGCCGCAGGACCTGTGGAGCAGTGATTTGGAACTCGACCCCTTTGCGGGCATCAACGAAAAGCGTCTGCGTTTGGCTCTAAGTTACGGCTCAGAGTATCTGAACAAAGCACTGCTGGCCCCTGAAATTCAAAAATTCCAGTACAAAGGCACCATACCTCGCTGGACTGTTACCAGTCAAAGAGCGTCTATTGAGGAATTGTTAGCCAGATTCGCCACCAACACCGAATTCGGCATTTCCTGGGATTCCGGACCAAATTTGAATGTAATACGTAAAAGACCTGTAAGTTTGCATATGCCGGCAGCAACTGGCCAGCAGCTTATCAACACAGCGACCGGCAGTGTCGGCTTATTAGCTCAATGGGAAGATAATAAGAATCTCGGTGTTTTTAATCCAGCCGACTATTCCTCATTATCTGAACATATTGACTTGCTCAGTGCCGAGGCTATTTCACTCTGGCAGAATCTGCTGCTGACATTCCAACTCGACCAGCGCGCTGCCAATGCGCATTTTGCCCTGGGGCCCTTGCAGGCACTGAGAGGCCGTATCGCAGAAGCTATTGCCGAATATAAATTTGTGGCCAATCGATTTTCACAAACCACTCTGGCACCATTTGCTTTACTGCACTCGAGCAGACTGAAAACTAATCTGCGGGACTATCCTGGTGCCCGAAATGATTTGAAACAGCTCATCGGTCAGTACCCTGATTCCGAACTCACCGTCCAGGCTTGTTTATATCTGGCTGACGCCACAATGAAAGTCCAGCGTTATTACGAAGCCGAGCTACTTTATCGCAAGGTCTACAACCTTAATATGTCTGTGGACACACGTACCGCCGCCGCTTTCGGGGTCGCCAGATGTTGGTATGAAAGAAAAGACTATAAAAACGCGGCCAAATGGCTGATTCGATATATCAACACATCCGAAAACCGCACTTCCGATTTGGTCTGTTCGGCATATTTCCTGTTGGGTAAAAGCTATATGGCCCTGGAAAAACCCCAACAGGCCTGCAAAGCATTTCAATATGCACTCACAGGCCAGCTTTCCAAAGAACAATACGTAGAAACGGTCCTGGCCTTGGCGGAAAGCCAGATTGAGCAGAACTATTTTATTAAGGCACATAACACCCTGAAGAATATTCAACCCTGGAAATTCTCACAAAAAGAATCCATAGAGATATTACTGCTCAAGACCAGAATCCTGCGTTCGATGGGCTTGGTGGACAAAGCCATCGCAGCCCTTGGCGACAGGGCCGAATATGTCACCGACCCACAATTAAAGGCCAAGATGTTGTTCGAGTTGACTAAATGCCACCTCACTAACGGAGACCTAAACTCTGCTCGCAGCAAGCTGACCCGGACCATTGTTTTTGTCAAACCGGGCGTCTTGGCACACGAGGTTATCTGTGAATTGGCGGATGTTTGTCTGAAGCTCAGTCAGTATCCCCAGACAATCTCTATTTGCTCACAGCTTTTGGATTTGGCGCCTTCGCGGCAGATAAGACGCAGGGCATTAAACATTATGGCAGTCGCTTACAAGCAACAGAAAGATTACGACAAGGCTGCCTCTTCTATTATAGGCCAGGTAGACTCAATCAAAACATCGGATGAAAAATTAACCTTTAAGACACCGGATATTACCAACAGAGCCGTTACAACGGCCCGGTAAAACAATATAGCCAATTAATGAAAATGAAAAACGAAAAACGAAATTTTAAGTTTTGTGCTTTTACCGTTTTACTTTTGTCTTGTTCACAAATTTCTTTGTTCGGCGCCGAGATTTCACCCAACGGGCTTGATCCGACCAATCTTCTTGTCGCTCTTTCGTCTCAAGCATCACGGGGCCTCGATGCTGCCGAAACCGCAAGTGAAATTTCGACCGATGCCAATACACCGGCTACGCCAAAACCCACTGTTGGGCGCCGAAACACTGGGCAGGGCCAATTACAGACTACAGGCCAAAGCATCGGCACTGCCGGCGCAGATTTTGCCACTCGAATTAATCAGGAATTAATACAGACCAGTTCAGCCGTCCAGAAAAAATCGGACGACCAATTCAAGTACCATTTGTGGCAGGACGGTATCACTGTCCCTCAAAGCCAGGTGGATAACAGCGGTGAAAACGAACTTCAAAATTTAATTGAGCAAATCGGTTCTATCGATTTTAAACTATCCCCCAGGGGCCCTAAACCTATCATTACCGTTGAGCCGCAGCCATCTATACAACCACAATCCGTCCAAACCCAACCCAGCTCAGGTATCGAGACAAAAGTGCCGCAAAAACCACAGAGACCACAAAAGGAAATAAAACCACAATTGCCGTATCAGCCTGTAAGCGAACAGACCTTAAAAATGCTGGACAGTCTTATCCAACAGCCCGAGCAACTGGATAATCCCTTTGAACTGGCAGAAATATTGTATCTATCCGGCCATCTAAAAAAAGCAGCCGTCTTTTATCAGGAAGCGCTTAACCGCCAAACAGCCGAAACAGAAAATTCGGTACAGAACAGACCCTGGATATTATTCCAGATAGGAAATTGTCTACGAAATCACGATGCCTCGACCGCAACGAAAATGTACGGAAAACTACTCGCTGAATTCCCCGATTCCGACTGGGCCGATTTGGCAAGAACCGAGAACCAATTAATCAACTGGTATCAACAGGACAAGCCCCGAACCCTGATTACAGAAAAATAGTTTTTAAGACTTAACAACGGAGTTTTGCGAAAATGACTAAAACCAAAACAACTGATATAAATCCGATACAGGGAAAAGCAAATAACACAAATGTCCTTGTAGTTGACAACGACCCCGAGCTGGCTCGATTTATGCTCGAAATCCTGGCCGGCAAGGGCATTTGCGCACATCTTGCCAAAGATAAAAAAACCGCTCTTGAATTTCTCGACAAAGGTGAGTACGGGCTTGTGTTCACCAGTCTCGAATTTGATACTGCCGCCGGCCAACCTCCTGGTTCCGGCGCCGGTTTCGACCTGCTTAGAAAAATCAGGGCAAATTCGCCGGAGTTGCCGGTGATTATGATAGCGCAAGCCGAAAACCAACAGGCTAGCATTGTCGAAACAGCCGTCAGGGCCATCCGTGCAGGCTGTTGCGACTTCCTGCTCAAGCCTCTGGAAACCAAAAAAATAGAAAACCTGTTGGACACTTTCCTGCCGAACCACAGCGTTTCAACCGCGGTTTCAGCCGGCACCGACAACTGTGGTCTTTACACAATAGTAGGCAGAAGCCCCAAACTGTTTCAAACCATCAACCTTGCTAAAAGAGTGGCCCCCACCTCGGTCCCCGTTCTGATAAGCGGTGAAAGCGGGACCGGCAAGGAACTAATCTCTTACCTGATACACAACGAGAGCAAAAGGGCACACGGCCCGTATCTGAAAGTCAATTGTGCGGCGTTGAGCGATTCACTTTATGAAAGTGAATTATTCGGCCACGAGAAAGGGGCTTTCACCGGTGCCTATGCTCGACGCAAAGGACGGTTTGAAATGACTCATGGCGGAACACTGCTTCTGGATGAAATTACCGAAACCCCCCTGAAGTTTCAGGCCAAACTACTGCGGGTAATCGAGCAGCAGGATTTTGAACGAGTCGGCGGAAACGAAATTATCAAGGTCGATGTCAGAATAATCAGCACCACTAATAAGAACTTATTAGAAGAAGTTCACCATGGCCGTTTCCGCCAGGACCTTTATTATCGACTAAGTGGTGTCAGGCTGGTTCTGTCACCTCTAAGGCAGCGACTGGAAGACTTGCACGACCTTATATGGTATTTTGTTAATCTTCATGCACGCCAGGTCCAGCGCCGCATTACCGAGCTTGACCCTGTAATGGTGGATATCTTTGCCAACTACTCCTGGCCGGGCAATGTCCGTCAGTTGAAAAATGTTGTAATGACATCACTGATACTGGGCACCGGGCCAAGGTTGTCACTGGCCGATGTCTCCTGGCTTTTTGAGGAATTGCAGCCTCTTCCGCAGCAAAGCCAGGCCGGATTCATTGATGAACCGCAAAGTATCGCCTCGACCGCTGCTTCGGTGCCGTCACTGCCTGCCGCTAGGCTGGGAGGAATACCACTTGTCCAGATAGAACGACAGGCAATTTTAGAAACCCTGGACCAGACAGCAGGCAACCAGACAAAGGCCGCAAAGGTCCTGGGCATCAGCGACAGAACTTTACGGGACAGACTCAGGCGGTATCGAGAGCAAAATTGCACGCAGTTAACACAATAACGATATTTTTATAAAAATAATTAAGGTGGAAAACAGAAAATGGCAGACAAAGAAAAGAAAAAAAACGAGGAAGAACCAAAGAAGCAAGAAGACGATAAAAAGTCTGAGAGTACAGAGAAAAAAGCCTTATTAGCCGGTCTTTTGCCATGGATAATAATGGCCGTTGTAGTGATTGTCTGTGCCGGCATCGGCATCGGACTTGCTCGACTATTCGGCGAATCCGGTACAACCGAACCTGCCCAACAGCAGCAAGAACAAGGCGACCCTTTCAAAGAACTGAAAGCCGACTCTTCGAAAGCAAGGGCCGGCAGCATCTGGTACTATCCTTTGGAACCTGTTGTGGCCAATCTCGATGAGCCTGGTGCCACCCGCTATATACGGGCAACTCTGACACTGGGGGTCGGCGCCGAGATGGACAAGAAAAAAGGCACAGAGTTTCTTAATGAAAAAATACCCATTCTGATAAACTGGCTTACTATCTATCTCTCGAATCTGACCATCAATGATGCCACCGGAGCCGCAAATCTCAGACGTATTCAATCTCAGATACTCGACGCTTTCAACGAAGAGCTTTTCCCGAATTCCAGGCCTCGAATTGAAAAAATCTTTCTTACGGAGTTTGCCATACAATGACCGGCACAAGCGACAACAACCTTAGCAAAGAAAAGATTCAGCGGCTCCTTGTCGCGGTAGGTTCACAGAATACCGATGACTCGGAACCGGTAGAAGCTGTTGAATATAACTGGAACCAACCTCACTATTTTGGTACCCCCCAACTAAAGAAGCTTGAGGAATTTTCAGCAAGAACAGCTTCAACCCTTGCTCATCATTTCACTGCCTTGTGCCATACTGATTTTAATGTAACAATTGATTCAACAACGCAGCAATTTGCTGACGAATTTTTTAAGCAGGTATATGCCTCCGAGCAAAAAGACTATTACCTGGCTTTAAGCGTCGAACAAGGACTTCCTTGCGGACTCATCGGCTTATCGGCCAAAACCGCGACTACCTGGGCAACACAATTGCTCGGCGATACCGGAACGGAAGAAGAACCAGACAGAGAACTGTCGCAATTGGAAGAATCACTTCTGTTGGATGTTATTTGTGTTGCCATTAAGGCATTTTCCGAGTCTCACGGCAGTTATGACTTCCAGCCGGCCAAAACACTTGTCAGAGAATATCTGCCCTTTGAACCCCCCGGCACTGAGCCTCTGTGCAAAATCAACTTTACAGTTACCGGTGTTGAATCAGAAAACAGTTCCGAAGCTTACTTTATAATACCTTGTGCCATGCTGGAGCCTGTTGTAGGAAAGAACATATTGTATGATGGCAAATACTCAGACGAGGAAATTTCAAACGCAATTATAGAGCACCTGCACAAAGCCGAGCTTTGTGTTACTGCCCAGGTTGGCTCTACGATCCTTGCTCTCAAACAGACAATGGACCTCCAAACAGGCGATATACTGCTTCTTGGCAAAAATATCGACGAACCTATCGAATTGATTGTCGAGGGCCAGAAATTTCTTTTAGGCCGGCTTGCAAAATCGGGCGGAAAATACGCTGTGGTAATCACAGAACGACTCTGTCAAACAGAGTAAAAATAAATCAGGATAAAAGTGTTTTTACTATATGAATTAACCGTATTAAAGGAATCAGAAATATGGCAGATGCAGCAGTAGAAGAAAAACAGGACCAGCAAAGCGATGAAGCACAAGCTGATTCGAAGACGCAGGCACAATCCGTTGAATTTCCCGAAGCCCCTGCCGATGCGGGCACCGGTGGCGGCGGAAGTCTTGATATCCTCCTGGATATAGACATACCTGTCACCGTTGCTATCGGTAAAAAAATGATGACGGTACGCAAGCTTCTACAGCTCGGACCGGGCTCGGTATTGAATCTTGATAAGCCCCTCGACGTGCCGGCTGATTTATATCTGAAGGACACAAAGTTCGCTACCGGAGACATAGTCGTAGTCGATGGCCAGTTCGCCGTAAGATTAAGAAATATTATCGGCCTTGGCAACTCCGATGCGACTGCGAATGCAGAATAAACCACAACCACTATGAACTTTATTTTGGATAAGTTACTATAATGGCAACTCCTGAAAAACCAGATTCACAGGCAGGAATATTAGGTACGGCTCTGGCAAAGCACAGCCATATTATTCTGGCTATATTCGTAGTCATAATCCTCGCCACCTTCATAATTCCTGTGCCCGAGATTGTACTGGACATCCTGCTGGCCTGCAGTATATCACTGGCAATATCTGTTTTGATGATTACCCTGTCAACAAGAGAGGCCCTGGATCTGTCAACGTTTCCTTCGCTGCTGCTTTTTTTGACATTGTTTCGACTGTCACTTAACATAGCATCCACCAGGCTGATACTTTTGTACGGCAGTGCCGGCAAAATTATTCAAACCTTTGGCGACTTTGTAGCCGGCGGCAGTTTGATTGTTGGACTTGTGATTTTCCTAATCATCGTTGTTATCCAGTTTATAGTAATCACAAAAGGTGCGTCCCGTATCGGTGAAGTTTCCGCTCGTTTTACCCTCGATGCTATGCCCGGAAAGCAAATGGCAATCGATGCCGACCTCAACGCCGGAGCCATCACCGAAGAGCAGGCCAATGAGCGCAGAACAAAAATCGTCAAGGAAAGTGAATTCTACGGTGCGATGGATGGTGCGATGAAATTTGTCAGTGGTGACGCCAAAGCCGGCCTGATTATCACCGCTGTCAACCTCATCGGCGGCATAGTTTTGGGTTATACACGCGGGATGGCGATTTCCGACGCCGCCAGAACTTATTCGATTCTTTCCATCGGTGACGGACTCGTCAGCCAGATACCCTCGATAATGATCTCCATAAGTGCCGGCTTTCTTGTAACCAAAATATCATCCCGTCGCAGTATAGGTCAGGACCTGTCAAAACAGCTTTTCAGGACCGGCCAGCCATTAATAATGGCCTCGGCCATCATCGCCATAATGGCGCTTGTGCCGGGTATGCCTGCGATACCATTTTTAACCCTGGCTACCGGCACTTTCATCATGGGAAGGTTCGTCACTAACTCCGAGAAACAACTTGGCAAGAAAACCGAACTACCCTCGGCCCAACAGGCAAAGACCGACAAGCAGCCCGTGGAAGAGATGCTGGACATTGACAGAATTTCCGTACAGGTCGGTGTAAGACTGATTGGCATGGTTGACCCTCGTAAGGACAGCACCATCTTCGACCGCATCGGGGCCTTAAGAAGAAGATTTGCCCAGCAGCTCGGCGTTATTATTCCTCTGGTTCGTATCAAAGACAATATAAATATCGAACCGGCTGCGTATGAAATCAGGCTCTCCGACCATATTATAGCGACAGGGCGATTGGAACCAGAGATGTTTTTGGCTATGGACCCGGGAACCGTCCAGTCCAAAGTCGAGGGAATAGAAACTACAGAACCGGTATATGGATTGCCTGCCATGTGGATAGCAATGGTCGAAAAGGAAAGGGCCGAACTAAATGGCTACACCGTAATTGACCCGGAATCCGTCTTTATTACTCATTTATCTGAAACATTGAAAAAGCACGCAGACGAACTATTGACCCGTGAAGACGTCCAACTACTTGTTGACCGACTTCGCAAAACCCAGCCTTCACTGGTCGGTGAAGTTGTCGGCGAACATGTGCCAATCGGTCTGCTTCAGAACGTCTTAAGAAGTCTTTTGGCTGATGGAATACCAATTCGCGAATTGACCACAATTCTCGAATCGCTTGGCGAAAATGCTTCTAAAACCAAAAACCCCGTCGCTTTGACCGAGATAGTTCGCAAATCCCTGAGCAGGACCATCACCGAACAGAATAAGGATGATACCGGCAGAATTTGCGCCATAACTCTGGAGCCTGCGCTCGAACACCAGATGACCTTAACATTGAAACAGGATGCCGGCGGACTGACATTGAATTTGCCGACCGAGATGGCTATGGATATAAGCAGGAAAATCGCCGGCGCATGGAAACAAATTACTGACAGCGGCAGGGAAAAAGTTGTCCTGCTGTGTGATTCAAGATTACGGGCGTCACTGGCGGCAATGTTATCACGGACAGTGCCGCCATTGCCGGTCATAGCCTACGACGAGATTGTGCTCGGCGTCGAAGTTGAACCGATACAGACCGTGTCCATCCAAAACGGTCAAATTCAGACACCAGGAGAACAAGAGCTTGTGGCGGCTTCAAAATAATGCGCCATAAAGAAAAATAAACTTAGCACAGTATAAGGGAGCGGTTAATTATGCCGTTAAACGTCAGGTCAATTGCGATAAAAATTGCTGTGATGTGTTTTTTTGCTGTCAGTGTTATTGGCTCGGTTAGTGGTGCCTCACCTTTTACCTGTTGCAAGAGGGCCCTGGCCGGCGCCGTGGTTGCATATATGGCTGGGTCCTTGGCAGTGAAAGCAGTCAACGCCATCATCGTAAGTACCATAATTACCCAGCAATTGAATAAACAAAAGGGAACGGGCAATGACAACAAGGATTAAAAACACCGGCTCGGTGTCGGCCGAAGTCAAAGACAGTTCAAAAAGGCTGAAAACCGTTGCCTTGCGCGCATACTCCGACCAGAAAACACAATCCGTCCAGGACCATCAGATAGCAGAACTGTTACCTATGGTGCCAAAGATAGTTCAGCGGGTGATAACATATCTCAAGCCGCCATTATCGTTCGAGGATTTGGTCTCTGCCGGCACGGTTGGCCTGGTCAAGGCCGCTCGCGATTACGACCCGTCTCGCCGGGCTGAATTCAAAACATACGCTTATATAAGAATCAAAGGCGCTGTCCTTGATGAGTTGAGAGGCTGGTCTTTTGCGACGGCCAATCTGGCCAGGCAAATCAGCAAGGCTGCGGAAGTCAGCCGAAAATCTATCGAACAGACAGGGGTCGCGCCCACCGATACCGAATTGGCCGAAAAACTTGGAATAACTATTGAACAGTTATATAAAACATTTAAAAACGCTCGTGCCCAGCATTTTGTCTCGATAGACGGTTACAGCGAGGACTCGCCGGGCTTAGTTGAGATGCTGGCATCGACTGAGGCAACAACTCCCGACAAGCAGATTGAAAAGGCCGAGCTCACAGAAAAACTGGCTGAAGCGATACAGCAACTGCCACAAAAGCAAAGGCAGATTATTCTGCTTTACTACCAGCAGCACCTGACAATGAAGCAGGCTGCCGAGGTCTTTGATATTACTGAATCACGCGTCAGCCAATTGCACGCCAGCGCTCTATTTAATTTATCTGTTAAATTAAGACAGTGGAAAGATGGAAGATAATAATTCTAATCTGATAAACCCGGTACAAGGACTGCAAAATGTCCAGGGCTCGACACCGGCAAAACGCCGTGAGCAAAAAAAACGTCGGCAGGACTCCGACCAGGAAAAAGAACAGCAAGGCGAACAGGATACCCAGGATGTAAATGAGTTGTTCGATGACGAACAGCCTGTCGGCAATGAGCCTGCCCGGAATACCGAAAACCAGCATAAGATTGATTACCGTGCCTGATGGAGAATTGACAATGGCAAAAGCCGCCGGATACATATTAAAGGCCAGTGACGTTAAACTCGAAGGGAGCCTCTGTCTTGATGTGACACAAAACAGCGAAGGACCGCCAAGACCGGCAGGTACGGCTTTAGTTACTCCGCAGGCACGAATCGCGGAAAACCACCCTGAATTTACCGTTATAGAAATAACCTGCAGTTGCGGCACAAAATTACATTTAAGGTGTGAATATGCTGATGCCTCATCTGTCGCTGACCCTAAATCTCAGGAACCAGAATAACAGGAGACAAATAAAATGCGAGCTTACGAAAAAATTATGTTTTTGGTAGTTCCGTTACTGCTGGTCTTTGTATTGTTAGGCTGCTATGTGCCCGAAAGACCGGTTGAAATTACCCTTCCATCCATTGGTCTGGCCGAAAAGCAGCGGCCTCCGCGCACCAACATCCGGAAAAGATTCGAGCAGCCCACGGAACAGAGTCAAACCGCGGTCGAATCAGCAATAGAACTGGCGAAGAAGAACGCCGAATTTGCTGAACAAGCGGTTTTGCTACGCAGAAAAAACCGCGAACTTATCACCGAGATCGCCCGGCTCAAAGACCGCATCGTTACTATTGAGCCACAATTAAAGCAGACACAAAAAGAACTGACCGAAGCAAATGACCTGCTGATTGAGATGCGAATTGAGTTGAACAATTGGAAAGCTGACATCCTTGGCTTCCGCAACGAGATGCGCCAGGCCGAAAAAAGCCAACTCCAGGCACTGCTTAAGATACTTAAAATGCTCGGCGGCGAGGTCGGGCCGGAATCGACACAGGCAAAAAATGAAAGTCCGGGTGCGACACTCACAGCCCAGTCCAGCCGGCCTTAAACTAAGAAAATCTTGAATTTTAGGTGAATGTTATGATTCGTTTAATAACGTCGTTAATGTTTTTGCTCTTGTTTCTGTCAGGTTGTGGCAATTGGGACGAAACTATGCAGGCGATGGACGGATGCTACATAAATCCGAATAAGGACCTGTCAGATATAGGCAGAGTTGCTATCGTTGAGTTGGCTAATGACTCGGGTTATCCGCAGATTTCTACCGACCTGACCGATGCGCTTTATCAGTCACTGCAAAAGAAGCAGTTGTTCAGCCTCAGTATTATTCGTCAAAACAATCCCGCCTGGCAAAGCCTTCAGTTGGACCAGGATTCAACGTATACTCTTGAACAGTTGTTCGCAATCCGCAAGACACTAAAACGGGATGCGATACTAATCGGTACTGTCACGAAGTATACGCCTTATCCTCATATGGCCGTTGGCCTTCGTGTTCGGCTCGTGGACTTAAAGGACGGAGAATTATTATGGGGCGTAGAAAGAATATGGGACAGCTCCGATAAAATAACCGAATATCAAATAGAAAATTATTACAAACGGCAGATACGTTCGGGATTTGCGCCTTTGCGTGAACGATTGGCGATTATGAGCCAGCGGAAGTTCCTCGAATTTGTAACTTATGAGACGGCCGAGACTTTACGACCCAGGACACAAAATAACCGACCATTTACTATCGTCCTGAAAAGGCATCAACTTTAGAAAAAAATAAAAAAATTCAAAAAAAGTTTAAAGTTTTGTAAAAAGTGTGCGAAAATGACTATAGAGTAACAATTTTGAAAGACCGATTGTAAAATGATAGATCCGGTAGATGCCAATCAGATTCAGGACCTTTTCGCAAAGCCGTCGAAGGCGACTAACCCCACAGAGACCGGCCCCAATAACGGTGCCGATGCCACTTTGGAAATCGATTACGACTCCCTGATTAAAGAAGTGACCCAAATCCCGCAGGAAGACGCCCAGGCCGTCCAGAAGGCCAAAGAGCTTTTGGCATCAGGTGAGCTTGAAAACACAGAGAATATTCGACAGGCAGCGGAAAATATCGTAGATTTAGGTATATAGAGCTTAAGGAAAAATTAAATCGAGAGGCCGACCAGGGATGGTCGATAACATAGCCCGAATGGATTTTATTAATTAGGCGAGGAAAGATGTTTTTTGGCACCCCCCAATTGCATACTCCTCGCCGTTTTTATTTCCAATCCGAATACAGGCCGTCCATTAAAAAATAAGGCAGGACCTGCCGAAAATGGGACCGGACTTCATAATAAACGCTAAACTCAAAAGGTTTTGGAAACACTTTGTCCTCCAAAGCTTACTCGCGGCAGTCGCGCTGTCAATCCTGACCCTTGCCCTGGGAAGGGACAAAATAGTTTTAATCAGTGCCATTGCCGCTACAATATTTATCGTATTTGCATTACCCTCCACAAATTCAGCAAAGGCAAAAAACGTTATCGGCGGTCATATTGTGGGAGTGGCCTGTGGCGCATTATTTTCTTTTACAACTCTGCCGTATTTTGTCGAATGGCCGCTGGCTGTAGGGATTGCTATCTTTTTTATGCTGGTTTTGGGTGTTGTCCATCCGCCCGCCGCCGGAACCGCGTTGGCTGTAGCCATAAATCAGGCACCGTTCGAGACTCTGGTCACCATAGTAACTGCTACGGTATTATTGTCTCTGTGCCGCTATCTGTTGAGAAAGCATTTGAAAACTCTGATATGATTTTGTCCGGCCGTATCAGCCGTCAAGCCCAATAGTTAAGCATCTGTCCCACTGAGGGATTGTCGATAGAGGCCTTCAGTCTGCCGATTTGATTTGTATAGGTAGACCGATTGGACAGATGCCCGCCTTCGATATTTGCGGCGCCAATATCATCGAGCCTGCGACATTTGTTTTCCGATGGATTTACAGATTGGGACCTGTTTCTGCGCTCGACAAAAGGCAAGGTTCTAATCACTATGCTTGTAACTTTTTTTGCCATTTCATCACCCCCTGTATGATATCTATGATAACAAATTTAAGCTGCTAAATCAAGCGAAGTTGCCGGCAGAGGCCCATATCCTGTCTTTTGCCAGCCGTATGCTCCCTGGCAAAATGATATTATAGGACGCGAAGCAGAAAATTTATGGTAGATAATTCTTTGGCTTAAGATTAAAATACCCTTTTCGACTTCCAACTTTTGGCTTTTGATAAAGGGGTTTGATGATGCAGATAATCGCCCGTTGTCCTGCCTGTGGTGATAGCTGGCGGCTTGATGCCGCCGCTGCCGACCGAAGAGTCAGATGTCCACGCTGCCACCTATTGTTCAAAATCCCCAAGCTGCAGGAACTGCCGAAGGCTACCAGCATAATAAAGCAGGCAAAGGGCGCTATCTACGTAGATGAAGATGGAAAAACTTACGGCTGACCTCTTAATTGATTACTGATTATGCACAGCATGCCGCACAGCATTGACTATTGTGGTATGTGGTAACACTTCGCAAAGAAGTAAAGCGTGATTAACCTTCTTTGGCGCTTTCAAACAGGGCATCTAACCGTATCCCGGATTCTGAGCATTTGGCCATCTCGCCGAGACCATCGAGGCACAACATCGACCAGGTCTCCATAGTATCTCGCAACTCCTGCAGTTCGTCAGGACTCATAAAGCCCATCTGGGTAATCATCTGCTCTTGTCTGCTGACCTTCGATGAGTCCAGAACCCAGTAGTGTACAATTCCAAGATGCACACGTCCGACCTCATTGGAGTCATCATTGAGCAGGGCGGCAACACGGTCGGTGTAGTTCGCTTCTACTTCCACTTCCTCGGCTACTTCACGCTCAACAGCGGCAAGATAAGACTGGCGAAAATCCGTGTCGAACAAGGGCATGTTATCATCGGGATTTATGTGACCACCGATACCAATGGACCTGTTGCCGACAAGCCGCCTCTCTCCTGCGCGCTTGCCCCGCACATAGCTAAGGTATTTGCCGTCACAAACCATTATCACGTAGGGAATGAGCTGTTTATATGCAGGGTCCTTCTCTGCCTGCGACCGGGGCATGAATCCGAGGACCCCTGGTGCGAAAATCCTGCGAAGATAACGTTCCACGTCAAAGGCCAGCCCATGGAATGTCCCTTCCTGTTCAAGGACTTTCTGCTCAAAAACCAACACACGTTCTTCCTGCGCCATACCGCCGCTCCTTATTCTACATCACGAATCACGAGTTGAATTCTATTTTCGTTTTTGGTTTCGGCGTACAATTACAAAGACCAGTATGGCGGTAATGACAACGATTACCAGTACTTCGTTCGGACCCAACAGTACACCAAGCATTTCGATTTTATCTCCTGAAATATCGGCCAAAAGTTTCTTGTGCCCAACACAGCCTATCGAACTGAGTGATTTTTGTCAAGCTGGCCAAATAAAATTATGGCTTTGTTAACGCATCTATATCACTTTGAGTTAAAAACCGGGGCTTGTTCTGATACAGAAGTATCTGGCAGGCGAGTTCGAAAATGACTGCCTTTTGAATCACATCCTCAAAATCTTTGCCGACGGCTACAATGCCATGATTGCGTAATATTACCATATTATGCCCATTGGCTGCTGAAACAACTGCCTCGGCAAGTTCGACTGAACCGGGTGGGGTATACTCAACCACCGCAGGTTGACCTATGTAGTAGGGTATTTCGGGTATTACAAAAAAGTTATAATCACGTGGATTTCCGCACGCTATCGCTGTAGCAAAAGGACTCTGAAAATGCAGTACAACATTAACCTCTGTCCTGTTGCGCAGTATGCCAAGGTGGAATGAGTTCTCGACTGTAGGGATTTTATCATTAACGCAACGCCCGTCTTTCAGATTACAAATTGATACGTCGTTTGCTGCCAGCTCGGCGAGCCAACTCCTGCTGGCGGTTAACACTACCAGATTCGCATCCAGGCGATAAGACATGTTCCCGCTGCTGCAGCGCAACAGTCCGTACGCGGCAACCTGATGACAGGCATTTACGAAAGCTTCGATTCGTTTATCTTTTTCTTGTTTCATATTCACAACACTACTGTCTTGAAGAATCTTTTTTCAAGAAATCCAACCTCAAAAAGGAAATGCTGATTATAACATCGGCAGAAGACTTGTCAAATCAGCGACAGCAATTGGCCAAATGGAATATTGTTCAGGACCAGATTATTGTGGTTCGGTGTATGCACGCGAGATACCGAGTTTTTTTATCTTTCGATACAGGGTGGCTTCGCTGAGTCCGAGATGCTTAGCCGCGTCCGGGACCGAGTTAGACGTTAATTTAAGCGCATGGAGAATCAGGCTGTGCTCCATCTCCAGCATCGAGGGGATAATTTTATCAGATTCGGTGCTGGCTTCGGCGTCAAGAAACCGGCTGCGTCGGGAAACCTGCTGGGTTATTTCAGCCGGCAGCATCTCAGCGGCAAGCTCGGTGCTGTTGTTTGTAATGGCAATCTGGTCAATGAGATGCTCGAGCTGGCGGACATTGCCGGGCCAATCGCAAGACTCCAGCAGTTCCATAGCCTGCGGTGCCACTGAAGACATATTCCTGCCGTATTTGGCAGCGGCAAGGTCAAGGAAAAATCGCGCCAGCAGCGCAATGTCATCGTCTCGCTCTCTTAGCGGGGCGATTTCAATGCTTACCACGCTAAGGCGATAATAGAAATCTTTTCTGAGCCGGTTGTTTTGTATCTGTACAATCGGATTACGATTTGTGGCCGCTATTACCCGAACATCAACAGCCTGGGAAGATTTCGCACCGACACGCTGAACTACGTGGTCCTGAAGGAAGCGCAGAAGTTTGGCCTGAACGTCATAATCCATCTCGCATATTTCGTCCAGAAACAACGTGCCGCCATTGGCCTGTTCGCAAAACCCGATATGCTGCTGATGTGCGCCGGTGAACGCTCCTTTTTCATGACCGAACAGGGCACTTTCAATAAGTTCATGCGGAATGGCTGGTGCGTTGACCGCAATGAAAGGGCCGTTGTATCGCTTGCTGCATTCGTGAATTGCTCTGGCGGCAAGCTCTTTGCCGGTTCCGGTTTCACCAAGAATAAGAACCGCCGCATCGGTAGGGCCCACAGTTTCAATAAGTCGATAGACCTTGCGCATCACTTCGCAGCGGCCGATCATACCGTGAAAGTCGGTACGGCGTGTGACAGATTGAAAGGCCTTTACCTGGAGCGAGAGGCGATTGTGGTTGACGGCTTTGTCTATTTCGATTTTGAGACGTTCAAAGTCCAGCGGTTTGCAAATGAAATCGTAAGCACCGTTCTTGAGGCTTTTCACTGCTGTTTCAATCGTAGCGTTGCCGGTTATCATAATAATAGGTACGTTCGGCAGTTGTTTTTTTAGTTGAGGCACCAGCGTAGTCCCGTCGGTGTCACCTAATTGAACATCGAGAAGGATGACGGTCGGAATTATCTGCTTGAGCTTTTTCCACATCGCCGTTGAGCTGCGCGCTCCACAGTGAATATATCCCCACTCGCAAACATTATGTTCGATAATATCGAGCAAATGGGAGTCGTCATCCACCGCAAGAATCAGCCCGGCAGTGTCAGCCATTTGTGTTCCTTTCGGAGTCATCGAAAGAGGAAACCAAACCAGAATCGAACCGGCTGGTTTCCTGCTCTACCAGCCGCATAATTTTATTTATAGCCGATGCAATCGCGTCGGGATTTTTGCTCTCGGCCACGCGTTCCAACTGGGCGGCACCGTTGAAAATGCTATCAAGACGATATGTTCCCGAAGTGCCTTTGATGCGATGGGCATATTTTTTAATGGCATCGTAGTCTCTTGCTTCGAGTGTGTCTCTGAGTTCCTTGATCTGGTTCGGCAGGTCCTGCAGGTACTCCGATGTAAGCTTGGCCCAGGCCTGGTCGCGGCTGAATTTAGACCCCAGGTCCTTATCTGCCGGCGAATCGAAGATTTTGTCGTTGTTTTCCATTCTCCCGTAGTGCTTAAAATGAATTAGCTTCCAAAGAATGCACTGCTCAACTCCTCGTGTTCGTGTTCAAAGTACCTAATAGTTATTTTATTCGATAATAGTGTACTTGTCAAGTTTTCCTGCAAATCCGGCCTTAATTCGCTCATAAGTTGGTAGTTATTAGTTATCGAAGGTTTTAACAATTTCAAATTAGCTCCAATATCCACTATAAAGCCACAAGGAACGCCATAAAGGTATTAGAATCAGGAACTTACGACAAAAACAGCCGTAAAATAGTTGACAAACAGAAGTGGTTGTGCTATAATGTTAGATGTGATTTTTTAAAGCTTATTTCTATAACTTACACGCAAAATGAGGAGGGTATAAAGATGATAAAGCAATCAGTTATCGTATTAACAATTGCAGTAATGGTCTTAATGTGCAGTGCCACCGAAGCGGTTGGTCAGGCCGATGAACTAATCGAATGGCGTATCAGCAATCAACAGCAGAGACTGACAGATGTTGAGCAATGGGCCGCGACGGAACGACAGCGTATAGAACAGTGGTATCAGGACAGGCTTGTGGAGTTGTGGCTGCTGGCTGAAGACCATGCTAAAAGGCTTTCGCCGGCTAAGCGGGCGCTTTGGACCAGGTTTATTAAAACAAGCAACGAACTGCCATATGCGGAGGCTTATTTTTTTGATGCGAAAGCTTATTTTTTTGATAGTAGGGTGACACGGCGCCACAAAGGAAACGTTGGGCTGAGGATTCGCTTAGCGGACAGTTACTTTTTAACTGAAACAACGAGTTTTCTTTTAGACGAACAAGCATATCGATTGCTCTCCTGGATTGCAGACAGTGACCACCAACTGAGCCTGGTTCATAAGGCAATCAGCACGGAAACTCGCAAGGGACTGCGCAGGAAAAGATACAGAGAATTTCGCACCGAAGTCCGCAAAATCCTTGAGATTATGGACCAACTCCAATCAAGACGCCTGCACCTTGAAGAACTAAGGCAGATTTATATAGCTGACGTAGAGCAGACCGAAAGGGATACCGAAGAAGACATTGCTGCAAGAGTAAGTGACATAAAAGCCGAGTCAAAGCGGCCGCAGGTTGGATTAGTAACCGCGATTTGCCTTGATGCAAAAACGCCGGCAGTTATGATTGATGGCATTGAAAAAGACCTTATTTACGAGGGACAGAGAGTAAACAACGTCCGTGTCGTCAAAATATACAGCATTGGTGTTGAGTTTGAAAAGAATGGCCGGCACTGGGTACAACGCATCGGACAAAAACCGAATTCAGCCTGGTAAAAAATCCCACTAAACATGTACGCTGCAGCGCAAAATCCGGCGATTTAGCTTTCTGGTTTCTGCCGCCGCTGAACTCGGCATTCAGCCTCCAGCTACCAGGGGAAAGATTGCAACTACATCAGAAGGGTTTAATTTATGCCCGACAGATACGGTCAAGCCATTTACAATAAAAATTTTGGCGTCTTTTTTAGGAATTTTAAGATGGTCCAATAGATCGCTTAAGCAACTTCCTTCAGGCAGTTCCAATTGGCTTTTCTTGAAACGTCCTTCCCTGAACTTTGCGAAAAGTCTTACTTCTACAAGGATATGTTCTTGTTCCTTCATATAATCTTAAGTTGAGCCAGTTTTGCTTCAGTTGGCAATCCTTGTTCATCCCAGCCGCGCTCTTTGTAATATTCCGGCAACAGTTCAGGTAAACGATGTATGTGTCCTTTGCAAGGCCCCTTTGGAATAGGTTCTGTCAGAAGACGCTTGGGCAGTTTATCCTGCTCAGGACCAATACCTGCCTTCAGATTAAACATCCGTTCAAGATTCCATATCCTGTCACCGGCTTCGAGTAGTGATTCGCTGGTCCAGTCTTGCCCCACAATAGCATTGAACATATCCTTATAGTCATCCGTCCCAAGAGCAAATGATGTGAAAAGGCATAATCCCAGCGAATCGATTACTGCGGTTAAATCCTGGAATGTTTTTACCCATACAGCCTTTCCTTCAATGCTAAATGGGTCGAGCTTTTCGGGCAGGCCTAAGATCTCGGGGGCAATCATATAACCCCTGACGTGGCAGCCACCACGGTTAGATGTAGCGTATTGTAAGCCATGACCCTGAATGCCTCGCGGGTCATAAGCCGGCAATTCCAGCTTCTTTACTGACATTGACAATTCTGGTACGCCGTATTCTTCTGCCAGTCGGTAGGAACCAAGCGCCAGTTTCGCACCGAATCCTTCACCTGCTCCCATTTTACGAGTCCATTCCACTATCGCTTCGCTGGAACCAAATTTAAGAGGCACCCCATCGATCTCATCGGGGCTGATAATACCTTTCTCGTACAGTTCCATTGCGCAGGCAATCGTTGACCCTGCGGTAATTGTATCCAACCCGTATTCGTTGCACCATTTGTTGGCCTTAATTATCGCCGCTAAGTCATCAACGCCGCAACTGGCACCGTAGGCCCAAACTGTCTCATACTCCGGGCCTTCGCCTTCCACATCATCGACCCTGGAATATCTGCCGCAAGCAATTGGGCAGCGGTAACATGCCGTCTTTCTGACTAAATACTTCTCGGCTAAAGTTTCACCTGAAGTTTTGTCAGCCGTTTCAAAATAGGACTCCTGGAAGTTTTTAGTCGGGTAGACTCCACTTTCGTTGATCAAGTTCACCAGAACGCTCGTACCATACGCCGGCAGGCCTTTGCCTGTAACGTCGTTGGCTTTGATCTTTTGCTGAATGTTTTTTAATACCTTTTTGCTTTCTTCAGCGTTAGCCGGGCTCAATTTCCCTGTGCCTCGAACCACAATTGCCTTCAGCCCTTTACTACCCATTACCGCTCCAACCCCCGACCTGCCGGCAGCACGGTATTTATCGTTCATTATACTTGCCAATAATAACATTTTCTCACCGGCAGGACCAATCGTCAGAACGCGAGCCTTGGGGTCGGCGGTCTCTTGCAGTAGTAAATCGGTCGTTTCAGAAACTAACTTACCCCAGTACTTTGTAGCATCTTTAATACCGACAACATCGTCATTGATATGAATATAGCAGGGGGTCTGTGATTTGCCTTCCACAATGATCAGATCGTACCCCGCGAATTTCAACTCTGCGCCCCAAAAACCGCCCGAATTAGAACTGGCAATGGTACCGGTCAAAGGTGATTTGGTTACCACCATATATCGACCGCCCGTTGGTGCCTGCGAACCCGTAAGAGGGCCGGCTGCAAAAATAATCTTATTTGCCGGCGAAAGCGGTTCGATCTCGGGATCAATCTCTTGCGAAAGAAAATATGAGCCCAGGCCGCGGCCTCCAATAAACTTCATGGCAACAGCCATATCTAAATCTTCTTTATTAATCTGACCTGTGCTGAGGTTTATTCTCAAAAACTTTCCGGTATATCCAGCCATAATTAAATCTCCTGACAAAAAAGTCTTGGCATAGCCAAGTATCTGTTCACAAGAATTTATCGAAGACTATCTAAAACAAATATTTTTTCATAGTACCACCTTATACAGCCCTGCAATAATCCCCTTTTTCCCACATCTGAAATCATAATACAAAACAGGCAAAACGCAATTAAAAATCTGAACCACGAGCAAATAGGTAAACGGCCGCTCAAAAGTATACCACTGTAAATGAAAAACTGTGATAATTGGCGGCAAAGCCGTAAACGCCAATAGCCGGACAGAAGAAGTTAGCGAGGTAAGATTGTAGCTTGACAGACGAGGCGGTCCCCGCTATATAGAAAGTAAGTGATATATTCTTGTTCCGTCAGGTGGGACGATTTTACTCCGACGTTTATAAGTCAATACCGTAATCCCGTAAGGGATGCCTTGCGGCAGGCATGCGGAGCATTGTGAATTTCTAAAAATCGCTGGTGGCAAGTGTGATGCCGAAACGAGCAATTTTTTTTGGCATCCGTTATGTACGACGGTGCATAACGATGTAATAAAAGAAGCCTCGACTGCCATTGATCGCGGACAGCGAAAAATGCGAAATGTTTGGCAGCAGGTTAAAACAGCCTCAGTACGGTTTGATGATGAGCGATTTGCAAAGCTCTATACTAAGGAAAAAGGCCAATGCCTGAAACCAGTGAAATGATTCTATTAACCGAGGCGCTCGAAATTGTCGAACGAGAACTGGCCGGCATAATCCTGCCTACCGAAACCATACCTGTTCGCAAAGCTCTCTTTCGAACCATAGTTGAAGACCAGATAGCTCATCTTGACCTCCCGCCGTTTAACAAGTCGGCGATGGATGGCTATGCCATCGGCGCCGGAGATGAGCGGGAAGAATATCGTGTTATAGAAACCATCCCTGCCGGCGATGTTCCAACCAGGAAACTAACCCCGGGGACATGCACAAAAGTTATGACAGGTGCTCCTGTACCGAATAATGCGGCAAAGGTCATTATGGTTGAACAAACCTGCCAGGCCGATGGAAAAGTGCGCATTCTCTCACACACTAAGCCAACCAATATTTGCCAAAAGGGTGAAGATATTCACACCGGAGATACAATCCTGCATGCACCGGCTGTGCTCGGCCCGGTGCAAATTTCCAACCTTATTGCTGTTGGAATAACAGAAGTTAAAGTCACAAAACCTCTACGGGTAGCTCTTCTTGCAACAGGTAACGAAATTGTCGATTCTCCGGACCAGCTTAAGCCCGGCAGGATAATGAACTCTAACGGCCCGATGTTGGCCGCTTTGTGCCAAAAATACTCACTGGAAGTTGTTATAAATGCGATTGTCACAGATGAGCGTAACGCCACTGCTTCGGCAATTCGCGATGCTTTGAATAATGCCGATATTGTTGTACTATCGGGCGGTGTTTCAGTGGGTGATTTTGATTTTGTAACTGAGGCGATGGAAAAAGTGGGTTTGCAATTGCATTTCAACCGCCTGGCCGTTAAGCCCGGAAAACCGATGACTTTTGCCTCGTCAGGTAAAAAAATTGCTTTTGGCTTACCTGGAAATCCAGTTGCAGTATATCTGATGTTCCACTTGTTTGTGTTGTATGCAGCAAGAATTATGGAAGGCCTGAAACCCGAAGTACGTTATGTTATGCTTCCTCTTGCCAGTAATTTTCATCGTCGCAAAGCCAAACGTCTGCAATTTCTGCCGTGTCAATTAACACCGGACGGAATGTTAAAGCCGGTTGAATATCACGGCACTGCTCATATGCGGGCCCTTTTGGATAGTGACGGCTTCTTTGTTGTCCCCAAAGGTGTAACAGACATCTCTGCCGGTCAAAAGGTAAGTTACCTGAGCATAAAAGAAAGTTTCGAATGATAGACAGGTTTGACCGAAAAATTAACTACCTGCGAATATCGGTAACCGACCGCTGCAATCTTCGCTGTCGCTATTGTATGCCACGGGAGGGCATTAAACTCTTAAAACACAGTGACATCCTGTCTTTTGAGGAAATTGTTGATATCACAAAAACCGCAGTAGATATGGGAATCACGAAAGTCCGTCTCACTGGCGGCGAACCACTTGTTCGACACGGTATCATAAATCTTGTTGAAGCAATTGCGGCCATCAATGGTATCACAGATTTTGCAATGACAACCAACGCCGCATTATTAGCCCAATACGCACAAAGTCTCGCAGACGCAGGACTGCACAGGGCCAACATTAGCCTCGATACAATTGACGCCGAGCGTTACCGACAGTTAACTCGATGCGGTGATATTAATCAGGTTTTTACTGGAATCGAAGCGGCGCGAACCGCTGGCCTTAATCCAATAAAACTGAATTGTGTAGTTGGACAATTTTCAAGAGAATCCGATGCACAGGCAGTTAAGGATTTTGGAAACTCCAACGGCTTGGAAGTACGAATTATTCGACAGATGTTTTTTGAGACAGGCTGTTTTTCTGTGGTTGAAGGTGGCACCGGCGGAGATTGTGTTCGATGTAACAGACTTCGTTTATCGAGCGACGGGAAAATCCGTCCATGTTTGTTTTCAGATACTTCTTTTAGTGTTCGCCAATTAGGTCCAAAACAAGCTATTCAGCAGGCGGTTGCCCAGAAACCTGAGGCAGGCGGGCCGTGCACACATAACCTGATGCACCAGATAGGAGGATAAAAAATGCAAAAGTTTACACATATAGATGAACAGGGCCGAGCAAATATGGTTGATGTTGGAAGTAAAAAACCGCAGCGAAGACGCGCTGTCGCAAAAGGAACCATTTCTTTATCTGCCCAGGCGCTGAATCTCATACGGGAAAATAGAATAAAAAAGGGAGATGTCCTGGTAGTAGCGCAAGTTGCCGGTATTCAAGCTGCAAAACAAACTGCTGCGCTTATTCCGCTTTGTCATCCACTTATACTGGACAAGGTTGATGTAAAACTGGATATTACCAAACAAAGTATTACGGCTCAAAGCCAGGTCCGCTGCATCGGGCGAACCGGCGTAGAGATGGAGGCATTGACCGCTGTTAGTGTGGCGCTGCTGACTGTCTATGATATGTGCAAGGCGGTTGATAAAAATATGAAAATCAGTGAGATAAAACTTATAGAGAAGGTCAAAGAAGATGTCTGATAACGGCCGGGTTATATCGGTAAATATTTCTGAGCAGAAAGGAACTATCAAGAAGCCTGTCGCTGAGATACTGATTGACAAACATGGTGTTGTCAACGATGCCCATGCCGGACCGTGGCATCGCCAGGTAAGCCTCCTTGCACAGGAAGATATTGACTACTTTATCAAAGAAATAGGAACAGAAATCGCACCAGGTGAATTTGCAGAGAACGTGACCATTACTGGTATTGACTTCAGTCAAGTAGCGGTTTTGGATAGATTCCGTATTGGTCAGGTCGAACTTCAGGTTACTCAAATAGGCAAAGAGTGCCACGGTGACAACTGTGCCATTTATCGAGAAGTTGGTAAATGTGTGATGCCAAAGAAAGGCCTCTTTTGTCGAGTGATTAATGGAGGAAAAATCAAACCTGATGATTCAGTTGAATATATCCCGAAGTCATTGCAGATTTTGATTATAACATTAAGTGATCGAGCTTCCACAGGCGAGTATTGCGACAAATCCGGTCCTCGAGCAAAACAAATCCTTGAAGAATACTTTGCTGACAAGAGATGGCAATTGCATATCGAAAGCATAATACTTGCCGACGACACTGAACAACTTACGGAAAAATTAAACAAGGCAATAGCTGATCAAGTGGACCTGATATTAACTCTCGGCGGCACAGGTGTCGGACCAAGGGATATTACTCCTGAAACCATCACTGCCGTCTGTGATAAGACAATCCCCGGCATTATGGAGAGCATACGCGTTAAGTACGGAAAGGAAAAACCATCGGCTTTACTTAGCCGAAGCGTTGCGGCAATAGCCGGCCGGACACAGGTTTACGCTTTACCGGGAAGTGTAAAGGCTGTCGAAGAGTATCTTACAGAAATACTTAAGACACTGGAACACGCTGTTTTTATGGTGCATGGCCTGGATGTTCATTGAAGGGCGGGAAAAATTAAGAAAAATAACTATATAATTGTTTGTATAATAATTTCAATAGCTCTGCTCAGCGCCCTGGCCGGTTATAAAGAAAAAAATACCTCAAAAAATGAACTGATAATCTTGCATGCCGGAAGTCTGTCCATTCCTTTTCGACAGATATCTGTCGAATTCCAAAAAGAGCATACCGATATTGTTATCAAACCCGAAGCTTCAGGAAGCAGAAACGCTGCCAGAAAAATATGTGACCTGGAACGTGAATGTGACGTGATGGCTTCAGCGGATTATAAAGTTGTGGAAGATTTGCTTATGCCAAACCATGCAGATTTTAACATTCAGTTCGCACTTAACCAGATGGTCATCGCATATACTGGTGAATCAAGGTTGAGCGATAATGTTACTCCGGATAACTGGCACAAAATACTCCTGAAAGACGAAGTTGCCTTCGGCCGGTCTACTCCCGACCTCGACCCCTGTGGATATAGAACGCTGATGGTCTTTCAATTAGCCGAAAGGTATTACAGACTGCCCGGCCTGGCTGAAAAACTCCAAAAAAAAGATAAATACATTCGACCAAAGGAGACGGACCTGCTGGCTCTGTTAGAGGCCGGCGAAATCGACTATCTTTTTATCTATTTATCTGTGGCAAAACAACATGGTTTGAATATGATTCTACTGCCCGACGAGATAAACCTTAAATCTCCGGCTTTTGCCGGCCTCTACAATACCGCAACGGTAAAGCTCTCAGGCAAAAAACCAGGCGAGCATATCACTCGTCGGGGCGAGCCAATGGTATACTCGGTTACTATACCTAAGAATGCGCAAAATCCCAAAGCTGCCGCAGCCTGGCTTGAATTGTTGCTTTCTCCGAGGGGCCGGGAAATTATGGAAAATAATGGCCAACCCTGTTTGAAACCTGCTAAAGCGAATGGATTTGATAAATTGCCTGAAAGGCTCAGGCGATTTTGTAAATAATAAAGCGAAGTTACAGTGAAAAAACACCATAAAAATAATGAAAGACAAATCCCATGGTTTCAGTTAATTCTGATAGGGCTTGGCTCATGTGTAATCCTGTTTGTCGTAGCTCCGCTGATTAGTATGGTACTGGCGACATCATTTGGCGACATCACAAAAGCTGCTGCGGATAGAGAAGTTGTACAATCCATCAAATTGACTCTGATAGCTGCGTTGTTTGCAACGGCCACCGCTGCCTTGGCTGGGATTCCACTGGCCTATCTGCTTGCAGGAAAAAAATTCTTCGGACGCTCGATTCTGCTGGCTGTCATAGATCTGCCGATTATCATTCCTCATTCTGCAGCGGGCGTAGCTTTACTTACCATAATCGGAAGGCAGTCGTTTATTGGCCGGCTTTTCGGAAAAGGCCTGACCGGTACTGCTGCAGGAATCTCTGTTGCGATGGCGTTTGTTTCATTGCCGTTTCTGATCAACGCCGCTCGTCAGGCATTTGCCTCAGTCCCGGAAAAACTGGAAAAAGCCGCAAGGACTCTGGGAGCATCTCCTCATAGAGTGTTCTTTACAATATCACTACCGCTGGCCTGGCGTGGAATTCTTTCGGGTATGATTCTTATGTGGGCACGAGGAATCAGCGAATTCGGTGCCGTAGTTATTATCGCCTATCATCCGATGACAACTCCGGTAATGGTTTTTCAGCGGTTTAACGACTATGGTCTTAGTTACGCAAGATCGGTGGCGGTGCTGCTGATAATTATTTGCGTAACTCTGTTTATCATTTTACGCCTGTTGAGTGGTGCGAAAGGCGGAAAATCAACAAATGCTTGAATTGCGATCGATTACTAAAAGTCTTGGCTCTTTTGCAATATCCGACGTTTCCCTGCAAATCAGCGATGGCGAATATTTCGTACTTCTTGGTCCCTCCGGTGTAGGCAAAACCGTCCTGATAGAAATCATTGCCGGCCTCACAAAGCCGGACAAAGGCCAAATCTTCTGGAACGACAAAAACATCACTTTCGAGCCTCCCGAGGCAAGGGGCTTTGCGGTTGTATATCAGGACTACGCCCTTTTTCCACACATGACCGTCAGCCGAAATATCGCCTATGGCCTAAGAGCTGCAGGCGCCAACTCTGAAAAAATAACACAGCGAATCCAGTACTTAGCCAAGATGTTGCGCATCCAGGATTTGCTTGCTCGAATGCCGGAAACTCTTTCCGGCGGCGAACAACAGAGGGTCACCCTGGCACGGGCCCTGGCTGTTGAACCCAAATTGCTCTTACTGGACGAGCCTTTATCGGCTCTTGACACCAATACCAGGCTGAGATTGCGAAAAGAGCTTAAGCGAATCAACAGGGAGTTGAATATTTCTGTCCTGCACGTCACTCATGACCCGCAGGAGGCGATTGTCCTGGCCGACCGAATCTGTGTTATGCTAAATAATAAAATCCAGCAAGTGGCTACGCCGACAGAATTATTCCGTATGCCTTCCGACCACAAAGTTGCGGATTTTTTAGCAATGAAAAATGTCCTGCCGGTAACCAGAGTGGAAAAAGACAGGTGTTTTGTATTCGGCCAAAACGTTTACGCAGGTGCCGCTGATGATTCGACTTCTCATATCTGGATTAAGCCGGAAGAAATTCTTCTCTCCACAGAACCTTTCGACAGCAGTGCCAGAAATCAGTTCAAATGCCGAGTAGCTGAATTAGTTCACCATGACACTCTCTTAGCTGTAAACATTATAGCCGGCCGCCTGCCTCTGACTGCCCTGATTACATACGCTTCTTTTGATAAATTGGAAATAGAGATCGGCACAGAGATATACGCCACATTCAAAAGCTCCGCTATCCACTGCTTTTAGGGCTTTTGGCTTTTACTTTTTACCTCCTTTTGCGAATCATGAATCATCGCCACAGAGAACGCAGAGATTTTTTTTCTACCACGAATTTTCTCGAATTAATGTGAATTATATAAAAGTTTGGATTAAAACTAGTTCAGAGATTATCGAAAAGATTTTTAATCTTTGTTGGAAGATACAAGTTTGACATCAGGTTTTTTTTCTTTATCTAAGCTCTTCCCTTCGTTTCTCTATCTTCTCCATAATATTCTCATAGGCCGCTCTTGATTTTTCAGGTAAGATACTCTTTTTACTTTTTAATAGTAAAAGAGCACCATCTATTTGATCAATCTTGCAACATTCATCAATGGCCGGAATACAATATTCTAAGGCCTCATCTGGCTCACCAAGAAATAACTTGGCTAGTCCTAAATTATAATTCCAAGCATAACAATCATGATATTTCAGCGCTTTGTGTGTCTCTTCTAACAGCCCTTGAATATCATTATGTTCTTTAAAATATAATAAGCCAAGCGTACCATGTGCGTTACCTTTCTGCTCATCGAGTACCTCCGGCATTTTAATTACTGCCATATAAGCGGCAATTGCTTCTTCTGTCTTCGACGGTTCTAATTCACAGTATATATCAGCACGGTTAAGCAAAGCCTCTATCTTCTGCTCAGCAGTCGCATCCGGCATTTCAATTATTGCTGCGTAATCTGTGATAGCCTCTTCTGTCTTCGGCGGCTTTAACCTTTGATATGAATTGGCGCGGTTGAGCAAAGCTGTCGATTTGCATACCATAAATGTGTCTGGTTCTTCAATTACAGATGTACAATATATTATCTTTTGCTTTAATCCTGCTGAATCTAACGCAGTATAGGTACAGGCACGACTACATAGGGCCCTTGCCTTATATTCGGTGGGCGCATCCGGCATTTCAATTATCGCCATCTGATCTGCAATCGCTTCTTCTGTCTTCGGCGGTTCTAACTCGGTGTATGTAATGGCTCGATTATGCAAAGCCCTTGCTCTATCTTTAGCAGACGCATCCGGCATTTCAATTATCGCGGTATAATCGGCAATTGCTTCTCCTGTTTTTGGCAGTTCTAAGTCGCAGTAGGCAATGGCTCGGTGAGACAAAGCCATTGCTTTATCTTTGGCAGACACATCCGGCATTTCAATTACCGTCGTACAATCTGTAATTGCTTTTTCTGTCTTCGGCAGTTCCAATTTGCAGTATGTGTCAGCACGATTAATCAAAGCCTCTACCTTCTGCTCGCTTGGGATTCCAGGAATATCTAAAACCTTACTCCACATCGCAATTGCTGGCATAAAATCTTCTGCTTTGTCCAGATGTAAAGCTTCGGCCAAATATTTAGATGCAACAGCTTGAGCTTTCAGATATTCAAGCTCTTTTGACTGAATATCCATTTCGCTTATTTGATCTTCATTGTGAACTTTGCTATTATACTGCTCAGGGTTCTTGTATGCCTCTCTTGCTATCCTTAAACGCTTAATTGAATTGTCTATTTGAGAATTAAAGTTGTTAGAAAAGCCTATATTGCCGATTACTTCCCCTGAATTGCATCCGATATTTTTAGTTTCAGTAAAACTCAAGCCATCCATCTGTTCAATAATCATCGCTATGGGATCACCCATGAATTCAGGTAATTGCAAACCCGTCAATCTTTCAAATATTTTATTCATTGCCTCGTCTGCATCAGGAATAATAACTTTAAATGAACACGCCGAGTGCTCTTCCAGTAATTTTTCTACATCTGCAGAAAGAGTATCTCCGCTTCGAACACACCAGTACAAATTGCCATCGAATTGATTTGCTTCCTGCAAAGCCGTCATTGTTGCATCTTCCCAACCGCCATATCCCATAACAATTACACCATGGCGTTCAAAATGTGTCTTTAAAGAAGAACTGTTGCTTTTTCCCTTTTTGATCTCATCTTCAGAGTTTAAGAGAAGATATCTGTGAATACTGCCGTGTGTATATACCAGGTGAATAGCATTATGACTGTCTTCCTGTAAATGATCCGTCACTTCTGGCCGGTCTGACATATAATACAAGACATTAACGAGTTGTAAGGCATCTTGCAACAAAGGATCAAAATTGGTCGTCAATATAGTTTGGCAAAACTTAGCCTTATATATCCTGTCCTTTTTTCGCTGATGATTTAAGAGGCAAGCCAAGTATAAGTGTGCTGGATTATTTTTCCTGTTTGCATTTTGGCAAAGATACCTTATATATTCACGGCGAAGTGAAGGTGTAGTAAGCCCGTTTGGACAATTAGCACTCATCAAAAGTTTATACGCTTCTGATACACTACTATCTTTTGGTATACCTGTATCCTTATCAAATTCTAAACTTGAACCATTACCTTCAAATTTGGTTTTTATCTTCACCCAAAAGTCTTTAGCTATCTCTGCGCTAGTTACTTTCTTATCGTCATCAATCCTCTTATTACTCATTTCGTAAAGCCATACTGGAGCATCAATTAATATCTCCTTTGCTGTTGGAATAACTCCATAGCTGAAACCTGCACCAAGAAGCATTGTATAAGCCACCTTGTCCTCTGGGGAGGTCTCTAAGTTCTGGCAAATTAAATCCAACATTTCTTCAAATGATTTAGTCTTCATGAAAAATCCCTGAAAAGTTATTTCCTCTCATGTAATTTTTCCACTATGGCTTTTACTTTCTACTTTTGACTTTTTACTTCCCCTGCAATCCACAACAAACTAAAAACCAAATCATAATCCGAATAATCTCTTAAATCAACAATGAAAAATCAGCAAAATCTCTTGCCCCGCTGTTTAGAATCTTTGCCTTGTAAGATTCTTGCGGGGCAACCCCCACGCCTGCTTTCGTGAGAAAGTGTGGGGGACGGCCAATATAAAAAAAATTCCTCTTTACATTTAACTCATTTTATGCTATAATACCCCCATGTTCGCCAGAAGGCGAACGCACCGCCAGAAGGCACCGCCGCAAAGTCAGCAGACACAGTCAAAACTTGTCCCCGAATGTCGTAGTCAGGGATTTAATCGTTAGGGAATGATCGATGGCTAATAACTACGAACTACTGGCAACTGATAACTGGCAACTGTCGTCTGCCCACCGGCCGCCGCACGACGCCGATGGAGAAATCAATCAAAAATAACAAATTATGCAAAACAAACCCAATTTATGCGTTTTTTGGGCCGTAAGTGGCGATTGTGAAGAAAAACAAACCCAATTCAAAGCCAATCAAAGCCAATTCAAACCCAATCAAAGCCAATTCAAACCCAATCAAACCCAATTTGTAGTGAGCTTGTCGAACTTGCGCATATGATTGATTTTTTAAGAATTGTATTTCTGCACAGCATACCGCACAGCGTCCCTTGCGGGACTTACGGGACTTATGGCAGTGAATTGAACTCAAAACTAAGAACTAAAAGATTTATCCTGAGCCTGTCGAAGGACTCAAAACTATTCTGTACCTTTAACGGCCCAGCCGCAAAAGTAATATCAGCAAAAGACTATTCGAACTGGATAGCCACGCCGATATTCGCATCTTCGAGCATATTTCTGCGTTCAACCCGGACTACTTTACCGCTTTTGATACGCGAAAAGCCGCCTTTTTCCTCTGCTAACGTCTCTGTCCGGGGAAAATTGAGTTCTACAGTGTGGCCGGCATTGATGGGCGTGGTCATTGGCAGCTTCACAAAAACGCCTGATTTACTGATATTATGGCTGCGGCCGTTAAAAAACCTGTTCGCTTCTGGCAGCCACATACTGATTGGCCAGGAAAGGTCGGTTCGGTTGGCACTTCGTTGCTCGGTTACGGTCTCCATTTTTTAATCTCCAATATCAAAACTATCGTTCCCTCTGTTGACCATACAATTATCGGCAATGTTAAAATAGATAGTTTAGCGTATTTAGGCAAATCTCCGTCTTTCTTAAAAATTTTTTCCCCGCCGCCATCATGCCCGGATTTCGGTTTTTTTATCGGACAATTTGGGCATTTAGGCCGGTATATTTAGATAAGTTGGCTTGCGATTTTGTGACACTTGCTGTATTTTATGACGCTGATGGATACAAAAATCGCAAAAGTTGATACCGGCCGGCCCGACAGCGAAATAATCGCAGAGGCCGCCCAGATTATCGATGCCGGCGGGCTGGTGGCGTTTCCTACCGAAACCGTTTATGGCATCGCCTGCCGGGCCAAAAACGATGCGCTGGCCAGGCTCAGTGCGATAAAGGATAGAACCGCTGAGAAGTATTATACCCTCCATATCGGCCGTAAGTCAGATGTTGCCAAGTATGTGCCCGGTATTGGGTTAAGGGCCCGAAAGCTGATAGATAAAGCCTGGCCGGGACCGGTGACTATCGTTTTCGAACTCGACAGCGGCGATTTGGAAAAACAGCGAAACAGCCTTGAGCCCGAGGTTTTTGACAACCTTTACAAGGACAGTTCCATTGGTATCCGCTGTCCGGACAACGCTGTCGCTTCGGCATTGCTGCAGGCCGCCAGCACCGCCGTAGTCGCTCCGAGCGCGAATATCACAGGGCAAAATCCCGCTGTGGATGGCAGGGAGGTTATTGCGCAATTGTCGGGCAAAATTGATTTGCTATTGGACGCCGGGGAGTGTAAATATAAACAGAGCAGCACGGTTGCTAAGATAGGCAAACGCCGGCTGCAAGTCCTGAGGGAGGGCGTGTATTCGAAGTCTCAGTTGGAGCAGATGTCAATGGTGAAATTTCTGTTTGTCTGCAGCGGCAATACGTGTCGCAGCCCGATGGCTGAAGGGCTGTTCAAGAGATACTGGTCAGAAAAATTAGAATGTACTATTGACCAGTTAGAAGAAATGGGTTATAAAATGTTGTCGGCTGGGACCCTGGGTTTTGTTGATACCCCGGCCAGCGTGGAGTCGGTGGCGGCCTGCCAGGCCAAAGGCGTAGATATTAGCGGCCACAGGAGCCAGGCACTGTCGAGCGAGCTTATCGAGGATAGTGACTTTATATTCGTAATGACCGAATCGCACCGGCACAGGATTGTCGGGATGTGCCCGGCGTCGGCGAACAAGTGCCAATTGCTGGCGGTAGATAAAGATGTCCCCGACCCGATAGGCCAGAGCCAGGAAGTTTATAACAGTTGCGCGGACATGATAGAAACGGCTGTGCAGCATAGAATTAGTGAGCTTGAAGTATGAAGATAGCGGTTGGAAGTGACCATCGAGGATTTGCGGCCAAGGAGCAGATCAAGGCCATCATTGCCGAACTCGGCCATGAGTGCATTGATTTCGGTACTGACAGTAATGACCCTGTGGATTATCCCGATAAGGCGTATGAGGTAGCGATGGCGGTTTCAAGAAAAGAGGTTGACCTTGCCATTCTGGCCTGCGGTACAGGCATAGGGATGAGTATAACCGCTAACAAGATTAAAGGGATTAGGGCCGCGCTGTGTCATGATGAGCTCAGCGCCCAGATTTCACGGCATCACAATGACGCCAATGTCCTTTGCATTTCCGGTGACCTGATCGGCGATGTTCTGCTGCGCAAGATTGTTGAGGTCTGGCTGACTACCGAGTTCAGCGGCGGCAGACACCAGAGACGTGTCAGGAAAATCAACGCTATCGAGAACGGCAAAACGCCCGACGAAATCGCCGCCGACAGCCCACAATAATCGAACCACTGATTCCACAGAGAAAATTTCAAATCCCAAATTTCACATTTCAAATTAACCACGAAAAAGCACAGAAGACATTTATAATTGACGATACCCGCTTGCGCCGGCACAAGTTTACAATTTTCTATTTTTCTCCCGCTAAGGCGCCAAGTTGGGTTTGATTGGGTTTGATTGGGTTTGAATTGGGTTTGTTTTTCTTCACAATCGCCACTTACGGCCCAAAAAACGTATAAATTGGGTTTGTTTCGCATAAAAGGGTGTGAATCTGTAGAGGGCTCTCGACAAAGGTAGAGGGCAGAAGACAGTTGCCAGTTATCAGTTGCCAGTAATTCGTAGTTATTGGCCATCGATC
>SDBT01000353.1_pt1 | contig 70613 bp, 135 predicted proteins | sample 2277101 | NCBI WGS metagenome assembly SDBT01 (sample SAMN10404973, study PRJNA504765) | marine sediment metagenome | isolation source: marine sediment core GS10_PC15, 103 cmbsf | place: Arctic Ocean: Southern Knipovich Ridge | collected 2010
GCTAAATACAAGCCCCGCCAAGTAAAAGGGGGAGTCAAGTGGAACCAACTGTTGACCGCAAAACGGGGATTGTGACATTCCCAAAGCCTGAGGAGAAGCTAGCTAAGGAAGCTGAGAAGAAAGGCTACGTCTATCTTCCTCAGGTTACGCTAGACAGGCTAGTCAGTCTTGCTAAACAGGACGGCTGGAAGCCCGACGCTGAGACCGAGCGGGGTGTGGCGCAGCAAGCCAATAAAGCTGTTGCTGTCTACGTAGCTCTCGCTGTCCAAATGTTACTGGACAAACGCTCTGGGGTTACCCAAAAGGGTAGCTAGTAAAAATCCAGTTGCTGAGGGGTAGGGTTAAAAAGCTCTGCCTCTCACTTCTGGCAATTTTGTTGAACAAAGGAGGGCGTTAGCCCTATCCCCGCCCTTTCTACTTGTTTTGTTGAGCAGGGGAGAGAGGAATAAGGAGGTATGGAAATGGAGTTAAGATTGACAATTTCGCTACACGACACCGTTGGAGAATTTATAGACGACAAGTTCCACCTTGTTGTGCTCAAGAGAAAAGAGGACAGAGACCATATTCTAGCGGTAATCCGAGACGTTGGCTTTGAGGTGGTAGAAGACATCGTTGTTAGACCCCCGAGGAGTTAGCTAGTGAGAAACAAGTCAGGGCTGGATATTATAAAAGACCAAATGGGCTACGGCACAATTTCCCCAACAAGCAATAATCAGTTTGTGGACTTAGCCGAGGCTAAGAGGAGTAGGCAACACAATGTAGCTGTTTACCCTGACGTTCGCCCTGAAACTGAAGAAAGCAAGAAGCGGGGGCTGCGCATCCTACACGCAAATCTAAGAAAAGGAGGTAAGCTGATGGCAAAACCTATTGTTGACCTGAAAACTGGTAAGGTTACATTCCCCAAGGAAGAAGCTACGACTAAGGCTGCTGCCGAGGAAGTAGGCTACGTGTCTCTTCCTAAGGCTACTCTGGATAAGCTGGCTGTGCTGGCTCGCAGAGACGGCTTTAAGGCTGACGCTGAGACTGAGCGGGGTCAGGCAAATCAAACGTCTAAGGTTTGTCGTGTCTATGTCCAACTGGCAATTGACAGGCTTCTCGCTGACCGAACTAGCGGTTAGTCCCTGGAATGTGGAGGGGGCAGAGTGTAAAAGCTCTGCTCCCTCACTTTCAACTATTTTGTTGAACAAGATGATACAAGGAGGACAATTACAATGAGTTACGTCGACTATACCAATGGGCAAGCACTGGAGTTCTATACTCTCCAGAATGACATCGGGTTCTACGCTGTAATCCAGTGTGCTATGCGGAGAGCTGACCCTGTTAATCTGGATAAGCTCTCAAGGGCATTTCCTAAGGTTAAGCGGGACTTAGTGGCTCGCTACGATGCGCCAGGAGGCTTTCTGCCCGAGAAGCAGGAAGTCCTTGATAGTTTAGTGGCAGGGAATTAAACTAGGAGGGCGAACGCAATGTCATTAAGCAAAAGAAATTGCTGTAAAGGTTCATACCAGTCTTACCAAGCTGGGACAGTCAAAAAACTTGTTGAACAGATACCTAAGGATAGGAGAGCGGTTCTTGCTGAAGAGATTTTTTGTAGAGCAAAGTTAGTTGGGCGTAAAAATGGTTCTGCTCTACGGTTAGCATTAAAACACCTGTCTGGGACAAAGGCAGATGGGAAAGGAGGTAGATAAAATGAAATATATTGTCACAGCAATCCACCGCACTAAAACTGTTTACTCGGTAGACGCTTCTAGTGAGCAAGATGCTATTTTCAAGGCACAAAGTGGGCTTGCTGAGGAGAACGAGGCAGCATATGAGTGTGAAGCTAACTATGAAGTAGAAGTTATGGAGAACTGATGGTTAAATTTGCGCAAGGAGGTAACTGCAATGACACATCTAATCCACGTCGGCTTCAATAATTTTCTCGCTGCTGATAGAATTGTGGCAATAACGTCGCCCACTTCTAATCCTATCGCCCGTCTCGTTCAGGAGCAAAGGGCTATTGGCAAGGCTGTTGACCTGACCTCTGGTCACAAAACAAAGTCTGTCATCTTCCTAAACACTGGTGATGCTATTCTATCAGCCCTTGCTCCCGAGACAATAGGTAAGAGGATAGAAGAAGCTGAGGGCAAATAAAGTAAGGGAAGCGATTACAATGAATAAATGCAGGGTTTCTATCTATAAGTCAAAGATAGTTAGGAATGCTGTAGCTGAAGTAGCTCGGTAAATCTTAGAGCAGGAGGAAGAGTAGATGGCTATCCAGAGAATTGGTAATTTTATTGGTCTACTTGGTCTTATTGCCTTCCCTTTAATGTTAGCTGGTGCTTTAGCTCTGTGCATAATTCTATAGCTCAGCAATGTGAGCAGAAGGAGACAGAAATGGCAAATCAAATAAAGCCAAAATGCAAATTGAGTGGAACGGATGGTAATGTCTTTGCTCTTGTTGGTGAAGTAAGTCGAGCATTGAAGGATGTTGGTCAGGGAGACAAGGCAAAGGAGTTTACGGAGAGAGTTTTTCGGTGTGGTAGTTATGGTGAAGCGTTGCAATTGATGATGGAGTATGTGGAAGTAAGTTAATCTTCTGGCTCTGTTCACTAGGTTTGCATCGACTTTCCTGGCGGGTTGAGATGAGCAGATTGGCTCAAAATCTTGCTGGGGAGGTTTGAGAATGGAAATGCAATGGTTAGTTCAAAAGGCGTTTAATACTGAGACTGGTTTTAAGGAATGGCTGGAAGATAAGGGTGTTTTAGGGAAGGCTAAGCGTCAAGAAATCGTAAATAGATTAAAGAAGGGTGAAACTATTGAGAAGAATGATTGGAGACTTAGGTATCAAGTGGACTGTGAATTAGGTGTATTCTATTTTGAGACGAGAGGATAAAATAAATTAGCTCCCCAGAAGGCAAGCAGAATGAAGGTTAATAATTTTACTGTTGAACAGGTTGTTAGTCTAGCTCTGTTGGTGTCAGCTAACATAGTAGATTATCTTGAGTTGACTGACTTTGACTACTTTGACTGGCTAGAGTGGGGCTGGCTACACAGGAACTAGGCTAAAGTAAAGGGAGGCGTGAAGTGATTAAAATCTTAAAGCTGTCTAATGGCAAGATTGTCTGCATTGACACCAAAGAGTTTACAAGAGACGACGCTCACGAGATTATTATTAAGCTAACTGAGGTTTGGGGTACTGACTTTGAGAAGCAGGAGCTTAAGGATGCTGCTCTTGGGCTAAGTCGGGATTGCTAGAGTGGGGCTGGATACATAGAAATTAAAGGAGGAATAACATGCATTTGACAGACGAGAATGATGTGGTGAAGTGTCCAAAGTGTAGGATAAAGCTGTCGCAGAAAGCAATAGACTATCCTCTTCTAGCTTTTGTTGGGGGAGCTTGCATCCAAAGGAGTAACGGTACTCTTGGAGATTGGTACATCTGCGTGAGCCAAGTCTGTGGGGACGGGGTCTTTAACAGCTTAGCTATTGAACATTTTCTAAGAGGGGAGTGAAAGGCAGTGCCTTACAAACCGCCTGTCTGTCCCGAGTGTGGTGAGCCTATTAGTGTGGTAGACGAGGTAGTTTCTGAGACCTACCGCTTTGATGAAGCAACTGGTACTTTTAAGCTCCGCGAGATAGCTACTACGGTGGAGATTGAGTGTCTCGTCTGCAAAGCAGACCTGCTTGAGTTGCTAGAAGCGTTTGAACACGGTGTGTGTAACTATGTTGCTGAGTAGAAAGGAGTTAAGGCAATGAAGAAACCCCTTATCATCAAAATGGTAAATGGGCAATGGTATGCCACAAGAAACGGTAAGCATCTGACAGCACAAGAGACCACTAGGTTAATAGCAAAGGGTATCCCAGCACCATAGAATAGCAAAACACTTTAACAACTAAATACTGAGTTTTGGGGGCGGGAGTGATACGACTGGAACTACCTCAGTCGGAGAGTTAAAGATGGAAGATGGTAGATATGCTCTCCCTCGCCCCAAGCCCAGCATTGAGAGGTTAAGTAAATAAAGGAGGCAAGTGTGAACAGCACAGAATTGAGACTAGTCCAGCTTGAAGAGGAACTAAAACGGCAGGTAGCCAGACTGGAGAAAAAACTGGAAGAGCTAGAAGTTAGGCTGGCAAGAAGATTAGCGGAATTAGCATCAAGGGATAATCTGAATAATAAATAACCTTAGCCTAATTTAGTAGCACCTTTACAAGTGGGGTAGGTGATGAAGGTGAACAGAGCCAGATTGGGGAGCTAAATACCAACTCCCAAGAGGCTGGCGCAAATCCTAGTGGTGAGACTCGTAGCATCACCAGCCTACCCCATTGCACCTTAACAATTTAATAGCCTCTTATACCAGCCCGATGTAAACCTGATAGGGGCAAGCTGGTGAGGACTAATAGACTATGAGCTATGCCGCTTTGCTAAATTAGGGCAAAGGAGAGTGCATAGTGATTGAAGATTTCAAATGGGATGTCGAACCGCATCGTCTAGGTTCAGAACTTGTTGGCTCATTAGAGTTGGCACCTGGCATAAAGTTCAGAGTGGAGAGATGGGGAGCAGAGGCAGCCACAAATCCAACAGGTGTCCATTATCATATTAAGTATGATGTGTTTGGATACTGTTTTTCAAAGGACTGTCTCACTAAGCGAGAAGTAGAGCAGTATCTACGAACACAAGAGATGCAGCTTGAACTGTTTGCCGAGTTGAAAGCAAAAAGGGATGCAATCCAGAACAGGATAGTCCCGTTACAGAAGAAGTTCCAAGCCATAGGCAAGCAGATATTTGACCTACTAAGGTAGCACAAAGCAAAATACATAGCCCACTGGCAGGGCGGTATAATTCATAGTCTATTAGAGTTAGTGTCTTGATAGCTGGGCGGGTAGACAAAGAAAATGGAGGTGAACATGTCAATAGAAGACACGACCTTATCTGAATGGGTAAAAGAAAGTCAACGCAGAGGAGAAAAAGTAAAGGTCTACCTAGTCAATCACACAACCGAAGAGGTTGTGGAATGTAGTATGAGCCCAAACTTCATTGCGGGTATTATCAAAACCGCAGTCCTAACTTCTTATAAACTCACAACATAAAAATTGATTTACCCGCCCAGCTATGAGGACACTAAAAGGAGGCAAGGCAATGAAAATCATAAACATAGAACGGGTTAATGGTAAAGGGCAGAAGCTAATTTTAAGCTCAGGTGAGTATAGTGAGCTAGTAGAAGCATTAAGGCAGGCTGGCAAATATACTATTTACCAATCAACAAGCAATGGCGAATGCGGAAGATTTGAGGTAGAGGTAGAACATTAGGAGACATAGCACCTTAAAAATTGAATAGAGTGGGCGAGTAAAGAAGTTGACGAACTTGGTGCGTAAGCAGGAGCGGTGAGGTAAAGATAAAGGGGAAGGAGGAAGAATGAGAAAATCAAGAAGTGCTTACCATTATGATAAAGGATTCAAGCCTTATAGAGACCTAAGTAAATTAACACCAAGAGTTAGGCGAATAATAACTATGCTCATTGAGAAAGCTAATATGAGTGAGATAGCTCGCCAAGTGGGTGTTTCTCGTTGCTTTGTTTGGCAAGTTTCTCATCGGTTAAAGGCAACGAAGGAGAAGGAGAAGCAGGTTTTTAAGCTTAGTATTGACGATTAAATAATTATGTATTGAGAGGTTAAGTAAATAAGGAGGGAAGCAAGATGCCTGATATAGAGTGTCCATACTGTAAAACAAAGTTCAGACACAATAGCAAGCTTGAGCTCCAAGTATGCCCAGGGTGCGGCTCAAAGTTACTTACGTAATGCTCTTGTGGGCTATGGAAGGAAAGGAGACTGCGTTGCTGGGTGTATTTAAGAGATGGGAAGAGAGTAAAGAGAATACTCATAGCACCTTAACAACTGAATATGGAAGAAAGGAGGAAACCCTAATGGAAGAATACTGTGAAGTCCACATCATCCCATCCGATGGAAACCCTTGGTGCGGACATACTGGGTCTACTAAAGAGGAAGCAATCAAAGCCGCAGAAGAAGCCCTTTCTAGTTTCTCCCAAGACTATCCTCAACTTAAGGCTCTCCGGATGGAGGTCTTTGAGTGCCACCTAGTAGAGACTATAGAACTAAATCCATAGGAAAGGAGCTGACGCAAGCAATCGCCAAAGCAGAGAGTAAGTAAAGAGTGTCGAATATTCTACAGTGTGAGGAGAATATGAGCCAATACGGTTTAGTCATTGGCAATGTCTATGAAGATTCTATTAAAGGAGGATTAAAATGTTAACTGAGACAAGTAGAACAATCCTAAGAGCTATCTCAAGTTGCTCGCCTGAACTGTATGCTGAGCTTGAGAGGAAAGCTGAGTATCCTGACCCTTGTGGCGATGATCTTGGCAGTACGCAGGGCTGGGATGATGCTGTAGACAAGGCTGAGTTGAAAGCTCTGAAAGGCTTAATAGAGGAGGAATTAAAATGAGCAAGCTATCAATGGGCATTATATCCAGCTGACTGTCCGTGAGGACGGTAGGTTGTTAGAAAGGAGGTGTAAGGTGAAACTAATTCGGGGATTTGATCTACTGTCGTGGTTGTTAGGTTTTGGGATAGGCTTTCTATTGGCTAGTATATTGCTTTGACGAAGAGACCTTGGTGGGGGTAGCTTTTTCCAGCGGGCTTTTTGTTAAGCAAGTGGGCAAGGAGAGAAGACAGTTTGAGGTAGCCTTGAAAGATGACCACTGTTAGTTCGCTTGTCTCGCCTAGCTATTTCTGTTGAATAGAGAAGAAGTTTCGCCTTTTCTCTTTTCCTGTTAAACAAGTCTGCTCACCAAAGCCAACTTAGCCATCTGGGGAGTCTGTAATTCAGGTGTATATTGCTCTGAGCTCCCAGCAGCGCAAGTCCAAGTAGTATAAAGCCTACTGGCACGATAAGTAGAAACGGGTTGTAATATGCTTCAAAGCCTTTACTTGATGCCCATGTAACTGCGGGTTGCAATTGAGCAGGAACTTTTATTGCAAAGAATAATTTATCTGAATTTACTGTTCCTGTCCACCAGTCCATAGCATTGAGCCAAGCCCAAGTGCTGTGTGCTCCTAAAAGTAGAGCAAGTAGTGCTGTAACTGTGAGGATAAACTTAGCAGGTAATTTTAGCACGCTTTCTCCTTTCAGGTTAGTTTGCTCACCAGTGATATATCCCAAGGCTCACTCCCAAACTGCTTGCTCAACAAATTCCTTCCACTTTCAGGTTTCTCCAAGTAACATCTCTTTATCTCTTTCCCGACATTCACAGTCCTCGTAACCTCGTGCAGTTGTCCCAGCTTCTCCCAGTTCCTATTCAAAGCTACTGCCAATGTTACAGGAGACATTTTGCTCACTTTGTATTCACCCGCCTCTGGGTGCTGCTTAATTTGCTCAAGCAGCCAGCTGTAGCTTAGGCTGAGGTCGCTAATTCCTTCCTCTCCTTTAATTGCTGCCACTCCTGTCCCAGCCACAATGCAAGGCGCAGCAGTATTCTGTCTCCAGTAACCTAATCTGCTTTCTCTCTCGGCTTTAATGTTGGGCATTATAGGTTTGCCTAGCAACATTCCATCAACGCTAATATGTATAGGCACAATTCTGTTCTGTAGAGCAAGCTCAGCGACTTTCAACCTAATGTTCGTTTCCACTTCAGCCCCACAAACAGGATTAAATCCTGCGCCAAAGTCTCCTTTTCTAATCTCCAAAAACTTGCCCCATGTCCCAGCCATAATCCGCTTTATAACTTCTCTGTCAATTCCTACTGCTTCTTCCTTCTGAGATTGAAGCCAGCTAATAGTCCCCTTTAGAATTTCCTTTTGCTTAGCAGCTACCCACCACCATCCGCTTTCTATCTCAAAGCTGCCTAGTTCCCACTTCTCAATAAATTCTATCTCTCGCTTGGTCAGGTAAGTCTCCCAGCTTCCAACAGGAGTGTAATTCAAGCTGTCAAAGCCTTTCCCTTCCTTGGTATAAATTATCGGGCTGAAAGGTGCTCTAATTGTTACTACTCCCTTGCAATATCCGTATGTAGCTTCTGGAACAAAGTAGCTGGTGTGCTTCCATTCTCCTAATCTTATGTCTAGTAACAAAGCAAGCTCTGCGCCATAGGCGCTGTTAATATCGTAGTCCCAAGCCTGCTCCCAGTGTCCCATCTGAAATGCTTCCAGCCAGCTGCCTTTACAGCATTGATACGCATAATATCCAGCATCCTCCGGCATATCATCCACAGTAGGCAATTTCATTCTGCTGAGCACTTCCTTCTCAAATGCCCGGACAGGTGAGGCGAGTGTGGTAGGGTGCAAGCTCAAAGACGATAGTGCTTTGTAAACCTGTTCTCCAGTCTCTTTTGCTGTCCTTGCCTTTGCCAAACAAGTTTCAATTGTGTCGTCAGCTTGTAGCTGTGCAGTAGCATACTGATTTACGTCGCAAAAGGTGGCAAAGGGGTTTCCTTTGTAGAATCCCTTGCTTATGCTGAGGAATTTGTTTGGTATATATTTGAGCTTGTAAGGGGATATGATTAGTTGTCCTGCATCGTGTAGCTTCTTTGCCTCTTCTTCCGTGACTTCTATCATTTTCAGTAGGTTGGCAAAGTTGTAACCTATGTGATAGAAGACTTTAATAGTGTCTGGTTTTGGTTGCAGTAATGCGTCTAAGTATGGAGGCTTTGTAGTAACTTCTCCATCGCTGTTTGCCACAATTCCGTTACTAATGTGAAAACCTATCACTCTCATATTGTTCTCCTCACTAGCTCATTGTCCCCCAACTCTTTTATCTCTGCTAAGAATTCTTCCCAAGACATTGGCTTTTCGGGCTTGCAAATAAAAGGGAAAATCCTATTTATGAGGCTCCGTTTTATTAGCTTAGCATTTGCTTTGACAAAGAGTTCTTCTATGTTCATTTTTCAACTCCTTTATGTTATTCCTAATCTCTCCAAAACCCAAAGTATAATTGCGTACGTTAACTCAAGAATCATTTCTGCGTGCCTCCATAATTTTAAGCCAGATTCGGAATACTTTCCTGCGCAACGGAGTAAGCCTTGCCTTGTTTTCTTCAAACCACTCCTTAGTTGCTTTGTAGTAGCCCATCTAACGTCTCATCAATTCAGCCACTTCCATCTGTGCTCTCCTTCGGATAGCAGCTGTATAGTCTACTTTCATCGGAGGGCGATATTCTGCTTTGAGGAAATCCCACGGCGTCCTCTCCTCTTTCCTCCTATAATAATCCATCAAAGTCTCTGTTATCTGCTCGTCAGTCCAGCCTCTCTCAATCTTGTCATCTACCCATTCTCTTCTTGAGGCTAAAACTCTTAACCACACAGGTGAGTCTAGAATTACAGGTGGCTGTGGTTTGCCTTCTCCATCAATGGCTAGGGCGAAGGCAGCAATTTCGTACTCAAGGAAACCTGCTGCTTCCAGCCGTTTAGCATCTTCAAAGGATATTGTCAATTACTTAAACCTCCTTCAGTCTTAATTTGCTTGCTTTTGCCAGCTCTCTTATTAAGATAAATGCTGCAAGCCAGGAAGTAAGAGTTAAAAACTATTAGCGCAACTGCAACAACTATGCTGCGTATAATTAGAAAGGGAGAGATGTAAATAGCTAGGCAAAGATGGATAAGGCTTGCTGTAAGCAAGGCAAGGAATACGTAAGTAAACTTAGGGCTTTTTCTCTTTTCAAGCCACTCCGGGTCTTCGCCAACGAGGAATAATCTCTTTTCTAGTTTCATTTTCATTGGGTTACTTTAGCTTTCCCTTTTCTATTCTATTTTGTTTTGTTATGGGGGTGCAAAAAATATTGTACCTATGCCTGCTATAATTGCAAAAGCTCCCATGGCGATTAAAAGTGCTGATGAGCTAAGAGCTAAGGCTATTCCGCCTGCTATTAGGATTAAGCCTGGTATAAAGGAAACTTTCCAGTATCTCATAATCTTCTCACTTATGCATTCTCTTTTTGTAGGTTGCCAACCTTTCAATTCCCAAAACTATAAGCCCAAGACTAATAGCTGCTTCTATTCCTCTTACCACGGGACTTGGCTCATCAAGTAGCAGTAGCTTTGCATCTCCAGCCTTTGGCTCGTTACGGATGAATGGATTAGGCTCAATCTGTTTCTCGCCTAGCATATAACCAAATTGAAAGAATATGGTAATAGCCAGCAGGCATACTCCAAAAACTATTACCATAGAGTAGGCAAGTCTGTCTCGGTCTGATATTCTGTGCCAGAACTTCTTTAGCATTTGCTCCCTTAGGCTTTTCGCTTTCTCCAGTATATTATTCCTCCAGCCGCAGCCAATCCTGCAACTATACCAACTATCAAACTCCAGGAGATTTCTTGTTCTGGCTCAGGTTCATCTGGCTCGGGTTCTTCTAGCTCAGGTTCAACTATTTCAGGTTCATCTATCTCAGGTTCAACTGGTTCAATAGGTTCAATGGGCTCAACTGGTTCCACAAGCTCTTCTTCCTCTTTCAAAGTAGTGAAATCATACTCGTCGGATACCGCTAACTTGCCCGCTGCGTCTCTTGACATAGTTTTGTAGTAGTAAGTGGTGTCTGGGATTAGACCTGTTAGCTCAATATGGTGCTCAGTAACATAGGCATGAGAAAAAGGTGAAAACCTACCTGGGCTAGTCCAGTATTCCACCTGACTGGTACCTGGCTCACTAGTTGTCCAACAAATATTGGCAGTTGTCTCAGTAACTCCCTCAGGACAGAGCCGGACCTCTGAAATTACAGGAGGAGTACTATCAGATGGTGCGCCTCCACCTCCACCACCGTCTCCTCCTGAAGGAGTCACTGGAGTCGCTGGAGCTACTGGAGTCACTTCAGATTTAATCTCCAGTTGAGCTGTGTATGTACCTGGTACTGCACTACCGCTAGCACTAGCAGTTAAGATGACACTGGTATAACTTCCTCCAGACATAGTGAAGTTTTCGCTACTTAGTGTAAAGGTAATATTATCGCTAGCAGATGAATCTGGTGTGGTACTTACCTCAACATCTAGAGAGTCGCTAGATGAGTTGTGAAGTGTAAGTGTAGTATTTGCGGTCTCACCTGGAAATAAACTTACCTCCCAGGCATCGCCTACCCACTTACCATCCCCAGTTTTGCTTGTTACCTCAACACCAAAGGTTGCACTAACTGGTGAACACATTAGCAACAAACCTAGGATTAGTATTACAGGTATTAGTATCCTTTTCATAATTCCCTCCTTTTATTTAATTAGTTCTACCCTCTTGGGGAGCGGCAAGCGTCGCTCCCTAGCCTCTTTCTACAGTTACGATAAAGTTCAGATCGTCCAAGAGTTCCGCATCGTCCGCAACCTTGCCCTGGATAAAGATACTCACTTGGTTGGAGTCAGCTCCGATGTCGCCACTGGCAGTAACATTATCACCTGGGTAAGTTATTGATCCCATATCAAACGTGAAGGTCTGAACATTACTGACATTAGTAGACGTAACGAAGGGTGAACTCCAATTAGCAGTATCCGTTGCGTGCCATCCGCTGGCAGGGTAAATGTCTATGCCATACCACTCCATTTGTCCAGTAGTCTCTAGTACAGTAACAGTAATACTGATGAACTGGGGGGAGCCACTTGGTAGCCCATAGAGATTGCGTGATGGCATCAAGTTAAGGATGAAGTATTTACCACCATAACCTATTGCCCCTAAGTCCATTCCAGCATAGATTTCTGGATATTGGATAGCAGCTTCCGGATCACTCCAATCCCACCACTCACCAGGAGCTTGTATCTCAGTAACCTCTAATGGCTCAAGAACTATAACCTCGGTAGTGCTAGTAAAGACCTGATAGGCAGCAAGAACCCCACCAGCAACTAGAACTAACACCAACAGTGCTGATACCAAAGCCACCGGAATGCTATGCCACCTTCTCTTTAGGAATGATTTCATAGATTATCCTCCTTCATATACATTTTCTTTGCCACCTAACCGACCGTAGGTATAGGCAGACACTCTTAGTCCGGACTGTGTTTGCTTACCACTCCCCAAGAAAATAGAACTATATTGTCCGAGTATTCTTTCTCTAGCATCACCTCCTTTTCATTAGTCATAGACTTTTCCCGTTCCTTCACAGTCCGGACACTCTTCTGTCTGTCTCTCAAATAACTTGCTGTCCAATATCTTCGGCACTTTCTTCTTCAGCCTACCTGTTCCTTCACAATTTGGGCAGTTTATTAAGTGATGATTATGTGTATAGCGATGTTTTACTTCACCAGGGTAAGGTTGTCCTTCCCTGCGTTTTGTCCCCTTGTCTCCTCCTCCTCTTCCTCTTCCTCTTTGTTGCTGGGCAGTGTAGGCTCTGGCGCCAGAACTGAGTTGTATTAGAAACTTCCTGAGTCCTTTGAAGAACTTAATCCTAAAGGCTTTGCTGGCGACGAGTAGTCCTAGCAACATTCCCAAAGCTAGTATTACAAGAAGACTGTAGTCAAAGTTCATTTCTTTCCTCCTTTCCTTCACTGTTTGGTTTGTCTGTGATTAGACAATGCATTTCATTAAAAGGCGTTACAAGTGCTTGTGCTATTGCCAGCAAAGCTAATGCTGCTACCAAAAGAGTTAACATACCAAACATTATAAGGACAAAAGAGTATGGAAGTATTCTGAAATGGGAAAGTCTATCAGGGGTTCATTGTAGCCACAATGCTGACACACTATATAAGGGTAGCCAATAACAACCTCAGTTGAAAGACATCTGCGACATCGTGTCTGCATCGGGTCTTCAGGTTCTTTGAAATACTTGTTCATCATATCAGGTGTGATTTCCAGAAATTCTTCAGAATTGTCAAATACTTGTTCAAGACGCCACCAAAAGAACTCTGGGTACTCTACTAGGTCAAACATACCAAACTCAGGGTCATCCCAAAGACAATCTTGACCAGGTGGTAGAGGACAGTTGCTGAGACATTGGAAATCACACTCTTCCATCCCAGGCAGTTGAAGTTGTATCATTTACCCTCCTCTATCAATGGCTCAACTGTTACATAGCCAGCCTTACCATTGGAATTAATAAACTTATCACTCTTTTCGGTTCTTTCTTATTTCATTCCTTCTCCTTTGCTAAGACTCCTCGGAGTTCTTTCGCAAGGGTGATGTTGTGCTCAAGCTGTTGGATGTGCTCGTCAAGCTGACTCCTTGTCCCGGACAACTCATCCATTTCCTTTATCCATTTGGTTATTTGAGTATCTATTGCTTCAAGAGTATTATTCATTTCTTCCTTCTGTTTCTTAGAACAATTGCACCCGTAAGTAGAACAATAGACAACCCTATTCCAATCATAAGAGGCAGCATCCAGTTTGGTGCGTCAGATGATATTGACACCAAAATGATGCCAACAACCATGAGTGTCATTCCAAGGCTCCAAAGTTTCCAGTTTGGCATTTCTTCCGCCTTTCTTTGCCAACCCTTCCTTTATCTTTTGTTAACTGACACTACTATGAACATTATAACAAGCAGTGACCCAACTGCCCCAAAGATAATAGTGCTAATCAACCACTTCTTTTCCATATCAAGTTGCCACTGTAGCAGAGCTTCAACTTGTTCCTCAGTCCCTGTAGCACGGAAGTCAAGTGTTTCTACAACCCCCCACAGACTTGTTATATTGTCCGAGTTTCCGTTAATAGAGGTCTCGTGCTCCCCTAGTTGGTTAGCAAGAACTACAAGTTGACCATCAAGAACTATAAGTTGGTCAGTAAGAAATATAAGTTGATCATCGTGCCTCCCTGATTCTAGTATTAGTATAGCTGTTGCCGCTGGCAGAAACTGCCCAATCTCTCTTACCCACTTATCCGCTCTCCTAGCTGCCAACCAAGTGATTAAATCACCTCTGCCTCCTCTAGGTCCTGCATTGTTAACATCTGCCACAGTTGCTAGCCCATCACCATTTATGGTTACATTAGGACTATCACCGTAAATGTCCACATCCACATCGACATCATTCCCCACTACAACAATATCCACATCCAACCCGTCTTCTCCATCCCCTGGGTCAGCATAGACAATCCCTGGCACTCCTATCGAAAAAAGTAGGAGACCTAATAATATCCCTGTAATTAACCTTTTCACCATCTACCTCCCTTTAAATTTTTGGAAGGAGCTGTCCCCACCTCAAAGATGAGGACAACTCTCATCCACTTACCAATGCCAGTTTTACCAAGCCCTGATAGAGTAGTCACCCATATCAAAGTTGCTGATAAAATTGGCAATAATGTCGAGTGAGGCACCGGAACCAGCATCAGTAGCTGTTACTGTAGGAAGGCTACCGACGTCAAGATTGCCCAGCCAATTAAAACTACCACTAGTGGAGCCAGTCATAGTGATGCTGTTAATAGTGGCACCGTTGTCTCCTCTAGCATAGAGGTCAAATGTGCCACCACCCACAGCATTGAAAGTAGCTGCATTAGCGTAGCTGGCTACTCCAAGTTCAGCATAGTTCAAGGCACGTGACCTTCGGCACTGCAGTACTGCTGAGCCTGAACCATGAGCTTGAACACCAGTAAAGAAATCGCCAGTAAGGATATTGCCAACACTCAAGTATCTGATGATATTGTAGTTAGTAGCATTATCTACAGCCAGAGTACCCAGCAATGGATAGTTGTCATCTACTAAACCATCAAGACTGCTTCTACTTCCAGTTCCCATTGAGGCATTTCCGTCATCTGTCCCTACAAAGCTATAGGATTCCTGCCCAGCAGGTTCCCAAGCACCCCAACCACCATAACTATCAGTTCTCTCAGTCTGATATTCAATGTATCCACCGCCATTTACCGAGGCGTCCAGGCGACTGGTTAAGGTATTGACCTCCATATAGGCATAACCGCCAGCAGTGTAATCAGCAGTGAATGTGCCTTCTATGTGACTTCCATCAGTACTGAAAGTAGTTATGGCATCATCACCACCAATGACACGAGCACCAACCCAACCACCACCCACCCAGTCAATGTCCACACTAGTTGGCTCAAAGGGCGGGTCAGCCGAAACAACAGTTCCTAGAGATAACACTAAGGCTAGTGCTAGTACCAAAGCAATTCCAATTTTCTTTTTCAAGATTCCCTCCTTCATTTTCCGTTCTAACTTTTGTTAATACTCGTTCTACATTGCCATCACCCCCTTCCATTTATATATTTCCCAAAGAAAATCTCCTATCCTTCCTTTGTCTCTTCCTGTTTAGTCATTCTTCAGTCTCTTTTCCTAGGTAACCAGCCAATGACAGCAACTCAAGTCTACTGAAGGTTAGTGCAGGAGCTAATTTTATTAGCAGGTCAGCAGTTGCTTTCCTCTCTCCCAATTCTACTCTGGATATAGCTGTAGGATGAATCCTTGCCTTCGCTCCCAGGTCATTTAAGGTTAGCCCCAGATGCTTTCTGCGTTTTCTCAGCGTGCGCCCAATTCCCCAACCTGCTGCTTTCACTTCTTTCTCCTCTGCTTCATTGTTTGGACAGAATACACTACTTTCTCCTCCTTTCTTTTCCAATCTTCATCTTGTGCTCAGGGTCGACTTTTCTCCTGATAGCTTTGCCCAAATCATATAATCCTCCGCCCAACTTCTCAGCAATCTTGCTGCCTTTGCCTATTTTCATCCCCCTTTTCACTTCTCCTTTGAAGTCCTTCGGGCAGAAGAACCTAAATATTCTATACCAAATACCAAACTTCTTTCTATGAGGATATTTCTTCTTTTTAAGAGCTTTGGCTTTTACTCTGCCTTTTTCTGTCAGTCTGATGTTGCCACTGGATAGTGTTTCTGTTAACTCCTTGTCTTCATAGGCGCAAACACAGGGTCTTAGTCCTTGCTCAGACACCTCTTCCATTCCAATTTCTTTGTAACCGAGTCTCTTAAAGTCTCCTTCCTGTAACAGAGGACACCCTTGCTTTAGATGGTAGTGTTTACCTTCTGGCCTAGCATAGATTTTAGTCTCTGGAATTGGTTTCTTCGGTTTGTGCTTCTTTCTCAATTCTTCTCCCTCTGCGGTATGCTTTCAGCAACACCAGCACACCTAGAGTAGCTACAATATTTGCTGTAAGTATTGCCCAAAGCCAGGTACTTGTGGGCATGCTCAGCAAAGCTCCGGCTGTAGCTCCAATGAATAGAATTAAGTTGACTAGTATTAACCCAAGGACTATGACAAATATTCTATCCTTTTTGACTGTTGTCATTACTTCCTCACCTCCTTCTTTTTCTCCTGGTTTCTTATTTCCCGACAGAACCCCAAGATAAGTATAGACCAAGTTACTATAAATGCTACTACCAGTATTTCCCAGTAAGACATTCTTCCTCATCTCCTCTTAGTCTTTAAAAGGAATCTTCACCTAACACCTTCCAAAATATCTGCCCTTCTTGGGTTTTGCCATCACCATTCTCTCTAATCTACCACCGCTCTAGGTCTTTCAGGGGTGTAGGTTCTGACTCTTCTCACCTCATAGAGACCTGCTGGCACCAGCATACTCTGGTGTTCTGGGTGAATCATCAAAGCTCCTCCTTGCCCCACCTCAATGAACTCTTGCAGAGGAGTAGTTGTTCTGGTACCAACTCTGGTGTAAACCTTTGCCTCTAACATGTGGGGGTTTCCGGTCTCCCCGGACATTGAGAGTTTGAAACTCTTAAAAGTCACTTCCTTTGGGAGCTTCGCAATTCTCTCTAGTATGATGTCCCCTTGCCTGTAAAGTGTTCCCATACTATACCTCCTTTATATCGTCTAGTTTACCTGCTTCCATACACCATCTTATACAATCTCCCAAGTTAGAATATAAGAAGCTCGGTGGCAATCTATATAGGAAAGGAATGTTTGTATAACTATCTTTTCCTATTATGTAAATTGAATTCAAGTTTCTGTGTTCCTTGTGAATTCCAACTAGTTTATACATAGCATACTTGGAAGACTTTTCTACTAAGAACCACTCAAGGTTTTTGCTTACTGTTAAGATATTGCCATTGTGTAGCATCAAAGGATTGTCATCACTGCCTTCGACAGATTCATACTTAAGCCCAAATACTTTGTCAAAGCCGGAGACATCCTCTCTAATATATATCTGTAGTGCAGAAAAGTACTCCCTCAAAGATTTGGGATTAGGTCTTCTAGCCATCCATCTCCTAATTGGACTGGTAATCCCACTAGTATCTCCGCCTGAAAATCCTATCCAACTTGCAACCCCTGTTAGTATGACGGACGCCACAACTACGGCGATGATGCCAACAAGACCATTTGCTGCACCCTCTTCCACTGCTTCTGGCAATGAGCCAATCAAGCTAACTGCAACTACAATTGCCACCATTATTCCTATCAGTGCTGCTATTCCCACAGCTGTTCCTAATCCTGGCTGTAAAGCAACTTATCTTGCTCAATAGCCATTTTCAAATTAACCTGAATATTGTCACAATAAATGTCCAAATAGCTACAAGCTGCATTCACTGCTCCCAGACAGTCAAACCTAATAGTTCCCACCTGAACATTAATGCCGATTCTGTTCCCCTGCTCACAGTCCATCTCAAGCTGTTTCTTGGACAGTTCCTTTATTCTCTGGTTGTAGTACCTGATGTTCTCTACTGCTGATTTGATTTCATTTGCTGTCTGCATCTTCTGTGTCTCCTAGTTTCTCTCCTTTGATTGCTTTCATTATAGGTTTGCTTACTTTGTCTACAATAAATCCTGTGGCTCTGCCTCTGAATATTGCAATATCAAACCCGTACCAGACAAAGAGCCAGCTGACCCATGCAGGCAGTCCACTTAAGACTATCCAGCGTATTTCACTCTCAGCTGTTGCTCTTACACCAAGCCCACCTCCAGTTGTGCCTGTCAGTCCAAGTAGTATTATTATCATACCAAAAACTGGGTATACCATAGAGTCAGTTCCTATGAACCAGTCTAGCCACTTGGAGAGTTTCTTTTTGTCCATCTTTTCGTCTCCTCATTTCTTCAGTGTACTCCGACTAGGCTTGTGCTACAATTAAGTTGGATTGACTCTTTGGACAAGTACACTTTTTACCCTAATATCGCAAAGTAAAAACCAAGTAAGCTATTAAAAAACCTAATGGAAGTCCTATTGCTGCGCATATTAAGACTTCTTTCCAAAGAGACACCTTTCTCACATCAAGCCTCCTTCTTAAGTTTAATGTCTATTCTCATAGGGTTTGCTCTTAATCTCGTTCACTTTGCTCCTTTGTACTGGGAGCCCAAACCAGTAGCTTGACAAAGGCGAAGGGCAAGAGCAAAAACCACAGTATTATCAATGGTATGATGTTAATTATCTTAAGCTGTAACTTACCTTTGTCAAGCCAATCTAGATACTGTAACGGGTATTTGTCAAGGTTGCGTGGAAGTAAGTCCATTATCATCTCCCTTTAAGCTTGATATCTATTCTCATCACATCTCCTACCCAGTAGCCACTAGCCACTAAAGGCTTAAGTCCATTGCCAATGTCTATTTCTTGGTCAAGTCTTTTAGCTCCATTGCCAAGTGCATTGATTATGGTGATGAGAGCAGGTATCATTTTGTCGGTGTCTTCAGTTGCTATAAACCACATTTTGTCTCCTTACGTACCCAATTATTGCCTCGTCTAAACTGTATTATCCTTGCCTCTTCTACTTCCTCCTTATATCAACTTTGCTTGCTCTGTATGTTCCTTCACAGCCGGAACACTTTCTATTTTCTCACCTGTCTGTCCCTGTGCTCCTCTATTAAAATGGTTAAATATCAGCCAAGCCCTTTTCTCTGCTACTCCATTCACTTTCATTAACTCTTGCGGGCTAGCCACAGCTACATCAACTAAGCTGCCAAAGTAAGCTAAGCAGTCCATACCCGTTTTGCCTCTGCAACCACTAGGGAAAGCTAGCACCCTATCGTCAGTCCAGTCCCTTGACATTGCGCTTAAGCTGTAAGGCTTTTGATATAGAGCATAGAGAGCGTTAAGCCTCTGTATTGTATGTCCTTCATTGATAGTTAGCTCAGGTGTAAATCCCTTGTCCCACCACCGTCTTAGGTAGTTCCACACCATATCCCAGGTGTAATACTCAATGCCCCTTTGTCCTATTATCTTACTTGTGGGGCTTACCATCTTCCAGCTTCCCTCAATCAAGAATATTAATATGTCGTAATAATCAAGCATTTCTTCTAGTTGTCTTGATAATCTGTCTCCAATGCTGCCCAACAAATCCTGGACTGCCTTTCTTGTAATGCCTACCTTCTTGTAGTCATGGGTATGAAACCAGTAGTCTCCGGAATGGAGTTTTCTCTGCTCCCAACCGATTTCGTGGAGCTTCATTCTTATGCTGCCAGGCTCGTTGGCGTCCATTACTCTTTGCCTGAGACTTGGTCTTTGTTCCATTTAACCTAACTCTTCACCACTGTAAATTGGTGTGTTCATTTCTCACCTCTCCACCATTTAATATCTGCTTCCCGTTGGGCTTCGGCTACTGCTTTGTAAATACCCATTAAAGTATCATACTCTCCGATGGGTAGCGAACCATCAAATATGCTTGGTAGCACTCTTGCTATTCCTGCCTCACCTACCAGTGGCGGTTCACTTTTGGGTAGCCTATCAGGAATGAGGGCTAGGATGTAGTCAACATCATTCCAAATCAACTGCATTTGTGTAGCGTTGGGCAGAGAACCGTTAGCTCTAATATAGACCCTTTTAAGAGTGTTGGTTATCTCATTCTCTAACTCGGGTCTATCAGGTGGTTTGCGGTAGCCAAGTTCCTCCAGGTTACTCAAAAACCATTTAACATCTTCAACGGCAGCATCATAATCCTCACAACCCATATTTCCCGAAGGGAACTCCCACCCATTGCGTTGCATATAGCGTTCAACTAATGTGGCTTCTAACCCCTCCAGTGTCTCTTCATAGGGTTTACTGCTCATTTTAGGCATCCCCTTTGTGTTTATCGCAATAGCAATATATCTCAAGGTAGTTATTGAATCTGGCTCTCTCGTCTTTAGTTAAAGGCTCATCACAAATATAACATCTGTAAAGGGTCTGCAAGTAATTTTCTTTCCTCTTCTTCAAAGCTCATTTAAGTCTCCTCTTTGGTGGTCTCACCTGATAGAAGGGTAGGGAACTTACGCTTAGGGTGTTCACGCTTTAGATAAATGCGTTTCAGGGCTTCAATGCTCAGGTTATCGGCTTCAATGAGTTCTGGCAAAGATGCATCCTGAAGTATATATTGATAGCGTTTTTTGATTAAAATGGCTTCGGTTAGTTTCATTTTTGTCCCTCCTTTACTTTCTGTTTCAGGGATTGCCAATGATTATCATTCAACCTAAATGTATGCACCCCCCACTTACTTGTTTCGTGTAAATGCAGTTCAAGCTCTTTTACTATCCTCTCCCTCTCATCCTTCCTGATAAGAAGCCGGGCGTATTCTAGTATATCCTTGGTGAAGCCCATAAAATCAAGAACTCCATCTTTATAGTGCTTTTCTAGAATGGGTACTATGTCCTCCCTTGTCAGGAACAAATCTTTACTCCATTCTTCGGAAGGTTCATCGCCCTTGGTTATATTGAGTCCTGTATTGTTGCCTTTAAAGGCGGTATCACTAAAAGGTCTATTCATTACCATTTTTTACCTCCTTTTAGGGCTTGCCACCAATTATAAATTTTAAGCAGTGGAGGGTTCAGAACTGGTGGCTCTATACAATCCTCAAAGAGCTTATCTAATTCTTCTATCCACCCTTTGTCCGAAAAATCTCGCTGGGCTTCTGCGATAGCCTCCAGCCTGAACATATTATCAGTAGTTCCCTTCTTATCTTGCTCGTGGAGCACCATCCGTATTCTTTCCCAACTTATCACTGTCTTTTCCCAGTCTTTAGCTTCCATCACTTCCTCCTCACTTCTTTTTCTTTCTTTTTAACCTATTCTGCCTACTGCTATTCCCTCACCAGCGATTTGCTCAGGGTAAATCTCAAGCATCCATACCGTAAAATACTCGCAGTTCCCGCAAACCTTCAAGCAAGCTGGAGGCATATTATGGTCAATAACCTGCTTATCTTTTGGATTAAATCGCTCGCAACCCTCCTCATTCCAATCTACTTTGAGGTTATTTCCCCCACACTTTAAGTCGCATACTCCTTGTAAAACCTTTTCTGTTGCCACTTTATCCTCCTTTTTATTGTAGCCCCCTGTGGGACTTATAAATTATTTGGAACTGGAGTAAATACTTCTAGTTTGGCATTGACCTCAGTAACCTGTTCACCTCTCTCAAGATACCTAAGAGTGCCTCTGGAAAACTCAACACATTGGAAGCCAGCAGTTATGTGGGAGGCATTAGTTTTAATCCAGATACTGCCGTTAAATTGAAATACCTCACCAATCTCCACATTCTCAATAAGTTTATAGATTTGTTTTATCTTCATTGTCCCCTCCTTTTATTGTAGCTCCTGTAGGGCTGGTCTGGGGTTCCTTGCGGATTCCACCTTATCATTTATTAGCCATACCCCACTAGGGGTCAGCCTGAGCCGAGTTTTTGGCTTTCCTCCTTGCTTAAGGGAGTCCAGCCTCAGAGCATTGCACCTCGGCTCAGGCGGTGCTTGCTGGATTGCTGATTTGTTCTACAGCCGTGATTAAGCCAAGCTGATTTGCTCCAGCAAGCCTTCCTTACCAGCTAGTAGAGGGTCTAAATTACTCTTCTTTATGTTGGTCTGGGTAACTCCAAAGACCATAGAGGATAGCTGTAATCTCTACTACTCATCAGTTACTAAACTCTGACCCTTCGCCCTTCATTCAGGCTTTCCCTTTTCAGGGTAACTGGCAGGCTTTACTTCCTATCGGCTTTGAAAGCCTCATAATCTTCGCAACACCTATGGTTATCACCTGATTCTATACCCATAGGTTCGCCACAAAGGTTACATCGTTTAATATCTTTGCTTTCAGACATCTTCATTCTCCTTTCTTTTAGCCCTATCTTGCTTCCTTATAGTCTCTCTCTACTTCATTGCCCCACAAGGGTCTCTTTGCCGTTTATAAATTCTACCCCTTCATCACCAATGGCATTTACCTTTATTCTAAAAATTGCCCAGAATAAAGCTCTGGCTGCAGTTTCTCCTTCTTCTTGTGCAATCCATCCACCAAACATAGAGGAGTATCTACCATCTATACGGCACACCCAATAAACTTGGGGGAAATCCCTTTTGGTATCTGGGCTTGTAAACTCAATTGAAGCACCATCCTCAGTGTCTTGTGCCGTTGGCACAGCATACCTGAATAGGTTTGATAAAGCACATTTGCCCTTGTAGTAATCTACCCCTTTTGTGCCACACCAATTATTTAGCAGAGTATTAGCTATGGCAATATCCTCCATATAATGTTCTAATTTCTCAGCCATCTCAACCTCCCTTATCATTGTATCCATCTCTGTGCAGTTTCATTAGTCTTCTTATTTCCTCTGAGAGCATTTGAGAGCATTAAGGTATGCTATCTTTAGTCTCCTCATTCCGGCTCATCAGTGGTGTAAGAGGAATGTTGATGAGCCGAGTCAGGAGAAAAATAAAGCTGGAGTCCGGCGCTTAGAGCAGCGTTTCTACCTTTGGTTTCTCGCCAGCAGGTAAGATGCTTATCAGTTTGGGGTACTGGACAGCAGGCTTTGTCCGGTCGCCTCCGGGGAAGCCTTCCTGGATCTGCCAAGCACCAACGGCTGGTTTACCTACCAGTGCCATTGGTTCAACAACAGGGTGCTTCTTGCCGTCGCTACCTTCTGACATAGGCATATCTCCGCCTGTGATTGCTTGGTAAATCTCTTTACCTTTCCAGATACCTTTGATATCAACGCCGAAGGAGACTTTATCCTCCTTGCCCTTGTCCACACCTTCCTCTGTTATGGTTACAGGCACTTTCATTGACCTTCCGGGGGTATCCCAGTCAATCATGCCTATCTCTATATCACGGTATTCCATATCACCGACCCTTGCTCCGGGTGGGAAGGTAATGAATTTAGACCCAGCTGTGTCGTATTCCTCCTCAGTTACTCCTGGTATCATAATTCCTCTTGGTTCTTCTGCCATTTAACAAACCTCCCTTTTTACTTTTGCTTTTAGTTTAACCTTAGTGATTAAAACAGGGCTGTAGGTTCTTATTAGCACTAACGCAAGGCATCACCTCCTTTCAGCTGCTTCTGTAGGTGGTTTGCTCTGAGGAATTGTGTTATGAAGCCGTAAGTGAGAAACGCAATTCCTACTATAGCACAGATTGTAGTAACTGGCATTATGCTTCACCTCCTTTTAAGTAATCCTTTGTAGAAAGCCCATTGTAACGCAGGTAAATTATTGCTTTTCTGCGTTGTCCAATTAAGCAGAGAAATTTTAGCCAATAGCGTCGTCCGCTGCTCACTTTTTAGAAACCTCCTCTTATTCCCTCCGCCTCCTTTGCCTGCTAGCTATTCTCTTCCTTCTTAATTCGTACATCAACCTCCGTGCTTCTAAGCGGTTGCTAGGTTTATCCTCAAGATATTCTTTAATGCCAAGTTGCATACACAACTCAGTTGTTGCCCTAAGTTGCCTTGCTGTAGGCGGTAAGTTCCAGCTGGATGTTGGTGCTATTTTCTCCATGTTCTCCCAAACCGTCTAAACTTTTCTAGTTTGACCATAAATGCTGGTTGCTAGTAGTGTTAAGCCGAATGCGATGATTGGAATGGCCAAGCTGACTGTAGCTAAGGGAAGTGCTAGCACAGCAACACCACAAGAAATTAAGAGAGCTGTCTCTGGAGAAAGCCAGCCAGCTATGTACTTATGCTCGTTACACAACACAAATGAGTTAATTTTGCCGTGCTTGTCTTCTACGCCACCTCTGAAGTGTGGAGCTATACGCTTACACTTGTGGTTGTCAGGATAAATGAAATCACAGTGAATATAGTCGGACTGAGTATTCATTATTTTCTCCATTGCTTGCTTCTTGTCAGTGTTCATTTTAGTCCCTTAGCCTCCTTCGCGCATATTCTTACTAGCGGACAGTCTTCCTCTCTGGCTGTAGCATCTAGGAAGTCTCTCCACCTATCTTCTTTGGGAGCAGGACACGAATATTTAATAGGACACCTGCTACATCTTACTCTCTCTTCACTCATTTTAGTCCTTTCGCTTCTTTTACTTTCCTGAAAGCCTCTCCAAAGTCTGTAACCTCAGTCATACTCTTCACTTTCAGTATCTGCATTATTTCTCCCCAAGATATGTGCTTTTCAGTTACCCACCTTCCGAATGCTTCAGCATCTGGCTTGCTTTCTAGAATACTTTCATAAGTCCCTGCACCTTCATCTTCCATTCTCTTGCCATATATGTCGTCACCAATGCCACAAAGTCTATTAATAGCTCTTTTCTTAGCTCCAGTAATAGCTGATTGAACATTATCTCCCACATCTATTATATTCTCTGGTGTATGTGGAGCATCTCTCTTGTATTGTATTCTGACAGCGTCCCCTGCCCAATACCGTCTAACTGGAGGATTAATCCCAAAAGGTATTAGAGACTCATCTATGATAACAAGCTCTCCGTCAGCACTAACCCACTCATTGCCTAAGAAGATTAGTCCGCCTGCTCTTACCCAAGACCAGCCTGGGAAGTGCTTATTAAGCAGTCCTGACATCCAGAAGTCTTCAATGTAAGGTTTGCCTGCCTTATCTCCGATGACTTTTTTGCCATCGCCGTCAATCTGGGGAGTAGGCTCGTGGCTAATTGCCTTGTAACGCTTGTACCAGTCTTGCTTAAAAGCCTTAACTTCCTCTGCAAACTCTGGCGTCATTAAAGCAAAAGGATTGTTGTCCATTAGAATGATGTTCCTTCAGTAAATTCAGGTGGAGGGTATAGCCACTCCGCCAGCTTCTTATTTAGTTTCTGTTCTTGTTCTACCTCTATCAGGTTTGCGTCAGCCATTAAATTAATCCTCTTGCTATTCCTACCATTCTATAAACATTGGCATGATTAGAATAGTTAGTTCTTCGATGTCACCTTTGAATACAACAGGTGAAGATAAAGTGGTCATTTGTAAGGTACATAACGAGAAGAGTTTAACCGCTTGTTCAATATAGCATTTCCTGAGTGCAATTCTGCACTCACTGCTAACTTGCGCTGGCATTTCTATGTTGTAAGTAGCAGAAATTTCATCGTCCTTTGCTGAGATTTTACAGGTGTTATTTTCGTGGAAGCTGAATTTTGTGGTGCCTCTGAAACCATTAAACAAACTCAGTCTGTCAAGTAAAACTGGAACAGAGAAGGTAATTTGGTGGTCAAATGATTGTGGAACCAGTTGTCTATAATCTGGAAAGTTTCCCTGGATTGCTTGACTAGTGAGCAACACATTCCCACCACGAAAGTAGAAATATTTACCATCTATTGCAATCTCAATTTCATCAAGCTCTGCGAACACCTTCGCAGCAAGTTGTGCGGTTGTTGCAGGCAAGTTATACTTCTTGCCATTAAACCCAAAGTTTAGTCTTGTGCTTTTAACCGCTGCAAGCCGAAAACCATCCGCAGCAACTATGGCTCCATCTTCAAATAGTATGCCAGTTAGAATAGGGCGAGTCACTTCTGCGGCAGTATGTATTGCCACATGTTTTAGTAGGCGCAAGAACCACTTCGCGTCTAGCGTTGTCCATCTTACTTCTCCGGGCTGAGGAATTGCAGGGTAGTCAGACACTAATGTTACATCCGAAAACTTAGCTTCACCAACGTCTGGAAGCGTAAGTGTAGCTACCTTCCCTGCCAATTTTAATTCAACAGCTCCTTCTGCTTTGCTGAGGAACTTTAGTGCTTGACGACAAGGCAGAAGGATATCAAATGCTTCTGACGAAGCGCACGGTAGTGTTGCTACGAACGCTGCTTCTAGGTTAGTAGCTGTAACTTGTGCTACGCTATCTTCGCCAAACTGGAGTTTGATGTTACTCAGGACAGGTAAGGTTTGTCTCCGAGGGAGGAATAACTGACCTAACCGCAGTGCCGTCCGGAGTTCACTTACTTTAAGCTGAACTGTTGTACTCATCAGAGCAATTTCTCCTCTTGTTTAGCAGCAGCTTTCTTCTTACTTTTGCTCGGCTTAGGTTCTGGAGCAGCTGCTATCAGCGTGTGTTTGTAACTAGATTCAGGAAGTTTGCTAGTATCAACTTGGCCTGAGAGAATTTGGTGTTTCCCGCAGGTTACAGGATTAAGTTTACATTTCTTTTCCATTGTAGTAATATTGCCAGACCTGATTTCTTTTCCTTCTTCTGCCTCAGGTTCTCCCGAACAGTATCCAAATATGTCATTCAAGCATCGCCACATTTGACTCCTCCATTAGAAGATTATTGAAGCAAGGCAAGTGACAACAACAATACAAATGATAATGCCATTGCCAAGTATTATCTTGTACCTATGCTTTTCAAACCTTGCTATGTCTTTTAGGGTAAAACCTGCAAGTAGTGTCGTGCTTCCAAATCCAACGAGATAGTATTGCCACATTTTAATCTGCCTCCTTATATTTGCTTCTACTCCACAATTTCCTGGCGTCAGTATTTAACAGGACTGACAGCCAATATAAGATGGATGCCCCTGCCACACATCCGATGAAGAACCAAATTGCAGCAACCTGAAGTGTTGACAATTCCATTTAGCTTTCCTCCTTAGCGTTTTCTTATATGCTCCGTAATTTTGTAAGTGAATGGGAACGTTACCAGTATTATCACTATGGCTATAGTTACTTGTAACCAAAAGAGGTTAGTGAAATAAGAGCTAATTACATAACTCAGAATTCCTGGAAGTGGGGGAATAATTATGACTAAGAAATTGACCATTGTATTCTCTGTAAAATATCTATTCTCGCTTGCCGCTTAGCTCTTCCTCGTTCTTTCTGCTGGCACTGGTGCCTAGTAGTGTCATAGTTATGCCTGTGATTAGCATTGCTGCTACAAGAGCGGTGAAGGCGATAAACCACCCAATTCCCTCTTGAAACACTACTACAGACAGTTTACATCCTATGAGACCAGCCCCGATGAGAGTGACAATAAACCCAAGCTTGGTAAGTTTAGCGTAGTCTGTTCTCATCAGGAACATAGTAGGTATTCCACCAACGAGCATAACTGGCAATCCATAGTTACCTAATGTCTCTAGCACTTCAAGCACTTTGGGTTTCCTCCTTCCTCAAATCTTCCACCTTAATATATTCATAAGGCAGTTTAATTTCACTAGCTGGCGCAAGCTCCTCTTCCGTAAACACTTCCAGCAGCTTCCTCTTAGGATAAGCTAAGGTCTCCTTCACTTTCACAAGATTAATAGCCAACTCGGCAAATCTCCATCTGTCAATGCCAGTAGCTTTGGTATGCTCTCCAAAGACTTCTTTTGCTCTATCCATTAACTCTCGCCCTTGAGCAGTTAGTGCTTTACCTACTCTCCAATCCTCCGAAGCAGAAATTAGTCCCGCTTCTTCAATTGGTGTAAGTTCCTTTGGCTCTGGGGCACAAAGGTATTTGAATTCACATCGTCTGCACTCAATGCTGTTTGGGTTGAACTCAGCAGGGTAGGTACCGTCTCTTGCTCCTGGGTCAACCCATCTAGCTAAGTAGTCTTCAATTGCTGTTAGCTTGCTAATTATAGCACTTATGCTACCAGGTTGCTTAGTTAAGACTCCTACGTTTTTGTAGCCACTGCTTCTGTTTTTGACGATATAGAGAGTTTCGTTTGACCCTTCAACTTCCATATAAGAGGTAATTTGGTCGGCGTATTCAGGGAAGCCTCTAAATCCTTCCTTCATCCATCGGTCAAATTCAAACTGAGACATAGACTTGATTTCTAGTAGCTTAACATCAACTCCGAGTGGACTGTTGGACGGGTCTGCTCTTCCGTCAATATGACCACGAAGGATAAAGGAAGGACATTCAATTTCAAATTCCCGTTGCCTTGAGGTAATTGCCCAAGGAATCTTTCCGTATCCAGGAACATCAATACTGCCCGCTTCCAGTTCTTTTACAATTCTTTCCTCGTGCCACTTCCCTTCCTCAGCAGCTGTTGCCAGCCATACAGGAGCAGGTTCAGACCAGTAATTCTGTCTTATTGCTGACAAGGCTCTTGGACATCTGCCTGCTGATGACATTCTGTATATAGGCTTATCCACTGCTCTCCTCCTTGCAAGACTTTAAGTGTGCTAGGGTGGCACAACCTACTAGTAGCGTAACAAGCCCTATCCAGAATATCCAGTGGTTCCAAGTAAGTCCTAGAGCTGTAAGACCCATGCCAATGTAGGAACTGATAAGACCTAGCATAAAGGGAGTTCCTGCTCCGGACACTCTATAGATTGGTTTACTCATTGTCATTCGCCTCGTTTGAACCAGATAGTTTTGGTACGGTAAATAGATTTATCCATTGGGCATTCCTCCCAGCCATAAAATTATACCGTATAACATTGTGACTACTACAATCATTATGTAGCCTTCTAACAACTTATTGCTCCTCCTGCCAAGATTGTCCAGGCAATATAGATTACCAGTATAACCCCAATTACTTTGAGAACAATGCCCATCTTATTTCTCTTGCTCTTGTTCCCGTTCCCTCTTCCCAAAGAGCACTTTATTTGGGGGCATCGGCTTGAAGAGTTTACCCTCTTTGTTTTTAACAGGATTGATAAGGTTCAATTTAGCCGGAAGTGGATTTGTTGTTTTGTTTGTCATTTTCTACCTTCCTGTTTTGATTAATGTGTAAGTTACTCCCAATTTATCTAGGAACTCATTTATTCGGTCATCTTCAAATATTCTAGCTCTTAAATCTACTTCTACCAGCGCAGAACTACCTAGTAGGTACCTTGCCTCGCTGTACCATACTCTGTTCTGTAAGTCTCCTTTGACAATAGCTAGGATTTGTTCTGTAGTCGGGTTCTCAAGGATGTAAGTATTCACTTGAGTGCCGAAAAGGAGCACAGGGGGTATTACAACAGCTAATATAACTATGGATATCAGCGCAGCAATTAAAAAATCTTTCATTTTATCCTCCTTGGGTAAAGTATTGAACTATAAAGATTATCCCTATTACTGCTATTATAGTCAGGATACAAGTAATAATTCCTTGCTTTAGCGAACCTTTTCTAAGCTTCATTCTTAAAACGCATCCAGAAGTTTTTCTGGCATTTTAACAGTAACTTCAATGTTGTCTACAATGCCAGTGATAGTTGTTACAATCCAGAAACCATTTTTCCTTTTGCACTCTCTAGGCTTAAATAGAAAGCGGGGCGGATTGCCAATTATTCTCCTTGCTTGTTCTGTTGCCTGTTCTGCATTCTTAATTATCATTGCTGTAGTAACTTGCTCACAATAGCAACTGCTGCTACAAAAAGAGCTACTCCTCCAATTATCCAGTATCTTAATTGTTCTCTGCCCACTTATCCCCTTTTAGAATAATAGGAGCCTGAATCCACACTATGCTGATTTTATTTATTATCTTTTGAGCCAGCGTGTTCCGACTCAGACTCCTGTCCGACCATAAAGACATCCAAGTCTTCTAGCCTAAGTCGCCAGTGCCTTTTGCTGTTCTCCCCACCCAGCTTGTAAGCCTTAAGTTTGCCACTCTTAATGTATTCATAAAGAGTGTTCAACTCCTTAATTCCCAGGTAGTCGCAGGCTTGTCTTGTGTTTAGGTAATTAGAAATACTATCAACTCCTTGTTCTTGCTAACTCTTTTAAAACCTTTTAGAACCTTTTAAAACCCTTTCAACCTTGAACTACCCCTATTATACTTCATCTGCTTTCAAAAAGCAAGCCCACTGGCAAGCGTTTGCAGGCGTTGAGCGGGGTTTGCAAGCGTTTGCCAAAGCTGACAGCATTCTAAATTAGCCTTTTTCACGCTTTTTCGCTTGTTTTCGCCTCTTTTTATTTTACTACCTACTCTCACTTGCCATTCATGCTAACCAAACATACTCGCCTGCTCTACCTTCTGAGCCTCAAGGCTGGACACAGGGTCTGTCCTTTCATACACTAGCTTCCCGTCTCTCGTTGCTCTTTTCATACTGTAAATGCACTCAGGAGACATAGCCCCACCACGTTCCCACATAAAGTCAACAGCCCATTTAGGAGTTGACCCTGTGCAGCCAAACTCAGCCTGATGAGCAAGCCTTATCAAGTCATTGTGAATTGAGAAACCTTTCTCACCTCGCCAGAACTGTTGCATATCTTTCAGTTCAACAAAACCTTTCTCTGACTGCTTAGCAATCTCTGCTGCCTGGCTAGCCTGGTATCTCCAGAAGTTCTCAAAGCCTGGCACATTATCTATTCCGCAACAACAAATTACATCACCCATATCTCTCAAGTCATTGTCCGCTGCCCCGTAAGTCATTCCATTCTCGCGGCAGGCTTGGATTGCTACTTTAGTGTATAGCCATTTACGCCAGGTGGGTAGCAGCAATTCAAAGCCTTCACTCTTAACGTCATTGTACTGATACTCTTTTCTAGCTTCTGGACACACTTCCCAGACTATGCGCACACCCTTTGGATTTCTCACAGGAACTTTATAACCTTCAATCAAGACATGTCTTACCCCAATCTTGGCTAGTCTCTCAATAAAGTAGGGCAAGCCCTGTTCTACCTTAGAATTAGGTATCAAGGGTTGAATTCTAACTGCTGTCCAAATGCCAGCGTTAGCTAGCGTCTCCAAAGCCCTGAGTCTTTCAGAAGCTAGCGGTGCTCCGGGTTCAAGAGCTTTGACAAACTCATCATCATCACACAATAAGGATATCTGCACAGCGTAGTTGCCCTCTTTTAATACTTTAAGATACTCAGGCTCTGCCAGCATTGTTCCCTTTGTGCTTATTACTGTTGGGTATTTATACCAGCTTAAATACTCCATCCATTTCTTGCTGAGCTTGAATTTTTTCTCACAGTGCTGAAAGGGGTCTGACATTCCCCCCCAATGGATTGGGACTCTATGCCTTAGCCACTCAATGTTGATATCTTCTCTTTTGAGTCCCTGGTCAAGGGCAATCGCTAGACTTCTTTTGACACTAACTTCATCGGCGACCATTATTGTTTCTCCCCTGCTCTTGCGGCTGGCGCTTGTCAACTCAGCTGCTCTGACATAACAATAGGTACAGGCGTGAGTACATGCACTGGCATAGGAGTCTAGCCTGAATGGCACACCACAGAAATAGATTTGGTTGTTGACAGCAAAGGGTGATGAGTACTCAGTTTCTTTACTTGGCATCTTCTTTCTCCTTGTAGTATTTGTACCAGTTCTCCTCGTCTCTCGCTATTTCGCATTGCAGTCTTGACTCTTTGTTCCTTCTACCATTTTATAACTCCAGTTTCTAGATTAATCTCAGGTTGCCGTTTATTGCTTATTCTCAGAGTTCCTGCCGCAGGGTTTAGTGATACCGGTTCTTTTAACAACATCTTTTTTGCCACCCATTCTGCTCTCTCATCGCAAATAGCTGGAACAGGGTTCATTAAGTAGATGTGGATTAGCTTGTCTTCAAACCCTTTTGACCAAGTTCCACACAACAGTCCATCCTGCTCCTCGGTCTTTGCATAACGGTCAATAATATTTCCCCTGTCAACCTTATCACTTCCTTCTAGAATTAAACAGGGAGTAGCAAAGCCATTGTATTTCACCTCTTGTTTGGCACTCTTGTCTAACATTACTTACTCCTTCAATAGAACAGATTCTAGCATTTACCTGCGGGACACGGTTTCGGACTTAACATCATCTTCCCGCTTCTAGTCGCTGGCAGATTTCTACTATAAGCAAAGTTGCAAGTAACAGTGGCAAAGGAGCCAGCAGTTGCTTAACGTAAAGTGCTCCTCTTTCATCAGTTGTGTGACTTTTAACAAGATGAACACCGACGCCAACTTTTCCCTTGTAAGGTTTAGCACATATAGGGCACTGCATTACTTTACTCCTTTGCTCGGATTACTGAGCCAGTCTCTTTTCAGGACATCCTTGATTGTTTTCGCCAAAACTTTCTCGGCATCCAAACCTTCGTTCTCCATCAGTTGTATACCAAAGATTACACAATCAGCAAAGCCATCAGCAATTTGCTCTTGCACTTCCTGCTCATCAGCTGCTTCCCTAATCTTCTGCGCTCTCTTTAATATATAGTGGCAAAGCTCACCGACCTCTTCAGCCATTCCCAGCACTAGTTTCTCACTCGTAACATTTCTGAAGTTTCTTTCTTGCCACTCAGCCAGCTCCCTTTGTTTCAGGTCCATTGCTCTCTTGCTCCTTTCTATTGATTGCAACGGAAGCTTCTGCCCGTCCACATCTTTGTCACTCTCTCTCGAATGACTCTGAACTGGCATTGCCTCTGTAGTAAAACCAGTTGTGTTCTACTAGAAAACACACGATTTTACGAGTGGAATTAAGTAGAGATTATACTCTATCCAGTTAACCACTTCATTTATCACTATTTTACCCTCACTATATTAGCTGACCTTACCGAGTAAACTTGGTCTCCTTCTGGAGTTTTCTCGCCATCAATCCTGACTACATCTGTAACTACAGTTTTCATTTTAAGAATTTTCCCATCAGACAGTTGGTACTCATTCCACTCTTCTTTTCTAGTGAAGAACTCAATTTCAGTTGCCTCAACCTCTCTACCTTGGTATGGAACTTTCACTATTCACCTCCCATTTTTATGTATCTCTCTAATTTTGTCCCAGTCTCTACCTTTGATTATAAACAGCGGGAATGTTACTCCGCAATTGCACTCAAACATGTTCTTGTTAAACGCAGGGTAGTGAACACTGCAGCCAATCTCTACGCTTAACTGGGAGCCGAGTGTCTCTAGCTCTTGTAAATTGCCTTGCTGAATATAAGCTCCCCAGGTCATTCCTGCCACTTACTCCTTTCTTCTCCCTCTCCTTAAAACACTAAATTCAAGCAAGAAGAGCTTTCTTGCCTCACCTGGACTTACAGGCATTATCTTCTCTGCTAGAGGCAATTCGGGCAAGAACCACCCACTTGTGTTGTGCATTAAGTCTCTAGCTTCTGTAGCGAGCATTATCCAGTCTACCCGCTCGACTTCTGTTTCATCAAAGTGGTTAATACCAAACTTTCTATATATGGTTTCAAGGATATTTCTTTCAATCTCCTCCAAGCCACTTACGTAATACTTTAAATTGCCAGCGATGTCAGCAAAGTACGCCTCGGCAGCGTCATGTAGGAGGATAGCAAGTTTGTCGTGTGTAGCAATTTGGCTTGCCCTGACGCTATGCTCAGCGACAGAGTAGAAAAGTAAGCAGTGTCCACCGAACCTACACAACATACTCAGGGCGTGTGCTATGTCTATTATATCAATATTCGCAGGATTTGGGTCGAGGGGATAGAAATACTTGCCTGTATAAGTTTCTAGAAAAACGTCAGTCGCCTTCACTTTTCTCTCCTTTTAGTCGAGCGGTTTTACAAGGTATTCTCACCACACAATTTGGGCATTCTGCTACTCCATCTGGCCTTAGCTTTGCCTTAGAACTACAGTCTGGGCAATAGAGTGAGGCAAAGACAACTTTAGGAAAAGTTATAAATTCTTCCACAACTTCTAGCTTAGCTGGATCAGGTATAGTATCTTCTCCATACTCTACTTTGTCTACTACGTCTAAAAAGCTGCTTTGCGGCACAGAGCGCCTTACTTTCTTTCTCATTTTACACTCCTGCTGCATATAGTTTTAATTCCTCCATATCAATGCTACTCTCAACTTCATCACCCCAAGCATCCCAGCCATTAACCTTTTGTCTAGCAAACAGTTCTATGCGTGGCAAGTTTCCTACTAGAGCTGTAATTCTTTCCCTAACTTCACTCGGCTTTCTAGAATGTTCTAGTCTCGGAGCAAGGACTATCTGCTTAATATTTTCTCTCAGTCTTTTAGGACTACCTTTCTTGCCCAACAGACAGAGTTCTGCATTGCCGTTTGTCCAGTATCCTAGCCCTGAATATATTCCCATATTATTTGAATTCAGTTTTACCCAAGTAAATGCACAAGTAATATACTCAAATCCCCAAGCCTTTATCGCATCAAGCCCTTCTCTCAATTTAGGCATTGTTACCCATAAGAAAAGGACACTATTTTTACCTGAAATTATTCTAATAGGTAGAGCTTTGATTTCTTCCAAAGGCATTGATGGATAGTAGCATCCTCCAATGTCAGGTCTGCTATCTAGGTCATTGTCGTATGCATAAGGAGGGTCAGCGTATATTATCTGGTACTTCTTCATTGTCCTATGTGCCAGTACAAAACTGGATGCTCTAACTTTTCTGTATTTTCAGTTAGCCACTCCCAAGTTTTCATGTCATACCACGGACTTGTAGGAAATGGACAACTGCTAGTATCAAGAGCAGTGTAATAGTCATATTTAGAAGGAACAAGAGAAAGAAAGTCACTGTTCAGGGCTTCCGGAAAAGCCAGCATCCTCATTCTTTGCCACTGTCTCTCAATGGACATTCCGCAGCTAACTCCAATTACCTTAGCATCAGCTCCCAGAGCCAACCCAGTAGCAATTGTTCCTGTGCCTGTGCAGACCACAATCGTTTTAATCTTGACTCCATCTTTCTCCAGCTGCCTAAGAGTTTCATCTTTAACTCTGGCTACAGCTAGGACAGTGTCTTTACAAACAAGCCCCAGTGGCAGCATCAATCCTTTGTTCTCTTTGACTCTTTTCGCAAACTGATAGTAGAGAACGGCTGTTCTGCCTGCTTTCATCGGGAACAGCCTTGCTCCCAACTCTAAGGCAATCTCGTGTGACTTAGAAATGTTACTACCTTTCAGCAATGGAAAACCTGCCATACACTCTAGTTTGAGTTCTCTGCACAAATATGCTACGCCTTGTCCGCTCTTTGACACACGGGTATCAAAAACGCCTACCATCTTTACCCCTGCTCCTTTCATTCTCTTCAGCAAAACACTGGTGCCCCGGAGTTTTGATAGCGGAGGAGCAGGGTACTGTCCAAAAAGGTCATCTCGTTTCACGTAGATGTCGTATCCATTGACGCTGTACTCCTCCACCGGAGTGTTCTCAATTAACATTCTGCTTCCTTCCTGCTAAGTTCTGGAGACAACCAACCTTTCTTCTTCATATACTCAAACTTAGGTTACGTTTGTGTTCTTCAGTCTCAATGTGCTTCTGCATATCAAAGACACTATGCTTACAAATCTCGCAGAAAGCTGTGCTGTTTGGGGATATTCTCTCGCCCATGTCCTTAAAACATAGACGCAGTGCCCACACACTGTGTCTCAATTTCCTTTACTATCTTCTTGTATACTTCTTCCCCAAAGATATCTATCAAACACTGCTTCATAGCAACGTAAATTGGTCTTCCCTTATTATAAGCAGGACAAGGTTTAACCCAAGCCCATCTCTTCAATATCAATCTTCCTGCGCTATTGAAACCCAGAGGAAACAACCTGCATTCCGTAGGTATGATACTTGGGTCTTTTATACAGTGAGAGATAAGAGGGCAGCGTTTATTGAACACTTTTGTAGTTCCATTTCTATTGACAAGGTGTCTTAGGTTCTGGGGCAATTTCTCCAACTCGTCTGGGTGGTAAGTGGAAAATAGGCTGTCAGTGAAGTGTGAGCAGCAGAAACCCTGACACTCCACAGGGTCACACTCTAATGCTCTAGTCAGCCCTTTTATACTTATCTTCAGCTCACCTGTCTTCCTAGTTTGCTGAGTAAATTCGTAGTCTCTTAAAGGCATTAGCCGTTCTCCTTCTCAATTTACTTCCCCGGATAGAGTTAAATTTCAAAGTTTGGTCAGCACCCCCCTTTCAAACTTCAACTTTCAAACGAGAAAGTTTGAACTTCAAACTTCCTAGCTTCTTCCTATTAGTAGCACAAACCAACCACACTCTTCCTAATTCATTCATCCTTTACTCCTCAATGAACAGGGTGCTATTCCCAAATAAGCCCGGAGTCAGGCGACCTGATTAACAGGTTCATATTGAGACGGCGAGAAAAGTTGGGTTGGCCGAAAACCCACTTCTGCCAATAGAGTTAATGAAAAACTATTGGCTTTACCGACGGCATAACCATACAGCACTCCTGCCTCCTTAAATCTATAATTGTAACCACCAAGATTATTCTGCCTATCCCTATCCTTTCTAAACACTTCTATTATTCTCAGCAACACTTTGCCAACATCAACTTCAAAGTTTGAAAAACCAATTTTCAGCTTTGAAAGTTGAAGTTTGAAGGGAGGGTGTCGACCAAACTTTCCATTTTTCTGCCTTTCTGGGTTTCTCAAGGACATCGAGCTGTTCTCCTTCCCAACTTTGAAATGGTTGCACTAGTCACTTTTCACCGCCTTGTAAAAACCGTGCTTTGGTCTAAGGATTAGTCCCCGCTCAGCAAGATGAGACAGTTCTACCTTTATCATATTCTCCTTGAAGACTCTGCCTAGCCGTGTTGTAAAGAGCGAAGTTGGCTGTTCCTTTTCCCACGCTTCGTTTGCAGCAAACGAGAGTATAGTCTCTCTGCAAGCTTCAGTTTTGTTAAGGAAAGCTTCAGGCTGCTGTGTTAAATCCTCTATTACAACGAACTTGCCTCCTTCTTTGCGGAACTTAAAATGGGGGTATTGATTGTAGCAGCGGTCTTTGACCACTTCTAACTCAACTATGTCTCTCAATATAAAGTCTGGCGTTAAATTAATCTGGACATCCACGGAGTTGGTTTTGTAAATTGAGCCAAAGCCCTTGCGAATACCAACTCGCTGCTCCAGTGGAGGGTGAAGCAGCGAAACTACACAAACATTGAAAGTTTTAGCAAAAGCTCTTTGCTCTAACATCATTTTTATTGCCTCTGAAGCTGAACCCATATCTTCTTGCGGGAAGGCTAGGAACAGATGGTCGAGGAATACGAGATTTACTTTCTCTCGGCGCACCAATTCCATAAGCTCGTCCTGAGCTTCTTTCCAGGTAACAGGTTCGTTGCAAGTCCAAATACCAGGCATCGGTCTTTCTTGTAAAACTTCTAAGTACCGTTCCCTAATTAAAGACTCACTGCTTTCAAGGTCAAAAATTGCCACTCTAATAGGATTTTCTACGGGCACAAAACCTAGAAATTCCTCTCCTTTTACCACTGCATTGCTCAAACCTGCTACCAGAGTAGTTTTACAAGTCCCAGCGTCTCCAACAATAAGCGTTAAGCTGCCGAGTACAAATGATGGATGGATAAGAGATTGCAAAGGTTTAGCGTGTGCTACAATCTCTTCTGTTGTTCGGAAATATTTGTAACTGGTCACCTTACATACCCTGTTTTAATCATAGAGAGCAGTCTCTTATATGACCTGTAAAAAGTAGCAATATTCCCTTCTGCTTTGCCAACCTGAAAATCACGAACAGACTCTTGTAGTTTGGGGCTACTACTCTCAAAATAAAAAACTGACGGGAAGCTTGAAGCGTCCACGTCAGTTAATTGAAAGCCCTGGCTATAAAGCCAAGCAGCTAGGGCGGTGTTTGTGGTAGGATAGAGTCCATCATTGTGGGGATGGCCAATAGTCAATTGTAATCTCCTGGTTTAACTCTAAGTCTTATCTGGAATTACTCTTGCCTTACCTCTTCTAACATAAAGTATTTTGACCCGTATCTGTCAGCAAGAAATTCTTCCAAGTCCCTGCGGTAAATTCTCACTGTGTGGTATCCCAGCTTTATTGCTTTAAGCTTGCCTTCTTGTATCCAACCTTTGACAGTTCCGTCGCAGACTTTAAGTTCTGCCGCAACCTCTGCTATTGTCAGTTTCTCGTCTCCGTTCATTTACCCCCCGAACTTCACTGAAGTCAGCCCAGTTTTTTGAGCCTACCCCATTATACTTTATCCTGCTCAAGAAAGCAAGCCTACTGGCAGCTATTGGCAAGCGCTGTGAGGCTTTGGCAGCCGTTTGTAAGGTTGGAAGCTCCTGGAATCAGCCTTTTCCACCCGAATTCGCCCGTTTTCACGCTTTTTAGCTTTTTAGACTCGGCTAAGCTCGCTTGAGTTGGGGCTTTTTTTTTAGTTTGGGATGAAGTATAATGAATATAGTAGGTAAATTGAAATGTGTCGACCAAAGCCAAAGTAACAACAGGCGAAATCTAACAGGAGAGTTTGCCAACATGCGAGTCAAAGTCAGAAGGCACCGGAGAGAGATTCCCAGACAGGCGACAATGGTAAAAGGATATTACCGTACTGTCACAGGGAAGAAGCGTAAGAGAGGACACACGGAACCAGTATTTGCTTCATAACACTTCTTAATTACAGCAGGAGGTTTAATCAGAGTGCTTGCACCAAGTTTAAGGTTAAAAAGGCCAGCTGTCCCTGTCAACGTTAGCGTTGGCAACCGCAACAGAAAGCGTGAAAGACCTCTCAGCAATGGCAGAATGAGAAGCCCGCTTGTTGGCAGTGCTGCCAAAGTAAAGCTGCCAAAGGGTGCTCCTAATCTCAAAAGTCCACTGGGTAGTCACAGGTTTAGAAGCCCTGTTTAAGCTCGCTACTTTGAACACAAATAGTGCTAATACCGAGGCTGGCGGTTGCTAGTCTCATTTTCAAATCTAAGAGGAGGTTTTTTGCCATAAATGTAGCAGCTTTAATTGGAATCAATCATGGTTCTCCTTGGGAGCAATCTCAAGGTAAGAAAGCTCGCTAAGTCGGGGAAGCCTAAGTTCAAGTGGACATGGTAATCCCGAGCTAGGAAAGGGAAACGGTCAAATGGTCAAATTTTCCGAGTGTAGAGACTTTACACGAGCCATCCCAAGTGGATGAAGAGAAAGTCCGACACTCCACGAAAGTGGAGGTAACAAGCCTAGCATGATAGGCATTGTCGTGGGCGTTAACCTGATTGCTCCGGTTAACGACGTGGTGATAACTGTTACTACTCCCACCTACTCTTCTAGTGTAGTCAGTCTTACCAGCGTGCTAACTATCATCTTCGTAACCGTTATCATCCTGGGGGCGGTAGCGTGGATGGGATTCTAGTGAATGAGTCCCTTTTAGGAGTAATCTTAGAATGAAAACGAGCCAAATTCGGGGAAACCTAAGTCTGAGAGGATATGGCAATCCCGAGCTAAATCTAGGAGTTGTTCCTAGTAAATGTGTAGAGACTAGAGGGTTCGTGCCCTATAAACGGGCAATGGGATAGTCCGATACTCCTTTGAAAAGAGGAGAGAACAAATGTCAAGGAATAGTAAGTTAGCGCCAGGACAAGGGAGGAATAAGTTTTAGGAGGAATTTCTTGAGCAGACTTGGCGAAATTCACAAGAAACCAGATGCTCTAGCTAGAATGCGAATGAGCCAAGGGCAAATTGGCAAAAGAGTTCCTCCTAGAACTCCTGCCCAAGTAGAAAAACTTCGCAATACGCAATTAGGTCTCAGAAGCCACTACAGTCGAAAAGCCAAAGAGCAGTGGCAAAATCCTGAGGTAAGAGATAAACAAACAAAAGCAATTCTAGCTGGTTCTCACATCCGCCCAACTAAGGCAGAATACGACCTTGGCAAGCTAATAGAACTGGCTTGTCCAGGTGAATATAAATACACAGGGGACGGGGTACACATAATAAATGGAATGTGTCCCGATTTTAGTAATGTCAATGGGCAGAAGAAAGTCATTGAAATGTTTGGAGATTATTGGCACCAAGGAAAAGACCCACAAGTTAAGATTGACAAGTACGCAGAATTTGGCTTTGACTGCCTAGTAATCTGGGAGGGAGAATTAAAAGGAAAGTTAAAGGCTGAACTCATTGCAATAATTAAAGTGTTCAACAGTGAGAGCAACGACTATGGCAATAACATAGTTACAATAAGTCCAGCTGTTGAGCAACAACTTAAAATGTTTTAACAGGAAAGCTCCTGGGCTTCTCCTTCTCTAGTAAAAGGCTAACAAATTAAATTACAAGAATGAGGTTGGGCGATTAAAAGAATTGGAATTCTGGCTCTAGCAATACTACTCTCACTCAGTTTTATAGTCTCCCCTGCTGAGGCAATGGTTGAGCCTTCCTCCAATGACTTTGTTGTTTTCGATGGCAACAAGTACATAGCTGGCGAAGAAATACTTGAAAAGAGGACTATAAGTAGCAAGACTTACTATTTGGGTGAGGGGAATTTTTCTTGGGAAGGTTCCATTGGTGCTATCCACTACAAAGATAATTTAGGTAAGTGGCAAGACATTGATGAAAGTTTCAGTGAACCAGACGCATTTGGTAAAAAATATGGTAAGCTTCTTTATCATCTCCAACTTGCTGATGACTCCACACGGAGGATTTACCCAGATAGAAACGATTTAAGCTATTGGGTAGAGTTTGGCGCACCTGTTCCTGATACTGGACTACCAGAGAAGGTTAAGAAGGAAGTTTGGAGATGGAAGCTGGGCACTTACGACTTCAATTTAACAATTACTGGGAGCGTTGTTAAATTTGACATTGTTTTACACACCCCTTCTGCTCCTACTTCTTTTACAGTCCCCTTTGTCCTTGAAGGTTTAACCCGCGAAGGCTTTCTGCTAAAGAGAAATGGTCAGGTTGTCGCTGAGATTAGAAAACCATTTGCTATTGATGATAAAGGAACATACAGAGATGTAGACATTACTTTTGGACAGGACTCCATTACCCTTAAGCTTGTTGCCACAGGTTTAGTCTTCCCCATTGAAATTGACCCCACCTTGGACTTGCAAGTTGGGGCAAGCACTGATGACTGCCAATACACTTGGAGTACAAGCGCCTTTGCGATAGACTCTGGCCACCAAATGGCTGGTGCTTACGATGCCGTCGATTACAAAATTGGCGGTGGAATGCGCTTTCTCAATGTTGCGCTTGACCAAGGTGAAGACGTCAATGAGGCTCATTTAACCCTGCGTGCTAGTGCTTCAAAGAGTGGCACCGTTGTAAATACTAGAATTAGCGCAGAGGATGTGGATGACGCTATTACTTTTGCTGATAATGCTGGTGCCTTTGAGGCTCGTTGGGCAGCTAGAACTACAGCTAGAGTTGATTGGGACGCTATACCAGCTTGGACAGGGGATTCAGATTACGACAGTCCTGATATAAAGACTGTCATCAAGGAAATTGTAGATAGGGGTAGCTGGGTTTCAGGAAACGATATAGTTATCTTTTGGGACGACTTTGACGACAGAAGCACACACGCTACTGCTAGGAGGCTCGGTTACTCCTACGACGGTAGCACCGATTATTCTCCAAAGCTACATATAAATTATGGAGTATCTGTCCCCGCTCTCACTACTGGAGCAGCTACCAGTGTAGAAGAGACTACAGCTACTCTCAATGGCAATATTACTGGTATCGGTGGTTCTACTCCTACTACTAGAGGGTTTGAGTGGGATATAGACACTGGCGCACCTTATGCCAATGATTGGCACGAAGATGGAAGTTTCGGAACTGGCTCTTTTAGTCACAACTTAACCAGTTTGGTAAAGGGTGAACTTTACTTCTACAGAGCATATGCTACAAATGGACAAGGAACGGGATACGGGAGTGAAGTAACATTTCTTACTAAACCTGACCCACCTACTGGATTTACAGCCACTGCTGCAAGTGAGACACAAATTGATTTGGCTTGGACAGTAGGTAGTGGCTCTGACAAAGTTTACATCCGTGGTAAATTGGGCAGTGCCCCTACCGACAGAGATGACGGCGCATACAGTTGGAATGGTGCAGGAGTTAGTACTAGCCACTCAGGATTGTCAGTTGGGCAGCACTGGTATTATATAATTTGGAGCTACTGCACTGAAGGTGGCTTAGAACAAACTTCTGACACCCCAGACCCTGCTGATGATGCTATCACACTACAACCTGCCACAGTCACCACAAATGCTCATACAGGTTTCGGTTCAGATTGGGCAATCTTAAATGGCACCGTAGATGCTGTTAATGATACTTCAGTAACTGAAGTAGGCTTTGACTATGGATTAACTAATGCTTATGGTGACAGCTGGACTGCTACTGGTACCTGGGCTAATGGTGATGATTTTGTGGGCACTATAACAGGATTATCTGCAGCTAGTGTTTTCCACTACAGAGCAAAGGCTTACAATACTGACCTTGCTTGGGGCTATGGCTCTGATATGATATTCAGCACTGAGGGAAGTGCTACTATATATGAATATCTGAAAACAGGTGGAGACGGAGATAGTGCTGCTATTTACTCTGATAATGTGACAGCACAGCAATTTACAATAGGTAACGTTGCTCACACTGTTACCAATATCAGGCTTGACCTTAAAAAAGTAGGTTCTCCGGGTACAGTAACGGTTGTAATCAAACACGCTAATGATTCTAATGAGCCAACAGGACTTGACTTATGTTCTGGCACTTTGGATGGGGACGCTTTTTCTACAAGTTACACTTGGCACGAGTTTACAGTTGACGAAACTGGCTTAGAAGACAATTCAAAATACGCTGTAGTTGTCTCAGCAATCGCAGGTGATGATAGCAACTATGTTTTGTGGCAGAAGGATACAGGAGGTGGGCTTGCTAGTGCTGTAGGCTCACACTCTTCAAATGGAGGTATCACTTGGTCAAGCGATAACCCTGCTGACTACCTCTTTGAAATCTGGGGCAATCCCGTTATATCAATAGAGAGCGCAGCAGTATTCAATAATTACTTAGCGACTGGCGATATGCTCTTTGTAGCAGAGATTATTAATATCTATCCTCCTTACTACCCCTTTGATGACTCTGCTAGATACTTTGATGTGCAGTTACTAGACACTAATGGCGTAACCTACATTGCTTCAACTACACTAAAGAGGTGGGGAGATAAACCTATTTCTATTTATCTTTCTGCCGACTCAGCTGTCCCATTAACAGAAGGTAGTGAGTATTACATCAGGTTGCGGGGCAGCTTCACTGGCAATCCTAGCACCAGTTACCAGTTGCAGTCTGATGATTGGAGAGGTAGCAACCTTGATTACCTTGACAAATGGGTTATTCTAACTGCGCATAGCATGGAAGATTACTACGATACAACATACACTGTCCTTGTTGTTGATAAGGAGATTCTAAATGAGGCAGGTGGAGTGCTTTTTGATGGTGGAATACAAGGCTTATCTGCTGTTAGACCTGGCTTGTTCCAAGTAACAATAAATCTGCCTCAGTACGAATTGCCAGTGTGGACAGATGCTTTTATGGGAGCAGAAGGTTGGGAGGCGCAAGTAGGTGTTGATATTGTGAATATGGTTACTGATGCAGGGAACATATTTGGTTTGTCGGGCAAAGAGACTCTCGCCTTCGGCTTGCTGGCAATGTATGGTGCACTTGCTTTATTTCTAGCTGTCAAAGGAATGCCTCTGGTCGCATTAGGACTTGCCCTGCCCTTTATTCTATTTGGTGCTTGGCTAAGAGTTATAGACATAGTTGTAATAGGACTTATTGTGGCAGTCTTAGCCTTTATGTTTGTTTGGAAAGTTTGGTGGAGTAGAACGTGATGTTTAAGATAAGTTTATTAGCAGTTTTTATTCTATTGTGTGTTGCTGACATCGTGCAGACGAAAATTGGTTTGCGGATGAATGGGCAGGAGAAAAACCCTGTAGTAAGATGGCTGTTCAGAAAGGTAGGTTTTGTGAAAGTCTCAATTGCTAAACTGCTGGTAGCATTTGGTCTCGCAGTAACAGCGTACTACACTCCTGGTGCTATATTTACAGTTCTATTGTTCATTCTTATCTTGCCACTTTGTATTTTAAACTCCTTTGTCCTAGTGAGCTTGTATAAAAAGAAAGATGAAGGAGCTAGGACAATATGATAAAAAGATTTATTATTGTAAGTTTACTCATAGCATCTTTGCTCATATCCGTTGTACCTGCTAAAGTGGCACAGGCTACTACCACAACCTTCGCAACTTCAGCCTCGGATGGCTACGCATCATACGTTGACAACACCTATTCAACTGCTTGGAGCGCCACTTCCGCAGAGGCTTTGTTTGATGCTAGAAGTTACCTTGAAATCGGGCAGGAGTGGGTTGACCCACAGTATGGCGTCCACAGAGGTTTTGTCTACTTTGACACTTCTGCTATTCCTGATGGAGCTACAATAACTAGTGCTACTCTTAAGCTTTATGGTTACCTTGATTATTCTGATACTGATTTCAATATCCAAATTCAAAGTGGTATGCCTACTTATCCATCTGACCCATTAGTCTTATCAGATTATAACAAAGCAAACTACTCGGGTAATGGAGGACAGTTCAATACCTCTGGTTTCTCAACAACAGGTTATAATGACATAACTTTAAACGCAACTGGTTTAGGCTGGATAAACAAAACAGGAGCGACCAAGTTTGCCCTACGGTCAGATAGAGACATTGCAGGTACCACTCCTACTGGGTATGAGTTAGTTTTTGTTTATTCGTATGAACAAGGTACAGGCTACTGGCCACAACTAGCGGTAACTTACTCTGCTGACCCCCCATCTGTTACAACAAACGCAGCAACATCAGTTATGGAGACAACAGCAACCTTAAATGCTAATATAACTAGCATAGGTGGCTCAGGCGTTACAGAAAGAGGCTTTGATTGGGATACAGATTCTGGGACACCTTACGCCAATGACTGGACAGAATCTGATACATATGGAACAGGGGCTTATACTCACGGGCTAACCAGCTTGTCTCCGGGAGAAACATATTACTTCAGAGCCAAAGCATATAACATTCACGGTTGGGCTTATGGAAGCGAGTTGTCTTTTACTATGGACGCCTCTGTTCCAGCAATTACTACTGACGCTGCTAGTAATATTGCTGTAACCACTGCCCGCCTTAATTCCACAGTAACAGCCGATGGCGGAGAAGCTTGCGACACAAGATGGGGTTATGGTACATCAACTTCAGACAATTTCACTGCTTATGATACAGTTACATCCTGGGATGAAACAGGCTATACCACGGGACAACACCCTTATACTGATATAGCTAGTCTTATTGCTACTACTGAATACTTCTTCAGAGTCCAAATTAAAAATACTAATAGCACAGTAACTGGCGGGGAGCAAAGTTTTACTACTTTAAGCTCTGTTGGTGACCCTAGTAACTTCAGGGCATACCCCAGTGATATTTCTGTGAGTCTAAGCTGGACTAAAGGCAGTGGTGCTAGCGAGTCTTTGGTTAGGTGGCAGATGGGCAGCTTCTCCGACAACGTAACAAATGGTACACAACTTTATCTAGGAACTGCTTCTACTGCTGAACACGCAGAACTCACTGCTGGCACTACTTATTACTATTCCGTCTGGGGTAAATCTGGCACAACTTACAGCACTAACTATGCTACTGTTCCAATTACAACATTAGCTTTGACTGCAGCTGGTGACACAATGGAAACTCCTCCCGCACCTACAGGCTGGACGCAAGCTCCAGATTACACCCGAATGTCTAACTTTGAGCCAATTTACAGTGTTGTGAATAATTTTGCTGACAGCTTTAATATGCCAAAAGCTTCGGCTTGGCTACTGGCAGCACTGCTTAGCTGCATTACGCTAAGCTTTGGAGTTTTAATGATAGGCGGTGGTTTGACAGTAGCAATAGGAACGTTAGTTTTAGCAATGGTAGTAGGTGTTTTCCTGGGACTCATTCCTAGCTGGATGATTTTTATGGTAATTGTAGCTGGGCTGGGAATCTGGAGTTTAGCGGGAAAGAGAGCGTAAAATGAAAACAAGTTGGTGGATAGGCATTGTAATGCTCTTTGGGATTCTGACTGTAATCTCAGGCATTGTAGAACAGACTACTTTAGGAGCAGAAGAAGTAGGCGTGCTACAAGCCTTTATGGACAAGCCAGAAATACCAAGTTTTATTAATCCTGTTGGCGCAGTTTGGGCTCTTATAAATATAGGTTGGGATTATATGCAACTTTTCTGGGATGTGCTTTGGTTCAACTACGCTTTCTTCCAAGGACAATGGCTTTATGTAAAGTATCTAGTGTTTATGCCTGTAAGCATATCAGTGATAGCCAGCCTAGTCTTTATACTGAGAGGTGTAGGCAATGCCTAACGCAATTGGCACAATAGAAAAGCAGTATGAAACAGAGCTAGGAAAGCTTGACAAGAGTGCTGCTGCCCAAAGGACTGAAGTTCAACAAGAGACCAAAGCAGCTAAAGTGGAGATTAGTAAGCAAACGTCTCAGATAGAAGTTGAAAGGCAGAAGAAGCTTGGTGAACTGAGAACTGCTGAGAGATTAGAACAACGGAAGCGTGAAGTAGCTGGTTATAAGCCAAAAGTGCTCGAGACAGAAAAGGCTATTAGTGAAGTTAACAAACTTGTTTCTCAAGCTCTGGGCAAATTGCAAGCTGCAAAGACAGAGGTTAGCAAGATTGAGAAGAAAAACTTGCAAATAATAAATAAAACTTACTTTGATGTTCTCGGACAATTAAAAGACGCTAAAAGCGAAGCTATCACAGCTGTCACAGAATTTAAAGCTGCCAACATAGAACTAGCCACTGGTGAGTATGTCTCTAAGGCAGAGTTTGGAGAGTTGTCCTCCGAAGCACAAGCAAAGCTAAAGGGAATGGGTATAGCAGAATTTAATAAATGGGTTGAAGAGGAACAGGCTAAGGCAGAAAAGGAAATAGCTGCGTTCAAAGCAGTACACATAGAAATTCGCCCCGATGAGTGGATTCCTAGAACAGACTTTGAGAAATTGACTCCAGAGACACAAACAAAGTTGAAGGAGCTAGGCTTAGAAAAATATAACATTTGGGTAGGGGAGCAAATAGCTAAGATTGCTAAAACAAAGGCTGAGTTTGAGAAAGAGAACATAGAGGTCAGCCCTGATGTCTGGTACAATAGGGAAGAGTGGAATAAATTAACTCCCAAGCAGCGAGATGAGGTAAAGAGAACTAGCACTTACACTATAGTAACAGAGATTGCTCCCACTGATAGCGTCAAGCTGGATACCGAGGAGTATGTCGGCAGAACTGACTTTCTTGCTTTGTCCAAGGAGAACCAAACTCTTCTCAAGAAAGTAGGAATAGATGAGTTCAATAAGCTGCAAGAGCAGAAAGCAGCAGTCCAAATAGAACAGGCACTAACTGGGAGGCAGCTATTTGACCAGATGGTAGCTGAAGGTAAAATAAAAGACAATGCTGTTTTTAAGAGTTATGATAAAGCTACTGGAGAAATACACTACGAGATTTCTGTTATGTTAACTGGGCAGCAAGCTCTTCAGCAACTAATTGACAAAGGAAAAGTATCCAAAGGCTCTACGCTTATCAATTATGACAAAGTCACCGGAGAGGTTCAATTTAAACCTCCTCCGAATCCACGGCTAAGGGAACATATTGTAGGTGGTAGACTCCAACTAGACAAAGCAGTCGCTGCTGGTGTTACTAACGTAAAAGAGTATCAGAACTGGAACGTCAAACAATCCGACATAGATGCTATACAGGAGAAGATAGATGCAAAGGAAATTTTAGAGCCATATAAAGTTTGGGGGAACAGTTACAGTATTGTAGATGCACTAGTTAGTGATGACCCGAAGGTTGTAAAAGCAGTTCATACACTTTACCCAAGCGAAGATATAAAGAAAGCAGAAGAATGGATTGAGAGAGAGTGGGAAACTCCAGAGGGAAGATACTTTTTGGGTGAACATTACGTTCCGGGGTCAATAGCAGTGGCAGAGTTTTGGCGCAAGATAACTCCTTGGAAAGAGGAGAAAGGCGAGTCATTCTGGAGCGAAGGAGCAGAGAGAAAACAAAAGATTATTGATTATGTCTTAAAAGCAGTCCCACCTGAAGTAGCAACAATTCTGCCTGTAATAGGTACTGTAGCTGTTGCAGAACCTACGCCGATTGGTGAAATTATCACGGCGCTTGTCCTTGCTGGGGGTGTGGCAGCAGTCTTCATTGCTGGGCAAAAAGTAAGAACTTCCACTGAAGTATCTACGGCAATTAGCAAGTTCAAGTCTAACTTTCACAGAGACCTGACCACACAGGATATAGTCTTAGTCAGTCCCGTAGCTGGGCAGATAGCTACATTAGCTCAGGTTTATTCCACTAAAGCTTTTCCAATAGAGCCACCAAGAACAGGAGACTTTCCAATATTTGAACTGCTGCCAAAAGTGGGAGACTTTCCAGTAGTAACACTACAGCCGAAGGTAACAGACCTTCCAGTATTTGAACTGCCAGCAAAAGCAGCGGACTTTCCAATATTCGAAATGCCAGTAAAAGTAGGAGACTTTCCAGTATTCGAGAGCCTTCTTCCCCCAATAATGGTGGCAGCTGAAGCGGCAGAGGCGGAGAAAGAAATAACAGGAGTTTTGATACGCCCCAAGGTTCTTTCACCTAAGGAGCTAGCTACGCTCTGGGACATTCCCGCTGCTACTAATGGAGCCAGGGCGCTAGCAGCTTTAGACGCAGCTGTTGTTGAGGCTCACACAAAAGGTGAAATTTCTGATGAAGAAGTAAGGAAATATCACACTGCCCGACGGCGATATCTTTCCAGGAAGCAATTGCTGAATCTTGCTACACAGGCTTACATTGGTGGAATGCAGCCGCAACTCAAGGGTACGCAGTTGAAGGAGTTAAGTTCTCTTGTGTCAGCTGCGTACATACAGACAGTAAATATTGTCTTAGAAAAAGCAACTCCAGCTGCGTCTAAAGCTTTTAACAAAGCTATTGCAGAAGGTGCTACTGTAACAAACGCTACAGTTGCTGCCCAAACTGCTGCACGAACTGTTGTCAATGCTACTATGCCATCTGCTATCCGAACTTCAGCAGCGACTATTACTGATACTGCTGTGAGAACTGTTACTCAAACTGCCATTCAAACTGCTGCTCAAGCTGCTACACAAACTATAACACAAACCGCCGTTCGGACTGCTATCAATGCTGCTGTGAGGACGGGTGCTCTAACTGCCGCACAGGCTAAGACTGCCACACGAACTTTAACTCGCACTGCCGTAAGAACGAGTGCAATAACTGCTACGCGAGCCTTAACTCGCACTACTGCACGAAAAGCAAGATTAAGGTTACTACTTCCTCTTCCCCTTCTACCCGGAGTGGACAAGGAAGCCAGAAAGAAGAACTTAGGAACGATTGTAGTTAAAGCTAAACTTGATGGGAAAGATTGGGAGGGTCAAGTAACTTATACTATATCAGGCAGGCTGGGGAGATTTACTGCTGGGCATGTTCCTAATGCATGGGGCAGAGAGCCAGGAGTTTACACAATAACTTACAAGTCGGGCAAGCCTAGTGCTGCTGTCAGATATAAAGGTATCACACCGCCAAAGACAAAATTGCTAAGGGCAGGAGGACAAATAACATTCACCATTTTATTTGTTACTATCAAGAAGAAAGTAAGAGTGCCAAAAGCTCCTGCTGTTTTAGAAGTTGTCTTGCCAGAAGTTGAAGTTGAGAGAATGCCTGCTGATTTTAAACCTGTGCTTACTAGACGCCGTCGCCGCGAAATAGGAAGAGGAGTATTTGGCAAAATAGGGGAAGGGGTATTTACCCCAAGAGCACTTTATGCCGAAGAGAAGCGAAAGCACAGGGTAGAACGCCTTACATACATTACTGAAGGACGCAAGAAAGCTCTTACCAGACCACTCAAACCAATAGTAGGAGTAGCATTGTGAAAACAGCAGCTTGGCTACTTTTCATTGCGGGGATTGTCTCTGCTGTCGTTATGATTAGTGGGGGGAACTACCAAGTACATCCCATCTTCCTATGGGCACTTGGCTACGGTTGTTGGCTTAGATACAAGAAACAATTGAGGAGAAAAAAGTAGTGAAAGGAATATTTTACACTGCTTTAGCAATTTGTGGGTTGCTGGTTACTTTCCTTATCTTTCCACCATCCTACACTATACTTGCAGACTTTATTAATAATACAATGCCAGGATTAGACTTGGGCACTACCATAGAAGCCTATGTAGGAATATTTCCTCTAATACTTTTTGGGTTACTTATTCTCTGCTCACTTTGGATATTCAGACCAGGAAAGAAAAGTTAGAAGAGAACAAGAGAGAAGGAGGTGAGCCGCAGCGAAGTTAATAAAGCTCAAGACAATTAAGAACGGGACAAAAGCCAACAGTCCTATCTAGGACAAAACAAAATCTAACGGGAGGTTTAGCAATGGACAGCTGGGTAATCTCATTTATACTTGCAGTGGCATTCATCTTCTTTTTGTTCTACCACTCACAGACTAAGTTCAAAAACAAGATGCGGTGTTACTTTATCAGACCAAATAAAGTGAGGATTCAAAAGTGGGTGCCACTATATAGCAAGTATGTCGTGTTTGACAGAGGGAAATATGGCGTTGGGCACTACATCTGTGACCCAGACTGTATTACTCTTGAGTGGTACACAGGAGGAATTAACAAATTCTTTCCAATTCTTATCCCTACTTTGGAGTTTAAGTTTGATACTCCTAATCCTCTTAATCCTAAGACTTTTGAATCCACTTGGTCTACTCCAGAGGCGAGGCACGCAGCTTGGGAAGAGCATCAACACATAGCCTTCTCAAAAGGTATAGGGGAACAGATTGGGAAAAAGAAGAGATTCCCTGAGTGGTTCTTACCAGCAATAACAATAGTTCTAATCCTAGCAGTACTGTATATAACAATGCAGGGGCTGGCAGGATTAGATGAAAGGTTGTTTAACTTAGAACGGTTAGTAAAATAAAATAAGACAGAAGGAGAAATGTAATAAGCAACTTAGAAATACGCCAAAGCTCTGCGTGGACTAAGAAAATTAAGAAAATAAGGAGGTCAATGTGCCAACAGATGAGGAACGTGCAATATATAATGAGCTAACCAGACAAGAGCCAACTAGGGCTGTAGCAGCGCCTGAGAAGGAAACTGATGGGAAGAAAACTCTCACTATCAGTGAAGCTATGGAGACGTCGACAGACCTCACTGATATGCAGTATGCAATGTCTAAGCTATTCCCGGAAAAGGTAGACCAAAACTCTGTAATGGTGGGCAGGATTGCTCCTGAGGTTTTTCTAGCAATGCTCCACCTGGTGTCTGTTAATGAAATTATGCAGTCTGACCCCACACAATCTATTGATGTGAACAAGATATACGCCAATAACTACGTGAGACTTTCAATAGGTTTGGATGGCAGGGGAAGGATTGATACGGCGGAGCTACTGGGTGCTGCTAGGGAGGAAAAACGGGCTATGGAGCTAATGAGAGGTGGAGGGATTTAGCGTTGCCTCAGGCAGAAGGAGGACAAAATAGATGGTGGCTGAAGGAAGTGTAACAAAAGAACTGCTTCCCTGCGAAATAATCAAAAGGGAGATGGAAGAGAAGTATCCTTGTCTCAGGGACAAGAGAGGGAAACATACCAGAACCCCAAAGATGAGACAAAACACAAGTGTGCAGATGAGGTCTTACTTAGAGAAAAATCCCATGCCTGAGATGCCTGAAGAAGATAGAATAAAAAGGAGCGTCAAGTTAAAGGGGAGAGCGCCTTGGAATAAGGGAAAACACTTGACAGCGGAGGATAAGTGGAATAAGAGTATAGCACAAAAGGATAAGAAGCACACTGCTGAGCATACACAAAAAGTGAGAGAAGCGCAAACAGGAAAGATAATTACTGCTGAGCAAAGGAAAAATATGTCTATAGCGCATCTTGGTAAAACTCTCCCGGAAAGCCAGAAACGCAAGATAGGTGCGAAGACAGAAGCAATGTGGGCAGTTCCCGGAAAGAAGGAAGAAATTTCTAATGCAGTAAGAGCTAGCCTGAATACTGAAGAAATGCATACAACACTGTCTGATATTCAGAAGAAACTTAATCAAAATCCAGAGTATAAAGCAAAACGGATTGAGGCAACAAAAGCTGGCTATACTCCTAAAGTAAGAGAAGGAATGTCTGCTTCACAGACAGAACGCTACGCAAACGAAGAGAATAGAAAAGAGACTTCTGAAGCAATGAAAAGACTCTGGCAGCACCTAACTCCAGAAGAACGCAGCAGAAAGATAAAGAAAATGAGAACTGGTAGCGGGATAGTTAAGCCAACAATTCCTGAGCAAAAAGTCCTAGCATTGCTAGATTGTTGCTGCCCCAACACATTTATATACACAGGTGATGGCTCTTTTGTTATGGGCGGTTTCATTCCAGACTTTGTTGATTGCAATGGGAGCAAGAAAGTGATAGAAGTTTTTGGGGAATACTGGCACAGCTTTGAGAAAATAGGCAGAACTAGAGGGGAGGAAGAGAAAGTCAGAAAAGAAAAGTTTGCGGAATTTGGCTTTAGCTGCCTTATCATTTGGGAAGATGAATTTAATGATGAAGTTGGTATCGAAAATACAGCAAATAAATTAATAGCCTTTAGCCAAAGGCGAAAGGAGGGATAATCCCTATGGCAAAAGCTAATGTTACCCTTAACACAATGGGGGCGCTCAGCAGCAATGTTGAGATGAGAATGGGGCTAAAACGGGGAACGCTAAACTCTGTTGATACAGAGCAAGCCAATCCCGTGCTAGCAAGAGCTGATAAGCTCTGGGCAAGTGTAGAGACTTTACACCCCATATCCTACCACTTTTAGGATAAAGAGAAAGTCCACCCCTCTGTGAAAACAGAAAAGGAGAAGCATTGAAGCTCAGATGGGAGAGGGCAAGACGCTTACCGCAACAGCAATCGTAGTCGATGAATGCCTTGCTAATATAACAGCAATTGTATCACCCGAAGGTTACGAATTTCCTGTTCTGCCCTATAGGTTAGACCAAGTAAAACTGTTGCCGCTGTCTGGAATGGAGGAACAAGAGCCAAAGATAATAACTATTCCACAAGACTACAGCATTGTTACAGACACCAAAGTATTTGCTAACTACCACTTGTTTGGAATACCTTACATCTACAGTGAGCCAACGCTAATGCTAGAATATCTCAATACTGGAGCGCTTTCACACGGCAAGATGATAATTGACGAGGCTTACATTGCGGGAGAAGCCCGCAGGGGGATGAACTCTTTGTCCTTGATATATACCTGGTTTGCTCAGCAGATGAGAAAAAGAGATATTGAGCTTTATTTGTTAGTTCAACACGGCAGGTTCATAGACTGGAGATTTAGATACATTGCCAAGAGAAAGATACTCTGCCGCTACAACGAGAAGACACATATGATAAGATTGCTTATACAGAACTTAGGCAAAGGAACTGAGAAGCTGATGTCATATTATGCGCCAAATTACTGGAAGTATTTTGACACTAATGAACTGCCGACTGTGCCTGACTTAATGATAGGAAAAGCAGCAAAGTGGGCATAAGCACTATGGCTAAGACTACAGGAGGCGAGAAATGAGTGTAATGAGTATAAGGAAAGTCCTAGTTGTCACTTGCATTTTAATCCTAGCACTAATAGTATCATGCGGCACAGCCAACGACCCAATGTTAGATGATATGTATACCAGGAATATTTATCCAGGAGCAAACTCAACTCATGATATAGGAAGTACTACCTTACAATACCAAGATGGTTACTTTACTAATTTATACCTGAGTGGAATACCTGTTACTAGTGGCGAAATAAGTCCCAATTTATTTGACGCTGCTACGTTCTTATATGCTACTAATGACAATGACCCGCAACCAAAAACGCCTGCCGAAGTAATGACTATTCTTAGTGGACAAGCTGGTGGTACGTTCGATTGGAATGGACAGAATCTCACCAATCTTGGCGATTTAACAATATTGGGTTCATTTATATCATCAGGTGGAGGTCAAACAGGAAAATTCCTTACAGGTCTTGCTGGTAATACAGTTTTTTCTTTTAGTGGGAATAATTTTGATATAAGAGCAGGAAGTGGTTCGTCATCATCCCAAAATGTTATGAGGGTTACTTCTACGGGGGATTTTGGCATTGGAACGAATAATCCTGATACAAAACTTGAGATATTGAACGCAGGTAATCAATTAAAACTATCTTTTGACGGAACAGATAATGCTATTTTTGCAGTAGATACTAATGGCGTTTTGGCCATAACTCCAAGTGGGGCTGCGGTTGATTTTGCTTCCAAGAATCTAACTGGGCTTGGAACTTTGTCTGCTTTTACCCTTGGTGGCACAATGGATGTTAACTCTCAAGCTTTAATTAATATCTTAGATTTAGACCTTGGCACTGAGTCCGCTATGGGTACCTTCTCGGCTACGTTAACCGCTGCAAATGCTGGTACAGCTTGGGTCATTAAGTCAAAGGACACCTCCGATATCCATAGAGCAAGATTAGGCTTGAGCGGTGGTGTTGATACTGCAGTATGGTCATGGGTAAATAGTACCCACACAGGGATAGCGCTGAGTGGCGATATTGCTGCGGGTGGAAACGCCATTACGGGTCATGCCCAAGCAGTAACCGATAATGCTGTTCTTACTGTAGACGGTTCTCCCAATGACAATGAATATGTTAAGTTCACAGCCATTGGATTAGAGGGCAAAACATACGCTGAACTTCTGGCTGATTTACTAACTACAGGAGACCTTGTCGAGATACAAGTTGACATGGATTACTCCACTATCAGAGCCTTAGGTAAGCCTACAGATATTCACCGAGGAATATTCAATGGTTTCAGTTTACCTGTCTACAGTAATGATAATGAAGAAATCTTCTTGAAGGTTCATATCCCACACAGCTGGGATGGAGCTACTGATTTCGTCGTCAAGGTTTACGGCTATATAGACACTGCCAACGATACCAAGAACTTTCAGTTAAGACTGCAATGGGAGAATGTAACTCCTGGCACTGATGTCTATCCCGCAACTGATAACGACGTAGATATTGAGACAGCTACTGGAGGCTCTGCTTCTCAATACCAAAGTTATGAGATAAATTTCACCATAGATTACAACATAGATGACCCAGCTAATATCGCAAGGGGTGATGTTCTTGGTTTGTTGCTACAAAGAATTGCTGCTAATTCAAACGAAATAACAGGTGAGTTTGTGGTAACTGATGTTAAGATGCAGTATAAGAGAAGTCTGCTAGGGGGATGAAACTATTTACAGTCTTTGCGATTGTAGTTACTGGAGTAGTACTGTTAATCTCTGCATTAAAGTTAGAACAGAAAGCAAAGGAGAGTAAACAATGTTGTATGCTTTACTAGGAATAGCAGGAATAACCAGCTTTATAGCTATCAGAACTTACTTCCCACTTTTCAAGTTTGGCGCATCAGTAGCCTGGATAGCTGTAATGGCTTATCTAATTGGTAACTACAGTGGAGAGAACTGGATTGTAATTGCCTACCTTGGGTGCATTGTTATGATAGTTGCTTTTCCGTTATCGCAATTAGGAAGAGATATTAAGAGGAGTCAAGACCAATCAGGAGCTTTCTCAGTTAGCAGTGAAGGTTTTAAATTTAAACTGCCTGATTGGCTGAAACCCGGAGGAGCAGAAAAGGCTGCACGGAGAAAGAGGACAGAAAGCAATGAGGAATACAGAGAGAAAATTCATAAGGCGTTACATCCATCTAGGAAAAAAAGATGAAGAAGAAATCTCCAGCAATAAAACAATTTAAAATAAGCTTAGAAACTGTGACAGGTCACTTAGAACCAAAGTCACCCCTCACAGGCAAGCCAACACTTACAGCTAGGCCAAAGTTAAAGAGGAGGTAAATAGTAATGGTGAAAAAGGCAAAAGCGTTACCCCAGGCAACAAAAGAGGGCGTAAAGAGAGAGTACCGTATCTCATTCGCCAACGGCAGAAGTATAATTCGTTTCGACACTTACAGCAACATTGACAAGAAGTATGGCTTCAGAGCTATCAAAATAGAAGAGGCGTAACAAAATGAAAATTTATACTCTAACGCAACTAGGTAGAAGATTAGCTAGGTCTACTAGCAATCCAGACACAGTTAACTGGAAAATAGTGCATTATCTTGACGGAGCAGGACATAGCACACCAGACCAAATGGCCAGCTATACAGGGTTAGAAGGAGGAGAAATAGCAAGCTCACTGGCAATGCTGAGGAGGAGAAAAATTGTGCAAGAAGTATCAGGAGGAAGTTTCTAATTATGACACTCAAACGTTCCAGGATTGTCCGAGGAAAGAAATACGACTTGTTTTCTACGTACTCTACAAACAGTGGTTTACCTTGGGCTGTCTACCACAGAGATAAGTACACGGATGTAAGAGAGTAAAACAGGAGGTTTAACTAAATGGCTCTATCAAGAATGATTGACGGCAAGAGATTCTACTTTGATATGCAATTTCATAATCAAGAAAGAGCACTTGCAAGAGCTGAGAGATGGCGCAAGCGAGGAGTGAAAGCAAGAACAATCAAAGTAGATGAACTTACCTGGGAAGTCTGGACAGAAGGATGGTGGTAAAATGGGATTTCTTAATCCACCCAAATCCATTGGTGAAATCGAGGAAGAAGACGAGAGGACGAAAGCTAGGCTTAGTCTTGAGGAAAAGAGGGCTTTACTCAGAGAACTGAAGAAGCGTCACGGAAGAGATTGGAAATTGCATCTTCCCAAGGTTGAGTCAGGATTTGATTGGAATGCCTTAAAATTTAAGTTACATTAAATATTAACACAGGAGGTTAACGCTAATGCCCAAATACTCATACATTGGTTGGATAGGCAGTGAGCAGTTCAGTACCAAAGCTGATAATGCTCCAAGTGCAAGGCGCAGCATTGCTTGGCAATACCGCAATAGGCACCAAGCCTGGAACTTGAAGATTAAAGACATAATGGCGATGATAACGCTTAGCAAAGACTACCAGTAAGAAAGAAAGGTAACAAAAGGAGGTATAACTAAAATGGAAGATATTACTAGAAATGGAGTAAAATATGAGTTTATGGGAAGACATAATACTCGAAAAGAAGCAAATGAACTTGCTAAGATATGGAGAGCCAGAGACCGAAAGACGATAGTTGAAAAAGCAGACCTCGCTCGTTCAGGAAAAGGGTATTGGCTCTGGGTAGAAACTTGGTAAATTATCCGTTATAAATAAAAGGAGGTAAAACAGTTATGAGCACAGCATGGTGCATCAGATTTAAGAAAAGCAAAAGAGAAGCTGTTGCAGCATTCGGCACCTCCGATGTTGTACAAATATATATCCCCAAAGGGCGCTTCAAGGGAAGCCCGCCGGAGATTGCTGAACTAGAGAGGACTGTGCAAGAGAACTTAACCTAAGAAACAGTAGAACTATAGCAGACTACAGAAAATAGAGGAAATAAAGGAGGTCACAAGCAAATGAAGAAACTATTTGCGAACGCACCCAAGCCAGGCAAACTCAGTAATCCTTGCAAGAAGATTAGCAAGAAGAAGCTGTTGGCACAGCACACCAAGAGCCTTAAGGTTGGTGGCGCACACCCGCCCAAAAGCCCAATCTAGCCGGAAAAGTAGCAGTAGTTAAGGAGGTAGAACGCAATGAGTAAAATCTTTGGGAGTGCTAAGTTCAAAAGTCCTGTCAGCCAGAAGCTCACTAACCCTCTTGCTAATGGCGACAAGGTTAAGAGGCTGAAAAAACAGCACACTGAAATACTTAAGAAGCAAGTGGGAATGGACAAGCCTAGAAGTCCATTCTAAAGCGGGAAGCGAGAAACAAGTGAAAGTAGTAAAAAGTTTGGTGCTGAGATTCGAGCAGCTAGTCTCGGTGAGCTAAAAAATAGAATAGACAAAGAGCACTCAAGCAGAACGAGACCTTAGGTAAGAAGAAGACTTAAGGAGGGCAACATGATAGGAATAATACCTGTAATAGTAGTCGGAGGAGTTGTTAAACAATTCTCTAGTGCTTTCCTGGGCAAGCCTACTAAGATTAGGCAAGGAAAAGGAAAAGCAAAGAGGGCTAGATACCCTGTCAGTAAATACAGACCATTCTAGAAGGAGGTCAAGGCAAATGGAAATGCTAAGACAATATAAGCTAGGCAGAAAAGCTAAAGCAGCCGACTGGAGAATTGTTCTGAGAGACGATAGTCTATACGGAGTTGAACAAAAAAAGCGTGAACGGTGAGTGGAGAACAAAAAGGATTACTCACACGATGGAAGCAGCTGAAGACAGTCTGCCAACATATAAATGGAAGTGAACTAAGTGCCAGGTAAGATTAGAAAACTTCCTAGAAAGAATAGGTGGAGAGTCTACTGGGGAGGCAAGGTAACAGCTTTCAGCACGACTAAGAAGAAAGCTGAGGCTCAACTTAGACTGCTGGAGAGCAGAGAGAAATGAATAACCTAATCTCAATAGTAATTCCTACTCGCAATGAGGAAGGGAATATAGCTCAACTAGTCAAAGGCATTGCTAATGCCAAAATACCTCAGCAGTTTGAGATTGTTGTTGTGGATGATAGCAGTGATAAAACTGCGGAGATCGCCCAGAGCACTGGCTGCAGAGTAGTCAAGGGCAGAGGACAAGGTTTGGGACAAGCTATTATTGATGGAATAGAAGCTAGCCAAGGAGACATTGTTGTAGTAATGGATGCTGATTTAAGCCACAACCCTTATACAATTCCTGACCTGATTAGCCCTATTCTTTATCAAGGCTATGATATGGTAATTGGGAGCAGATATATGAAAGGTGGACAGACAATTGGATGGAGCTTAAAGAGAAGGATTGTTAGCAGAGTAGCTTGTTTGCTGGCTTTGCCTATTACTGGATTGAAAGATAACACATCAGGATTCTTCGCTTTCAGAAAATCTATCTTAGAAAGTCTGAAGAGAGAAGCTGTTGCCCGAAGGATAAGCTAACGATGATTAAATTAAAACCTACTTCCTGGAAGATAATGCTAGAAATACTGCTCAAAGCTAATCCTACAGCAGTTAAAGAAGTTCCCATTATCTTTGCTGTCAGGCAAGCAGGCAAGAGCAAGTTTAATACCAAGCAGGTGATAGCTTACTTAGAACACCTATTTCTACTTGCCTTGCACAAATATAAAGCAATAGTTAGATTCGGGCTTATAGGAATAAGTGGAGCAGCGATACATTTTAGCTTGCTTTATGTTCTTACTGACATCGCAGGACTTTGGTATATTTTATCTGCTATCTTCTCTATAATAGCAGCCTCCACCAGTAATTACTTCTTAAACCACATATGGACTTTTAGAGACAGAGCTATCAGCAGCCATATCTTAGGCTGGGCAAAATATCAGGTGTTATCAGCTATTACAGATGTAATGTATCTAGGAATGCTAGCAATGTTTGTGGAAGTAGCTGGGTTGTGGTATATGGCAGGAGCACTCTTGGCAGTCCTTATCATATTCCCCGTTAAATTCATTGTAGCCTCAACAATGATATGGGGCAAGAAACTAGACCCTAACACTGCCAATTATGAATGGGACAGCTTCTACAAAGGTAGCCCGATACAGAAGTGGTGGAAGCAAAACATAGCTAAGGCAATTTGGGAATGGATACCTACTTCTAGCTCATTGCTGGACATTGGCTGTGGCAGTTCGGCTAATATTAGCCACTACCCTAATGCCATTGGAATTGATATTAATAAGGAGAAACTGGCTTTTATAAAGGAGAAGCTACCTAGCATCACAGTCAAAACAATGTCAGCAGATATGGAAATACTGATGATGTTTGGCGAGAACAACTTTGATTACGTCTTGTGCATAGAGGTCTTGGAGCACCTGCCTAGACCTGAAGTAACTATTGCCTGCATTTCCAGAGTGCTAAAACCTGGAGGACAAGTTATTATTGCTACACCTGACTATAGCCGACTACTTTGGAAGATAGCAGAGAAATTTACTCCCTACAGAAAGCAGCACATTGCACGGTTCACAAGGAAGAGCCTAGAAGCCCTTTGCAAGAAATACGGGCTTGTTCCCACGAAGCACAAATACATAGCCCGCTGCGATTTGATAGAACTATTTGAGAAGGAAAAGAGAAATGGCAATTCTGAAGAAATATAAATTCGATATAATAATCCTTCTTATCTTTGCAGTAGTAATACTTGCGCCAATACTTTACCAAGGCTACATCTACCCATCGCTGGGCGATGACTCTGCTGCCCACATGAGAACTATTGACAAAATCGCGGCAGGTGATTTAGCTCCAGACACCATGTATTTGGGTACCATTATTGCGGGCATACCGATACGTTTGTTCAGTAAACTCACTGGTATTTCCACAAACAGCCTGTTTCTATGGTTCAGCTTTCTAAGCCTTGCAGCAGTAGCAGTTACAATATATTTTGTGACACGCAGCTTCGTAGGGAAACAGGCAGCGTTACTTGCAACAATACTAGCAATATTCTGCACACAAAGCATACTGGCATTGTTCTTATTCGGAGTTATATTCAATATAATCAACATGTATATAATTCTAATGCTAGGAATTTATTTCCTAGTAAAGTTCCTCAACGAAAGGAAACCGTGGCAAGCTGTGGCAAGTGGAGGCTTGGCAAGTATATTTAGTATATTCCACACAACAGCACTTTATTTGCCATACGTAGCACTCCCGCTTATCGGACTAGCAAGTCTATATTATCTTATACAAAAGAAAAGAAGAGACATGCTTGAAGTAAGTTTCTTTGGAGGCATTGCAGTAGCAGCAAGCGTTTTGCTATCAAAAATATTCCTTCCAGGATTTAGCTTAGCTGGAGTGACGTCAAGCCCATCAACAATTGCATACATGGCAGACCCCCCTGCCTTTCCTGGCACTGCCACGGGGCAATTGCCTGCTGCTGCTGAATCAGCTGCTGAGTCAGTGGTAAGGGTAATAGAATTTAGCCCAACCTTCGGAGAATATATAATTGAGTATTTAAGTCCAGCAACATTGGCTATTTTAATTGCATCCGTTATAGGGCTAATCATTTACAGGAAAAAGGTAAAATGGAGCAGTGAAACAAAACTGTTTATTGGCATCCTTAGCTGCTTTGGAGCAGCAACATTGATTGGTAGCTTGAGTGGCTTAGTCCCTGCACCAGTAAGGCTAATGCTCGACTCCTCAACTTTATTTGCGATAGTAGCAGGCTGCTTAGCTGGAGTTTTGCTAGTCACAATAAAATCTAGAATATTCACTTGCACTATTCTGGCAGTAATTGTAATTGGAATAGTGCCCACTATGACAACTTGGGCTACAGCACATAATAGCGCAATGAAACCTATAGATACGCAGACCGTAGAATATATTGAAGAATTAGATGTAGCCACCTATAGCTGCTCAACGCAAGTAGCTCCCTGGATTTATGACAGATTTCTTCGCAAGCAATACCTTCCAGATGGAAAGGGAGAGATTGTAATCTATAGAAGTCAACCAATGACAACAAGCACAACTGAAGGCAACGCCTACTTCCAATACACACGGGAGAATACCTTGGAAGACTTTAGCAGCTTAGAACTTATTAAAGTTTTCCAAGACACCGGAATATCAATTTATTTATTTAGAGGAGGTGGATAATGTCCCCAAATCACTTTGCCTTGGTGCTTGTATTTATAGTTGTTGTCCTTACACCTGTAGGGCAAGTGATACTAAAGATTGGGATGAACCAAATCGGAGCTATTGAGGGGATAAAGCAGCTATTTAGTCCTGGGACACTTCTCGCTTTAGCCACCAACCCTTACATAATTGGGGGTCTAGTTCTAGCAGCATTTAACTTTATCTTGTGGATGGGAGCTATGTCGCAACTTAACATAAGCCACATGTATCCCATAGTTGGCATATCATATGTAATACTCGCTCTGATTGCTTTAGTATTTCTTGGCGAACACATAAGCTTGCTCCGCTGGGTAGGAATTCTTGTAATCGTAGCAGGTGTTTTTATAGTCAATTACAATTATGCCGGATAAACTGGATTGAAGGATTTAAAGGATAAAGTAATGTTCTGTCCCAGAGACAAATGTCCACATTATAGTAAAGCGACCAAGTATCTCAGAGAGTGTTGTTACGAAATACAATGCTGGAAAGGCTGGACTGATACCACCACTTGTTTGATTAAAATGATAGCAAGACAGTGGTACCTGAACATAAAATGGAGGAAGCGTGTACTTAAATCTCGCTAAACAGTACTGAGTTTAAGAAGATATGAAAACAAAAGGAAGACCTACAAAACAATTCAATGGCAAGACCTTTGCATGGCACACATCCACATACACAGAAAGTGATGCCACAAAAGAAGCGTGGTGGCTGAAAAGCCAAGGCTATCTAACTAAAGTAATTGAGGAGCCAATCTTCGGCAGACAAATGTGGGCTATCTATAAAAGGGAAAGCAAACTTGACTAACTTTGCTAGAAAATATTGGGCAGAATTAGTAGTGTTTGGAGATAAAAGATGAGTAGCGGGATTACTTTCTATGACAGGCAGGAAGCTCTTTCGTACATGTGGGAACAATACAACGAAGGCTATAAAACAATACTGGTAAAAGAAGGTTCTGCCTATAAAGTTTATAGAAAAGGTAGGATGACATACAAAGAAGAAAGCGACCCCAGTATACTAAGAAGCCTTGAATTAGAAGAGAGAAGCATAGCACCAGGCAAATCTGTACACGTAACACCTAAGGACTTAGGGAAAAGGACACTACTCAAAAAGACAGGAACAAGTTTAGAGGTGTTGGATGGTCTTACATTCCCAGGAATCAGCTTTGCTCCAACTGTTGAACAAGCACTAAATGCACTGCCAATAGACCTAAAAGAAGGCAAAATACTATATGTGTACACTCCTGTCAAACATACAACAGGATTTATCCCAATCGAGTCTGATGTAGAGGTTTCCGAGGAAGTCAGAGCACCAGAAAATGTTGATGCTTCTTTAGTAAAAAAGATATTTGTCAAACCAGTAGAAAAAGAGGATGGGACTATCGGATGGGACATCAAGGAAATCGAGTAAACGATTGGGCTAAAAAGTATTGGGCAGAAATGCTAGTATTCGGGACAATCTTTGGAATAAAATTATGAAACTATATCACTACACAAAGAAAAAATACTTACCACTTATTATGGAACATGGTCTTATTCCTGGAAGAGCTAGGAGCTTATATACTCCAGTAATGGTAGACAAAAACTATGTATGGCTAGAAACTAAACTCTATAAGTTAAGGAAAAATGTAGAAACAGCGATTGTAGAAGTAAATCCAAGTCTGCTGAATAAAAATGCATTAGAGTTAATAAGACACAAACAACACAGTTGGTACAGATACAAAGGAATTATTCCCCCAGAAGCCATAGAAATAGTGGATTATAATATAGTAGAGAAATACTGATGACAAACTGGATCAAGAAATACTGGGCAGAATTACTGGTCTTTGGAGCAATCTTCGGAGTGCTGTTGCTACTTGCCGCTCCAGATATGACGTGGATAAACACTGACAGTGATGGAGTGCATTACGTATATAGTGCAAAGTATCTTTATCCAGCGCATAAAACCAGTGCCCCGCTGTTTCTGTTGCTGGGACACCTATTTCTAAAAATACCTTTTGGGACAGAGTTCTGGAGAATAAGCCTGATATCAGTTCTAGCCTCAACAGCCAGCGCAATATTTATCTACTTAATTATCAAGGAGAAGTTAGGAGACAAGAGCAGATTCTACGCCTTAATTGGCAGCCTAGTATTCGGCAGTTCTGCTTTAGTAATCAGCCAAAGCACAATAGTTGAGACGTATGCGCTAGTGACCATGTTTGGGATTGGAGCCTACTACTTTGCCACAAAGAAACAGTGGGTGAGAACAGCTTTAATGATCGGCGCAGGCGGGGCAGTTCATCACCTTATTGGAATACCAATACTGGTGCTGCTGATATTCTACAAAGGACTAAGACAATGGAAATACATTGGAGTAATGGCAAGTTTCCTGTTGTTTTATACTTACATCCCTATAACAGTAGCAATGAATAATCCACCAGAAATGTGGGGGAACTTAACTCCAGGAGCATTTTTAATGGACAACCTATCAACCGCACAGATGTTGATAGGAAGCTTGAGCATCTGGGATTTGCCCAAAAGAATCCTTGATACACTAGGAATATTAGGAGTAAGTCTTGAGTTAGCTTTAATACCAATAGGATACTTCCTGATTAAGAAGCAATGGTATAAAGAACCTTTGCTATGGCTATTTATCTTACCTGTAATTTATTATGCCACAAACCTTGCTCCGCAGACATATGTATATATGATGCCGAGCATAGCTTTTGGAGCAGTAATAGCTGGAGTAAAACTGGCTAGAATAAAGCCTTACTGGAATTATGTGATATTGGCTGGAACAATAGGAATGTTAATCTTCAATGCCAATTACTTTGACATAGGCAGAACACTTGACCCACAGCTAAGTGCAGGAAAATACTACAATGAAGAGTTAGCTAAAATTCCCGATGGGCACATATTGGTAGCACAACAAGGATGGGAGTGGGCAGCTGTGCCAATGTATAATGAAGAAAATGGTAAGAATATAATATCAGTTGCTGTCGGGACACTGCCATCACCATTTTATCAGAATTGGCTTAAAGAGCAAGGAGTAAATCTAAAAGGCTACCCTGACAAACCACTGGGCAAGCGTCCCACCTTAATAGCTTTATCGATAATAGAATTAAATGAGAATGTTTGGGCAACACAAATCACCGACTCAAGAACCTATGGAGCAGAAATTGTACCAGCCAAATATAACGAGCAAACACTTGCCAATATACCCTCGAACATCGACCCCCAATGGCAGTGGAGACCAAACAATCCTTACAATATTATTACTGGAGCTATTGAAGTAGAAGAGTGGGTATGGATTGTATTGAGCAACTACAATGCAAAGACTTTCACAATGCTTGGAGTAATTGGGGCAGTACCGATGTGGGTGCTGTATATGTTTATTGTGAAGAAAAAGAAGTGGAATTTAAGAAGGAAGGTTGAGGGGACGTGCCAATAACATTCTTCGACTATGCTGAGGCAATAGAATACGTTAAGCAAAAGAACCTAGAGGGTTACGTCGCCGAGATATGTGGAGGCAAAACTAAAGCTGGGCAACGCTCAAGCAAGTACATTGTGAGAATCCTAGGAAAGAAGCAACCAAAGCCAGTAAGCCAGCGGTTCTCACCAATTAGAAAGATAAAGGATATAAAGTTAACAAATACACAATTGTTAAACCAATTCAAAAAAGATGATATCAAGCCTTTGAGAACCAAAGAATATATAGAAAACTTAGCCCTTAGCACGCTCAAAGAGGAAGGAATAAGAACAGTTGACGTCAGGGTAGCCAGAATACAAAATGACGATGGCTATACTGATGCTGAATTAAGAACAGTTAAAATTAAGGGAAAGAGCATCCCTTTCGAGATTGTAATTCATCCAATACACCAATACAGCTACGGCAAAGTCCTTAAAAGAAGTATACAACACGAGGTAGAACATGTAAAGGAAAGATTTGAGGAAAACAAATGAAGAAACAAGCAAGAACCAAACCTTTCAAGAATAGCAGAATAACCCTCAAGGAAATCAGGCAGGCGGTGAATGCTGATAAAAAGGTAAAGGTATGAAAAAGAAAACCTTTAAAATCGGCGATGCCTACATAACAATAAGCATTGACCCAGATGGCACCTGGTTTATTGACGACCTGTTTGTGCCCGAAGACCAGAGAGGGAAGGATGTAGGCAGGAGGCTTGTTAGAATGGTTGAGAGCTATGCTAAGAGAAAAGGAGCAACAACCATTGGCATTTGGGCACCAGAGCCATCAGCCTTTGGCTTCTGGAGAAGAGTCGGTTACGATGAATACGGACGAAAGCTGCTGTGAATACTGACAAATCAGTGCCTTGGAGGAAGAAATAGGACAAGGAGGTAAAACCTAATGGGATGGACAAAAAGAAATGGGCTCTGGGGAGACGAGCCACAGGATATCGTTAGTGACGCAATAGAAAAAAGATTAGGCAAAGGCTACTACAAAATTGCAGAAGTAACTCCACTCACTAAAAAACTGCAAGTAGCAGCAGTGCTTCTGAGAAACAAAGCACTTCGCCAGAAAGTTAACAAAATCTACATAAAGAAAAGAGGAAAGCCTGCGACAGAAAGTGAATATAAGAATTTAATCAGAACAGGACTGTTGCTAAAATAAGGAGGTAAAAATATAATGAGAATAGGAGACAGAATACGCAGAAGATATGCTGAGAACAGAGACAAAAGGCTAGAAAAGCCAGTAACTCAAGGTGACCTGAGAAAGCTGCGCAGAGACCTGGACAGAGACATTCAAAGGAGCAGCCAGCCTAGTGCTAGCCAAAGGATAGGCGGAGTAGTCAGAAGAACAACTAGGAGCTTTGGAGACATTGGTAGGAGTCTGAATAGTCCATACGATAACCGGAGACCTAGGATAGCGCAGATGCCAACACGCAGAAGAGATATGGGAATAGCAGGGCGTATTGATTTGTCAGCTATGGTTGACCCTAGCCTGAGGGGACAAAGCATTGGAGGAAGGAATGCTAACGTTGGCACTGGCAAAAGGAACAGGAAAAATAGAAGGAGGTTTGAATAAATGTCTACAAACAAAGACCAAGACAGTCTGGCACTTTTAGCATATGGAGGCAGCAAGATGCTGGACAAGGATATTAAACACTGGAGGAATGAAGTTAAAAGGCAAAAGCCAGGCACACTTATGCACGACCTGGCAAAATCTACGCTAGCTCACTTGCTGGAACTGAAGAAATTGAAATGAGACAAAGTAAAACGGGAGGTTAAACTAAATGCCAAGAGGAACAATCTACATCGTACACGTGCTAGGTAGACAGCTTGTGGTTCAAGCTAAGAACCGCACAGAGGCGAAGAGGATAGCAGCAGAGAGGTTGAAGGAATCTGAACCCCAGCTACCTTCTGTTTCCTACCTAATTGCCAATGCTGCTGCCTTCAAGGAATACAGAGGTTTTATGCCATAAGAACAAGAAATAGTAAAACGGGAGGTTAAACTAAATGCCAAGAGGAATAACTTTTGACACCAGGGAAGAAGCAGTAGAATACCGTGACCACAAACACGACGAAGGCTACACTTCTGAAATCACCTACGACACAACTGCGGGGAAATACAGAGTTACTATTGGGACAGGAATATATGTTCCCCCAGAGGAGGAGTTCCCTGCAACCCCTGCTGGAATCCTTGCTGCAGAAGAGGAAGAGGAGGTGGTCTTTGTTTGCGTTGGTGTTCCTGAGGCTGAGGACAGGGAAGAGTGTTTAGCGGCAGGCGGAAGGTGGATGAGAGAAGAAACAGCAGAGAGGACAGCTGCGGAGGAAGAGCGTAAACGTGCGCTACGAAGAATTAAGAAAGTGCTCCCTAAGAAAATCTTTGAGAAAGACCTCACAAGAAAAGAAAGGGCTAGGATAGGGGGAGGAATACTTCCGGCTCCACCTTCAGCCCGCCCCTATGCTGCTGGCAGACATCCTAGAATAGGAACTGAGGGTGCTATTGGAGCAAACGGTGGGAAAGTACCCAGAATAATGGTAACACCCAAATACCCTAGAGTCGCTAGAACAGGAGCAGGCTGGGTGCCTGCCTCAGCGGGATTCCAAACTCCGTACTTTAAAAAACCAAGAAAAGGGAGGAAAACAATATGAATATAAGAGGAAGTTTCAGAAACCCAGCAGCTGTTAATCAGCCCAAATTCAAAGTTCCCATACCAATGGGTAGAGGCATTGGAACTGAGAACACTGGAAGCAGAAACAGGAGGAAGGGCAAAGATAAAGGCAACCTGCCCTACTTAAGATTCAGGCGCAGGTTGCGGAAGAACATGTTTGGGAAGATGCTATAGTAGGAAGAGTGCAAATGGCTATAACCTTTTACGACTTAGAAGAGGCGAAAGAATACTTACTAGAAAAGCAAAAAGAAGGTTATGAAATTAGAATGGTTCACCAAGGGGACAAATATATAGTCTACCTTGGCAAAAAAAGCAGGGTGAAAACTGCAGGTTTTCACTGGTACGACAAACAAACAGGAGAACACATATTTATAACCCCACCAGGAGCAAGCACAACAACGAGGTTGCACGAACTGGGACACGCTGCACTTGGACATACAGAACCGCCAAAAACCCTTGAAGAGCTTACCGAGAGAGAACTGGGTGCCGAATTATACGCCTATGAGAAAATGGGCAGGAGTCTTACAAACAGAACCATTTCACAAATAGCTGTCTCAATTATGAAAGATTACGAGCTGCGCCCCAATCAGGCATTTACTATAATGGAAAAGGCGATGGAAAAGGAGGGATATGAGATGAGCAGAAAAGGTAGAAGTGAATTGTGGTGGCTTTTGAGAGACACATACGAGGAAAGAGAAAAGGATTAAGAAGAAAGAAGAAAAGAAGCTGATGGCAGTAACATTTTACGATGAGCAGGAAGCCAGAGAATACGCTTCGCGTATGGAAAGAGAAGGGCATAGAACCGCTATATCCCGCTACAGGAAAGTTTGGGAAGTTACATTGCTGGGGAAAGAGAGAACACGTCCTAAAGGAGAATATTGGGGCAGCGGTAAAGTAGCCTTTCCTGGCAAACCTACCACACAAGTCAGACTGCACGAACTAGCGCACAAAGAACTTAAACACGAACCTGAATTAATAAAAACTACCAAACTCATAGATGATGAGATAGGCGCAGAGATTTGGGCTAGAAAAAAGATGGACAAGAAAATAACGCCTAGGGTTGGTTTACCAGCTTTTGCTTCGCTAGTAGTAGACCATGGATATCCACAAGGCATAGCACTTCAACTAGTTGTCGAAAGATTAAGAGCCAAAGGCATAGAAGTCTCTGAAAAAGACTATGAAGACCTTGAGAGATTTGAAGCATAAAGGACTTAAGTAATGGGAAATAACTCCAATACCTTTGAAATAAGATTAAAGAACGACGGCAAGTTCTTCAGCCGTCATTACGAAACTGGGACTGCCGAGCAAGCTGCTGCGAGAGCCAAGGGAAAGGGCAAGATATTGTCAGTGAGAAAAGTCCACCTTATGGATATTATAGGCAGCCTCAAATCTATGAACCTAGACGATGTAATTAGAGTAAGAACAGAAAGGAGGCAACCTGATGTAATACTTGACGGGGCGACATTGGACAGCATAATATTCCCTAAGCTTAAGGAGTCTAAAAGGCTAAGACTAAAGAGACAACACCTGAGAAAACAAAGGGAACAGAACAGATAGGAGGTTAAGGTTAGTGGGTGACGAAGTCATAAGAGTAAGAGGCAAATGGCATGAAGCCTACTCTAGCCACGCAACAAAAAGGGAGGCAAGGGAGGAAGTCAAAGACCTTAAAAAGATGGGCTTTGATGCTGTAATCACGGAAGATGAGCACTACGTCAACAGATGGCGAGTGTGGAAACGAACCTATTAGCCAAGCAAGAATAAAAAACAGGAGGTTTAGGAATGGCAAAACGAACAGACGAGACTGCACAAGAAGTCCTAGGCGATGGGCACCCGCCCAATTGCACTTGTAACGCCTGCGCTGTTGCAAAACTACAACAGCAAAGGTTAGCAGAGAAAAGGGAAGACATTGACCCGATTATAGAGGACGAGACAGGAACTAGGGGGTTAGGCAACGGAGGAAGACTTAGCCTATTTACCTCTCTTATCATCCCCTTACTGCTGGCGGCAGTAGTATCTTATGGAATGGTGAGCTTTTTGGCTGCCCCCAAAGCTGCCTACCGAGCCGATATCACGAGGCTAGAGACAGATTTGGTGGCGATGAGAAAAACGGATACCGGACTAGGGACAAGAATAACTACAGAACTGGCATCTCTCGCTAAGCAGTTTAACACCAAACTAGACAAAAAGTTCGACACTGCTAAAATATCTGGCTACACTACCACAGCAAACCTGGAAAAACTCTACGCTACCAAAAGCAGCGTGAACTTGCTAAATGCTGAAGTTACCGCTCTCGAGAAAAAGGTAACAACTCTGAAGGGGGAGATTGATGACCTAGAGGAGGAAATAGAAGACCTGCAGGCTGGCACTACTACCACAGGAGGTACGACAACCACCGGAAAAGTCTCAGTAACAGTGTCATACGCCTCACACGACCAAATATTCGGTGAGGAAAACTACGAATACTACCTTCAGATAACCAACAGCTCAGGTGTTTACAAAAAGGTATATATTCAAGCTACTGTTACACTCTCGCCAGACTTCCCTTCTCCAACATACACCTTAGACACGGCAAACACAGAATTTACCTCTAGCTCAGGGCTGACTTTGACAACCTACGCAGAAATATTCAGCCCTAGCTCTATAATCGCTGTGTCCGAAGGGTATGTTCTGATGGGACAACAAACAATACAAGTCCCAGTAACCTTCACGCTAGAATACACCGCAGGGGCAGCAATGTGGAATATAGTGTTCACGCCAATAGCAACCTCAATGTAAAAAAACATGAGCAGGCTCTGCCTTGGGGAACTGGACGGTGTTTGAGTCGCACTGGTTAACATTAACCCCAACCAGTAGTCCAGGCGAGACTGGCAAGTAGGTTTAGTCCACTGAAAGGGCACCCTGCTCTCCAACTAATTACAAAGGAGCGATTAGGATACAAGTCTATACAACAAAGGACAAAAGACACTACCGAAAACAATATAATGAAAGATTCAGAAATGGGCTCTGCCCAACTTGTGGTGGAGAGAGAACAGGGGAATGGATAACCTGTGAAGTTTGTCGTGAAAGGCACAGAGCCTACGGGAGAGTTCAAACTCCCGAAGCCAGACGAAAGATACAAAACAGATATAGAGACAAGTGCAGAAAACATGGTATTTGTTATTGTTGCGGACGTTACATTGGTCTAGGAAAATATAAGCGGTGTAAAGTGTGTCGAGAAAAGGACAATGTTGCTCACAAAAGAAAGTATGCTGAGAAAACGGCAAGTCTTTATTTTCAGAGAAGAGATTTAGCACACCTCTGTCCTGTTGTTTAACTTTCTAATGCTGAGTAGAACTGTTCTCCAGAAAATC
>SDBT01000354.1_pt1 | contig 70501 bp, 69 predicted proteins | sample 2277101 | NCBI WGS metagenome assembly SDBT01 (sample SAMN10404973, study PRJNA504765) | marine sediment metagenome | isolation source: marine sediment core GS10_PC15, 103 cmbsf | place: Arctic Ocean: Southern Knipovich Ridge | collected 2010
AAACACGGAGGGCTTTACCATATAATCGCGTTCTACTTTACCTATTCTCTTTTCCAGTCTTTTCTGTTCTTTCCTTCTTTCCCTTATCAACTTTTTCAGTTCAGTATCATTAATTGCCAACATATTTAAAATTTCACTAAAAAAAACCTTTTGTGAGTCATCAAATTCGGTTTTTAATGGGAGTTTGCTAGAAATTTTTTCGAGATCGTCTTTCCAGCCTAGTATGTCGCATTTTTCAATGTTGATCGCCCAAAATTCTCTATTTTGTACTTTCAAAAGTTTTCCTAAATTATTAATTTCATTTATACTTATCCAATGCCACACTTTCATAGCATTTGCTTCGGTAGTAAATGCTATCCAAACAGGAATATTAAAATCCAATTCAAAAGAAGCTAATCTATCTTGAGTTTTCTTGTTTACGTTAAAAGTATTATATTTAGTATTAAGAGTTCGCTGTTTTATATCTACTGCGATAATTTTGTTATTATCTAATTTAATAAAAAAATCTGGTCGTGCGGTTTTATTTATAAACTTTTCAGATTGGGTAATGTTTGACTGATCAATAAAAACAAATGGATAACCCTGAGTATCTAACCATTCTTTAAACATTCCCTCGGATTCATTCATTGTCATGATTGGATAGATTTCTTAAATATTTGTCTTTTTATTTAAAATTTGACGTTTTTGTTTTTATTCTTTTCGTTTTTTCATTTAACTACATGTTTGATATAGTATAGTGGAATTTGTGTTGAAAAATGCCCCATTGAAGCAATTGAATTAGTAGATGATCTTTCTGTCACAAATATCGATAAATGTATAGGTTGTGGTGTCTGTTCTTATCATTGCCCTGAAAACGCTAGGACCATGAAAAGAACGGGGCTTAGAAAAGTATTTATCCCGCCTCCTAAAATAGCTGATCACGATTTAAAGCTACTAGAAACGTAATACTCTTTTTTTTTCGATTGTCCTGCTTATCGTTATAATAATTGTAAATATCTATTTTTATCAAGGAGAAGGGAAGTAAAAAACAATTAAAATTAATTTCTTTTTTTTTATAAAAAAAATATCTAAGACACTCTAATATCAGGAAATATATTAGAAGAGCTGTATAGATATTATTTTAATTGAATTGAGGTTTTTTATCCTGCCATGGTTGGATTTCTTCGAATGCTCTTGAAACTTGAAGAACCGTCAGCTCATCAAATCTGTTTCCGATAATTTGCATTCCAATAGGTAATCCATCACGGGACCATCCGCATGGGATTGATGCTGCAGGATGTCCTGATATATTAAATATGCATGTTAATGCAATCCAATTTGCCATAGCTAATATTTTTTCTTTCATTGTGCTTTCCTCATCTTCATTAGGTGATAATTTGCCCAATTCAAACGGTAAATAGGGGCAAGTTGGAGTAATTAGTAAATCATATTTATTAAATAGCTTGCACACTTCAGCATAAAGATTTTCTCTCTTAACTCCTGCCATTATAATATCCTTAGATGTATAATCTTTTGCCATTTTAATGCCTTCGATTAACATTGGATCTAATTCTCCCTTATAATTTTTTAAATATTTATCTAAGGGATATGTAATACTGGGAATCCATATAGTTAATAACGTTGATTCAATATTTTTTTGTTTAAATCTAGTTTTTTCTATTGAGCAATCAAGCTGTTCAAATTTTTGAATTCCATCCAACACAGATTTTTCTATTTCATTATCAACGACCTTTACATGCCCCAAACTAAATAAATAGCCGATTTTCAAGTTTTTTGGTAAATTATTAATATTCTTAAAAAAATCAATTTGTTGAGTAGGTAAAGAATCTCGATCAGAATAATGCTCTCCAGCTATAACATCTAACATTAATGCTCCATCCTTAACATAACGGGTAATTGGCCCTTTATGACATAAATTGCCTAGAATCCCACTTGTTTGAAGGTAAAGTTGGGGGACCCTTCCATAGTTAGGTTTTAACCCATAGACCCCACAAAAGGCACTTGGAACTCTGATAGACCCTCCTGCATCTGAACCTAATGCTAAATAACATAATCCACTAGCTACCGCCGCAGCAGCACCACCACTCGAACCTCCCGGAGTTTTGGTTAGATCCCACGGATTCTTTGTTGCTCCAAAAATTAGATTATCCGTAATTGGCTTTGATCCTAATGTAGGTAAATTAGTTTTACCCAAAATTACTGCACCTGAATTTTTTAATCTTTCCACAACAACTTCATCTGACGGCGCCACGATGTTTTCAAACAGTTTGCAGCCAGCAGTATACCTTACCCCTTTTACTAATGTATCATCTTTTATGGAAATTGGGATTCCATGTAATAAGCCTAATTTTTCACCTTTTTTAACTGCATCATCGGCATTTTTCGCCATTTCTCGCGCTAAATCGAAAGTAGGTGTACAATAGGCATTGATTATTGGATTGATTTTTTCGATTCTTTCAATTAGGATTTCCGTGATTTCTAAGGAAGTAAATTCTTGGGTTTTTATTTTTTCTGCCATTTCCCAGGCAGGCATATAGCATATATCTTCTTTATTCATTTAAAATCACATAATTTTCATTGGATATAGTAATAGATTAAGTTCCCAATCTATTTAAATAATTAGAAAAAACAAATGTCAAGAGAATAATGAGTTAAAAATGACATTTATTCCATATTTTCAAAAATGAGTTTTAGGATTCCCGCAATTAATACGAGTATTCCTCCTATGAGACTTCCACAGACTATAATAACAATTCCAAAGACGATCAAATAAATCCAATTATATGGTATCGGGTTATCAGGTTTAAAGACAGAGAATAGTACGAGAATTCCGAAGATTATTGCGATTATAGCAGCAACCCATCCGAAATGGTAATACTTTTGAACAGATCGCCCAAAGAGAGAAAAAATCGCTTCAATTATTGTGATGATTCCACCAAGAATGGCTAATAATTTGACAAGGTCTTCATACGTTGCTTTTCCCATACATGAACACTTTTTCTCATTTTTCTCTTACTAATATACAAGTATATTATATTTATTAAATCCCATCTTTTATAATTAGCGAGATATATATACTAAAATTAAAGTAAAGAACAAAACAAAGAAAAATGCTATAAATATAATAAAAAAAAGAAGGTTAAGATTTCTTAAGTTAAATTGTTACTACTTAGATTTGGCATCTAAGCATTGATCATGGTTGCAGTATTAGATATAGTCTTGCTACTTACTGTTAGCGTGTCCCCAACTTATATTAGAAGTACATCAACGACAATTGTACTGCTTTTCATATTAATAATCCTCAATATCTATTGTAATCGACGAGAAGAGAAGTAAAAAACTGTAAAAATTAGATTCTTTTTTTTAATATCTAGAGAAGTTGGATAAATTTAATAGTTTAAAATAAAGATTAAATTTTAAATTTTCCATAAGTGAATTTCAAGTATGGTGAAATTCACCATACTACATTAAGATATATTCAAGTTTTATTTAATATTTTGGGTATATAAATCTTAAGTTATGAATCTTTGTGAAAACGAAGTTTAATCTATCTTTGTAATATTTCTTCAAATTTACTACAAAAAAATTCAAAAGCATTAGTTAGATTTTCTAAAGTATCTTCAGCATCTTCCATTCCTACATCCCTCAACTGACCAAATTGACAGGGATGAGCCACATCATTTCTTCTTTCACTTATTTTTTTTTGATATCTTTCTAAAATTTTTCTGTGATTGCTACCAGTATAGATTTTTAAATATTCTTTTATCTCGGTAATTATTTCTTGAAATGTTTTCATATTATCAGGATGATCATGACGTCTGAATAGATTTTTATACTTCCACTCATCTAGTATATACCAACCAATCTGATATATAATAAATTCATAGGTCCTTCCGCAATATAGAACTAATGAATGAAAATGTTTACTATAATATTCATTAAATATATTTTCAATTTCAGTTTTTAGATTTTCAAAGGTATCATCTTTCCTTTTTAGAAAAATTTCTTTAAATTTTGGTAAACATTTTTTAATACTTTCTTTATAATCTTCAATTGGCTTTTCAAATTCTTTCTCCTCGTATTCAAATAATTCCTTTGTTTCTTCTTCAATTTCAGAGGGAATATCTTCAGATTCTTCAAAATCTTCGATCTCTTCGATTTCCGCAATAGCCTCAGATTTTATCGATTTCTCATCATTATTTTCACTCATTAAAAAGCTCCTCATCGAAAATTTTGTTTAAAATTGTTGTATTCTCTTCAAAATTTTGAAATGGATAAGTTTTCCATCCATTCTCTTCCAAATTAATTATTTTTTTTTTTGTATTTTGAGTTTTTCTTATAAAATCCCCCGAATTAGTTGAATTTTTTAAAAAAACTATTAATTCAATTTCATTATGAAAATAAGCTTTTAGATATCTTCCAAAATAAACTAAAGAAAAAAAGGATTCTATACGTGTTCCCAAGTCTAATACTTTTAGAATTATAATCTTATTATTAAATTTCATATATTGATAATAATTAATTACTTCATCAAATACAGTTAATTTTTTTAATAGAAGTTCCTTTTTAAAATTTGAATTCCTCAAGCAATAATACAGCAAATATATTAACAAGTTTTTATTTAAAAAATAATAACCATTATTTGTAAGAATTTTTTTATACTCAGACTCCTTATCATCACTTCTGGATTTATTAATAAAATTTTCTTGAACTCGATTAATTTCATTGATTAAAATATCAAAAAAAGGTTCTTGGAAGTATTTAAATTCATTTTTACTTCTGTTCTTAAATCTTCTAAATAACTGAGGTGTAAATTCAAATATGATCGCCTGAAGTTCAACATCATCAAAGTTCCAACCTCTACTCATGAAAAACTTTTTAAATTCATCTTCTGGATTATTAAGGGGATAAAATCTTCCTGTAGATTTGTTATCAAATTCTTTTTGATTAAAATCTCTTAAATCATTTAAATCAGAGATAAAAATCTCCTTTAATCTATATTTCATATCATTTTTAAAACAATTATAATAAAAAGATAAAATCAAAGATTCTCTTCCAAGAAACTTGCTTATATTATTTAAAGTATAATTTACTCTGTCGTGAGATACCTTAATCTCCTCAAATCTTACTATTTTCTGGATAATTTTTTTCTCTTCAATTTTATTTTTTAAAGCTTGTTTAAGGTTTACAATATCTAATTCAGAAAAATGAAATTCTTTATCTTTATCAAATTCTTGCTTAATAACTATAAAATCATCTGTGACACTTTTAATTAAGGTCGCCTTACCAAAATTTTCTTGAATTTTTCCATATCTTTGATATCTCTGATAAAAAACTGTAATAAGTCTAATATTACCATCATTAATTAGTTTAATTGAAATAAGTTTGGAGATTAAGAGAGATTTCCTAATAATATACATGGGTGATAATGACACTACTTCAATAATAGTCGGTATTGATGTATAAACAAAAAAATCAACCTTAGTTAAAATTTCAGGAAATTTTCTATTCATTTCAAATCTTAAATTTTCTGAGTTTAAAACTTTTTTAATCTCTTTTTCTATTAATTCCACTTCAGGTATCATGTGATATTCATTTATATGTTTTTTTGTTATTTTGGATATATTCTAAATAAAATTGAAATTTATAATAATTTAACCCAATTTTTATCATTATTTATTTATCAGTTCTGAAAATTTTAATTTTCAGATACTTTAACAATATGTTATTATATGATTAAAAAGGGGGATTCAAGTACCTGATACTATAAGTCTAAACTTTTTAGATGGAGTAAATGAAGTAGCAGGAAATATTGATTTTAAAAAAAAAGATTATTAATTTAATTGTAATTTTGATTATAAATCACTGATTTAAATCTGGTATCTTTCATTGATTACGGTTTGAAATTGTACAGCTGGTCGTTTTTGAGATTGATAGCCTCCTCTTTTCGAAACCAGGTAAAACTGTACTGTGGTTGAATCAAGGACAAGCGTAATTCCGCGCCATTTATTATTGTTTGAAGTGAATTCTACCACATTTCCAAGACCAATGCCGTTCCTGATAGTGAATTGAAATTCAATTTTGCCCAGAATTTTAATAAGCTCATCGTGGTATTCGATAGTTTCATTTTTAGCTGGTTTATCTTTAAATCTTAATGCTTCGATTGAAAATGCTTTAAGGATATCTTTACTCATGGATTTCCATGCGTCGGTATTTGCATATAGTTCAATTCCGATGAATTCTCCGTTTATAAACACAGCAAAACCACACTGATTTTCTACATTCTTGAAATTCTTAGTGATATCTTCAGTTTTTTTTTCAGAAGATTTAGTCATTTCAACGTAGCTTTGAGTAGGGGCAATGCTTGGAGCATACAACATCTCAGTTCGATGAGATTGGATCTCTTGCCAAACTCCGTCTTGACCTGCTGCTGAGATTGCCTCAAAAGCTACATTAGGATGTAGTCTCGCGTTTGATGATTTAAAGCCTCGCTTTGCTTTATAAGTCCATCTTGATTGCTCTACGCATTTTGCGGGGATAGTATATTTTTGAACAGATTTTTGCGAATTTCGTGCAAAAACACTTTGTTTTGCTCCGACAGGAAGTAATATTGGTTCCCAGATGGTTCTGTCTTGTTTTCCTCCGTGGACAGTCATTCCAAAGGGAATTAATACTTGCTTATTGCTTTTATTTATTACTTCCAATTGACTTACTGCTTCAGTTTCGATTATTTCAATTAATTCAGCTTCTTCAGCTTCTTTAATAGTAATAAAATCGATTAATTTGTCGTTTTGAACAGTGATAGGGATAACGGTCATATTTTCATAAACTTGAGGAGTATATAATTTAAGAAAACCTAAAGGATTCTTAAAAATGGATTCTACAATTTTAATACTTTCATTTTTCACAATTACTCATCCTCCAATGATTTTTTTTTTTGTTTTTTTTTTTTCATACTTTCCTTTTCAGGAGATATTTCCTCTTTATAAAGTAGGTTTATAAATTGATTTACTACATTTTTACCATTTTTAGTGAGTTCTACCCCATAAGAGACCTGGATTTTACCGCTTTTGTTTATACCATCAACTCTGGTACCTTTTTCTACAGGATGATCAGGTTCCGGTAATTCTTCGGTATGAGTTTGTATTAGTCCCCCTCTTTTAAGCGCATTTAAGTGATAGTTGAGATTTTGCTTCTGTATTCCTATATTTTCAGCTATCTCTTGAGGCCTTTGAGCATTTTCTGAGAGCTCTCTTAAAATATCAGCTCTTATGGGGCTTCTAAAAACAAGCCCCACTTTTTCGAATATAGGCTTTTTCTTTTCTTTTTTTTTTGCCATATTTTTCACATCGATTGGTAAAAGCTTTTTTTACTGTAAAAGTTTTTACTGTAAAAATATATAATAATTTGGATATATAAATGTTTGCATTGACTACCTCATCTTTTAAGTAAAAGAATATAATCAAGGTTTAATAGAAGTCTTAAAAAATGTACATTAACTAAATATCTGGTAAGAAGAAAAATAAAATTTCGCATATAATCTTGAGTCCTTTAGAGCTAACGTGGGATGGACAGAATATTTAATTTATTTCATAGGATTCAACTTGAACAGGTGATTCATTGAAATGTCTAGGATTTCTGGTAATTATTTTTTTTGCTTTAATCTCTTGTGAAGTTACCATTATGATTATATCTGCGAGGTCTATAATCACTCCTTTTGCCCGGAGTTCACCCCTAAAAAGTCCAGACTTTTTTATAATATCTAAGTTTAAAGGTACGATATGAAAATCATTTAAAATCTTTTCATATTATTCTTTAATTTGTTCATACATCTCTTTGTCCTTTTTTATTTTAGTATATCCAAGTCCATCGTATATTTCTTCAATGGTAATTGCTGATATGCAAAAGTTTTCCTCTTTAATCTTTGTCAAGCATTCCTTAACACTAGTTCGACCACGCCATAAATCAATAACTACTGTCGTATCAACCATAATCATAATTATTCTCCCCAAAGTTCATTGAATCTTTTCATAGAATTTTTAGCAAATTCTTTTTTAGAATTTAGAACTGACTTTTCAAAGTCATCCAAAATATCAACTGGTATTTGTTTAGCTATACCAAAATGTTTCAATGGGTCGTTTTTATGGTTTTGAATCAATCTTTCTAATAAATCCGAGAAACTTTCATCCGGATTTTTTAATTGTTCTAACTGCTTATATATTTTCTCCTTTATAGAAATCATCTTAGAAGTCATTTAAAACCACCATTTTTATCATATAAATATTTATATCTTCCTATTATTTTGATTTTAGAGTATAATAAAGATATCTTCAAATCTTTTTATAATATTAATTTCCATAATGATCTTATTTCTTTTATTTTTTTGTTTTATGTAAATTATTGACTCGGCCGTTTATTTAGACTCAATATAAAGCTTAAAACTTTTATTCCGTTTAATCCTATAAGACATATGACAAAAGAATATTCCGATGAAACTGCAGAACAAGTTCGAAATAAAACAACTAAAATTTTTACCCAATTTCAGCATTCACCTTCTTTTTCAAAGATTTTTAAATATTGTCAGCAAGAAGCCGAATATGTTGTAGATGAGCTTGGAGCCTTTCTCTATAATTACGAGCTTATAGAACCGGAATCTTGGACTATTGACCAGTTTGTTGGACAAGTCTATAATATCCAACGCAAATGCATGTATTCTAAAAATTTTTTCAAAGCCCTTCCAAAAGTCATTTATCATTTCTCTAGATTTTGCGAAGAAAATAATATCGGAGTATTCAAGAAGGAAAGGATCGAACAATTTCAGCAAGATTTGCGGGAAGGATATTATGATGATACATTTCATTCAAGCTGGGAGGAAGGTTATAAGATCCGAAAAAGGGAATATAAAAATTTGTTTGGTAAAGAATAATAAAAAACCGCTAAAAATATTGAGTTCAGCCGTTTTATTAAGGTCCTAACAATAATTTTTATTCTATAAGGGCTCTAATTTAGAATAATGAAAGAGAATGATGGCCCTATGATTTCTTATGAAATGATTTTAGAAATGACAAATTCAATTTATTTCCAGAGGGGTGAAGAGTATCAAAGTTGGGGAATGGTTAGGCAAGGATGGATTATAGATAATGGGATAAAAGCAAAAGTGGCCGGAAATTATAAACCATATTATCTTGTCCAGATCACACTGTCTGATACCATGAAATTGGAGGGATCCTGCACATGTCCCGTGGGTTTTGGTTGCAAACATAGCGTTGCAGCGTGTTTGCAATATTTATACAAACCAAATACCTTCAAATCTATACAAACTCCCGAATTTTCTATTCTTGAAAGGAAACAAGAGGAAATTGAGAACCAAATAGAAATTCCTGAAGAATATACCTTAAAACCTAATTCATTAAATAACTGGATCTCTTCTCTATCATTAGAATCACTAAAACAGAAATTTATCGAACTCTGGAATCATTTTTCACCTAATATTTTCAAGGATTTACTCGAGCCAGATTATCCATTTAAATTTTGGACATCACAGTTCGAAGAAATAGAAGGATTCGAAGGTTCTACGAAAGAAGAACCGTATAAAAGTTATTATCACAGCTGGTTTACGCCACTTGAGCTATTAGATTTTTTGAATGATTCTGATCTGTTAATACCAATCTTATATAATTGGACACAATCTTATATTGATTTAGGAAGATATATAAAAAAAGAATTGAATAGTATTGGCATATCTAAGACTATAATGGATTTTGATATGGAGTTTTATTTTGCTGGGGTAGTTGAGGAGGATAGATGGGATTATGAAGAGGAGTCCGATACAGACCCAGAATCTCTAGCAGATGAGTATTTTTCGCAATATAAAATAGTTTTTGAAGAGATGGGGCGCTTTTTCGGATTTTTAATGCATGAAAATCTTCCATATTTAGCGAATAATTTAGCGGATTTTGGTTTTAAATGGTTAATTGGATTAAATCTAAAAGAATATAGGGATTACGGATTAAATGAATTATATAAAATTCAACAAAAATTTTCAGAACAAATAGGATCAATTCAAGCAACAATATTACAAGGTCAAGCAAGAATTGATTACTTATTGGATATGTATTTAAAATTTAAATCAGAGGATTTAAAGAAGACTATTGTTACTGAATTAACCCAACTCTCAAATACAAAAGATTTTAACAAAAGACTTAAAGAAATTTGGGTTCAGCTCATAGAAAATTATAAAATTGAAATGACCGTAGATAACTTCCTATTTTTATACGATTTATCAAATAAATTTTCCAAAAGTAAGGCAAAAGTATATAATCTAATTAAAAATACGCTTTTTAACCTTAAAAAGCACGTTAAATATCCTTCAGACTTTATTGAAGCTATTTTTACTCATTTTGGTAAATATTCCACTGAAAATATGGAATGGCTCTATTCTCTCATACTCAAGGGAGGTATTGATGATGAAAAGAACACTGAAAATATGTATAATAAAAATAGAACATTTCTTTTCTCCTATTGCTTCGAAAAATTCCTTAAATACTATTTACCTAAAGGAGATATTAGAAAAGTGCTTGAACTTTGTATTAATGTATTATCGAGTAATCCAGAATGTTTTCAATATAATCATTATTCTATGATCAGAAATTATTCTAAAGATGATTCAGAATTTGAAAAAGAATTTAATCCCTTTTTAAACAAGGAATTCCTACCGAGATTAACTAAACAACATCAATATGATGTTGCCATTAAAATTTATCTTGATCAACTCAATTATTCCAAGGCTATTTTATTAGCATCTTCTCATTTTAATACTGACAGGGCATGGGACATCATAAAAAAGAGTTATGCAGAAATAATGAGTAAAAAATCTGGCCGTGCATTAAAAATGATAAATAAACAAGATTTTCTATTATTGAAGAAGATTTTTAACAAGTATACGAACAATTCCATGAAGTTGCGCGCAAAAAATAGACCTGATTATAGTATTTCTCAAGGAGTCCAATTATTGTTATTTTTCTTTGAATATTTTAAAAATAAACCAGAAGGAGATCTATGGTTTGCAGGATTTTGTAAAAAATATAAACGATACACTAATCTTAGAAGCAGTCTTAAAGAATTGGGAATTGAAATGGTTTAAATAATCTGTTAAAATAAGTTTTACTACCTTATTTAGTTTATATTTTTCATTTTTTATTCTTAATATTATCAAAGAATTAATGGAAGCGTTAAAAAATTCTTTATATCATTCAATTCATTAGAAAAATTTATATATTAGGCGGGGCATTATTTGATGGGTAAAAAAGAATGGGTGAACATGAATTGGTTGAAAAAGTTAGTATTGATGATCGAGGTAGAATTACCATTCCAAAGAGTATCCGAGAAAAGCATAATTTTTTTCCCGGAGAGGAGTTTGAAATTGTAGATGAAAATGATAAGTTAATTCTAAAACTTCTTATTCCAAAACAAAAAACAGTAAAATCTTCTACAAAGTGGGGAAAAAATACTTTTTTGAAAGCAGGAGAATCTACTTTTGGTGAGTGAATGAAAAAAAAATTAATTGATATAAATTTTTTTTCAATTTACTTTGTTGAAAATCATCCCGGATTCAATTTTGTAAAAAGTATAATGAATGAGGGATTAACGGGGGTATTTAGAATAATTATTCCAGAAATACTTCCATTTCGTGCATTTTGGATTTTAACAACTAAGTGGGGAATTGAAAAAAAAATTGCAAATGAAATAATTTCTGAATTTGTAAGTAATTACTCAAGTCCAAGTTATGTCGGTCTAAAAAGGGACAGTATTATTGGCGCATTTAAGTATTCTAATGAATTAAATCATGATATATATGATTGTTATTATTTAGCTTTAGCCAAGCAGGAAGATGCAACATCAATTTTAACAACAGATACAGATTTTGATAAACTGTGTGGAAAAGTTGGATTAAATTATGAAAATCCAATACCTCTTGATATTTTAAAAACCTTTTCAGCATTCAAGTGAATTAAGTTTTTTCTAAATTAATAATAAAACTGAGATTTTCTTACTAATATAAAAATAAAATTTAGCATGTAATCTTGAGTCTTTTAAAGCTAACGTGGGATGGAAAAGATGGAGAACCTGTAGTTAAGGAACTCCAACTAAAAAAAGTTGGGTATTTCAAACCTTCTGGGACTAAATATAATAGTCTTGGAGAACTTAGATTACCAAGCGGTTATCCTGATAATATGTAAGAAAATTGGATTAAATTATGAAAATCCAATACCTCCTGATATTTTAAAATCATTTACAGCATTTAAGTGAATTAAGTTATTTCAAAATTAACGGTGTAGATCCTGATTTTTATGAGACATTAAAAATTTAAATCGAATTATCTTTTCCTACAATTGCGTCTTTAATATATTGCTCCAATTCATAATCAGAGAGGGTTTCTAAACATGCAAAAAATCCTTGAGGATGGGCAAATTTTACTTTTTCATATTTAGAAATTCGTGTAAAATCGATTCTTTTATCATCATGATATCTACTAAGTGCGATCGTACCAGGAGGGCGATTATTAGGGTATATCGCAATCCCTCCTTTTTCATCTTGAAATATTTCTCGCTTTTTTTCATTTAATAGCCGAATTAACATACGAGAAAACTTAATTTCTTTATAACAAGAAATAATAGGAACATTTTTTATTCTTAGAAATTCTATTTTTCCTTCAAGTTCCTCTCTCAATGTAAAATATTCATCAATCTGCAAGAAGAATTTTTGACCAATTATTTTCATTAGCGAAAAAAGTGCGGTTCCCTTCTTAAATTTTTCTTTCTTTTGGAAAATTTCTAATACCGTTCTTTCCACATAAGAGTTTAAGCCCTCTAAAGCCGTATAAGAGACGTTTAAGATTCTTGTTACCTCTCTTGCTCCCTTCACATCATTGGCAATCACGATTTTTAGCCAAGTATGAACTTTGAGTGCTTTATCCAGTAATCCCCATTCTTTTAAGAGGAGCGATAGTGTGCAATCATTCATAGCATATTGATGATGATCATAACAGTTTAAATCAGGCTCATGCTTGTCCCCTACATCTAGCTTCCATATAGGAGGATCATTTATCTCCTCTTGTACAGGTTCCCTTCGATGGACTTCCTCAATATCCCCTGCTCTATATATAACCAAGCAAGTAGATAAAAAATCGTCTAAGTGTGCGCTCCCAGGATGAGTTATGATAATTGTCATATTAAAATATAAGATAAAAGAAAATTAAAAAATGATTCGGAATTTGGAACTATTATGTTATAATGTTTTTTAACTGGAGGAGTCAATACTTTTCCTCCGTGATACCCATGAATAATTGAGATTTCTCGGATACCCATACTTTGACATTCCTCGAGATAATATAGAATTTCCTCTAAAGCTTCCCATAATTCATAATCATGTAGATCTAATTCACAATATCCATTAGCTAAAATTATCCCTGCGATTAAAATATCCATTTTTCCAATATTAAGTCCTTTGGAATCTAATAAGGCGCTTAACTTTGCTGATTTTTTTATAGCTGGGAGTGTGAGATCGAATACTTGAATATAATTTAACAAGAATTAAAATTATGACTTTCAATTAAGTTTTGTAATTTATAATTAATATTAAGTTAAATTTTAAATTATAACTATTAATTTCTTAATGTAGTTTTTTTTTCTCTCTAAATTAAATTAAAAATAAAATAAAATTACCTATTTAATTACTAGAAAATATAAAAATAGTTTCAATAACCAGTGGGAAAAAAATGCAGAAAAATTGGTGCGATTCCTGCAGAAAGCACATATTGCCAATTAAGATATTTAATCGGCGTGCATTCTTTATACTCCTTCTAATTACTTTTATAGGAGGAATTATCTATCTTATTTATTACATGTTTTCAAGCGGAGATACCTGCCCGATATGTAAACAAAACAAATTCTTGCGTTTTAGAAAACCTAGAGAGATCTATCCAAAATATGCCCCTGAACAAGCAATTCCTCAAACAGATTCGCAACTTGGGACTGCGCTAAAATTTTGCCCATATTGTGGAAGCAGATTATCCCCATCTGGGGATAATTGCAGTCAATGTGGCATTAAAATATAATAATTAAGATAAAATGATTAATCTAATGGTAAGAGAATATAATCAAGGATTTAATAGAAGTGTTAAAAAATGTACATTAACTAAAATTTGGTAAGAATTAAAATAAAATTTAGCATGTAATCTTGAGTCTTTTAAAGCTAACGTGGGATGGAAAAGATGGAGAACCTGTAGTTAAGGAACTCCAACTAAAAAAAATGGGGTATTTCAAACCTTCTGGGACTAAATATAATAGTCTTGGAGAAACTAAATTACCAAGCGGTTATCCTGAGAAATGGGTTAACAGGCTAATTTTAGGGGATAATCTCTACATATTAAAAGCATTATTAAAAGATTTCCGGGGTAAGATAAAGTTAATTTATATCGACCCACCTTTTGCCACCGGAGAAAATTTTTCTTATAAGGTTCAAATTAAAGCTAAACATTCGGAAAAGGGAAAAGAGAAACGTGAAGAAAAAGAGATTATGGAGACTGCGTATAAAGATAAGTGGGGTGGAACACTATCAGGTTTTTTAAGCATGCTGCGGAAGCGGCTGATAATTATGAAAGAGCTACTTTCCGACGATGGCACTATTTATATTCATATAGATTATCACTCGTCTCATTACGTTAAGGTCCTAATGGATGAAATCTTTGGTCCAGAAAACTTCCAGCGAGAGATCACCTGGAACACTCAAGCTTTAAATGTAGCGGGTTTTAAGGTACAAGCAAGGAATTGGATTAGAGCCTCCGATATTTTACTATTCTATACAAAATCTGACAAGTTCACATTTAATAAGCAATATATTCCTAGAAACAAAGCTTTTATTGAAAAACACTATAAAAAGGAGGATGGGAAGGGACCTTATAGGATAACACGTAGGGGAAATAAGATTTATATGGATGAAGACCCGGGAGATCCTGTCACTACGGTCTGGAATGATATCTTATCGTTTAACTATGTGGCTCCTGCAAATCTAGAAGGTGAAGGCTATCCCACTCAAAAGCCTGAGGCATTGTTAGCACGAATCATTGAGGCGTCCTCTAATGAAGGTGACCTAATCGCTGATTTCTTTTGTGGTTCCGGTACGATGGCAGTCGTAGCAGAGAAATTGGGGCGTCGTTGGATTTGTTCCGATTTGAGCAGATATGGAATTCACATCGCGAAAAAGCGAGTCTTAGATATTGTTGAACTAAAGGGGTATAAAATGAAGGAGTATACAAGCCCTTTTCGACCTTTAATGCTTCAAACACTAAAAGATTATCAAATTGCTAAATTAAGTGATGAAAATCTTTATGAAAATCAAGATTATTTGAAAATTCTATCAAATATGCTCGGAATGACGCGTGAAGAGTCATATGCACCTTTTTTTTATGTAAAAGATAATTCGATTGTTTATCTCAATCCTCCAGATACTGATTTAACTAAAGAGTATCTTCAAGAAATATTCGTAAATTCAAGAAAGATTTCTGGATTTAGCAGTTTAGATATACTTATTTGGGATATCTCTGATGATGTCTATAAAATCGTAGAAGAATTAATTAAACAAGAATCGATGGAGATTAGAATCAAAAAACTCCCTGATGATCTCGTACACAATTTAACGAATGAAGCTTATCGACCTAAGCTTTATGACATTAATGCCTGTAAGATCGGACTCAAAGTCTCTGATGAGAATAAAAAAGTTTTGATTAAACTACTTAATATTGACGTTGAACACAATGGATTCATTAACGACAGAATTAAGGAGAAAGCGGAAGATTATTCGGATTATATAGATTATTGGGCTATTGATTATGATTATAATGGAAAGGAGTTTAGGCCGGACTGGTATTCTTTTAAAACTCGAAAACGACGCTCAATGAATCTCAAATCAACACATGAGTATGAGTCGTCAGGAACCCACTTCATTTTAATAAAAATAGTGGATATATTTGGTAATGAGTATATTAGAAAATCTAATATAACAACCAAATAATTTCTTTAAACTACTTATCTTAATTTTTGAATTGATCACATGGGATTAGCTTTTATAAAGGATATAATTTTGTTTGCCATTTCAATACCAGCGTCTTCCTGAATGTAGTGCCCCACATTAGGATATCGTTGATGAGCTTGTCCCTTTGTTCCTGGAATGTGGTCTGTGAAACTTTTCTGGGCCTCTAAAGTACCAAAACGGCTAAGATCTTTTTCCCCGCCTAAAAATAGAAATGGTTTCTCAAACTCCGCCATTTTTTCCCAAGCTTCGACATTATTTTGTTCCATTGCAGCCATCATTGAAGGTAGAGTTCTAATAGCCGCTTTATAAATCAGACTTGGGTATGGAGCATCATAAGCAGCAAGTTCTTCAGTACTAGGTTTATCGACGAGTGTCATCAATTGCAAAAAGTTGCTTGCCTTAAAATTAGGGTGAGTTAGACAAAACATCATCCACTTTTGAAAAAACTTTATAAAATTTGTTTGGGTGACATTTTTTCGTCTCCTTTTCTCTGAAAATAAATCTCTAATCTGGAATTCTTTTAAAGAGCAATCGATCTTTATCGGATTTGGAAGTAAAAATGGATTCATTCCCTTAGGGATAATAAATGTTGCCGTATTTGCTGCAACAACACGAGCAAAAGACTCTGGCTGGTTTCCAACTACCCGTAAACCAAATACTCCGCCCCAATCTTGACCGAATAATGTAATATTTTCAAGATTTAAGGCAGCTATGAACTTTTTTAATATCGCGACATGCTGTTCAAAAGTATGAAACCCGATATCAATTGGTTTATCAGAACGTCCCATCCCCATATTATCTAGTGCGATTACCCTATAATCTGCTTTAGCGAGAATAGGAATCATTTTGCGATATAAATAAGACCAAGTAGGTTGTCCATGAAGCAGAAGAATAACCTCCCCACTCTTCGAGCCTTCGTCAACATAATGCATACGTAAACCATCTATCAGAGCAAAATGAGGTTCATATGGAAAATCCTTCAAATTTTCGAACCGCTCTTCTGGAGTACGAACATATTTAATATTATTCTCAGTCGTGTAAATCTCTATTCCTTCTTCACTTTCCACACAATCAGGTCTGTCTGGAGAGTCAATAAGTCGCCAGTTCGGAGTTTTAGTTGGAGACTCCCCATGAATAAATTTTTCTCTCGGAATTAATTCCTTTCGTTCAGATACTTTTTCATTCAATTTTTTAACCCTCATATTGCTATTTTATAATTTAAACTAGATTATAGTACTTGAAATTTAACTATAACCCTTTTAACGTTGTATGATTTGAATGGATCACATAGGATTAGCTTTTATAAAGGAGATCACCTTATTTGCCAATTCAACGCCGATGTCATCCTGAATAAAGTGAGCCGCCTTAGCATATCGCTGATGAGCTTGTCCCTTTGTTCCTGGAATGTGGTCAGTGAAACCTTTCTGGACCTCTAAAGAGCCAAAATTGGGATCACCTTTACCACCTAAAAAAAGAAATGGTTTATCAAACTTACTCAGATTTTTCCAAGCTTCTACGTTATTCTGTTCTATGGCAGCAAACATTGAAGGAAAGGTTCTAGGAGCCGCTTTATAAATCAGACTTGGGTATGGAGCGTCATAACCAGCGAGTTCTTCAATACTAAGTTTATTCCTTGTCGCAAATTGCAGCATTTTACTTGCCTCAAAATTAGGGTGAGTTAGACAAAACATCATCCACCTCTGAAAAAAGTCCATAAAGGTATATGTTTTTATTTGACTCATTATTTCTGAAACAAATTGGCTAAAATCTACTTCCTTTAAAGAGCAGTCAATCTCTACCGGATTTGGAATTAATAGTGGATTCATTCCCTTAGGGATAATAAATACTCGGGCATTTGCTGCAATAACACGGGCAAAAGACTCGGATTGGTCTCCAACAACCCGTAAACCCATTATTCCCCCCCAATCTTGACCGAAGAATGTGATATTTTCAAGCTCAAGGGTGGTTATGAACTTTTTTATTATCGCTACATGATGTTCGTAGGTATGAAATGAGAGATCAATGGGTTTATCAGAACGTCCCATCCCGATATGGTCTGCCACAATTACTCTAAAATTTGCCTTAGCGAGGATTGGAATCATTTTACGGTATAGATATGACCAGCTGGGTTGTCCGTGAAGCATAAGGATAACCTCTCCACTTTCCGAGCCTTCATCAATATAATGCATGCGTAAATCTTCTACTAGGGCATAGTGCGGTTCATATGGAAAATCCTTTAAATTTTCAAATCGCTCTTCAGGAGTACGAACGTATTTAACATTATTCTTATTCGTGTAAATCTCTATTCCTTCTTCACTTTCCACACAATCCGGTCTTTCCGGAGAATCTATAAGTCGCCAGTTTGGAATTTTAGCTGGAGACTCTCCATTAATAAATCTTTCTTTCGGAATTAATTCCTTTTTTTTAGACATTTGTTCAATCACCTTTTTTTAGCAAATTCTTTTTTAGAATTTAAAACTGCCTTTTCAAAATCATCCAAAATATCAACTGTTATTTGTTTAGCTATACCAAAATGTTTCAATGGGTCTTTTTTATGGTTTTGAATCAATCTTTCTAATAAATCCGAGAAACTCTCATCGGGATTTTTTAATTGTTCTAACTGCTTATATATTTTTTCCTTTACAGAAATCATCTTAGAAGTCATTTAAAACCACCATTTTTATAAAATACATCTAAGTGAAAAAATAAATTTTCTTTAAGAATTTCCTTCTCTTTTTTTAACTTTTTTTTCCCATTTATTGAAGTCATTGTTATGATATTACTATTTTAACCTTAAATTTATAGCTATTTTTTAAAAAAGAATAATCAAACCTAAAAGCTTTCCTTACGACACCAGGTTGCGCTTTTGAGTGGATAAATATCTCTAAATGCTAATCGTTCTTAATCCCGAGATTTTTAAGATAATTTCCATAACTCCATAAGCGATGGATGCATTTAGCAGCGGCTTCAGCTGAATCGTAGATAATTATTCTATTTTCTCTCATTTTGAAATAGAATTCGTTTATGACATCGATTGTTTCTTTCCTTACCCCAAACAAATTATGGAGACTAATCAAGTTTTTATGTGAGTCTGGTGATATTGTGTTAGCGAGGCTCTTAACTACTTCTTCCATATTCATATTTTCTCTGGAGTACCATTCAGGACTATTAGTCATTATTATGGAGGATATATGAGGTTCTTTATCAAGAATTTTAATAACTTTAACCATATTTTTATGACCCCCGTTAGCTCCAAATTCTAAGGGATTTGAAAGATTTGAGTTTACCGCGGGGATAAATTCACTTATCTCCTTCTGGGCTTTTTCTGTTATCCTTGGTACATTAAGACCAAAAGCTTCACATTCATCTGTTAGCTCCACCGCAGGACCTCCACCTCCAGTAATAATAGCAGTACCGAGATTTTTAGGTAATTTACACAGTAAACAGGTTTGTATCATTTCAATGAGTTCTTTGAAGTTATTTACTAGGATAGCGCCAGTTTGGCGTGCCATAGCTTTCCATAAGGTGATATCACCTGCTAAACCACCAGTATGACTCATTACAGCGCTATGTCCCGCTTCTAATTTACCGCCTTTCCAGATTATAACAGGTTTGATTTTAGTGGTTTCTTTTAGTAGCTGTACAAATTCATTTCCACTTCTCTTTATGTTTTCTACATACATAGAAATAACCTTAGTGTCTGGATCGGCTCGAAAGTAATTCAAGAAATCAATGACATCAAGATCTATCTGATTACCGAGTGAAACCATACTTGAAAAATGATACCCCTTTATAAATGCCGAAAAAATATGTCTATAAACGTTTCCTCCCGATTGGCTTATAAAAGCTACGGATCCACTCACTAACGGAATCTTATGCGCAATGCTGATGCGACTTTTAGCATTAAAAATCCCCATACAATTAGGACCGAGAATTCGAATGCGGTTCTTTTTTGCCAACTCTAGAAGTTCTTGTTCAAGTTGCTTTCCTTCTTCTCCAAGTTCTGAATATCCACTGGAAAATATATGCGCAAAGATGACACCTTTTTGGCCTAATTCCTCAACTATTTGAGGTGTAACTTTAGAAGGAACAGCTATTATTCCAAGGTCGATTGGTGGATCATCAGGTAAAGACGAAATTGAGCCAAATACCTTGTATCCGTGAATTTCTTGTCCTTCATACTTGGGATTAACTGGATACACAGCTCCGGGATATCCATATTCTCTAAGAGTTTCTAAAAAATGTGTTCCACCCCATGCTTTTTCAGGACTAACACCAACAACTATTATAGCGCGAGGATTGAATAGCAAATCAAAAGGGATATTATCTCTTTGAAAAGGGATATTACTTTTTCTAATTTCTTCCTTTGATCTGACTTCTATATTTTTGCCTTTAGTTATTGTAATTTTTTATCACCAATAATTGGGAACCCTAATTCCCATTATGCTAAATTAATGATAAGTAAAAAATTTTATTAAGAAAAAAAGGATTAAAAAGCATATTTTCTAAAGTTTCCCCATGTAGATAGGGGTTTTTTTTCTTTTAATATAACTACCGGTTTACTGGGGTAGCAGAATTTATAAAATTTAATATTAAGGGTAAATAATCATTGTAACTTATTTAGTTTTAAATTCTGGCAGGTTGTCTGGTGGCCATGCTTTAGGTGTGGTACCATCTTTATTAAATCGGAAATCACATATGGGAGCTCCGTTCCCGATATTTTGAGTCCGAGTCAGACCATATCCGTGAATTCGAGCATTTTCAAAATCGGAAATGCATACGATTGGTATAAGATTTTCCATACCTTGGCTCTTATAAAACTTATACACGGCGCATTCAGAGTAATCTATGCCCCATGTAAAAGTTTCTCCATCACCTTCGACGAAATCATATATCCAATCATCCGGGTATTTGCATAATTTGGAATTTTTAGCCCCTTCTTTTACTTGGTTTATATAATCCTCGCTAAATATATCATATGTTGGGGGTATAACTTTATAAAAAGCTTCGTATAATTGATAAGTTAGTTTCCCAATCTCCTTAAATTTGAGTCCTTCTTTCTCAAAGATTCGAAGGAGGGGAAGTAAAATGGCGGCACTGATAAGTTGATCTGTTAAATGATTATCTTTACCTCCTACATAAGGGATTTGAGGTAAAAGCTGTTCGAAGTCTTCTCGAGTATTTGTAGAAAGTTCTTTAAATTTAGCTTCTCCAAAGTAATCAGTTAAAATTCTTTTACCGATAGTTAAAGCCGTATTAAATTGTCTCATTAACATTCTTTTCTTTTTAATATAATAATTCTTTTCTTTTTCAGCTGTCATATAAATCAATTTTGATTTTCAAATTTATAATATTAATTATTATTATTATTTTTTTATTACTATTCTTTAGGAGAATGCGCGGATTTTTTACTTTGTAGCAACCTAATTTTCATTGGATATAATAATAGATTGTGTTCCCAATCTATTAAAATAATTAGAAAAAAAGAAATTAAAAAAAAATATTACTTAAATTGAGGTCTTTTATCTTGCCAGGGAGCGATTTCTTCAAATGCTTTTGAAACTTGAAGCACTGAGACCTCATCAAACCTTTTTCCAACAATTTGCATTCCAATCGGTAATCCCTTACTAGACCAACCACAAGGGATTGTAGCCGCAGGATGACCAGTTAAGTTGAATGGATAAGTAAGAAACCAATCCATAATGGGGATTGGTTTTCCATTTATTTCTTCTGGAGCCCTCTTACCTAATCCAAAGGCAGTACAAGCTAAGGTTGGGGTTATTAATATATCATATTTTTTAAACTGTCTAGATACTCTCTCGTAAATCTGTTCTCTTTGGACTCCCGCCGTTTGTATATCTAAAACTGTATATTTTAGTCCTTCTTCAATTAGTTCAACTAACTCTGGATCAAACATATCAGGGTATTGTTTTAAAAGGGGGCTTATCATGTTTGCAAAACCAGTCGCCCATAAAACATCCATTACTGAATCAGCGTTTTTTAACCTTATACTAGATTTTTCTACAGTCCAATCCAATTTCTCAAATTTTTGAACAGCATCTAATACACTTTCTTTAACTTCAGTATCGATTTCTTTAATAATACCTAAATTTAGGGAATACCCTATATTTATCTTATCAAGTTTTTCTCTAAGCTTCTCAGAATAACTAATATTTAGTTTAGGTAATGAATGCCTGTCCTGTTCATCAGGACCAGCTATCGCATCTAACATCAATGCTGCATCTTTTACACATCTAACAATAGGTCCCTTTTGTACAAAGGTATCTACAGCAGTTCCCGTTTTTATAAAATCATAGGGAACACGCCCAAAATGTGGTTTAATTCCAAAAACACCACAAAAGCAGCTGGGAATTCTAATAGATCCACCTCCATCAGCACCTAAAGCTAAAGGGCTTAAACCGGAAGCCACTGCTGCTGCTGCACCACCGCTTGACCCACCACTAGTTCGTTCCAAATTCCAAGGATTTTTTGTTGCTCCAAAGATTAGATTATCAGTTACTCCTTTAAATCCAAGTTCGGGTAAATTTGTTTTTCCTAATATTACGCATCCTTCATCTTTTAATCTTTTAACTAAAATATTGTCTTCTTTCGGAACGTAATCTTCGTAGTATTTAGATCCCCATGTGGTTCTAATACCCTTGGTTTCCGTATCATCTTTCAATGATGTTGGGATTCCGTGTAATAATCCTAGTTTCTCACCTTTTTTAACTGCATCATCGGCTATTTTCGCCATTTCTCGTGCTAAATCAAATGTAGGAGTACAATAGGCATTAATTATAGGATTAATTTTTTCGATTCTTTCAATTAGGATTTCTGTGATTTCTAAGGAAGTTAATTCTTGAGTTTTTATTTTTTCTGCCATTTCATAGGCAGGCATATAGCAAATATCTTCTTTATTCATTTACCACACCATAATTTTCATTGGATATTATAATAAATTGTGTTCCCAATCTATTTAAATAATTAGAAAAAAAGAAATTAAAAAAAGATCCTAATTAAATTGAGGTCTTTTATCTTGCCAAGGCGCTATTTCTTCAAGGGCTTTTGAAGCTTGAAGTTCAGTTAATTCTTCGTTCATTTTCTCTACTATTTGATTTAACATGCTAGGAGCAAAGACTCTTACTCCATGTATGACACCCCATAAGCATACACCTAGTTGCCATTCCCAATCTTCTAAAATGTAATTCTAAGCATATTTAGTATTACCAATACCCGCATTATTAAATAACATATGTATAAATACTTTCCTATCATATCATAACATATCATAGCTATCAAATATCTATAAAAAAATAATTGCAATTATAAAACTAATTAAAAATCCCACCAAAAAGTACTAGTATTTCTTTAATGACAGTGAGGGGCATATAATTATTATGAAAAAAATATCAAGTATGGAAGGAGAGAATATGGCTTCATTTTGTGGCTCTTGTGGTTATTGTGGAGCAGAGATCACCTGGAAAGAAAACCCTGGAAAAAGACCTGGGAAAAGAACTTGGAAAAAAAGAAGAATTGTACATATAAATATTTGCCAAGAGCGCTCTATTATATATTTTTGTAATCGGGATTGTAAATTAAATTGGATTTTTAAGAGCCCCGATACTAAGCCTGAGAAAGTCGTCAAAGGTGATAGGGTTAAAGAAGAAGTTAAATCTACATTTGATAAGGGCGCGATTGAGGATAACACAGAAGAGTTAGATGAGTATCTAAAAGAGAACCATGTAAAAATCCTTAGGCAGGCTTGAATAGCAAAATTGTTAAAAATCACTTATTCTATTATTTATTTTTCAAATCATTGTTATTAATGAACTAACAACAAACTGCCATCAAACATATATTTTTAAAGGCGAATTTTATATTAAGAATGAGTTTATAGAAATTTACTTTAGTGTAAACTTTTCATAAGGTTTGGTTTAAGGTATTAAAGTCGTTTTAATATATATTAATTATAATGGTTTTGGGGATAAGGAAAATGAAACATGAAGATATGGAGTATAAGGAAACGATAAGGGCGAGCCCGGATAATTTAATAGCTGATATTTACAAAATAACGTCAAAAAGGGCATATATGATAAAAATTTGCGATATTTCTCATGGGAAAAAGGAGATAATTGTCAAGAAATTATGCCTTGAACAAAATGATCATGATTATCAGATGATAAAGGATGATATCCGAGAGCACTTTTTTAATGAAGCGTACCTAATATCACATCCATACCATAATGACATTTAAACCTTAACTTTAACCTTTCAATTTACCTCCTGGTGCTATTGTAAATACAGTTTTATTGATAGTTTTTGCGATCCTAATGGGTCATATCTATATACAGAAGCGAAAATAGAGTTATATTAAATAAATCTTTTTTTTTTTATCTTGAGTTAAATTTCATTATTTAATGTTTTTATTTTGTAAATTAGATTTCATTATTTAAATTAGATTTCAGTACAAAATACAAAATAATAAGCGTAAATTTAAGCTTTTACCTTTTTGTAGTAAAAAGAGGAACAATTTAATATGAAAAGTTAAATTGAACAACATCTAGTATATTATTTATGAATGAGCCAGAGGAGCAAAATAATATCTTAATAGGTGAAGATCAGGAAAATAATCCTTTTCAGCAGAGAGATGAGTACTATTTTCAGCAACAATATGAAGATTATTCAGTGAGTTCTACACATATAGCAATGAGAGATGGTGTAAAAATAGCCTTAACCTTGTGTTTACCAAAGGGTTTATCTTCTGGAGAGAAAGTGCCTACGTTATTATACCAGACTCGCTATCAAAGAACCCATCATCTTCGGATACCGTATAGATGGGTATGGAACGAGACTGTATCACATTATCCAAAAACGGAGTTATTCACTGCGAATGGATATGCAGTAATATATGTTGATGTTAGAGGATGTGGGGCATCATTTGGATCTAGATATGCTCCATTTTCAGAGGAGGAGGTTAAAGATGGGAGTGATGTCATTGATTGGATAATTAGCCAACCATGGTCAGATGGAAATGTAGTAACAAACGGTATTTCATACACAGGATTTACTGCTGAATGGCTTGCGACTAATAATCATCCCTCCATGAAAAGTGTAATGATGGGTCATAGTGGGTGGGATCCTTACTTGAATTTAATTTTTCCGGGGGGATGCTTTTGTACATTATTTATCCAATTTTGGTCCTTTGCTGGAAAGCAGATGGACAAAAGCATTATGAAAGAATTCAAAACTATAGTCCCGGATCGTTGGTTGTTATGGAAGGGAGTAAAACCTGTTCAATCTGATTCCGATTACTCGCAATTAAAACAGGCCATTAAAGAACATGAAAAAAATCTTTTTGTCTACGATAACATTACTGATATGAACTACCGTGATGAAATTATAAGCCTTCCGGATGTAAATTTAGACGTCATGATTAGTGATTTTAGTCTTTATCAGCATCAAAAGGAATTAGAAAAACTAAATATACCTATTTATGGATGGGGTTCTTGGTTGGATGCTGACTTCTCGAATGTAACAATCTCAAGGTTTTTAAGTTTAAAGAATCCTCAGATTGCAATAATTGGGGATTGGAATCATGGGGCTCATCTTCCTGCAAATCCATTTCATCCTGAACGAACAGAAGTCATTCCAACTCCACGTGATCGGATAAAAGCAGAAATTAGTTTCTTTAATAAATGTTTAAAGAGTGAGGGATTCAATAGCAAAACTATTTATTATTATACGATGGGAGAAGAAAAGTGGAAGAAATCCCATATTTGGCCTCCTTCAGGGCATTCTTTTCAGAGATGGTATTTACAGAAGAATAATGGGCTTAATACTAAAAAACCCGAAGAAAATGATGGAGCTGACGATTATAAAATTAACTTTAGAACAAGTACTGGGATCTTTAATCGTTGGATGGGTCCGGCGGGATTACCAATAAACATTCCCAGTAGGACAAAGGCAGATAAGAAACTTCTCACATATACTAGTCAACCTTTAGAAGATGATTTAGAGATAACTGGGAATCCAATAATCACGTTATATTTCTCTTCTACTCATGAAGATGGAGCATTTTTCGTATACTTGGAAGAAGTTGATGAAGGGGGGGAAGTAACCTATTTAACTGAGGGGATTTTGCGTTTAATTCATAGAAAACTATCAATAGAGAGCCCTCCATATAAAATAACTATCCCCTATCATACTTATATGAAGAAAGATGCTCTTCCCCTTGTTCCGAATGAACTTACACAAGCAAAGTTTGGGTTACAAGCTACGTCCGTTTATGTTAGAAAAGGACATAGACTTCGTGTTGCCATAGCGGGAGCAGATAAAGATACATTTATGCGATACCCTGCTGAGGGAAAACCCATAGTTAGTATTGAAAGGAATAGCAATAATCCATCTTTTATTGATATTCCAATTATAAAGAGGTAGATGAGAAAATGGAAGAATTATACCCAAAATTAAGTGATTCGTTAAAAAAGAGTGTAGAAATCATAGAAATAGAAGATCAGTTAATGATCAAGCTTAGTCTTAAAAATGAAGATCTCCTTCCCGGGGATTTAGGTACTCCAACGGAAGTCAAAGATATGCTAAGAGTATTTGGAGGGGTAACTCAGGATATCATAGTGGAAGTAGATATTGATGAAAAAACCAACATCATCACAGTAAAGTTACAAAAAAGAGAAGACTATGAAATCGTAAAGAAAGCTATGAGAACTATCTGGGAACGTGCAGCTGAACTTTTAAAGAAAGCAATTTCAACAGAACCGGGGAGAAATGATGAATTTAGAGCTCTTGGAGATTTTGATGAGTCTTACTAATTCCTATCGGAATGCTGTGGAAAAAGCACGGCTATTAAAACCAGAGATCCCATCAATAGGATTGAATGGAATCCCTATAAGAGATCAGATTGAGTTAGAGAAAATACTATGAATAATTAGGGTGAATAAAAAGTGATTGAACCAAAAGAATTTTTAGAATTTATAATGAAAAGAAGGAGCATCAGGAGGTATATGAAAAAGCCTATTTCTGATAATGACCTTCATATGATTTTAGAAGCAGGGCGATGGGCCCCGAGTGGATCTAATAGACAACCATGGGAATTTATTGTAATGAAAAACCGAGAAATTATGAGAGAGATTTTTATGAATACAAAGGAGTTTGCCTTGCCTCTAAGATCAGCACAATTAGGTATAGGAATTGTAGCGAAGATTAGTGAATATCAATCAATATATAATACTGATGAGCCCCTTAAGATACAAAAAGTAAAGGAAACATGTTTAACAGATTGTTCCTTAGCAGCAATGAACATGATGTTAATGGCTTGGTCATTAGACATTGGGTCTTGTTGCGTTGGTTCTTTAAATCGCGAATATATAAGGAAGATACTGCATATGAATAACCAAGATTATATGCCATATATCTTAGCCTTTGGATACATAAAAGGAGAACTACCAAAACCTATTCGTCGTAAAGATCTGAGTGAAATTTGTCGCTATATTGAATAACTAGATTATTAAATTAAGTATAAATAAAAGAATCATAGTTTAAAGAAATCAATAGCATTTTGACCTAGTATTTTTTTCATAACAGTAATGCCTAGATTCTTGTTAAAATATCCAGAATTAATTTTATCTACTATTACATCAGCGATGAGGTCTTTTGCTAGTAGTAATGAGGCATAACTATGTTCAATAACCATCTGATCGCCTCCCCATGCAAAGATTTTATTAGACGGTACGATTTCAAGCCATTCGCTTAGTGCTCTTTTATACGCTGAGATAGAAATATCGGAGAGCCAACACGCATCAAGATATACGTTTGGAAAATATTTTGCTAAGACTCCCACTTCGTTAATATATGGATATCCGCCATGGAATAAGACAAAATCAACCTTTTTATAATCCATAAATAAGTTTTCAAGCAGTAATGGGTTAGAATTTTTAAGGGTATTAAAATTTCCCGCATGGAGGCCTGTATGAAATTCATAGGGAAGTTTATATTCATTACATTTCTCACATACCGTATGCATCATGAAATCTTGAAATTTTTTTAATTGTGTTGGAGTAGCACGTCGAATCCCGTTATTAAAAATATTTTGCGCTTCTGATTTTTCAACTTTATCATAAGAGACGATCCGGAAATAAGCGAGGGAAGATTTCACTCCGATTGCTCCTTTTTCTACAGCTATATCAAAAGCAACATCTAGAGCGTTAAGATAATCATCAAAATTTTCAACTGAGCGATGGATTAATTTTTTAGCAGTGCTTAAACCCCCCATGATTAATCCTTCAAAATTAATTACTTGCACTAATCTCTCATCCTCAACAATATCCGTCTTTAATACGCAATTTTCGCTAATTTCTAGAATCATCCGGTGTATGTTCATTAAATCAAGAACCTGAAGTTCCCATTCAACATGATTTTCATTTTTTTCGGCAATACGTTTCGAAATTATTTCCCAATTGGAATCGGTAATTTGATCCCCTTCAAGTCCATAAAAATCTTGTAAAGCCTTTATTAAATATTTGTAATATACCGTGGTTCTTACATTTTCCAAATAGGGTTTCATATCTTCCCATGCTAATCTATTAAGAGCAATAGGTTTCATTCCTGATGATACCAAATCACCATAGAGATAAGAATAAGAGAAAAACTTCATTAAATTGAGTTTAATTTTTTTGTTAGGTCTAAATATAGGTAGTTCTTTTCCCAGATGCTCATGAGTGTCAACGACTTGTACTTTATCTATTTCTTGACGAATTTCGTTCCATAAACTGTTTTCCATCATAGTTTCCTCTTGATTAAAATAAAAGTAAGGATTAAAACTTTAATTATTTATTATTTCAACTGTTCGTTGAAATTCTATAAAAACTTATAAGAATTTATAAAAATCAAAAATTTTATTCTCTTTAGTGATTTAAATTACTGAAATTCCTTTAAACTCTTAATTCTATTCTTATCTCAATAATTATCATGAGTTCAGAACAATTATTAAATATTGGAGATGTAGCCACTCTCTTAGGAGTCACTAATCTGACTTTTAAATAGATAGAATAACAGGGATTAATAGATGAAACAGACCATAAAATTTAGATTGTATCTGTCAGCCTCGCAAGAACAACAATTACACGAAATCTTTTCGATTTACAATAAAGTCAAGAGAGTGGGATATAAGCTATTTTACGGGTTAAAAGATATGGAATTGCCTAAGAATGAAAAACGAGGACTTGTGCAACCTCAATTGATGAAGCTTTGCCATAATAATCCCTATGTAAACACCATCTTGATTGACTGCGAGACCAAGTTAGCCCAGCAAAAAACATGGTTTAAGAAGCGAGAAACCTATCTGATTCATCAAGCGTCTACAATTCTGGAGAAGATTAAACAAATAAAAGAAACAGATAAAAAAGATAGACGATTGAAAGGGCTTTACTCTCGCGTATCATCTGTCCAAAATAAACTGCTCACACTTCGCTTTAAGCCTGTTGTATTTGGCACTAAAGAATTGTTTCGAGAACGGATTTTGAGAAAGATTAGTAAAGAAGAGTTTAGAATTAGAAGAGATTCCTCTTTTTGTTGCGTTGGAAAAAAGAAGGGAATTAATTTAAATTTAAAACTCCTTCCTGACATGAGTCTAAAAGTTCGCACGTTTTCTAAGGAAAGAGGGAAAAAATGGTTAATTATACCCTTTGCGGTTAATTGCACGCAAGAGAAATGGTTTAACGAAATCCTTGGATTAGAATTATATCAAGTCGAAGTTGTGAGACGGGTATCCAAAGAAAGTATCAGATATTTCGCCCATGTTTCCTACGAGAGACCTGAAATAGAAAAGATTCACGATTTTGAAAACGGAGCAGTCGGACTTGACATGAACTACAATTTTGTTTCTCTTAGTAATGTGGATGAGTATGGTAATTTCGAGAGTTATAAAGAAATTCATTTTAGAAATTTACATTCCTATCGTATAAACAAACGTTCGGATTTTATTAGCTATAAGATGGACAAGGTTGTAAATTATTGCATTAATAAAAAGAAGGGATTAGTTATTGAAGACCTATCATTTGAACAAGAGTTTTCTTACGGTAAAAAACGCAATAGAAAATTAAGTAATTTTAGAAAATCAGCATTAAATTTGTTAGAAAGAAAGTGCCTGAAAAGAGGTGTTGCCATTAAGAAAGTACATCCAGCTTACACATCTTTAATAGGCAAGTATAAATACTCACGATTATATAACTTGTCAACACACATATTGGCAAGTCATGTAATAGCTCGAAAAGGTTTGGGGTTTAAGGAAGAACTTCCAGCCCATTACAAGTGGTTGCTTGCACAAGTCGGGGACGCCATAAAGCCTCGTTTGAAACCAAGCAGTCCCTACCGTAATTGGGCTAAACTTCACGACTTTTTCAAGCACAGCGGGATAACTTCCTTCAAGACTTCCGAAGTAATGAAAAAATCATTACAAATGAAGCATGTCTTGAACTCGGTGACGAGCGAACAGCCTGATAACCTTAGGGCTGGCCTTTCCGCTAAAGGAAAGGTGGATGATTGGAATAAATTTTGGAATTTTATAGATATTACCAATTTTTTATAAATAATTAGAAGGTTAATATATGCATATACTTTAAGAATTTTTATTCTGATGTAAAATATGGATCGAATCATAATCTTTATTGACAATAGCAATATTTTCAAAGGATTTAGGAAGTATAACATTAAGGCGGATTACGAAAAGCTTAAGAATATGATAGCAAGCGGTCGAGATTTAAAGGATATTTTTTTGTATGAGGGCGTCGTATATCCTATGAGTCCTTTGAAAAAGAAATGGTATAATGATTTAAAGAATAACAGCGGATACGTGATAAAAGCAAGTTTTGATAAAATAGCAGCTAATGAAGCTATAGAAAAGAAAATTGATATAAAAATGGCTATTGATATTATCTCTTTGGCGTATGAAGATGCATATGATAAGGCTGTTTTGGTATCGGGGGATGGAGATTTTATCCCGGTTGTTAATAAATTAAAGGAGATGAATAAGCCCGTAGAATTATGGGCTTTTAAATATTCTCTATCACATGCCCTAATGGACAAAATTGAGGAAGGGAATCTCTTCTATCTTGATGATATTTTGATGAATATACCTATTATAAATAAAGAAATTCCGAAAGAGCCTGATGAAAATTTAATTCAGAAGGTGGTTGATCTAAAAACCGGACGAGATATTACTGGTGAATACATTTCAAGTAGATTAAATGAGCTTGAGGTTGAAGCAGAAGCAATGATTAAAGAAGCAATCTTAGAATTATCTGCTAATCCTACGAAAAAACATGATATCTATGAAAAAACATATTGGTTGATTCATGAAAGATTGGGGATGGGATCAATTGGCCCAGCAACCGCAGCAGCAGGACCCCTAATGGCGAATATGAAACAAAAACTTGCGGTAGAACTTGGAATAGATGAAAAAGATATTATTTCAACTGTTTGTTGAAATTTTATAAAAACTTATCATTTTTTATAAAAATCAAAAAATTATTGCTCTTTTGTGATTTAAATTTTCGAACTTCTTTTTGATAGCTTAAATTAATTCTTACAATGCCATGAGTTCAGAACAATTATTAGAGATTGGAGATGTTGCCACTCTCTTAGGAGTCACCACACAGACTCTCAGAAATTGGACAAATAGCGGATACATGGATGCTGTCATTGGAAAGGGTGGGTATAGAAGATTTCGAAAGAGCGAAGTGGAACGGCTCATGGTGTTGAAGGAGCGGGAAAGTAGCGTAAAGAAATGTCTGCTTTATTGTAGAGTTTCTACTTCCATTCAAAAAGAAAACTTAGAGCGTCAAATAGAAAAGCTTACATCGTTTGCTTTATCAAATGGATTTATAATTGAAGGAATTTATAAAGATATTGCGAGTGGAATGAATTTTAAAAGACGAGGTTTATTAAAGCTCCTCGATTATTGCCAGAAGCATCATATTAACACGGTTATTATAGAATATAAGGACAAACTGGCGAGATTTGGAGTAGATTTATTTAAAGAATTTCTAAGTTCCTTTGGTACTGAACTAATAATTCTAAACGCTACAGATTCAGATTATAAACAAGAAATAATTGACGACATGATTGCCATTATAATTCATTTTAGCAGTCGATTGTACGGAAAGCGAAAAGGAAAGAATAAAGCCAATAAAATAAAAAAAGAACTCTTAAAGGAGACCTAATAAAGATTTTTTATTTAAATACACACAAAAATAGAGATTACTAGATGTTACAGACCATAAAATTTCGATTACATCCAACAAGCTCACAGGAGCATCAATTACACGAAATCTTTACTATTTACAATAGAGTCAAGCGAAAAGGATATAAATTATTTTTTAATACTAGAGACATTCTCTTTTCAAAAGACCCCGAAGCAAAAAAAGAGTTGGAAAAAGAGATACACCGCAGATTAATGCAGGTATGTCATAACAATCCCTACGTGAATAGCATTCGTATTGATTGTAAAAAAAAGCTAGCTCAGCAACAAACATGGTTAGAAAAGCGAGAAACTTATCTAACTCATCAGATTGCTACGATTTTAGAGAAAATTGAACAGATAAAAGAGGAGGACAGAAAAGACAGACGATTAAGAGGGCTTTATTCTCGGTTATCTTCTGTCCAACATAAATTAAGTACTCTATGCTTTAATCCCATTGTATTCGGAACAAAAAGATTATTCCGAGAGCGAATTTTAAGAAGAATTAGTAGAGAAGAGTTTAGGCTCAGAAGAGATTCTTCATTTTGCTGTGTAGGAAAGAAGCAAGGAATTAATTTAAATTTGAAAATTCTTCCTGATGCCACTCTACGAGTTCGCACCTTTTTTAAGAAAAAGGGAAGAAAATGGCTCATCATACCCTTTACTGTCAATTACACGCAAGAGAAATGGTTTGATGAGATTCTTAGCTTGAAATTATATCAAGTAGAAGTGATTAGACGATTATATAAAGGAAAGATTCGCTATTTTGCTCATGTATCCTACGAGGTTCCCGATGTAGAACCGTTTTATGGATTCGAAAACGGAGCTGTCGGGCTTGACATGAATTACAATTTTGTTTCCCTTAGTAATATGGATAAATGGGGGAATTTAAAGAGTTATCACGAAATTCACTTTAGAAATTTGCACTCGTATCGTAAAAACAAGCGTTGGGATTACATTAGCTACAAGATGGATAAAGTGGTAAATTATTGCGTGAATAAGAAAAAAGGGTTAGTCGTTGAAGACCTTTCTTTTGAACAAGAATTCACTTACGGGAAAAAACGCAATAGAAAACTAAACAATTTTAAAACTTCAGCATTAGACTTATTAGAACGAAAATGTATTAAACGAGGTGTTGCGATCAGGAAAGTGCATCCAGCATACACCTCCATAATTGGTAAGTATAAATATTCACGATTATATAACTTATCTACTCACGTATTAGCGAGTTATGTAATAGCTCGAAAGGGTCTGAAGTTTAAGGAAGACCTTCCACCCATTTACAAGTGGTTGCTTGCACAAGTCGGGGACGCCATAAAGCCCCGTTTGAAACCAAGCAGTCCTTACCGTAATTGGGCTAATCTTCACGATTTTTTCAAGTATTGCGGGATAACTTCCTTCAAAACTTCCGAAGTAATGAAAAAAGCATTACAAATGAAGCATGTCTTGAACTCGGTGACGAGCGAACAGCCTGATAACCTTAAGGCTGGTCTTTCCTCCACAGGAAAGGTGGATAATTGGAATAAATTTTGGAATTTTATAGAAATTATACCAATTTTTTATAAATAATTTGAAGGTTATATATTAGGTAGGGATAACACAAATATTAATAATTGAATATGAATCTTTTAAGTTTAAAAAAAATAATAATATTACAATAAAATAATAGTACAAATTAAAATATCCTTTAAGGTTTTGTTATGGCAGAAAGAATTGCGGCATATAAATTGTGTATTTTTGGAGATAGTGGAGTTGGAAAAACTACTCTAGCTAATCGTTTCATGCACAAAATATTTGAAGCAGATATGAAAATGACGATAGGCACTGATTTTTACGTAATGGAATTAGAGATCGAAGGAAAAATAGTTGCGTTAAGGATTTGGGATTTTGGCGGTGAGGAGCGTTATAGGGTTCTTTTTCCTAATTTTGCTAGAGGTGCCGCTGGGGGTATCTTTATGTATGATACTACTCGAGTTGCGACTTTGGAAGACATGGATGAATGGCTTTCGTTTTTCAAAGAACACGGACAAAAGCATATTAAATTACCGATCTTTATGGTAGGCGGAAAAATCGATTTACAAGAAAAGCGTTCAGTTTCTCCTGAAGATGCAGAAAAACTTAAGAATAAATATAACCTAGCAGGATATTATGAATGCTCCTCTAAAACAGGAGAGAATGTAGAACTTATTTTTGAAAACATCACTAGATTGATGATGGAAAATGCTGGTTTGCTCTGATAAGCGACGTTTAACTGAAGTGTAAGTTAACTTATTAATATGGATAGTTTTCAATTCAATATTCAATAAATTATGAAAAAAGTTTTCTTGATCAAATTTCTGGATTAATAGGGACATTTTTTAATTTTTCTTTGAGTAAGAAAAGCCCCATTTTCAGGTTTAGATCATTTGTTATTACTTGTTTCTCATGTAAGAAGGAGAAGAATTTGGTTAATACCGGGGGAATTGCATCAAAAAAGGATTCACTCGCATAAACCTTATTAGGTAATATCGAGAAGCACCACTGTTCAAGATCTTTTTTATTCCATTCTTTAGGGGTTAAATCGAAGTAAATGTACATACTTTCGACGAAATTAAGAATTATGTAAGGACAGAGCCATTGTTGTTCTTCATCAAGATTTTTACAATACTGACTACTTAGGAATTGCATTGTCCAATCATCGCAAAATTTAATGGTTTCTTCATATCTTCCAACAGATTTTTCATCTGGCATTTCTATACCTCATTCCTCAAAAATTCTGTATGCTTTCATAAGATGATTATCCCTTATCTTTATGAGAATGTTTATTATACAGTTAATAATATTCAAAACATAGTTAAATTAGATTAAATAAGAATCATAAAAAATGCCAATAAAATTTGAAGAGAGTTACAACAGGCTCAATCCCATTTTCCAATAATTCATTAACCAATTTATCATAAAAAAATATGCCTTCTTCATTAATTTTGCCAGTACCAGAGGGATATATGCGAGACCATGAAATAGAAAATCGATAGGCATTAAGGCCAAGCTTTTTCATCAACTGGACATCCTCTTTGTAACGATGATAATGATCACAGGCTATATCGCCAGTATCTCCATTCTTTATCTTCCCTGGAGTATGAGATGCTATATCCCAAATGTTTTCACCCTTTCCATCTTCATTCCATGCACCCTCGATTTGATAACTGGCTGTGGCAGCACCCCAGATAAAACCTTCGGGAAATTTTATCCTTTTCATATCCCTTCGCTTAAAAATATTAATTAATTTTTATTAAATAATACGAAAAAAAAATAAAAAAATGTATTTATGATTATATAGTTCTGCAATTCACTATTCATTCATTTGATAAGCATCTTTCAAGGAGTACACTACTTTCCAGACGTTATTAAATCTTTCCAGATCGACATTAGGTTTTTTTATCATCTGTAAGCACAGTTCCATTTGTTCAGGAGTGGTGCCAGATTTATGATAAAGGCTCAAAGCAAATTTTGAAAAATCGCGTACTAAGAAATCAAAAATTTGGTCTACAGTGTCATTATCAATATTGTAGATAGGGGCATTTTCAATGATAAGATGGGAATATACTATTAGAGCAAAGAGTTCACCTATACCTGAGAGCATAAAATCCAGATCGTTTAATTGTTCAGAATTCGGGGGTGCTTTTGTTCCAAGAAGGTTAAAAATTTCAATTTGTTCCATGAAGATTTTAACATTGGGCAAATCAAACTTTTCGAATGCTGGTTTCCAATCCTGGAAACGAACGCGCCCTAAACCTCGGGCCGGTCCTTGATCGAAAAGAAACTTATCATCCCCTACTTGATCTTGTCTTGGAACGTCCTCATAAGTCTTATGATTCATAAAGAAGTTTAGCATAAATTTTAAGATTAAAGCAAGATTAACATGAACGGTGCCTTCCAGCTTTGGTAATGCGCGAATATCTCTTGCAGCGGCCTCAAAATACATATCTTTTTCAAAGCCTTTTGCTGCGATAACATCCCATAAAAGGTTGATCACTTCTTCACCTTGAGTTGTAGCCTTCATTTTCATAACGGGAGCATATAGGAGGTAGCGTCGATCTTTTTTAGAAGCAACGCGCATATAATCAGATGTTCTTAATCCAAATAGTTTCATAGAAACCAAACGCGCATATGCATCTACAAAATTCTGTTTCACATGTTGGAAATCGGTTACATACATTTCATAAAGGTTTCGGTATGATGCGTGATGTATAGCTTCATAAAATGCATGAGTACAAATCCCAATAGATCCCCATCCTAGATTATATTTTCCCACATTTACGGTGTTCAGTGATGCACTCCACGCATCCTCTCCTTTAGAAAGAATATCATCTTCAGTTATGGGGTAATCATGAAGGGCAAAATTTCCTACATAATTTTGACTGTTGCACACATTTTTTATTAATTCATAATTATCATGCTTAGAATCTACGGTGAAAAACACATAGGGCAGTTTATTTTTCATATCATAAGGAGGTATGGCTCCATCTATGTCAGCTAATTTACCAAAAATTGAGATCATCCTTGCTTCGTTCGAGTTTCCAATATAATACTTCTCTCCCTTAGCAGCATAACTTTCATCTTCTTGTAGCTTAAGAGTCATATCAGTTCCATAGATATCTGCCCCGTGAGCCTGTTCTGAGAGTCCAAATGCAAATATCTCTCCATCTTTAAGATATTGAGCTGCCTTTTTCTTGAGATCCTCATTTTTACTCATCCAAATTGGTCCCAGTCCTAATATGGATACTTGCCAGGTATACCAATAACAAAGACCATAAAATGCCAGAATTTCATTAAACTCACAATTTCGCCAAGTATCCCAGCGATAATTCTCATCTTCCCCATATTGCTCAGGTGTTAGGAGCTGTGCAAAAATCTTATTCTTCTTCTGGAACTGGATAAAATCATCATACCACACTCTTTCATGATCATCTTCCTTAATTTTCGCTTTTCCCTTATTTTCAAAAAACTCAATAGTTTTGAGCATTATTTCCCTTGAACGCTCGTCGGGATAATAGCGGTCATGTTTTTTTGGATTTAATAATATTGTCATAAAATTTTCCCTTTACCTTTAATTATTCAACTAATACTAATTATCTTAAAAAGAATTTAACTTTTTTTTTATGATTATTTTAAAAATTTCTATGCCCCCCCAATTTATATACGGAATTTAGAGATTTATAATTGTATACTAATTTAATACAAAAAATTTTCCTTAGCTGATTAGAACCATGCCTTCCACTTTAGAAAAGATTCGGATCTTAGGAGAGAGTTCAAAATATGATATATGCGCTAGTACCGCCTCAAGTCGTACAGACAAATATCCAAAGCTATTTGGAGAATCAAATAATTGGGTTGGAGCCGCTGCTAAAGCAGGAATTTGTCATAGTTATACTCCTGATGGTCGATGTATGAGTCTATTTAAAACACTATATACTAATAAATGTATATATAATTGTAGTTATTGTTTTTCTCATAGTTGCAAACAGAAATTGAGTTTTACACCAGAAGAATATGCAAGGACATTTATGAAGTTATACTCGATGAATGTGGTAGAAGGGATATTTATTACCTCTGGTGTTTGTGGTAGTGCAGATGAAACAACCGAAGAAATGTTAGAAGCGGTTCGATTACTACGATTTAAATATAAATTTCGTGGATATGTTCATTTTAAATGTTTGCCAGGTGTAAGTCATCATCTACTTAAAGAGGCGATATCCCTTTCTGATCGTATCTCAGTTAATACGGAAGCTTCCACCAAAGAGTTTCTTGCCGAAATTGCAGAACAGAAAGACTTTAAGAATGATATCATAACACGACAACGCTGGTTAAAACAAATTCGCGTTAGACATAATGAAGAGACTCTTAAAACAATGAAAGATTTCAGACAAGATAATCATCTTGATTACCAAGAAAAAATGATTAAGGATCGTCGAGATGATGGATATAAAAAATTTCGATGGGATGGCGCTCCAATTCTCAATAGTGGTCAAACCACCCAATTTGTCGTAGGAGCTGCAAGACATGAAACGGATCTGGACCTTCTTAAACGAATCGATTGGCAATATCGAGAGGTAGATCTAAGACGTGCTTATTTTTCCTCTTTTATACCGATAGCAGGAACACCTTTAGCAAATGAGAAGGCAGCACCCTTAGAAAGAGAGCATCGGTTATATCAAAGTGATTGGTTACTAAGAATCTATCATTATAAATTACGTGATTTAAAAGAAATTGTATCCGAAGATGGTAATTTACCCAGAGGAGATCCGAAAATTCATTTCGCAGATCATTATTTTAAGGACCATGGACTTGTCGATCCGAACCAAGCTTCTTATCAAGAATTACTCCGAGTTCCTGGAATTGGTCCGACCTCTGCGAAACGTATAATAAATTTACAATCTCAAAAATTTAAATTTACATGTCGTCAAGATTTAAAATCAATAGGTGTAGTATTAAAGCGCGCAGATCCTTATCTCATAATAAATGGTAGAAATCAAACAACTATGCAAAATTTCATTATTCCCAAAGAGAGTAAAATGCTTCAAGGAGAAATTTAATGAACAATAACGAAAAATGTCAAGATCCTTTAAAAGTAGTTGGTCGAGCTAAAGGATATTCACGAAAGGAATTAATCAATAATCTTCCTCGCCATTCAAATTTCACTCCCAATTTAATACAACAGATTAAAGAACTCCCAGAAGCCCTTTTACGTAATTCAGGCTCGTCCGTAGCTAAGAAATTTATCCGAATGATGAGGGAAATCTCTTCTGAAGCATATCGAGCAAGACAATTTACACGTACAGAAATAAATAACAGGGGTGTATTATTCGGAGTTGTTTTACTCAAGCATCGTGTAATGGATCTTACTTTAAACTATTTTCATGAGCGATGGCCACAATGCATAATTTGTTTATACAATGAACACTCTCAAAAAACAGGAATAATAAATGAAAAAGGAACAGTTAGGGAGATAAAATTACCTCTTAAAAGAGTTGTTGAAAAAATTAGTAAATCTCGTCCTGTTATCCCCTATTTTGATGATATCCAATTTTCAGGAAAAAAAATCTTCGAGACACTTTACAAATCACAAAATATTGTAGAAAGGGAAAATCCTCGTTATTTTAAAAGTATGATACCTAATTACTGCTATGAATTACCGGGCATGAGAAAAGGAGTAGAAAAACGCTATTCATCTCGAAATAAGAAAATTAATGAATATTTCTAAAGATATATTGCTGGACTAAACCTAATTATTCAAAGAATCATATTAAATTTTAATATCTAAAGCAAAATAAACGCATTGAGAGTTTAAAGACCAATATTTATACATTATTATAATTATTATAGTGATATATGTCTATACAAATAGATCTGTAGTTAGGAAATATATGGAGTTTTAAAAATGGAAGAAGTGTTATTAGGATTTTTAATGATTTTCGCCATTGGATGTCTCAGTTTAATCGGTTTATTTATGATCTCAATAAAAGAAAAGCTTTTAGATAATATCTTATTCATTCTTGTTGCTTTCGGTACAGGGACAATCCTCGCGACTGCATTATTTAGTCTTATCCCCGAAGCGCTCCATCATCTTAATGAGTTAAATGAGAAAGGGGCAGGGATAAGTGAAAGTTTTCTATTTATCTTTGTTATTATAGGATTTGTAATATTTTTTATAATTGAGCGATTCATCTATTGGTTTCATGGTCATGCTCATGAATCAGAAGGTCAATTCGTTTGCTATGATAACAAAACAGATGCGATAGGAGAGGCTATCGGAGAAAGGGGGAAAGTGAAGAGTTTCGTCATTCTAAATTTATTGGGGGATGCGATGCATAATTTCTTAGATGGAATCATTATCATGGTGGGTTTTTTAAGTGGGGTACAAAATGGGATAATTATTACACTTGCAGTTTTATTTCATGAATTACCGCAAGAGGTTGGTGACTACGGAATTCTTATATATGGGGGATTTACAAAGAAGCAGGCGCTTTTCTACAATTTCACAAGTGCTATGGTTGCACTACTCGGTGGTCTAATAGGTTATTTATTGTCCAATACAGTAGAGGAATTTAATTTATTCATCTTAGCGTTTTCTGGCGGAGGATTTTTGTATATAGCTTGCACAGAACTTATGCCAGAACTTATTAAGGAAAAAGATTTAAAAAAATCAGTGATACAAACAATAATCTTCCTATGTGGAATTGTTCTTATTATATCCTTAATATTTATATTACCACACGAATAGTTGCTTTGAAACGAAGTTACATAACTTTCTTGCTGAATTCTGTCATTTGATCTTCTATTTGGGATTCACCAAAATAGATAACCATTTTTTTAACACCGGCATCTTCTATTTCAGCAATTCTCTCCTTAATATCTTCAGGAAATCCAATAAATTCTTTTTCTAATTGATCTGGTCGTCTTAGCTCAATTTCTTCTTGATTTTTTACAAGTGTAATATCGTTCCAAACTGAAATTTCAAATTCATCCGTATTTCGGTTATAGTTCTTTAATTTTTCTAAAATATAAAGTACTCTCTTGGGAATTTGTGTAACCTTTAAAGAAGGCATATTTATTCCATCTGCTTCTCTACAGGCAATATCAGTCATTCGTTTTCCGTTCGAGCCCAATACAATCTGTGGATGAGGTTTCTGAATCGGTCTTGGAATATTTTTCATTCTCTTCAATTTCCAAAATTTACCTTCAAAAGAAAATACATCCTCTGTAAATGCTTTTTTATATATCGTGAGGGATTCTTCAAGTTGGTCAACTCGCTCTTTTGGAGAGGGGAAGGGATATCCATATCCTAAATATTCTCTCTTATACCAACCCGCTCCTAACCACATTAAAGCTCGACCATTAGAGATATTATCCAAAGTGGAAATCATTTTAGCTAATAAGGCAGGATTGCGGAAGGAATTGCACAATACTAAATGTCCAACTTTTATTCTTTGTGTCTCTATTGCTAAAGCGGCGGCTAACATTCCAGCTTCTAAAAAAGCTCCGTCTTGCATCATGAAATGATCGTGTACGTGGACAGAGTCAAATCCTAATTTTTCTGCTTTAATAGTAGCATCTTTTATTTCAGAATAAGTAAAAGAACCTCGATTTGCATAATAACCAAATTTCATAGATGGTAAAATTAATTAATTTTTTTAAGATTTAGGTTTATTATAATTAGATTGAAAAAAAAATTGAGAGATTATTACTAAAGACTACTCTTTCTTTTTATCATAGTCTTCAGGTTTTCCGCCAGCTTCGAGATATTCTGCATATTTTTTTAAGCAGTTAATATACATATCTCCAGCCATTCCTAGAATAGATTCCATACCGGCATCCTCAAAATCTGCGAGGATTGTTGCTTCTGTGTTATCTCCTTTAGGTTTCACAAGATAGGTAAAGCCAGTTATAGGACTACCTTCCATTGTAGCATAAATTTTTTCATTTTGAACGGTTTCCATCCGAGTAGAAAACACATCTCCGACATTAGTTTTGAAGTGATATTTACCAGGTCCTTGAGTAATAACTTCATTTATTACTAAATTCCATACCGCGTAATTGGGATCATCATCACAAATTTTGAAAACCGTTTCTACTTTTGCATTAACATCTAATTTTCTTTCTAATTGGGGGATTTTAACATCAACTCCTATATAATTTGTTTTTTGTTGGATATACTGTTTTTATTATTTTGTATAAATTTAAAGTTTACTCACTTAGCGTTCTTGCAAAAACGTCTCAATAAGTGTTCGGATTCTATATCACTCATTATAATTTCACATTCCGCAAATTTTTACTTTTATTAGGTTCTTTTAGTTTATAACTTGAACTTGTTCAAATATAAAGATATATCATTTATCATGCATTTGGTCGGTTTTTTGATTAATTCATGTCCATGCTTAATTATTTCTAATTATAAATGATTGAATTTACATTATAAAAATTAAGGGATATCATAACGGTTCCTTATAAATTATGAAAAGAATGCTTTTTAACTTAGTTCAAGATTTTGTTAGTAGATAACAAAATGTCTTATTTTGTTATTCTTAACGGGTGAATAATTGTGAATGAAAACCTTGACATGAACGGAAAGGTAGTGATGATTACTGGTGCAAATTCAGGTATTGGTAAAGAAACGGCGATTGAACTAGCAAAAATAGGTGCTAATGTTATAATTGTATGTCGTAGCAGAGAACGGGGTGAGAAAGTCCTTGAGGAAATAAAGGAAAAGGCTAATTCAGAGAAAGTAGAATTATTAATTGCGGATCTTGCAGATCAGAGCACTATTCGAATGATGGTTGAAAGATTCAAAAAAAGTTATGATAAACTGCACGTTCTAATTAACAATGCCGGTGTAATGTTGACTAAAAGGACAACAACTTCTGAGGGCTATGAAAGTACATTTGCTATTAACCATCTTGGACATTTTCTGTTGACAAATTTAGTTCTTGATATGCTTAAGGCCTCATCACCATCACGTATAATAAATGTTTCATCCTCAGCTCATAAGTTTGCTAAGCTAAACTTTGATGATATTGACAACGAACAAAAATATAGAGGCTTTAGAACATACGCTAACTCTAAGCTTTTCAATATATTATTTTCTTATGAACTTGCCAGGAGACTGGAAGGAACGGGTGTAACTGTCAATGTGCTACATCCAGGAACCATCCGAACTAATTTAGGGAAAAATAATCCCGACAAATTAATTAAACTATTGTTTATCATCTTTAGATTATTTATGAAGGGTGCGAAAAAAGGAGCACGCACATCGGTGTATCTTGCAAGTTCTCCAGAAGTAGAAACGTTAAACGGGAAATACTTTGTAAATCGTAAGCAGAAGAAATCTTCAAAAATATCCTATGAGCAAACACTTCAAAATAAATTGTGGGAAATTAGTGCAAATTTGACAAATGCCTCTCATTTTGAAAATGTAAACCTTGAAACTATTGAACTTTTATTGGTAGAAAAAGCAGCCGAGGAGACATAATAAAGTTTAATTCTTCTATTTTTTATTTTTTATAAACGAAAGCCAAAAAAAACACCATGTCTAAATAATGATTAACTACTTCAAGATATGAGAAATTATGAGTTTAGATAAAATTAAAGAAGTTATTCATGAGGATTTTGCTAGAAATGCAGAGTTTATCGATAGGACAATTAAGCAACTAAACTTAGATAAAACTTCTAAAATTTTGGATATTGGTACAGGCTTAGGAGCAATGGCAATTATTTTAGCTTTAAACGGATTTAACGTAATAACTGGAGAACCTGAAGTAGATCCTGAAAGAGATAATTATGATCAATATCTACAAGGTGAGGGAAACAAAGATGACCATGATCATCATGAATTTTTTGAATCCGATTGGAGAGAATCAGCAAAAGTAGTTGGGGTTGAAAATCAGATTAAATATCAATTTTTTGATGCTCAAGATCTGCCTTTTCCAGATAAAACTTTTGATGGGATCTTTTTGTATGATTCTCTTCAACATATTCAAAAAAAGGATGTAGCTCTATTGGAGTGTATAAGAATTCTTAACCCCGATGGAGTAATTTGTATTATAGAATGGAATAAAAGAAGTATTGAAGAAGATTATAAAAAATATGGATTCAAAATTGATTTAATAGACCCAAGAGAAATTCTTACCCGAAAAGATATATCGATTGAGGTTACTTTAGGAACCTATGTAAATATATATATAATTCGGAAAATTTCATAATTTAAATTTAAAAGGAGGATTAAATGATGGAAAAAGAAGAGGAGCCCTTAACAATGTGTTGGTTTGGTTCTTATCAACCGTATGCTACTTCGGTTGTTCATGTTCCCGAGCAGGAAATTAGCCCCAGTGAAATTGATAAGCAGGATTTAGTATTCATTTGGGATAAATATATGAAATCTGATGTTCTAACTAATCTATTGGGAAAATCAGTACCCTGGTCACCTGCTCTTATAGAAGGATATGCTCGGGAGTGGAATAAACATGAAAAAAACTATATTTGTGAACTAGTACAAAAGAAGGATGGCAAATGTTTAGGAGCTGTTTTATTAATATCAAGGTTGAATGAAGGTGAATTAAATCCTCTAATAGAAGATTATAAAAATAGAGGATATTTCCTAAAGAAGTTTAACGTTCTGGTTGGAGATTATAATCGAGAAGTTTTAGCTTTTTTACCATGAATGTGAAAATTTAAACATTACCAAGAAAGTGAGTATTCAATGAGTAATATAAATGTTAAGGATAAAACTCCATTTAAAATTAGGTCATCTATTTTAGTTTCAACAGATTTATTGCCTGAGAGAGAAGTTGATGGATTTTACTTCGAAGCTTACGCGATCTCTCCAGAAATAGAAATCGACAATATTGATATTAAAACCAAAGAAGATATTTTTAAAATTACTACAAAAAAGAACATTTACGATCAAAATTTTGTCTTAATGCGCATTTACCTTTATGTGGATGAAACAGAAAACCATATTAGCTTTTATTTTGATGGCTTTCCCTTTTCCTATTTATTGGAAAATGTTCGGAAGGAAACAATAGAAAAAATTGATAAGATCTATGATGAGGAGCAAAATGGCGATTGTACAGAAGATAACTATAAGCAAATCATTGATCAATTATCGAGAATGATTGAAATCTTACTCAATGACGGTCATTCTCTAAAGATGCTTGTAAAATGGATGGCAATCTTAAGTTTAAACCCTCAGAATGATTTGTCTTAATTATTCTTAATATTCTTAGCAATAAAATTAATAAATTGTAAAAAAATATAAAAAATTACTTAAAAATTGGATTTAGATGTTTATGAAATATCGAAATATGGGTTCAATAACTGATAAGGTCTCCGCCTTAGGATTTGGAGCAATGCGAATGCCTACGGATAAACAGTTTAATATTATTGAGGACGAAGCAATTAAAATGATTCGCTATGCTATTGATCATGGAGTAAATTATGTTGACACAGCATATCCATATCATAATGGGCAAAGTGAAGTATTAGTTGGCAAGGCTTTACAAGATGGCTATCGTGAAAAAGTAATTCTCACCACAAAATTACCAATGTGGGATGTTAAGAAGAAAGATGATTTTGAGAAGTTTTTGAATGAGCAGATTGAAAGATTACAATCGAATCCCGATGTTTATCTCTTTCATGGAATGAGGCAAGAACGATTAAAAAAACTTAAAGACTGGAACTTAATAGAAAACATGGAAAAAGCACGAGAAGAGGGTAAAATAAAATTTATAGGTTTTTCATTTCACGACGGTTTCGATGTGTTTAAAGAGATTATTGATTTTTATAAGTGGGATTGTTGTCAAATCCAACATAACTATCTTGATATTGATTTTCAGGCAGGAACAAAGGGGTTACAATACGCTGGTAGTAAGAAAATTCCCGTGATAATTATGGAGCCAATCCGAGGGGGGCAGTTGGCAATTCCAGAGCATAAATTAGATACGAAACCAGAAATTAAGAAAGCAATAGATAATGCAACGGTTAAAAGATCCATGCCAGATTGGGCATTACAATTCCTTTGGAACCAACCCGAAGTATCAGTTGTAATAAGTGGTATGAGTACTATGCAACACGTTATTGAAAACGTTGAATCTGCAAATAATTCAGGAATTAATACATTGACTAAAGAGGAATTGCGAACCATTTCGGAATTACGAGACGCGTATAAAAATATTAATATTATACCTTGTACTAACTGTGGATATTGTATACCCTGTCCTAATGGTGTAGCAATCCCTGCTATAAATAAATTTGTTAATGACATTGCATATTGGGGTGATAGAGGTATGCCTCGAATAGCTTATTTTTACAATGACATGGCAAAAACTCCGGAGGAGTTAGAACAACAGAAATCAGAAGAAAAAGAAGTTGAAGGAGCGGCTTCTCTATGTATTCAGTGTGGAGAATGTTTGGATAAATGTCCACAGGAAATAGATATTCCGGATATCATGGAAAAAGCCAATCTTATATTTAGGGATGGTAAAAAAGTTTCAGAAGTTCTTTAATAAAAAATAAAAAAAATAAAATTTGATAATTATGAAGTATAGAAAAATGGGTTCAATAACCGATAAGGTTTCTGCCTTAGGCTTTGGAGCTATGAGGATGCCTAGCAGCCGAACAGAATCGATTAATATGATACGATATGCGATTGATAATGGAGTAAATTATGTGGATACTGCTTTTACTTATCATGGTGGGCAAAGTGAGGTAATTGTTGGGAAAGCACTACTCGATGGATACCGTGATAAGGTAACTCTCACAACCAAAAGCCCCCTATGGATGATTAAAACCAGAGAGGAATTTGACAAACGCCTAAATAAGCAATTGAGAAGATTAAAATTAAATCCAGATGTTTACCTATTCCATGGTATGAACAAAAATCGATTAGAAAAAGTTAAGAATTTGAATTTAATTGAAAAGATGGAAGAGGCTAAGGCAGAGGGTAAGTTCAAATACATAGGATTTTCATTTCATGATAGTTTTGATGCGTTTAAAGAGATTATTGATTATTATGATTGGGATTGCTGCCAAATACAACATAATTATATCGATGTTGATTATCAAGCAGGAATAAAAGGATTAAAATATGCAGTTAGTAAAAATATACCTGTTATTATTATGGAGCCAATTCGTGGTGGGCAATTGGTAATTCCAGAGGATAAATTAGATACCAAACCAGAGATAAAAGCTGTGCTCGACCAATCGAGTGTTAAAAGATCAATGGCAGACTGGGCTTTGCAATTTCTTTGGAATCAACCTGAAGTTTCAGTTGTATTAAGCGGTATGAGTACTATGCAGCAAGTAGTTGAAAATGTTGAATCAGCGAATAATTCAGGAGTTAATACTCTTTCCAAAGAAGAATTAGAAACAATTTCAACTTTACGTGAAGCATTTAAGAAATTCTTTTATACTTTATGTACTTCATGTGGTTATTGTATGCCTTGTCCTAATGGAGTTAATATCCCAACAATAAATAGATTAGTTAATGAGGCGGCATATTGGGGTACTGCTCAAAATCCTATAGTTCTCTATTTTTACGGCCAACTATCTAAGACACCAGAGGAATTAGAACAAAAGCGAACGGCAGGGGAAGAGGCAGAAGGAGCACAATCATTATGCGTTCAATGCGGAGAATGTGTAGAGAAGTGTCCGCAAGAAATCAACATACCCGATATCATGGAAAAAGCTAATCTTATTTTTAAGGATGGTAAAGAAGTTTCAGAGGTACTTAAATAGTACTTCTACATATTACTCTTTTTTTTAATAATTTTATATGCTAATTCTAAAGTTTTAAAATAATTATTCCTTCTTCATATTTATAATTCTATAGAAATGTAAGATTTTAAGAGAGTTTAATTGGTGTAATCTAATAAAATGAAAGAATTTAAAGATAAAGTAGCAGTTATCACGGGAGCTGCTAGTGGAATTGGCTATGCTATTGCCAAAAAGTCTTTGGGAGAAGGGATGAAGGTTGTTTTGGCAGATGTAGAGGAAGATGCATTAACCCAAGCCGAAAGCGAATTGAGTTCTAATGGAGGAGAGGTTACTGCTGTTCTGACTGATGTGACAAAAATAGAGGATCTTAAGGCATTAGCTCAGACGACTCTTGATAAATATGGTGAAATTGACCTATTATGCAATAATGCAGGAGTTGGATATTATATGAACTCAACAACCTATTCATGGGAGAGTCCTTTAACTGATTGGAAATGGATTCTTGATGTAAATCTTTGGGGTGTGATAAACGGGCTCCATGCATTTGTCCCAATAATGCTTAAGCAAGATATAGAATGCCACATTGTTAATATAGCCTCAATCGCGGGATTATCTTCCCCAGTTTTAGGAGCAAGCATTTATGGAGTGACTAAACACGCGGTTGTAGCAATATCAGAATCCTTAAGGAATGAATTTAACCAGATTAGGTCGAAAATAAAAGTCTCAGTGATGTGTCCGGGATGGGTTAATACTAAACTTACCAAAAGTGAGCGAAATCGGCCAAAAGAGCTAGATTTTAAAGTAGCGCAGAATAAAGACTTCGAACCTATTTTAAAGGGTTTTCATAAAGCTCTCGAAAGTGCGATGTCGCCTGAAAAAATAAGTGAGATTTTATTCAAAGCGATAAGAAATGAAATGTTTTATATTTTACCTCATACAGGCTTAGCATGGAAAAAGATGGTTACGAAAAGAATGGATGAAATAGTTGAAGCATTTACAGAAAGTAAAGCACTTCAAAAAAAGTAGATTCCTGCATATATTCGCATCATAATAATTGAGGTTAACTAGAAGGGATTATCACATGAATCAATCATTGACAGAAAGAATTAAACAACTCATTAAACAAATTCCTGCTGGAAATGTTGCCACTTATGGGCAAATTGCTATTTATGCTGGCAATCCCCGAGCTTCACGGCAAGTCTCATGGATATTACATTCCAGTTCAAGAAAAGATAATTTACCATGGCATAGGGTGATCAATAGCAAAGGACGCATTTCTTTACCCAAAGAGCGTGGTTATGATCTACAAAAGAAGCTATTAGAAACAGAAGGGGTTATTTTTAAGGAAAACGATTTAATTGATCTCGATAAATATATTTGGGTTATGGTTGATTAAAATTTAAAGTGATTTTCTTCAAGATTGATTGTTGTTATGGTAAATGTAGATAATATTGACAGAAATTTTAGAAATCTTGGCTTAGTATTGATAGTAATTGCGATATTGATACTAACTTTTTGGATGGTAAATTATTTAACGTTTTCAAATAAGGCTAATCTAATATGGGCCTACCTTGGTATTGCTCTACTCTTAGGAGGTATATTACTTGTTACTAGAATTCAATTTGTTATTTGGATGGAAAAGAGAGCTCGTGTATTAACGTATTGTTTCAATTCAAGATTTTGAAAATCCCCCGTGATGAAAAACAATATGATAGTTAAGTTGTTTTTTATCACAATATTTCCTAATATCATCTTCTATAATGTCCCAGCGTTTTCTATCTATTCTAAATTCCTGATATATAGGTAAAAGATTAGGAGCATTTTCCTTAATAATTTTTAAAATGCGAGGAATATTGTGTGGGCGAAAGTTAAGATTTTCAAACATATAATAATCTGTGAAATTTATGGATTTTTCAATAATTTTACGAAAATCAGTAATTTCAGGGAAAAAAGGAGAAATAAAGACGTAGGTACTTATTTTATTATCATGTAATGTTTTTATGGCTTTAATTCTATCACTTGGTTTTGTTGCTCCGGGTTCAAGCTTTTTTCCAAGAATATCATCCAAGGTACTAATTGACATTCCCACTCTAAGATTTTCAAATTTTTTGAAGAGATCAATATCTCTTACAACTAATTTTGACTTGGTGAGAACAGATATTTCTGCTGTTGTTCCCACAAGTGTTTCAAGTATTTTTCTAGTATTTTGATAGTTTAATTCTTGAGGAAGATACGGATCTGTGACGGAGCTCATCAATACTGTTTTTCCGTCATATTTTTGAGGCTTGATCTTTTTCAAATCAAAGACTTTAACATCCAAGAATTGACCCCACTTATCACCTTTATGACCTGTGAACCTAATCATAAATTCAGCATAACAATAAATACATCCATGTTGGCACCCAGTATAAGGATTGATAACGTAATCAATTGAGGGAATATTACTTTTCGTTATGACACTTTTAGCTTCTCTTAAGGTAATTTTCATAGAGATTAAGATCTTATAATTTATTCTATGGTAAAATAAGAATTAGATGTAATAAGTTATTTCTTTTTGTAAATTAAGATAACAAGATTTTTAAAAAAAGATTATTACTAACGCCATTCAGCGCCGCATTGTCCGCATTTGAACTTCTTACCGTACATTTTCGGATACGCGTTAATAACTCTAGATTTATCTTCAACTTCTCGAATTAGCCTATGACTTTGATTGTTACATATTGGACATTTCCTTTTTCCATCGGGTGTTACAATAACTCCAATGCTATCAAGGTCAGATTCTTCTGGTGTTTCTCTAAGCTTTGGTTTACTAATTGATTTTAGAGCGGTTTGTAATACTTCCTGCTCTTTTTCGGGAATCTTTTCAGCTATAGGTGGTTTAGGTGGCAATGTAGGCTCATCTTCAGCACTCATTAATTCTTCTTTCTCACCTTCTTCCATTGCAGCATGTCTCCTATTTATTAATTCTTGTACTTTTCCCGTGGATATTTCGTGCTCTTCTTCAACTAACACATGTTCATCATTCACACTTTCTTCTATTACGGTATTTCTCTTATTGACTAGTTCCTGCACTTTTCCGGTAGTTATTTCGTGTTCATCTTCAACCTTCGGTAATTTATCTTCCTCAACGTCTTCTATAACAGTATTTCTCTTTTCTACTAATTCTTTAACGAATCCTTTAGGCACTTCTGCTTCATGTTTTTCCATAATATCGCTTTTTATACTTATATCTTCTGTCTGACTTATTTCTGGTTCTTCCTCAATTTGTTCTGTTTTAGGGGGAAGACCTATATTATTAATTTCTTTTGTTTCTGTATCAATATGTAATAAAAGCGCAGTTTTTAATACTTGATTTTTTTCATTTAAATCGTTATTTTCTTTCTCAAAGTTTGCAATCTTTTTTTGCAATCGATGGATATTTTGTTTTAAATCATCGATTTCATTCCCATCTTGATCTGCTTTCACCTTCTTACGAAATTCCGTGTTATCCTCTTCCAAGAAAGAAATATATGCTGTTTGTTCATTAATTTTATCTTCCAGTTCTGTAATTTTAGATGGTTGAGCATTAACTAGCGCCTCAGATGCTTCAGGAAGTCTATCTTTTTCTTCCTCCAGGTTAAGAATCATTGCATTTAAACCTTCAATCTCATTTTCTAGTTTATTAATTTCAGTAAATTTTTCAGCTCTTAATTGATCGATATTCTCACGATGTATTTTATTTACCTTTTCAAGGCTAATAATACTTTCCTCTAATTCTTTTATTTTATCGTGTAATGAGCTCTTTTCAAGATCCTCAACATTTAATTTTTTATTCCTTTCAACAAGGATCGTATTATCTTCCTCAAGATCAGAGATCTTAATATTTAATTGTACAATTTCATTTTGTAAATCTTCAACCATTTCGTCGCTAGATTTTACCTTTTCAAGATTTTGAAGCAGGACTTCATTCTGTTTCTCTAAATTGGCAATTTTATTATTTAAAGTGAGAATTTCTTTTTCTAAATCTTGATTGATATTTTTTAAGACTTCTGTATTAACTAGATTCTCGTCATTATTATCTGTTAGTTCCTTACTCATTTTATGTCAACCTAAAATCAATCACTACTTGATACACTTACTTTAAGAATTAATAAAATTGTTATTAAAAAACTTAAGGTATTAGATAAATCGGCTAAAAAAAAATTAGTTATTTTAATTAGAAAGAGGCTCGTTTTAATTCTTACATCAGAAAAAGCAAAAGTGAATAAACAAAAATTAGCAGAAATAGGCTTGTAATAACTTTTTTTTTATATTTTATTTTAATTATTGAATCTCTTTGATTGGGTAAATTACTTTAAATCATCTAATGATACCCCCGGTAGAATTTGAATCTACGTTTCATAATTGAAAATCATGTATCCTTGGTCAGACTAGATCACGAAAAATGAATGAATTTCAATAAAAAAGATGAATTTTAAGTTACTTCTCCCTTATTTCATTGAAAAGATTCAATAGATTCCGTGATATATGTTCACCAATTTGGGGTCCGACGCTTGCTATAGGCTCATAACCTCCATATTCTGAATATTCTGTAAAAGAAAATAAATATGCAATCCAGTCATTGGTGTTTTGAAAGATAAAAGTATTTTTATTACCTGTAGGTGAATATTTAATTAATAATTTTCCAAGATCTTCGAAAAGTTCCCCTGGAACAGCTGTTATGCTTAATCTGTTTGAACTTGTTTTTGAATGGACATTAAATTCTATATATTGGATTTTCGTATGACAATATGTGCGAATTCCTCGTCGCTTAGTAATAAATGCCTTAAAATTAGAATTAGCGCTATTAATTGTCATAATGGGTAAAATTAAGAATTTTTTTATCGCATGATATAATTTATTTTGAAACCAAGTCTTTTTAAAATACTTGTAGTCTTTTAAAGGTAGCCAGAGATCTCTTACTTTAGAATCGAACTCCATGTCTTCGAAATAATCATTATTGTCAATAGAATTTCCTAATTTTAGCGCTTCTTGAGCAATTATATTCCCTAACTTATTAGTATGACTATAATTCCCTAGTTGATCATATATTGGATCTAAATTTTGATCTAACGTTTCATAATCTACATTATAAGTAGTAATAGGATTCAAATCTCCCGCTGGACCGTTAAAGTATACTGCTTTAACTGAATCATTGGTTAATTCTCTCACTTTATTCATGATTCTTCCGGGATAGTCTGCTGACATCTTACTATTTTTAAATGATAATGTCGTAGGATGGCAGGCATAATTAATAAGAATGCCTATCATTTCATTATTAGAAGTATTTCGAAAGGTTATTACTCCCAGTTCAGGGTTTGTCCTTCTAGTGGGATGTCTTCTATTTACTACGATATCAGGATTAAATGGTTTTTTTGTCCATGCGATTTTGCAAGGAGTTAATTTATTAAATAACTTTTCAACCATTTTTACAACCCTATGGGATAAAAATAGAATATATTTATCATTTCTATTCATTCCAAACATAGCCCCTTTGAGAAAACTACCAGAAAAATAGAATTCTCCTGTAAGGTCAGGAGCTGCATGAGTGTGAGTACTATGGATTAGGATATTTTCTGGCTTTAGAGAAGCATTTTCTTTAGCTAGTTCATTCTTAATATAATTAGCAATACTTAAAGGAAGTTTTAATAAATCTACTGAAATTAACAGTAGATATTTCTTATCCATATTGCTATTTAAAGTTTCAAGTAAAATTCCATAAGCGGATAAATCATCTAAGAGCCCAGAACAAGGGTCTTGGAACTCATAGCCTGCCATTGGCATGCCAAGATAATCTTTCGGTGTTATCTTAATATTGTCAAAAGCAACTTTCATTAGTTTATATTAAAACTAAGTAATTAAAAAAACTATTTCTTCCAAAAATTAAAGGGAATAATTGAAATAAAGTACAAAAAATTATCTCCAACATGACCCTTAATTTGAAATCTTAAATAGAATAACGATCAATTTATCATTATGGATAAAAGTACTAAAAACACCTCAATTCTATCATTATTGCTTTTTATTACGATTATCGCCTTAATAAATTCAGGCCAATACCTGATTTCACCTAATCTGCTCGTGATTTCAAAATATTTTGGATTTGGTAAAAGTATAACTGCATTAGGGATATTAACTTTTTCCTTTCTAATTTTATCAGGGGTTGCTATGTTAATATTTGGTTATTTAGCTGATAAAATTGTTAGAAAATGGATTTTGTTTTGTGGTGTTATGATTTATTCTGTTTCATCAATATTCACTATTTTTGTACCCTCTGGTATAAATGGATACTATATGTTTTTTCTCATAACGATAGTTATTGGAATAGGATTTGGAGCTACCATTCCAAGTACCTTTTCTTTAATTGGGGATATTGTATCTAAAGAAGACAGATCAAAGGGATTATCGTTCTTCTCCATAGCTTCCTTATTAGGAATGTTTATAGGACTTGGTTTGGCAACATTTACGGGTTCTATAGATTGGCGAGTTCCTTATCTTATTATAGGAATTGCCGGAATTTTAATAGGATTTGTTATTCTCTTTTTTAAAGAACCTTCTAGGATTGGAAAGGACTATTTTGATGGGGAAAGAAACGCTATCGATTATACTTATAGGATAAAATTTTCAGATTTAAAGGAGATATTTAAAAAAAAATCTAACAAATGGCTCATAATTAATTTTGTAGACACTATTCCAACTGGCATTATTTTATTTTTACTCTTTGCCTATATGGAAGACTATCACAATTTATCTGGCACAGTTCCTTTAATTTTGCTTGTTTTAACACTTATTAGTGCCCTAATTGGAACTATTGTTTTTGGATTTATAGCGGATAACTTATTTAAAAAGGGAAAGAAAAAAGCAAGAGTGAACTTGGCTCTTATGGGAAATATTGTTCCGATTCCATTTATTTTTATTGCGTTAATAATTCCTTTCAGAGCTCCAAATAATGCAACTTTAGAACAAGCGTTATTAATTCCTGGATTCGTAATAATGTTGCTATTCTTTATTATAGGGCTATTTATAAATGGAGCTGTTAATGGCTCATGGTACGCAACAGTAGTAGATTTGAATTTACCTGAACATCGAGGGACAATTTTAGCGACTGCGAATTTTTTCGATATCTTCGGAAGAGCTATAGGACCATTGATTGGAGCTATTTTAGCAGATCAATTTGGTTTTTTATATGGTATGGCTATATCTATTTTATTCTGGATATTAATCCCATTTTTCTGGATTTCAATTATAAAAAACTGCGTTCCGGAAATGGAAGCAACGGAGTTAATATTTTCAGAACGTATAAAAAACTTAAGAAGCTAAATTATCCGAACAAAATGAATTGAACCTAAGAAAATTAAACTATAAATTAGATTAAAGATAAAAACCAAATATTGAGATTAAAATATCAAGTGAAATAAAATGAATCAAACAAAGAAATTAATTCCTCGAAGTGTTGGGGGGCATTTGCATGCAGTTCACTTCACTAACGAAAAAGTTATTGCTTCTGAAGAGTCTAAACAAATTCCATTTGTAATTATTTGTCACGGTTTCACTGGGGATAAATATGAATGGGGTCGTTTCACTGATACCGCAGAAGCTTCAATCGAAGCAGGTTTTGAGGCCCTAATTTTTGATTTTTCTGGCTCTGGAGAAAATGAACGAGAATTAATAACTTTGTCAAAGCAAGCCAGAGATCTTGAAGAGGTGTATGAATGGGTAAAAAATCAAGGATATTCTAATATAGCTGTAATAGGACTTTCATTTGGGGGGCTAACTTTGTTAGTTGCAAATCTTCCCGAAATCAAAACTAAAGTGTTTTGGGCACCAGGATTTTATCTGAAGAAAATGTTTCCATCAAGCATGGTAAAAAATTTGAAAAAAAAACCTCTTAAAATACCAGCGTCAGGAGATTTTGAACCGATAACAATAGATCATACATTCATAGAAGATCTTTCAAATTATAATGCGAACTCCTACCTTCAAAAATTAGTAACCCCTACGTTAATTATACAGGGTACGGGGGATACTACTATTGGATTAGAGAATACGAGAGAAGCCTTTGAGCATTTACCAAAGGATGATCATCACAAGCTTGTCGAGATTGACGACGCTACTCATGATTTTAAAGGAGAGCATTTAGTAAAATTTATAGATATAAGCATAAATTGGTTAAAAAAATATCTATAGAAAATCATTATGAGAATTGTATATATAGATATTGATACGCTTAGACCAGACCACTTAGGTTGTTATGGGTATGAACGAAACACATCCCCTCATATTGATAATATCGCCAAAGAAGGGACTATTTTTTCAGAGTGTTATGCCTCAGATGTGCCGTGTTTACCATCTAGGGCCTCATTTTTCACGGGTAGATTTGGTATACATTCTGGAATTGTAGGCCATGGAGGGACCGCAGCAGATATGCGTTTAACCGGTTTAGAAAGAGGTTTTGAAGATCAATTCATAGCTCAATCATGGATTAGCATGTTAAGACGGGCCAAATATTATCCGGTTTCTATTTCTTCTTTTGCCGAGAGACATTCAGCATATTGGTTTAATGCTGGTTGGAAAGAGATCTATAATCCCGGTTTGAAAGGTATGGAAATTGCTGATAATGTGATTCCTTATGCGGAAAATTGGTTAAAAAGTAATGGGAAAAAGGATAATTGGTTTCTCCACATAAATACTTGGGACCCCCATACACCTTACCGTACACCTTTAGAGTTCGAAAATCCATTTGAAAATGATCCTCCACCATCATGGCTTACTCAAGATATAATAGATGCCCATAGAGAGAGTTATGGTTGGCATTCAGCAGGAGATCTTTGGGGTTTTGGTTATCGTGGAGAAGCTAAATATATGAGTAGATATTTTCCAAGAGCGGGGATTTTAAATATTAAAAATCTTGAGGATTATAAGAAATGGATTGATGGTTATGATGTAGGTATTAGATATGCTGATGAAATGGTGGGTAGGATAGTTGGGATACTTAAGAATTTAGATATTTACAATGATACTTTAGTAATCATAAGTAGTGACCATGGTGAAAGTCAGGGAGAATTAAATGTCTATGGGGATCACGCTACAGCCTGCCATATAGTTAACCGCATTCCAATGATCGTAAAATGGCCAGGTAAAGACTGGAATGAAAAGTATGATTCTTTAATTTATCAGACAGACGTAGCTGCAACTATTTTAGAGGATTTTGGACAAAAAGTGCCTAAATTCTGGGATGGCAGAAGTTTTTATAAACAAATAGAAAATGATGAAAAATTTGGGAGAGATTTTCTGGTTTTAAGTCAAAATGCATTGAGTTGTCAACGCTCGGTTCGTTTTGATAACTGGACACTTATTCGTACCTATCACTCAGGTCTTAAGAATTATCCCGAATTAATGCTTTTTGATTATAAAAACGATTTCCATATGATCCATAATTTAGCAGATGATAAACCTGAAATTGTCAGCAAGGGATTAAAACTTTTAGATGAATGGCATAAAGAAATGATGAATAGTTCGCCATCTGAAATTGACCCGATGTGGACCGTAATAAAGGAAGGTGGTCCCGAACATACAAGATATGACCTTAACAAGTATATTAAACGACTAAAGAAGACAGGAAGAGAATACCTAGTAAAAAAGATAATCGATAAAAATGAGAATTATTTAGCGTAATAAAATTAGAATTATTTAAAAACGAGATTAAAATTTATTGTCAGGAGATTAATAGAACATGGAAAAAAAACCACATATAATCATATTTAACGTCGATCAATGGCGTGGTGATGTGTTAGGACATTTGGGAAATCCCGCAGCAGACACTCCAAATTTAGACCAACTTGTTAAAGAAGACGCAGTTTCTTTTAGTAATGCATTTTGTCAGAATCCCGTATGCACCCCAAGTAGATGTAGTTTTATGACAGGTTGGTACCCGCATGTAAGAGGGCACAGAACAATGTACCATATGCTTCATCAAGATAGGAATGAATCCAATTTACTGAAAATCCTTAAAGATAACGGTTATTTTGTATGGTGGGGTTTTAGAAATGATCTTATTCCTGCTCAACAAGATTCAAAAGACATCTGTGATCTTAGATTTTTTCCTTCAAAGGAAGATTTTGAAAGATGGGGTCATAAATTTAAACCGAATTTACATGTATCAACAAAATGGCGAGGAAGCCCCAATGATGATAATTATTACAGTTTTTTTGCAGGTAGATTAGACCCAAAAGGAGATGACATTTACTTTGATCTTGATTGGGCTATGATTTTAGGAGCAATTGATTTTATACAGAATTATGATGGCGAGAGACCTCTCTGTATTTTTCTCGCACTCGCCAATCCTCATCCCCCCTACGGAATAGAAGACCCTTGGTTTAGTAGAATCGATCGTCAGAAACTTCCGCCTCGAAAAATCTCTCCTAATGAATGGATAGGAAAGCCATCAATCCTAAAAGGGATATCTGAAAAACAAAATCTTCAAGGGTGGACTGAGGATCGCTGGGATGAATTACGAGCTACATACTATGGAATGTGTTCACGATTAGATTATCAATTCGGATTACTTTCAGACGAATTAAAGAAGAAAAATATTTATGATGATACCGCAATGTTTTTCTTTTCTGATCATGGGGATTTTACTGGAGATTATGGCCTAGTTGAGAAGACTCAGAATACATTTGAAGATTGTCTTACTAAAGTGCCTTTTATTGTTAAACTTCCAAAGAGATTTTCACTCAAACCCAGAGTGTGTGATGCATTAGTGGAATTAGTTGATTTTTCTGCTACAGTTTATGATATCGCGGGAATTAATCCCGAATATACCTTCTTTGGTAAAAGCCTATTATCATTACTGAGAGGAGAAACTGATCTACATCGAGAAGCTGTCTTTTGTGAAGGGGGTAGGCTCTATGGAGAAGAACAGGCAATGGAAAAGGAGAGTAGAACAGAACTAAAGCCCCGTGGTCTTTATTGGCCTCGTGTGAGTCTTCAAATAACAGATTATGAACCATATCATGGGAAAGCAGTGATGTGTAGAACAAGTAATCATAAATATGTACGACGTCTTTATGAAAAAGACGAATTGTACGATATAAAAATAGATCCAGATGAAATAAATAATGTCATAGATGATCCAAAGTATACTACAATATTATCAGCCCTTAAAGAAAAATTGCTTACCTGGTATGTCGAAACTTGTGATGTTGTTCCATTTGATACTGATAGAAGATTCTAAGACAGGTATCTGTGAAGTTATAGACACATTTGTAGCGAATTATGTTTAATATAGATAATTATTTAAAATAATAATGATTGTAAGATATGTCTTATGGCAACAGAATGGCATTCTCTAGATACAAATCAAGTCCTGAACGAATTAAAAACAGATTTAAATGGATTGAAATCTGATGATTCTTTAGTTAGATTAGAAAACTATGGATACAATGAATTAATAGCCGCCAAGAAAATTTCGCCCTTTAAAATCTTTTTAATGCAATTTAAAAGCATTTTAATTCTTATTCTTCTTGGAGCAACAGTTCTTTCAGTACTGACAGGACATGCGTTCGATGCTTTAGTTATTTTCGTTATAGTAATTGTATCGGCTATCGTTGGTTTTTCTCAGGAATATCGTGCTGAAAAAGCTCTTGAAGCTTTAAAAAGTATGCTTAGTTCATTCGCATTAGTAATGCGAGATGGTATTGAAATGGAAATACCCGCACGAGAGCTAGTACCAGGAGATATTATTCTTTTAAAAGATGGAGACATCATACCTGGTGATTCAAGATTAATTAAAAATATAAATCTCCAAGTAAATGAAGCTTCTTTAACTGGAGAGTCTTTACCTGTAAGAAAGCAGGTTGAGAAAATTCGAAAAGATGCATTAATTATCGATAGAACTAATATGTTATTTTCTGGAACTGGAGTCACCTACGGAAAGGCTAAAGCAGTTGTAGTTTCGACGGGGATGAATACGGAATTCGGAAAAATTGCTCATCAGGTAACCACTATTGTTAAGGAAAAAACTCCATTAGAAGTGAGGACAAGAGAGTTAGGAAAAACATTTGGTTTAATTTCGTTTTTTATCTGTATTACGGTAATTATTATAGGAGTAATTAGAGGGTTTCCGTTCCTTGATATGTTATTATTTGGAGTAGCTTTAGCAGTAGCAGCGGTTCCAGAAGCGTTGCCAGCAGTGGTAACGGGAAGTCTTGCTATAGGTATGTATAAAATGTCCAAAAAAAATGCTTTAGTCCGAAAAATGTCAGCTGTAGAAACTCTTGGATCTATTACAGTAATTTGCTCTGATAAAACTGGTACTCTAACGAAAGGTGAAATGACTGTAAAAAAGATATTACTCAACTCACAAATAGTAAACGTTGACGGTGTTGGTTATGAACCGAAGGGAGAATTTCTCGTGGATTCAAATGCTAAAATCCTAGAAGGTGTGCATCATGAGCTTCTAATGCGTGGTTTACTCTTATGCAACGATTCAGAATTAATAGAGCAGGGTAAAGAATGGAGGATTAGAGGTGATCCAACTGAGGGAGCTCTCATCGTACTTGCTACGAAGGGGGGATTCTCTCATGATGATACAAAAAACAAATTTCCCCGAACAAATGAATTTCCATTTAGTTCAGAAAGAAAGTTTATGGCAACGATCCATGCTGTAGAAACTGGAGAAGAAATAATTTTTATGAAAGGAGCACCTGAAGTTATTTTAAATAAATGCACTTTTACCTATGAAAATAATAATGTTAAAGAACTAACTGAAACTAAAAAAGAAGAGATTTTGAACAAAAATGATCAAATGGCTAATGAAGCATTAAGAGTTTTAGCAGTAGCCTATAAAAATTTATCAGATAAAAGCGAAAATCTTGATGAAGAGACTTTAGAGAGCAACATGACCTTTCTTGGACTAGTTGGAATGATTGATCCTGCGAGAAAAGAGGCAATTGAGGCAGTTAAAGTATGCAACAAAATAAAAATTAAACCAATTATGATAACTGGAGATCATAAACTTACGGCAATAGCTATAGCTAAAGAAGTAGGAATATATCACGAAGGAGATCTTGTACTAGTTGGTGAGGAATTAGAGAAGATAAGCGATAAAGGATTGGAAGATATAGTTGAACAAGTCACTGTGTATGCACGCGTATCTCCAACACATAAATTAAAAATAGTTGAAGCTTGGAAAAATAAGGGCCATATAGTCGCTATGACTGGAGATGGAGTTAATGATGCTCCTGCTTTAAAGAATGCAAACATAGGAATTGCTATGGGTATTGCAGGTACAGAAGTAACTAAGCAAGCTGCGGATGTAGTATTGACAGATGATAACTTTGCTACAATTGTAAACGCTATTGAATTAGGACGATGGACTTATGACAATATAAAAAAATATCTTGCATACCTTCTTCAAGCAAATCTTGTGGAAATAGCTGTTCTTACTATTGCTATTTTATTAGGATTTCCATTACCATTATTGCCTGTACATATTTTATATATCAATTTAGCTACAGATGGACTTCCTGCCATTGCTCTTGGCTTGAGTCCACCCGATCCTGATCTTATGGAAAAACCGCCGCGCGATCCGAAAGAATCTATTTTTACCAAAGATATAAAATCTTTTCTTTTACTGGCAATTATCATTGAGGTCCCCCTTTTGTTATCGATTTTTATTCTGTCTTTACCTGAAGGTGTGGAAGTAGCTCGAACTAGGCTATTTCTAGTTTTTATATTTTTTGAGTTGGTGTTAGCTTTAAATTGTCGTTCGCTAAAACATAATATCTTTAGAGTGAAACCCCATAAATTCTTGCTTATAGTAGTTTTATGGGAAATGGTATTAATTGTGATTTTAATTAATATCCCGATAGTTCGTGAAGCATTTGGAATTAGTCCCATTGGCATGTTTGAAGTTTGGCTTATCATAGCTATGTGTCTAATAACTTTTGTTAGCGTAGAATTAACAAAAGCTATCCTCAATAGAGCAGAAAAAAGAAATATATTATTAGCACAATAAAAGTTAAAATTGAGCTTTCTAAACCTAAAACAAAAGTTTAAAGAAATTGTGCAAAAAATTAAAGAGTAGGAATGTTAACTAATTATAGGTCAATATCTTTAATGAAGAATAAAAATTTATATTAGTAAAATACATTAGATATTATGGTTTCATTGAGAGATCGTGTAGACACGGGTAAGTTACCACGCCATTGGTATATGGATCTAACTACCCTCAACCGGATAAAAAGAAACAAGCCTGATTATAAAATTAGCGCAGATTTTAAATCAAATTTACTGTCCACGATTGATAAATTATCTTCAGAATTAAAACGCTTCATTCCGGATTCAACCTGGTTTTTAGTACCGGAAGAAATAAATACTATTCATGGGGTGAGGCATCTTCTAAGAGTTAACTTTCTCTCTATGCTTCTTATTACATTAGATCAGAATATCCCTTTAGATTTTCTTAAGATGTCTGCAGTAGCCAGCTCGTTGCATGACTTAAGAAGAAGAAACGATTTGTTAGACATCCCACACGCACGTCGCGGTGCTAAATGGTTTATTAAAAGTACCTCCTTAATAAAGGATTTCTTTAATATTGAGCTAAGTAATGAGGAGATTGATACAGTATACTATTCGATATTGTTCCATGATATTCCTTATAAGAAGATTTCAGATGATCCGAATTATAAAAAATATAAAGTTTTCATTGACATAACTAAGACTGCTGATGCGTTAGATAGATATAGGTTGCCTAAGGTTGATTGGTGGATTAAAGATCATCTTGTTTCATTTGTACCTTCAGATGATTTTAAACTTGTTGCGTATCATTTAGTTGTTTCCAGTGAAACTCATTTTTTAAATGGTCTTGATGGCGCTACAAGCGTGTTTAAGGCTTTGGATAGTTTAAAAAATGTAGAAATTTAATTTGGCAACTGATTTTAATATAAAAAAAAGGAGTTTTAGAAAAGATAGTATTCAATTCATGGATTATCTTTTATGAATTCTATAAGAATTTCCGCTAACTCAGGGCCTGCATCTTCTTGTATAAAATGGTTTGCGTTCTTAACTCTTCTATGTTTTTGGCCTTTTGCTCCAGGAACGTTATTCTTCCAAAAGCTTTGCCCACCTTTAGTAAATAAATCGTGGGTTCCAAATGCTGTTAAAAATGGTTTTGTCCATTTTTTGTATACTTCTATCGCCGCTACATTCGCATCGTGCTCAGGGTCATCTGGGCTAATAGGTACTAATGAGGGCATAGCTCGGGGTCCCATCATATAAGAGGGGTCAGGAAAAGGAGCTCCGTACCCTTTTATATCTTCATCAGATAAGGTTCTGTCCGTTGCATTTTGCATAAAAGGCTCCCAATCAAACATAGGCCTGGAACTGGAAATATGCCGCCATTTCATAAAGAAATCACTAACGGGCCCATTCCCAGTGTTTAAACCTCCATTTGATAACATAAGTCTTTTAAATCGTTCTTGATTTTCAGCCGCCATTCTCATTCCTATTAAGGATCCCCAATCTTGACAGAATAAGGTGATATCTTGAAGATCCAGTTTTATCATCCATTCAGTCATCCATTTTACTTGTCTACCGAATGTATAGTCGCTAATTTCAGACAATTTATCAGATCGCCCAAATCCTACCAAATCAGGTGCGACACATCGAAATCCTGCTTCAAGGAGAGGGGGAAGCATATGTCTGTATAAAAAACTCCAAGTAGGCTCTCCATGCATTAACAAGATTAATTCAGCATCTTTTGGTCCTTCATCAATATAATGAATTCTTATTCCATCTACTTCTACATAATGAGGCTCATATGGCCAATTTTTAAGATTATCAAATCTTTCATCTGGAGTGCGTAATATTTTCATTTTTCTTACCTTAAGATTATAGTGGATTATCTTTAATGAATTCTTTAATAATTTCTACCATTTCGGGTCCTTTATCGTCTTGCACAAAGTGTCCAGAATCTTCGAAATCTATATGTTTTTGTCCCTCTGTGCCTGGGACATAGCCAATCCAGCGTTTTTGAGCCCTTCCGGTTGCGGGATCCTGTAAACCAAACGCTACTAAGAAAGGTTTTGTCCAGTGCTTGTATTTTTCTCTTGCCGCAACGTTCGCATCATGCTCCGGATCATCTGGAGTTGTCGGAACTAAGGAAGGCATAATTCGAGGACCTGCCTCGTATGATGGATCTGGATATGGTGCTTGATAGGCCTTCAACTCTGCTTTAGGTAATCTCCTAACTGTTGATTGTTGCATCATTGCCCATGGAAATTTAGGGGCAGTTCTAGAGTATACTTGCCATTCCATAAAGGCTTTTCTCATCCGTTCATCTCCAGTTGGTAAGCCACCATTTGATAGGACTATTCGAGTAAATCGTTCCTCGTTTTCAATCGCAACTCTCAATCCGATTAACGAGCCCCAATCATTACAATACATATTTATTTCTCGAAGGTCAAGCAATTCAACAAATTTAGTCATCCACTTTACATGTTTTCCATAAGTATGGTCGCTTATTTCGGAGGGCTTATCGGATCGCCCAAAACCTATTAAGTCTGGGGCCACACATCGAAACCCTGCTTCAGCAAGACCAGGAATCACGCGTCGATATAAATAACACCACGCGGGTTCTCCATGCAACATTAGAATAATTTCCCCATCCGCAGGGCCCTCATCCAAATAATGCATTCTGAGTTTATCTTCTCCCTCTTGGATTTCCACATAGTGAGGTTCAAAGTCGAAACCTGGAAGATTTTCGAAGTATTCATCTGGTGTTCGTAATATTTTCATTTTCTTTCACTCTAATTTTATTTCTATTTTCTTAAAATTATTAATTGTTAACAATGTAAATTTAAAATGGGATTTAAGCCTTTTTAAAGCTTGCTGTACCTACCCAAAAAAGGGTAGTTTGGGGTTTTAAACACTTCCTAATCTTGGGGGAGGAGTAAAGATGCGCCTCAACTCTGTTTTGATTAAATTCATGGCACTCGTAGTGCATGCATAAGCACATGCACCGCATCCAATACACTTATCTTGTTCTATAACGGCGATATCATCAACAAGGCTAATGATACTTAGATTACATTTTTCTACACAAGTTCCGCAACCAACACATTCATCCACATTCACCTGTGCCATATATTCGGTAAGATCGACTATAGGTGTTCCACCCCTTCGATGAGTACCTAAAATTTCGCAGCAATCTGAGCAGCAATTACACATTCCCGTAATTACTTCTTTATCAATATGTTTATCAGTATCCTTTGAAAAAGCTTTATGAACGAGTCCAGCTTCTTCACAATCTTTTAATATTTTTATTGCTTCTTCTTGTGAAACTTGTTCTATGAATCCTTGTTTTATAAGAAATTTACCAACATCATCAAAAACAAAGCATGTTTTCCTTAAATCGGTCCTTTGACAGTGATGCCCTATAAGGTCTTTAGCGTGTCTACAAAAGCAATTCCCTACACCTATAACCTCTTTAGTTTCAATAATTTTAGACACTTCCTGAAACGGTAAAACTACCTCCTCTTTAGTTTCAACAAATTTCTCAACAGGGATAGTTCTACCAAAAACCGGCATTGACTTGAAGATAGGTAACATATTATCATAATTTTCTTGAGTCTTAGAGATAATTTCTTCAAATATGCCTTCTTGAATGGATGCCAAATTTTTCACTGTTTGGCTTGTATCATCTCTCATAAAAATAAATTCAGTTAGTCCCGGAAGTAAAGAAGTAATAAAATACACATTAACACCTGGTTTATATTTATGAGGAATTTCAGTGAGAAGTGCTTTTTTAAGGACATCGTCTAATTGTTTCTTGAACTCCTTATCACCTAATCCAGTAATTGATTTTAGATCATCAAATTCGTAAAATTGTCTCGGTTTGAGATGATTTATGAATTTTGCTTCTTCTTCAGATGCGTATTCTTTAACTAAATTAATTAGACTATCATTCACATCCATCGGAAGAGGTCCCGCTCTTAGCATCTTTCTTGTTACTCTATACCAAAATCGTTCACTCATTTTTTTATCAACTCTAAATGTTCTTAAGTCTCGGAGGTGGAATAAAGACACGTCTGAGCTCTGTTTTAATTAATTTCATCGCATTTGCCGTACAGTGGTGTACACAAATACCACATCCCATACATTTGCTTTCATCTATAGTAGATTTATCTTCAATGAGCTCAATAGCATGTATATTACATTTTTCCACACAAGTACCACACCCCACACAATCCTCTTCGTTAACCTTTGCCAAGTAAGACGTTATATCGGAAAAACCACTTGCGCCTTTATGATGTAAACTTATATTTCCACAGCAACAATCGCAACAGTTGCAAATTGCGGTAATTTCATTTGTTGGGTCATTTTCTTCGTGAACCGCCTTATGTACAAGTCCCGCTTCTTCACAATCACTTAAAATTTCCATTGCTCTTTCTTTTGTTATTTTTTCGATGAAATTTTGCGAAATAAGAAAATTAGCCATATCACCGAAAAGCATACATGTTCTCTTTAAGTCCGTTCTTTTACAAGGGTCATTAAGAAGCTCTTGAGCTACTCTACAAAAACAATTACCCACCCCGATACAATCGGTGTTATTTATAATCTTTGAAACCTCCTGAAATGGTAACACGACTTCTTGAATGTGATCAATTTCTTCTTCAACTGGAACGGTCCTCAATAAAGTAGGTTGATTACTTTCCATCAATGGTACTATTTTATCATAATTTTTTTGAGTATATTTAATCATGCTATTGAAAAATTTCCCTATTTTAAGATCAGCTATTTTTCTCTCTTTTTCACCAACTTCGTCTTTCATAAACATAATTTCAAGCAAACCCGGCAACATGGGGGTAACTTGATAGTTTATCACTCCTGTATTTTTATCAGTACTGCAATTAATAACTGCAATTTCCATACAGCTTTCTAATATTTTGTTTAGTGAATTATCATCTAGTGCTATTTTCGACTTAAGCTCTTTGAAAGTATAGCTCTTTTTTGGTTTGAATTTTGAAACAAAATCTGCTTGCTCTTCTGTCATATAAATCTCCAATATTTCAGCAAAAGCTCTATTCATAGGGACATTAATCTGTGAGGCTTTAGTCATAATTTTTGCGGCTTTATAAAAAACATCACTCGACATTGTTATTCACATTTTAATTTATATATTCTAAATTAATGTAGTTTAAGCTCCTTTTTTTACTTTATTAGCTTAGCAGGTAGAACGAATCTTTTTTACAAATTAGTCAATAAACAGAGGTAAATGGAAGATTATTTTATTTAATATTAATTTTTATAATTCAAGTTAATTTTTCGTGGGATATTTTATGTGTATATTTTGTAGGAAGCATGCTAATGGACATGGGAAATGGTATCTTAATCCCGAAGGATATTCAGAAGAATTATTTTATAAACTTAGTTTGCTAGATCGAATTTTAGGAAGGAAACCAAAGAAAGTTAGAGATGCGCTAAGAAGTTCTGATTCATCTTGGTATCCATTGGGGATTTCAAAACAGCTGGGTTTAGTGGATTTAGTAAGTAAACCCCTCATAGGTGGGTTAATGAGAAAGATCGGTAACCACATTGCGATTAAAACTCATTCTGGTCAAGTAGTACCAACAGAAGACGCTCTCCAAATCGTAGATCTTAGTCATGATCACACAGTTTATCCATGTATGTGCAAGCGATTGTTTAAAGGTCAAGATGAATATAAATGTTTGAATTTTGCTCCTCTTTCTGAAATAAATAGAACTGTTCCAAGAGCTTGGAAAGAGAAGAAACTTAGTCCAGAGGAAGCAAAGGAATGGTTACAAGATTTCGCGCAAAAAGGATATGTTCATGCTGTTTTTTGGTGGTGCGATATGCCACAAAGTGTTTGTATTTGCAATTGTGAACATAAGTATTGTTATGCTGCGAGACCAAAAACGTGGTACGATATAACTAATGTCTATCGTAGAGCAGAATATTTGGCAGAAGTTAATTCTGATGAATGCATTAGCTGCGGAAATTGTATAGAACAGTGTCAATTTGGAGCTATAACTTTTGGAAGTGATGACCGAGCAGTTGTAGATCCAACAATATGTTTTGGATGTGGACAGTGTAGAGGTGTATGTGAGCAAAATGCATTAAAACTTGTAGATCGCAATGTCCATCCAATTGCACAAAAAATATGGTGACTGGTGGTAGAGAATGAAATTTAAATACGATCCTGAAAAATGTGATTTACCCTTTGATGTAAATGAGAATCGCCCAACTAAATGTTTAAAATGTCTAGAAGTTTGTCCTAATTCTCTGCTTATGTTTATTCCAATGAAGGATAAACGTGAAGATGGTGCTCCCGAGAGATATAAAATATCTATGATCTTTAAGGCGTATGGTAAGAAATACTGTCCAGATTGCTTAAAATGTGTTGATATATGTCCATCTCAGGCAATAAAAATAAAGATTTAAAAAAAATAATAGTACTTTTTTAGATTACTTAGAGCCCTAGTTCCTTAACTTTATTTTGATTGGCTTTTACCTTTTCAGGGATGAGATCATACCATTTCCAGAAAACTATCATTCCTAAGAGCATAAAGATCATAGGAATTAATCCAAAATGAATATGAATCCCCCATATTGCTTCAGCTGATTGAGTTGAGGCCCCCTCTTCAAATCCAGTTAGCACATGGACTACTACAAATGTTATAGCTTGGATTATATATTGCAAATATTATATATCCTAACCCCACCAATAGCACATTTAAGCCTAATTCACTTTCATAGAAATAAAAACCAAAAGCGGTAAATCCAAAGTTAACAAATTCAACAAGAGCTTTTGCAAAGCCATAAGACGCCATGTTTTTCTTTGAATGCGTTATTTCATTAATTCCATTATTACTCATGATTATACAAAATTTTTTATTAGTATTTAGTAAATATCGCTCTTTTTGTTAATAAATTTTTCAAAAAGAGTATTGAGATTTATGGCTGATTTAAGAATATTTCAGATTTAAATAAAAAATTAGTTTCAGTATTAATCAGCGATAAACTCTTAGTTTAAAAATCCTATTATACCCAAGTTTATGAAACGGACATGTTTGAATGCAAACTGAGCATCCTAAAGTCTCGTAAAAGTATACAAAGCATTTATCAGAGTTAATTCTGGTTATGGTCCCATTTTCATTAATAAGAGGTTCGTCATAAATTGCTTTCTGCGGGCATGTTAATATACATTTTCCACATTTTTGGCAATATTCGGTAATTTTAAAATCTTCTTTGACTGTTTCTGGAAGAGGTGATGCATTAGTTGAAATCAATGTTAATCTTTGTCTTGGGCCAAATTCTTTTGTGATTAAAAGCCCTTGTCTTCCAATTTCTCCCAGACCGGCTTTTACCGCCATTGCAGGATATAGAATAGGGCCTCCGATGGGATGGCATGCTATTGCTCCATATCCTTCAGATCGTATAAATTCTGCTAATTTGTTAGACGCAATTCCTAAATCTGCATATACACGAAAAGTTTCAATACCTGATTGTGGGCCAGGCGATTGATCAATAGGATCATATTTCATTTCCATTCCTAATACGATTCCATTATCATACAAAGTTGTAATAGGTGAATTATAATCTTTCTCAAACATTAGACTTTCATCCACAGGTGTAAATCCAATAAGATCTATACCAAGAGATTTAGCTTTTTCAACAATTTTATCCCAAAATTCTTTGGGGGCATATTTTTTATCTTCTTCAAGATTTTTGATTTCGGCCTTATAAGCCCTGTTAATTTTCTGAAAACCAGTTCCAATTCTCGGAAATATTTGATAAAGGTCTTTCTTAAGTGGCCCCTCAACATATTCCTTATTCATTTTAGTAATATCAATAAATTTAGTTCTTAATCCTTTTGATTTTTTCATGATTAATCGCTCTTCTAATAACTTTATTACTAAAATTAAATTGTTTTAAAAAAATTTACGATTTAAAAAAAAAGTGGAATCTTATTCTGGGAAGCCTCTAAAGCCTTCATCTCTTTGGACTCCCAAAGTATTAAGTGCCCAAGAAACCAAATTGTATTGTCCGACAGTGAAGACCACATCCATGAGTTGATGTGTATTATATTTTTCGGCAATAGCGTTCCAAGTGGCATCAGATATAATAGAATTGTAAAAAAGTTCATCTACTGCTCGTAGCAAAATCGAATCAAACTTATCCCAACCCTCGGCGTCAGGACCTTCAGTGATACGTAATATTTCTTCATTGGTGAGGCCAGAACCCTTTCCTATTTTCACATGTTGTCCCCATTCATATTCAGAACCGCAGAGCCATCCAATCCGCAATATAATAATCTCCCTATCTCTCGGAGGAAGCGACGATTTACTTAGCACATGATTTCCGAATACTCGCCATCTGCTAAGGAGCTTCGGATGATTAGCCAAAGTTCTAAAAATGTTAAGAACTGGACGAGCAGCAGAATTATCAGGATTCTCTATCCCTTTCTTCCAAATCCTTTGAAGTTCCGCATCCCATTCGGAAAATGATAATGGTTGTACACGCGGTTCTGTAAGTCGTATTAAATCACGGCTACCACTTTTTTTATTTACTGACTTTTCTTCCTTATTACTAATAGGTCTTTTCACCTTTTAACATAAATAAACGAAATTTGATTAGTTTAAAAAATATTTAACTACTCAAAAAATTATCGTGATTCTTTCGGTATAACTTTTGAAATTAGAAAAAATTAAAAAAAATTAAAAAAAAATTTAGTATTCATCTTTATTTTTCTTGGCACCTATAATACCTAATATACCACCTGCAAGCAAGAGATATAACCCGAATGCTTCAACTCTCCCAGGAAGTACAATATGAATTGGAATGAGCCCTTCAACAATGGATTCACCA
>SDBT01000355.1_pt1 | contig 70348 bp, 104 predicted proteins | sample 2277101 | NCBI WGS metagenome assembly SDBT01 (sample SAMN10404973, study PRJNA504765) | marine sediment metagenome | isolation source: marine sediment core GS10_PC15, 103 cmbsf | place: Arctic Ocean: Southern Knipovich Ridge | collected 2010
AATGACTGCAGAGTCCATTGACGAAACGGACTTCACTACAGCACAGGGTAACGCCGGTACACGTATCTTCAAGCCTGGTCTCCGTTCTGTGGCATTGGAGCTGACGGGTATCTTCGATTCGACGGAAGCCTTCGCTGCTGATCTTCTGGCGAGGTCTGAAATCATCATTGAGGTCGATCCTGCGGGTGACGGCTCTTCTATCGCACGAGGCTTCTTCAAACTGGTAACTACAGGTCAGTCGGGAGCAGTAGGTGCACTCGAAGAAGAGACGGTCAACTTTGCACTCACGGTGCCTGACGAGACGGTGAATCCCATCGTAGAGCTCCCATTCAATTGGAGACATACTGCGACGACACTTAATGTGGCGATCCAGGATCTACTTACATCCTGGCTCACCGAGCTGAATACCTTTGATGTCCAATACCTGCCACTGGGTGCAATTGGACAATCGCCATTGGATGGCAAAGAGGGCAACTTCATGGTGTCCGATATCTCGCTCTCAGGCGGATTGGATGCTATGAACGTGTTCCAAGCAGAAATACAAGGGACAGGTGTATATACGGTGGTATAACTTAGCAAACTGACAGAGGCGAAGTACTATGAGTAACCCACAAGAAGTACCGGAATCAAAAACGGTTCCAAAAGTGGCGCCAACGCGTCAAGAACTCCGTGATGCCTTGATAGGCTCTACACCAAAGGGCAAGTCAAAGCTTGTCGAGGTGTTTGGGGTGGAGATCGAACTCAAGCAGCCCAACCTTGCAGCTATCATGCGTGCAAGAGAGACTGGTGACACTGCGCAGCGTGCTGCGGAGATGATCATCGAGTTCGCATTCGTTCCAGGAACAAACACGCATGTCTTCGAAGACACCGATCGTGATCGGATCCTTCTGTGGCCATTCGGTGAGGATCTCTCTAGGCTCAACGGGGCCATTGCGGAGCTGACTGGCGTCAACATTGAGGGTGCAGAGGAGGACCTGAAGGACCCTTTAGAAGGATCATCGTAGAGTATGCTAACGTCCTCGGCAAGTATTGGCATGAGGTTGTGGAGGAGGCTACGTTAGATGATCTAGCCTTCTTTATTGCGGAGCGCAACATTACTTTTAGGGAACAGAAACGTGCACATGCAAGACAAACTGCTAGGTCTAAGGCCGGCAAGCATCGGAGGTAACGGTGGCGCTTAATATCGGCAATGTGAACTTTGGTGTAGATGCCAATACAGCTGGCCTGCAGAAGGCCATAGCCCAGCTGGCCTCATTCCAGAAAGCAACAAATCGCGTTGCACGGTCCCAATCCGAGGGAGCCCAAAAGACTGCCACCGCTATGTCACGTCAAGAGAGCGCCATCAAGAAGGCGTTCCAAGCGACTCTACAATTGCGTCAAGCCCAACAACGTGCTGGGGCACCCGCTGAAGAAATCGCTCGTGTATCCAACGCGTTCCAAAAGCTTACTAAGGATCTAACGTCCGGTAAGCTCTCTATGATAGACTTCACCCGTGCCGTAGATGGGTTCAATGCTAAGATGGGCAGGTCCAAACGCGCGCTGACTGAGTTCAGTCAGGCAGCGAAGTCTGGAAACATCAGTAAGCTCGGCAACACTCTACGGCAACTCGAGTCCGCATCCGTTCTCGCGATTGGCCCACTGTCGGGCCTTGGTGCTCGTATCAGATCCCTCGGTGCCATCTTTGGCAGAGCAAACCTCAAGGCGGTAGCGTTCTTTGGTGGACTAGCTGCGGGTGCAGTCGCTCTCGGCTTCCTGGGCAAAGCTGCAGTTAGTGCTGGTCAGGAAATGAAGAGCCTCATTCTGCGATTTGAAGCTGCCACAGGTAGTTCAGTGTTGGCACGTCAGGAACTAAGCTTTGTTATAAACGTGGCACGTAAGTTGGGACTACAGATAGGCGCGCTATCGTCCTCGTACGCACGCTTTCTCGCTTCCTCGCAGGGTACCTCGATAGAGGGTGAGAAGTCCCGTGTGATCTTCCTACAAGTAGCTAAAGCTGCTGCAGCCCTCAAGCTAAGCGCTGACGACACCTTAGGTGTGATGCGTGCATTTGAACAGATCATGTCCAAGGGTACAGTCCAAGCAGAAGAGCTTCGTGGTCAGTTAGGTGACAGACTCCCTGGCGCCTTCAGGATTGCAGCAAAGGCTATGGGTGTAACGACCCAAGAACTTAACAAGATGCTTAAGGCTGGAGAGGTCATCTCCGACGAGTTCCTACCCAAGTTTGCCAGACAGCTCGAGCAGGATCTCGGAAGTAATGCTGCAAAGAACCTCTCTACAATGTCGGGGCAGGTCAACCTACTTGGGACTGAGTTCAAGATTCTGGCTGCAGATGTTGATGACTTTACGAGCGCCTCTGCTGCTCTCACATCCATGATAGGACTCGTGACTGGTGCCGTCAGAGGTATGCGTAGTGGTGTAAGGGCCGCAGGAGAATTTTTTGGTATAATGGATGAGGCTCTTGATAAGGTTACTAGGACCGTACGAGAAGCCACAGAACCCATAAGGAAGCTCGGTAAGGTCTTTGTGGATATGAAAGAGGATGCTGACGAGGCAGAGGCAGAACTCAAGATCATGGAGGAGGCTATAGGCTTCCTAGGCAAAGCAGGGGACGACATAGAGTTCCTAGTAGACTTCTTTACGTCACTTGCGAAGGCTGAGAAGCTCAGTAATGACGAGGTCGCCGAGATGGCAGAGCATTTCTCGACTCTGTTGGGCCTCGATATAGAGGCAACGTTTGAGGGCATTGCAGCTGCAATGGCTGAGTCAGCGCTGCAGGCCCGAGAGGTCCAGGAGCGCATCGACAACATAACTGGCACACCTGAGGCGCTCGAGGATATTGAAGCTGACTTCAAAACCTTAGCAATGCAGATAGAGGCACTTAAGAAGGGTCCGCTGGGTGAGGCGCTCTTCAAGAACGTCACTGAGGGAGTCATAGCGTTCGAGGAAGCTACTAAAGACCTAGTCATCACGGAAGCGGCACGTGAGAAGCTCATCATAAGGATGCGTGCCCTACTTACAGAGATCGATATCCTGGAAAGGGCTAACATTGATACGAAGAAGGCTGCCCGGAAGGAGGAACAGCAGGCTATATCGGCAATGAAGAAGGCAAACAAACAGATTGAACGCTCGATAGAACAGATTGGTGTGCTACGTGCGCGTGTCCGTGCACTTGCTGAGGGTCCTGACTCATTTGAGGTCTTCACTAAGGTCACGGAAAAAGTATTGAAGTACCGACAAGCATTAGAGCGTGCAGGTAATGCTCAGGCGGTCGTCAATGCACTAACTGGGGAATACCGGAGGCTGCTTGAAGAACAGCTTTTACTGACGGACAGGTTTGCGCGTGCAGGGGAACAGGCGGCTGCAGCTATTGTCAATGGGCTCGAGGACATCATCCTCAAAGGTGAATCAGTTAAGAAGATGTTGCACGAGCTTGCCAAGGAACTCCTACGTGTTGCGCTACGTGCTCTGTTCTTAGATCAGCTCCAAGCTGGTCTGTCCTCTTTCTTCGGTAACACATTTCGTACTGGAGGAGGAGTCGGTGGCGGAGGCGGTGGTGGTGGCGGAACTGGGAAGCCCAGAGCTGCCCGTGGTCTCTCGTTTAGAGTTGGAGGCTCAGGTGGTTCTGATAGCGTCCCTGTAGGCTTCTTTGCTAAGCCGGGTGAGATAGTCACCGTACAGAGACCCGACCAAATGGCTGGTGGCGCGGGTCATGGAGGTAGTGGTGTGACGATCAACCAGACCAACAACTTCGAAGGTGGTATCTCCGATCCAGCTATACTTATCCCGATCCTTGAGGAGAATAACCGCAAACTTAAAGGCGAGATCCTTGATGGGTTAGATAGAGGCTCATTCATATGACCACGTTTAACCTCACTCAGGTACCTAGCACGATTACGATGGAGCTAAGGTCCAATACTGCTATATTCCAATCTCCATTACTTGGCAGTGTGCAGACGCTGGATCGTGGTGGCATGAAGTGGATAGCGCAATACAACTACAATAATATCAGCGCTGCCAAACGTGGTGAGTTAATGGGCCTCGTAGCATCCCTGAGAGGTCAGGCGAATCGTCTCCGTATATCCGTGTACGACAATCCTATACGAGGTGTGTACGGAGCCACACCACTTGTAGATGGAGCAGCACAAACAGGATCCACTCTGGATATCAAGGGGTGCCCGGCCAACACCACCAATTGGATCCGTGCTGGTGACTACTTCAGCGTGGTGGTTAATGGTGAACATGAACTGAAGATGTGCACAGCTGATGCAAGCTCCGATGGCTCCGGCTTGATTACCGGACTGGCGTTCGAGCCACGACTGAGGGCTAGCCCCGCTGACAGCGCAATAATCCAAGTCGAAGATGGTGTCCTCGATAAGCCCGAGGGTGTATTTTACCTTTCTGGCACTAATGTTGGATGGACATCACGACCCTTCCAGACGACGTCAGAACTGAGTTCAATGACACTCCTGCTTACTGAGGACGTATTCTCAACACAATGACAAGCAAACGCCAAATAAGCACGCCCAACGAGACTGGAGTCCTCGGAGCTGTCGTAAAGCCTGTGGTCTATGCGCGTCTGGACTTCTCGAGCGGTATACAACGCTTCCACACAGAGATCGGCCCCAAGACTGCTGTACACCCTACATTTGGCTCGGAGTCATATACGGGCATCGGCGATTTCGGCGGCCTTAGTAGTGAGATAAAAGAGGCTACGTCAGGGGCACCCGCCAACCTGACGTTAACCCTTACTGGCGTTGATGCGTCACTAGTTAATAATGCGCTAGTTGACGACTATTTTCGACGCGACGCTGAGATCATGTTAGGTCTCGAAGACGGTGACGGAGTACCTCTAGATGATCCAGAGATCCTATTCTCCGGATACATGGACAAACTAGATATCGTACTCAGTCAGGGCTTCGGGCAGATGACTCTGAACCTAGAATCCAGAGGCACCAATCTGCTGGCGCCAAGCGATCATAGGTTCACAGACGAAGATAAGCAAGCTGAGGTTACGGGCGATCTCATGGGTGAATACATCTATAGAATGGCCGATCTACAACTGCGATGGGGTACATGGGCCGCTTGGGGTACAGGTGTGTTCGGTAACGAGGATCGACGTCGCAATCGCAATCGCACAAGTGCCCCTTCAGACCGCAGGCTCAAGAAGAACGTCCAGCTTATCGGTACCCATAAGGGGATCAATATCTACTCCTGGCAATGGAATACACTAGCTAGGTGCCTAGGCATCAATGCTCCTACAGTGGGTGTAATTGCCCAAGAACATCAGCATACAGATCACGTTGTGCGTGGACGTAGCGGGTTCTTGGGAGTCGATTATGCGGGACTGTTTCTGTGAACGTTGTAGCTCTACGAGGCTACTTCAACGAGCAAGCACAGATCCCCCACAAGCTGGGGTCTGTGGACTGTGTGAAGTTTGTCACTGAGGCAGTCTACTTGGGCTGGGGACGAGACTACCGTAATGCGCTCCAATATCACGATCGCCGCTCCGCAGTAGATAGACTCCGCGCTCTTGGCGGGTTGATAGGTGCGTGCAATCATGCTATAGGACCCATGCGAGACGTGGAGGATCTAGAGCCAGGCGATGTGATCTACTTCCATAAGCCACGTCCCACCTTAGGTTTGTTAATGCCTGAATATGTGGCTGTTAAGATAGGCCAGAATATCCACCGGTTAGTTATCGAGCCTGAAATGCATGGGTGGAAAACCTAATGGGTGCCGTATTTTGGGGTAAGGTCGGCGAATTCATTGCCGCCATATTTATTGGGACTGCGAGCACCCAGGCCGCATATGTCTTTGCGGTCAATGTTGCACGTCTCGCAGTTCTCGCCCTAATTGCTAAGGTTACTGCCCCAAAGCTCGACTTCAGTCAGAAAGCTACTGAGAAGCTCCTCACCCTAACTGATCCTATTGCGGCCCAAACGTTCATCTATGGCGAGGATATGATCAGTGGCCCACTGATCTTCGCCAATACTGCTGGGCTATCCGATAAGGACCTCTACAAAGTCGTAGCGCTGCTTGGCCATGAGTGTGACTCGGTCATAAGCTATAGGATCGATAGTACGGATATCCCCCTAAGTGATCTCAGTGGGGCGTTCGATGGCACAGTTGATACGGGCGTCTACGCAGGGGTAGCAGAAGTAGAGTTCAAGTTTGGTACATCAACGCAGTCATTATTCACTCTATTAAGCATCTCCGACTTCTCTGCTCTGTTTAACGCAGTCCATACTGGTCGTGGTTGGACTATGATGACGTGGAAGTTCTCCATTGTCGAAGGCCTAGAGGACGCATTTAATGCAGGCGTACCACGAAACCTACGTGCCGTTATCCGCGGCAAGAAAGTCTTTGACCCACGTAAATATGCACTAAATGCGGATCCTGGTTTCGCTAACTCCCTATTAGACACTGATTCAGGACGCAAGACCTGGTGGGGCGACAATGCCCAAACGGCCGTATTAGATCCCGGCTTCGTAATACCTACTGCTGGGATCCTAAAACTCGACAATACTGATGCCGACACTGAAGACGTCTTTAGCGAACGTATATCCGTAGACACATCTAAGCGCTATACAGTTCGGGTTGATGTCAAACAGTTAGCAGGTGATAGGGTCAACATACTTGCCGTAGCATTCTATGACAGTGGAGGCTCACTTATAACACCAGGGGCTGAGACTGGATGGGCTAATTTGGGTGCGAACTACTTCGAGTTCTTCGCGTCAGCTGTTTTTACGGGGGCGTTTGTAGAGGAAGACTTAGACTTCGGTTCTGGTGGTACAGCCCAAATACCCGCCGGTGCAGTTACGATGGCAATGGTAGCTGAACTTAGTGGTGCAGGCACAACTGCTACCACGCTTAACCTTCGGGACTACGCGATCCACGAAGATGTCACTGCTAATCGGCACGACCTCGATGATGACACTACTTGGGAGTGGTCAGACAACCCCGCAGTGTGTCTTGCCGACTTTATCCGTTGGGATAAGTTTGGTATGAAGGAAGTCGATGAGCGTATCGATTGGCCTCTGACCATCGATGCAGCGCAGATTTGCGACGAGCTAGTAGCAATCCCAACGGCAGCTACGCAGAAGCGGTACACACTCAACGCAGTGTTCTCCTCGATTGAGAGTCGTGGCGATGTAAGGGACCAGATTCTTGGCTCTATGATGGGCCGGATGGTCTTTTCACAGGGTCTGTGGCGAATATGGGCGGGTGCTGCGATCGTTCCTGACGTCACGCTGACTGAAGCCAATCTTGGCGGCGCGATACAACTACAGGCTTCTGCGGGTGCTAAGGAGAGATATAATCGGGTTAGGGGCAAGTTTGTCGACCCATCGCGTGATTACACAGCCAATTCGTACCCAGAGCAACGCTCAGCAACATTTGTTACAGATGACGGCGGAGAAGTAAGACCACAAATTGCAGACATGCTGCATACGAATAACACCTTTGAGGCACAGCGTAAGGCAATAATCTTCCTGAAGCAGTCGCGTAATCAGCGCCTTGTAGTCTTCCAGGGTAATTATTCATGTTTCCGCATCCAGCCAGGTACCACAGTCCTCCTCGATACTGCTGAATATGGGTTTGCGGGCGAGAAGTTCTTCGTTACCGAATGGGCCTTTACAGAGGATGGCGTCCAGCTCACGATGCTTCAGGAAGTCGACAGCGTATGGGCTGATCCTATAGAGGCCGATTACACGGTACGATCCGAAACAGGAGCTCTTGTCTTTGGCGAGACAGGCGTACCTGCCCCGACTTCACCTACAGCTGTACCTACAGTTGGGGGTGTACTAGTCTGTTGGACTGATCCTCCTGCTAGTCTGTTTGACCACGTCGAAGTTCATATGGCTTTCGAGAATGTGCGTGCCAGTGCGACTATAGTGGCATCCGCGCCATCAGGCGACGAATGCGCTTACGACTTAACTGCCGATGTGAACCGCCTGCGTTACTATTGGCTACGTGCTGTAGATAGTAGGGGTCGGGTAAGTGATTTTGAGCCTGACCTCACTACTACTACCGTTACGTCATACTCTGGTATTGCACAGCCAGGGGTTGTTAGAGATCCTCTAATCAGACTTGGTTCAGCAGGATGGGTATTAACCTGTACTGGCGGTAGCTGCGTGCTGCCTACTTATGATGTTGGCTCAGGTACGAAAGGCACAGACACGATTGACTTCGCTGGGTCTGCTATAAAGCAGAAGGCGCGACACAAAATTCGCCGTGGTGATAGTGAGTGGGATGTCGAAGCATTGCAGGGGATGGCTGTTGAGGTCCGCTTCCGCGTAAAATATAGTGTAGCAGGCTCTGGTGGTTGGAATGTTTCGTTCATACCGCAGATTGTGACATCGGATGATGCCGATGCGAACGGCCGAACGTATGCCGTAGGCCCTGCAGGTGTTGTTGACTTTGATGAAAATTCGACCGTAGGCACATGGGAAGAGAGGCAATTTATATTCGTGCTTGACGAGGAAGACCTCGAGACAGCCAAGCCGCGTTTTATCAGTATACATATGCTTGTCGATGGCAACAGCAACAGTGCCGAGTATCAGATGGACATGTTTGATGCTGCAGTAGTTGGCAGGGTATTCACAGGTGAATCAGCAGCCGGGTTCGTTCCCGAATCTCTAGCAACGCAAAAGTACTCAGTTCTGATGGGTAATGCAGAGTGGGCCGCACCACCACTTTTTAAGGCTGCTACAGAGTCAGTCAACAACTCCGTTGCATATCAGGACGATGATGATCTCGTTGCAGCTCTAGCTATTAACAAGCACTATGCATTCGAGTTACATGCCGTAATTGCATGCACAAGTACTACGCCAGATTTCATGTTCCAATTTACTGGTCCCACCGGCTCTGCTGGATTTATGACATATCAGGCCCAGAGCGAGAACAGCGACACATGGTTAACCAATCCTCACAGGGTGAATGTATACAATACGACTAATCTCATCCCTATAACTGCAAACATTGATGTTGGGCTCATCATTCGCGGAACTGTCGAGACTGGAGGCACTTCAGGCGATCTCACATTTAGGTGGGCTCAAAATGTTGCGACGGCAATAGACACCCAAGTATTATTACGTAGTTACATGATCCTTACCGAATTGGGTGACGCATGACCGCACTAGTAGATGTATCAGATATCAACCCAGGCAGACTGCTTGCAGAGCTATTCAATGCAGCCACCGAGGATGTCAATGCGGAGACGCAGTATAATGTTGCTGACTCAATGGCACAAGTGGGAGCACAGACGATGCTGGCCAAGACCAACTTTGTTGAGAAGGGAGCCTACTTCCGCACAATTCGTGGTCGATTCCTTGAGGTGACGATTACTGGATGGAAGATCCATCCATTTAGGTACGACCAAAGATATGGTGCAGGGTCCGTTCAAACGATTGTGGATAACATCCGAGCGAATCCTTAGGTCTTCGGTGACTGGGGTAAATTGCATGCGAGTTGAGTTTCAAGAACGCATCCTGTTTGCCTTTGTCAGTATGGCGATACCCCTCGTCATAATGTGGTCCTGGAATGATCACATGCAACTCCCCAGTCACCATTTCCTATGACATACGGAGCTAAGACACGCAACGAGCATAGTGACTACTACTGGGGCAGACTTCGTAAGGAGTTTCGGTATCTAGACTACTCGTGGCCACAGCCGACGCTCTTCACTGAAGAACATGAGGTATCCCGTACTAAGGGGATCGAAGAGTTTCGGCAGCTATTCGAACGCGAGTTCCGTATCAAGGAAGTCCTCACACGGAAGTCAGATTCGAATTAGGCTGCATTCTTCTGTTGGAGACCTAGGATTCGCTCGCCGAAGTCCACGATCGTGTCAACAAGCAGGCTTAGCTCGTCGAGCTCGCTGCCTTTGTGCTTGCTCCGTGCATATAGGCTGTATATGATGCCTGCAACTTGGCGCATGTCTCGATCGAGGATTTGCAACGACAGGTATATCGTGCCCTTATGGGTTGTGCCCCTATGCTTAGCATCGATGTCGTCAGTCACTCTGACCATTTCCCGTGGGATCTCGATACCTAGCTTTGCCCAGAACATAAGGGCCGCCCATAGCTTGCGCCGCTTCTCCATTGGGATCGTTTCCCACTGGACTAGAGACGGTGCGGGTTTCTTGGGGCGCTCTTTGTCGTAGAGATCCCCTGCGGACGTGTTATACGATGTCCGTGTGTGATAGTATCGTTCCACTACCTTGAAGAACGTTTCACCCGGTGATGACGACCATAAGTTATAGTCGATTGTGCTTTCGAAGTAGCTCCGATTAGCCTCGAGCAGTCGTCGGATAAGCCCCGCATTATCACACTTGACGATCTCCATAGCAATGTGTCGATAGGCATGATACGCTGCCCCGAACGTACGATCCTCAGTGAGCCGCGTTTCAGCTAGGATATTGTAGTTGTACATCGCCGGCTTATCCAACTTGTAGACTCGGATGCCTCTGTAGTAGACCCAACCACCCACATTGGGCCCGTCATGCAGCTCTACCGTGTCAAATTTGTATGTAGGCTTAGTGGACAGGAAGATTTCATCACGATCCGCGTGCACCTTATCGATTAGGTCTCCTTCCACACCAAATGTTGTACGTCCTGCACGGGTGTTCTGTATGCCCTCGTGCTCAATTACAGTTTCGGGTTCGTCCATCGCGTTGGCTGCAAGCTCTCTGTAAGCCATCCAGAGTTCCCAGTTCTTACCGAGTTCCGTTGTGAAGGGGAGATCCTTCCCATTCATCTGCACCATGTTAAACGCTTTGCCTCGGATCTTCTGCTTCTTAGCCCTGAACTTGCACTTTCTCGTTCCATGCCATAGTGTTACCTTCTGGCCCTCGCGGAGCAGTACAGCTATTGCGTACTTGAGGCCTGTACCGAAGTACCCTATTGGGTTCTTGGTCTCTGGTTTAGCACACACCCCAAACGTGGTGATGCCTCTGAGGTCAATCAATCCTTTGTTCTGGAATACAATCATCTTGTCCTCCTATTGTGCTATGATCCATATGAATAGGGCTGCCCCTGGTAACAGGCAGACACCACACCCACACCAGAGGCCGATCCAGAACTCCGGTGTATCGCGAAGTCGTATGTGCGTACCTGCATGCTTACGAAGCCGCTCGAGCATTTCGGTATCAGTGACAATTCTAGGTGTCTTCTGGTCCAAATTCCTTCTCCGCATGATCCAGAGCTTCATGTGCTCCTTTGATCATTGCTGCGCGTCTTCGAATACTGCGTGAGCCTTGCTCGCAGTATGCAAGAGTAGCTCGGGCCAACTCCCTTAGCTCTCCAACCACAGCATCTTTCTGCTGTCCCTGCTTGGCCAACATAAGTGCATTGGTGTTTACGAAGACCATTAGTGCTACCATTGCCGGAGCTCCATCTTCATGCATTGCACTGATCATGTTCGTGGCATTATCGAGTGCCTCCTGCAGCGTATCCCGATGATCAAAAAGCCCCATGTATCCGAATTGGGCGGCCTTCGTGATGAGTTCGTCTGTTACCTCGAATTTCATAATAAGTCGTTCCCTAAGCACATAGTTAGTGCCTGTTCTGGTGAGAAGCCCGCTGTTGTCAGCTGGTTGTACTTGTTCCACTTGAGTTCGGCAGAGATCTCCTGGTACTCGAGAATATGCTGCTTCATGCCCTTGAGCTGCTTGAGCGTATCAGCTAGCCCAATTAGCGTCTCTTGCTCCTTAGTTGCCTTATGTAACGTAAGGTCAGGTGGCTCTTTGTCATCATTGCTCATACTTTTTCAACTTCTCCTGGAACTTCTCTATGTTCCGCCGGTGTCTGTATCCCATGTAACCCACGAAGATCGCGAACCCCAAGGCACATAGTGCGGTGAAGAGTGCTACAAGTGCTATTACTAAGTCTGCAGTCATTTCTTATCTCCTGGCTAGTCGGATAGTGTCGCGCCCCACCAGTAGTGCATAACGATACGTGGCCCAAGTACCCGATCGTAGTTGCTCGGCATCAGTTAGGGGTGCAACGAGGAGTATGTCGCACATGTCCACAATGTTATGGTTCCTGTCAAGATACTCCATCGGTGGGAACCATATGTCACACTCACAGAAGGCACGCTTCTTTTCGTCGATGGGTGGGTGTCCTCCAGTCTCGATCTCCTGTATACGAGCTAGATCGTTGGCCTCCTTATCTGCACCAACGCAGTCACCATGATGTAACGCGGTTATGTCGTGACGATTATCGCGGAGAAAGGCTTCCACCTTGAGGAGCTGGTGTGCGCTCATTCCACGTTGCGTCCCTGTAAACCCTACGATCATATTGTTATCTCCTGTGGCGCATTACCACTGAGCCGATGACAAAACCGAGACCAAACAATGAAATGCCGAGCGCCACAAGTGCTACTATCAGATCTAGTTCCATGGTCAATCCTCTATGAGATTCTATTCTCTAATAATATAGAACCATCTATGGGCAAATCAAGTGGCATCTAAAAGCACTTCGAATACGTGCAGAGCGTGCACCTATCGCATCCCTCTTGGCGTATCAGTGCGGGCTGATTGCATTGAGGACACGTAGTCCCTATAGGGAGAGAGGGAGAGGCAGTGATTATGATTTGAGGACCCTTTGGATTCTCGTTATCGGTAGCGGGTGTCTCTTCAACACGTTGTATACCACCATTGGATAGATGTTTCCCTATGGTATCCCCTATGACCGCGACTAACGAGCCATATTGCTTGCCATCTATCCAGCCCACGTCGTCAACGGACCTCACTTTCATGAGCTCCTCAGGGATAAACGAGATGTCACCCCCTTTGCGCATGATTGCTGAGATCATCAGGCTGAGCGCTGTTGTCCAATCCGCATACTTAGAGGAGGTGGACTGCACGAAGACTTCGAATGGTATCCCCGCGACATCGTTGATGGTGATGTAGTAGTTCTCGTTTACGGAGGGCCACTTGATCTTATATGTACGGCCACTGAGCACCTCGGGTCTCGTAAGCAACTGTGGCACAGCCGCCACAACGTCTTGCGCAGGTGCTCCCGCCAGAGATAGTATCGAGCCTCGAGTCTCGGAGTACCTATAGGTCGTACACCCCTTACATTCTAGGTCGTACGCTATTGCATACAGGTTCTTGAAGTCCTCGAACTTTATATCCTGAGGGCAGTTTATGGTCTTACTGACTGAGGCATCAACATGCTTCTGACAGACAGCCTGCATCTTAACATGTTCCTCGACAGTAAGAGCCTCGTGGGTCACCATATATGGGGGCAGTCCCTGGGATCCGTCTGTTAAATGTCCCTTAACGTGCATATAAAGCAAGTAGCCATAGTCATAGACCGTATACGGCTTATATGTATTGTCCTTCTGACGCACGTTGCGTTGAGCTTTGTGCTGGAACACCGGTTCTAGTCCGGAGGATACATTCCCCACATACAATGAGGTAGTCCCAGTAGGCGCAATCGTCAATAGGACGCCATTCCGAATCCCGTCGGCGCTGATTGCATGTGTTACGCTTGACTCAAGAGATCCAACCACAGGGCTAGTTAGTCCCCATCTCTGTTCGTCATATAGAGGGAAGGGCCCACGTTCAACTGCAAGACTTGCCGATGCTGCGTACGTAGCATTCTTAAGTGTGTCCATGATCAGGTCGGTGACTGTAACAGCATCAAGGCTACCGTAGCGGATCTGAAGTTGTGCTAGAGCGTTCCCGAGACCAGTGATCCCAATCCCAATGCGACGCTTAGCATACTCTTCCTGCGCCTGCGCCTCCAATGGATACAGAGTGGTATCGATCACGTTATCCAGGAATCGAGTACCTAAGTACGTGATTTCCTTGAGGAGCTCAAAGTCGAACTGGGCAGACTCAGTGAAGGGCTTCTTGACCATCTTGGCGAGATTAACCGCACCGAGGTTACAACACCCGTTCGGGGGCAACGGCTGTTCGCCACAAGGGTTAGTCCCTGTGATGGTTTCGCAGTAGTTGAGGTTGTTACGCTTGTTAATCCTGTCAATGAATATGACCCCAGGTTCTGACCATTCATATGTGTTCTCCACAATCAAGTCCCATAGTTCGCGTGCTTTCCAGTAGGAATACGCATACCATGGGGTTATGTCGCCTCCCTCTTCCTTCTCCGTGACGAAGAGGTGCTTACCGTCCGACCTTGGGACTGAGTAGCCCAGGAACCAATCTTCATCGTTCTCCACTGCATCTAGAAACGCATCCGTTATGAGGACCGAGACATTAAAATTGGTTAGACGCCCCTTTTCGTGCTTGGCCTTAATGAAGTCCGGTAAGTCGGGATGCTCGCAATCCATTACTGCCATCATCGCACCGCGTCTACTCCCAGCTGACATGATAGTGCCACACATTGAGTCCCACATGTCCATAAATGGTAGGGGCCCAGAGGCTACAGCACCTGTGCGACGTAGGAAAGCTCCAGAGGGACGTAGCGTGGAGAAGTTCATCCCGATACCACCACCCTGTTGCATTGTGAGCATTGCATCCTTAAGAGCATCGGCGATCCCAGACATCGAGTCATCGATATCCTGACACATGAAGCAGTTGAGCATGGATACTACATTAGGAGTTCCTGCGCCAGCCTGTATACGGCCAGCTGGGACCCACAAGCCCTTTTGCATTGCCTCGAGCGCATCTCGCTTAGCGTCCCCATTGGAGTCCTTAGAATACACGCCTTCGACGACCCGTCGCATGGAGTCAAAGGGGTGTGCTTCATCTCCCCAGCGGTATTTGTCTCGCCAAACGTCAAGAGTGATTGCGTGTCCATCGGCTACGATTCCTCCTGCACCTGCATCATATACATCTAGTCCTTGATGGGCAGGATCGATGCTGAACCTACTGCCCGCTGCTTCTCTGACTGTCTCCATCCCGTATTCCCCTCAATAATGTCATATCGTAAGTCGTGCATCAGTGCTGCAAGATGCCAATCCGTTGGACGGAGTGTATCCGAGCTGTTTAATGCCTTAAGTGCACTCTCTGCTGTGAGCGCCTCACTATCGGGATGGTTCAGCGCTACGCTGACTTCCCAAAAGTCCGAGGTAATACGTTCTAAGTTCCGCTTACCCATACAAGTCTCCTTTATATTCCTTTAACGAACCCCATCGGTGACCATATTCGGCATCAGCCATAAATGGTACCGCTGTAATGCCCCAATCAATGGGGACCTGCCTTAATTCTCGTGCAACCAGACGTATCGCTAGACGCATAATACGATTGTCAGGTTTGATTGGTACTTCCATAAGGATTGAGTCATGGATCAAGTTGACAATCCGTACACCCATCGCCAGAAGCTCTCGCCAAGTGCGTATGGCTGCATGTAATGTGATGTCTGAGGCAATAGACTGATGTGGGAAGTTTGCTGCCTCATTCTGCAAGAACGGAAGGTTCTCTCTACTTACGAGTCCTACACGCTTCTTCCGTCCAAAGCATGTTGTCATGACCTGATTGCTAGCTGGGCAACTTCGACACTTAGCAATGAACTCCGCCGCCACTGGATACTTCTCATACCAACCTGTAATCATTCGACGTGCCTCTACAAGTAGTCCTCCGATCTGCTCTTGTAGCCCAAACTCGGTGATACCATATCCTATTCCGAAGTTGACGTTCTTGCACTTTACTCGCTGTTCGTATGCGCCCTCGCGGTTCTTGTGCCATCCAGGGAAGAGTTCAACTGCGAGGTCGTCGTGGAGGTCTCCTCCGGTGGTGTAGATACGTACGAGATCGGGGTCACCGGATAGAGCAGCCAACGAACAAAGTTCCGCTTGCTTGAGGTCCACTTCGACAAGCTCGTACCCTGGCGCTGCGACATAAGTTCCTCGAATCTGCGGATCTCTGGGTACATTCTCCGAGTTCGGCTCTCGTGCAGCCAGCCTTCCAGTACGAGTACCATGTACGAGAAAAGTAGGGTGAACGCGATTAGTTTCAGGATGTACATGCTTACGGATTCCTTTAACGTAGGTGCCGTACATCTTGACGGCTTTGCGATGCTTCAGGATTAGCGCGAAGATCGGATGTTCGGTCTGTTTCTGCAGCCTCTCCAGTACTGACTTGTCGGTGCTACCTTTCTTGCGATTTGGAAACTTGTATCCTTTGAAGAGTAGTCTGCTAACTTGCTTTGGAGAGCCGGGGTTAATCGAGTAGCCGATCAGTTCATTGATCTCCTCATTGATCTCGTGCTTCATCCCAATGACTTCTTCGCCCTCGGCGTCAATACCGCCATTGAAGTACAATTCATTCTCATCTAGGCGTTTAGGATCTGTGCAGATTCCGTTCTCTTCTACCTGTACGAGCATTTCGCTAGCTGGTAGGAGTGTTTCAGTGTAGAGCTTTTCTAATGCTAGGTCTCCTGCTACACGAGCCCGCAGTATAGGACGTAGCTGTGCCGTGTTCGAGGTATCAATCGCTTGATACTCTGCGAGAACAGGCTTAGGTACTAGCTCGTAGGAGGAGTTCTTGTTAGGTAGGTAAGGCTTGATCATGTATTTGTAGTCAGGTGCATCTAGCGTATCAGCTGATACCGTCTCCAGATCGTGAACTCCACCTTCTTCATCCAAGGTATATGAAAGGAGCATCGTATCGTCGTCAACCTTAGCCCGTATTCCTGCCATTCGGAGGAACTTAATATCGAACTTTCCGTTATGCCAGCACCACTTAATCTCTTCCGATTCCAGGTACCGTTTGATAAGTGGGAAATGGTGCGGATAAAAGCAGTAGCTGATTCTCTTGTCATTCTCGGGTGTAATACCAATCGATAGGATTTCATCGTTGATGTGATCAAAGCCAGTCGTTTCGATGTCTCCGGTGAGATTATTAGATCCATAGGTCATCAACTTAAAGAGCCAGTCTACACCGGCTTGTGGGATAAATGGGCTTACTACTTGAACATCTGCCTTGAGATGCGTGCGAGGGCTGCCCCCAGCGCCGAGTTCGAGTGCATATAGGATGTCCTCTCGCCACTGACGAAAAGAGCCCCCTCCCTTCATCAAGGCAGCGATATGCACTACGGGCATAATGCCAAGTTCGGAGAGTGGGCTCTCTATTAGTCTTCCGCGGATCTGCGTGATCTTTAGGCCGAAGTTTCCAGTCAGTGAGCGTACAGCGGAGTTGCCCATCGCTACGATGAGTCTCCTGGGATGTGCTGCTACTTTATCAATAAGCCTATCATGACACGCATGAGCTGCGATGTTCATGGTGGGTTCTTTCTTTAACGAGGGCAGTGGGTAGCATTCCATTGCATTGAGCACGTATATCGAGCCATCGTCAGGTACGAACTGATGGAATATCTTCCCACTGGGGCCCACTAGAGGCTCTCCTTTACGTACCTCTACTGAGCCGGGAGATTCAGCTACGAACACAATAGGTGATTCCGGATTCCCTTTGGATCCTACTTTGGGTCCACGGAACGGACATCCTGTACACGAGTCCTGTGGCCAGTGAGGGAACGCGTCTGTTAGCTCTTTAGACGCTAAGGCCATTATGCATAAACTCTACGTTTTCGGCGGCGTACGTGTGTAGCTCTTTACACTCCCAATAGTTTCCTCTGTCTATGTGTTTCCACTCACCCTGTCGCATGCTGAGTCTCGCGAGTCCCATTACGATAGGATTGGCAGAGTCGATGCCAATAACGTTTGGCAGTTGTGCACAAAGAGCGTCGTTAGCCAAGCTCTTTGACATACCTAGAAGGTGCATCTCACAGAGCCCATTGATGGAGTCAATGTAGTTGATAAGTCCTTTGCGTGTGCCGAGTTGATTTGCAACCCAACGCGGTATGCCCCAAAGGCTGGGATCCGGCGAATTTGTGGGTAGGTACTCATTAAGCCAATCAGCACATCTGATTAGCTCATCGAAGTTCTTGCCTTGTGGTACCTTCATTAGGGGAAAACCGGAGTTCCTAAGCTCAGTAATCTGGCTCATGACGAGCTTCTGTGTTTCGGGAAAGTCTCCGAGGACGTCGGGTGTTATGATACAGTCGGCCTCAACGAAGTTTGCTGCTTCGATCACGTCCAACGCCGTAAGTGCCTTACCACACTCAATAACCCCATTGTCCATTATGATGAAGCGCGGGTTCTGCTTAGTGTTCTCGAGGGATTCCGCCAGATCGATATAATCCCGTGGATGTGCTAGCACTTCGTGTGCTAGCAGAAGAAGATAGTTCCCGAGGATTCCTTTATGATGAAGTTCCCAAAGTATGGGTAGCGGTCCTATTGGCGAGTACCTAGCTGACATAGTGTGTTCCCTCAATGATTCTTATATCTCTATTATATAGGGAACATCGATGGGCCTTCAAGATGCGACAGGGTTATGGATCTACCCGGATGTCAAGCTTTACCCTGTACATGTACTTTGGAGATGTGTCACTTAAAGCAGTGAGGTCTATGCGTTCTATATCAATGTCCAGCACACCTAGGCCCGTCTCAGCCGTAAACGTTTGTAAGCGCTTGGACAATTCCGCTTCGATGTGGTTCTTATACTTACGCGCTTCCTGTAAAGCCTCACTCATGCCTTTGCTCCTATGTTGACCAATCTATAGAATTCCTCCCGAGTCTCATGCTTATCGATGAATACCCCCTTCACAGATGACGTTACCGTCTGGATGCACCCAGTAGCTTCCTCGATGCCTCTTGCAGCCATACATCCGTGTTCAGCGGAGACTACACACATAGCACCTTGTGGCTCGAGGTACTTCATTAGGGCGTCTGTGATCTCGTCACACACATCCTCCTGGAGGGAGGGCATGCGATGTGTAATGCCGTATACGAGGCGCGAAAGCTTGCTTAGCCCAACAACGCGCTCCTTAGGAATGTATCCGACATGGGCCGTCCCCAGTACAGGTAACAGATGATGTGCACAACAAGCTCTAAAGGGGATCCCGACTTGAACGACTAGCGCACGATTGTATTCAAGTGCGCCACCACCCTGTGGGTTATTTTGGAAGTCCTTCTTTAGTGGGAACGTAAACTTGAGGTCTTCCTTAGGGTCGTAGTCTTGGGTATAGCTCTGTATGTACCTAACCCAACGAGCTGCGGTGCGCTTGAAGTTCTCGTCCTCATGGATCGGAAGCCCGAGTTTCTCGAGGACTACTGTCACATTGGCTTTTGCGGACGTGAAGTTCTTTCCATCCAGGTTCATCCTATACTCCTTTGTCTTTATCTGGCCACAAGAGGACGTGCTGTTGACAGCCCAAGTGTACCTTAGCGTTGAAATGCGTTACTCGCGCCTGCATCAACATGAAATGTGCGAGTATGTGCTGAAGCTCTAGTACACCCATTGCTCGATCAAAGGGCTGCTTTTTGTTCATCGGTGTGCCGGCTGTGAAATAGAACGCATCGTAGAATGAGGGGGGCAGCCTGTTGTATACTTCCATTGCGTACACGAAGTCCTCTTCGTCGAAGACCACTACCTTAACGCACACTTTGAACGGACGTTTCGGAGAACGATGCCCAAGCCAGTCGTACATGTCTCTTATGTCTACGATGTTTCCACTGCTAGGACCCTTAGGAGAGAACGTGACGACATCGGCCTTCTCCAGCCAATCGGGAAATAGCTGACCCTGCGTTTCTATGGCGACTTTCATGTCCTGCATGTTGAGCGTCGGGATGATGTCACCTAGGTGCTTATGAATGCATGGATCCCCACCAGTGAATGTGATGTATGGTGCGTACGGAAGGACTTTAATGGCATCGATGATCTCAGCGGTGGTCATCAACTTGCGGCCCTTCTTGATTTCCTTAGGTAGGACAGCAAAAAGGGAATCGCACCATTCGCAGCGTAGGCCGCAGCCACCCGTCCGGAGAAAATGGGATACTGTTCCTGATACGATCCCCTCACCCTGGATAGTGGGGCCAAACAGCTCCATTATCGGGATTTTAGGTTCCTTACGTTGGGCCATCTTGCACCAGCTCTTTCGTCATTACGAAGTATTCGGACGCAAGCATTGTTACAAGCACAACGCCCCCAATGGTCTTCGCTTCTTTGTGTTCAGCCTCATGCTCTGGCGTGAGCTTGTCACGCCATCCCTGCATTACGGTGTTGATTGAGGTCTGATCACTAGGCGTGAAGTATACATCACCACTAGGTGTGACACAACACGCTATCTGGATAGTCTTGTCCGTACTAGGCATCTGTGGACTCATCTTCTTCTGCTCTCCGTTCCTTTTCATCTTCCCAATCCTCTGGCGTGAACTCTACCCAGGCGCTGTTACTAGGAGTCTCGAACACACGCACCTTGCGACAGAAGACTCTGTCTCCATATCCGTTCTCTGGCATCCATACTTCGTTCATCCACCAGAAAAGGAATTCAGAAAGTCCTTCGCAGCCGGTCTTATAGACCTCTTTGACTTGAGCCAGTCCTCGGCTGCCAATTTCTTTGATGAATTCCAGATCAGGATCGTCTTGTGCCACAAGGAGTGTATGATCAAAGTACTCGTCAAGAAAGTCCTTAAGAGTTCCAAAACCGCCGAAGTCACAAACCCAGTTTCGGACGTCCAAGGTCTCAGATTCGAATTCGAATTCGAACGCCAAGCTATAGCCGTGCAGGTACTTGCAGTGGGAGTCTGCGAGGTGCTGTCTGTAGGCGATGGAATATCCACGGGAGTGGTCATACCGCTTTGTTGACACGTACATCAAACACCTCCTGGTTGAATGCAATATATCGAGCTTCGCTACGCGACATGGAAGGATCAGTGAAGGGCCACGGGTGTTGCACCCCAGTCTTTTTCCTAAGACGCTCGTGCAACTTATGCGTGTTCTTAAGCATGAGCTGTTCAACTGTGAGCCCGAGGAAGCTGGCGAGCTTAACGAGGTACCACAATACGTCACCAAGCTCATCAGCCAGCTTATGTTGACCGCCGTCTTGGAGCATTAGCTCTTCGAAGCCCTCGTCGTTGTGAGCGCCACAGGCACGTACGATCTTCTTCACAGCGTCTGCGAACTCCCCTGACTCTCCAGCGAGGCCAAGAGTTAGATACATCAACTCAGGCGCGTTGCCTTCGTCAGTATGCGTGTACCATGAGGTCTCGTCGAGGAACTTTGCGTATTCTTGATTTGTGCTCATTATACTGCCTCCGTCTGTTCGTATACTGTGGGATCCGTCACGTGTGCATCTTTGAATGCATCTTGACGTGCGCGGCATGTAGGGCAAACACCACAATGAAAATCACCCCCTTCATAACATGACCAGGTGAGGTTCCAAGGGACCATAAGGTCTCGTCCGAGACGTACTACTTCGGACTTCTTCATGAACATGAGAGGAGTGTAGAGCCTTATTTTGTGGTAGGTTCCAACGTATATAGCGTTTGCCATTCCCCCGATGAATTCTGGAGTGCAATCTGGATATGCCCAGTTTTCAGCGTCCTCCGCATGCGCACCGAAGTAGACTGCTTCAGCCTCTTTATCAACAGCGGCCATTCCAGTGATGAGAGATAGGAGGGTGCCGTTACGGAAAGGTACGTAAGTAGGCGATACGCCTTTAGGCAGCTCATCGTAACCCACGGGCGGTATTTCGAGGTTGTCATCTGTGAGCCCTCCTTTCTGGATGAATCCGCTGATGTCACGGACAATGTGTTGTGCTTCATAGCACTTAGCGACAGCTCTGGCACACTTCACTTCTTTTGGGTGTCGCTGTCCGTATAGGACGCTGACTGCCGCCACACGTCCGTTCCAATCTCTGCTTGCAATTGCAAGACAAGTGGAGGAATCAATACCTCCGCTCAGTAATACATAAGCCTTAGGCATCGTCTTTCTCCTAGCCGAATAGTTTGTGACTAACCCATGCTGCTGCAATCATAATGGCAAGGAAGAGTGTTATGTTGGCTCCAAATGTGATTAGCTGGGTAAGCAATCCAACCCAGTCGAAGTCTGTATAGCATGTCGTTGTTGTGTCAACCATCGTCTTTCTCCCTCTTCTTTATTTGGCGATACATTGCTAGGATCATCTCCGCGTCTAATGCGAATATGGATTCACGTTCTATTTGCTTCTTGAGTGTTGCTACAACCGCATCTTCGTAGACCCTCTGAGTCCCACCGACGAGTACGGTTGGTATTGCGTTCTTGCCACGCTGTCTCGAGTACACACCAGTTGCATGTGTATACCCGAGGAGCGTAGACATGGACCTAAGAGGTATCCAGCCACAAGTCGCAAGACTCTCAAGAACTTCAACAGTTCCCTTCACAGGCGGCTCAATAAGAGTGGCTGGATACCAATGGTACGGTTATACGAAGCCGCCCTCGCCACCTTCATCAGCGTACAATTCGCGTACGTTGTTGGTCTTCTCGCCGTCGTACGTGCCGAGGCGCACTTTTGCTCGGACGTCCCTGCCCAGTATGGATGCAATAACGTCCGCATCCTCAGGATCGAACGGCGTTTCAAGCAGTTCGGGTGCGATACGTGAGAGCGTACGCTTCGTAAACGGCATTCCTTTGCCTGCCATCACGAGATGGTAGTACAACTTGCGTCCCGCGTATTCACCGTCGCGTACCTCGAGCACCAACGACCACATTGGTGTGCCTTTGGAATTGCTGTATCCGAACTCGTTCTCCGCAATCACGCACGGATAGAACGCTGGGGGTAGCAATTCACGTTCGCCGAGTTCATCGACGTTACCAAAGTCGACCATGAGGCTATCGCCCCCTGAGAAATCGACTACTGCTGCTTCTGCAGCTCCTTTCTTCGCCATGTTACTTGCTCCATTACTTTTTACTGTTTTGCCTACTCAAGGTAACATCCGATATGGTAGGCGATATCGGACCCCATTTCAAATCTTTGGTTTCCTAAAGTGTTCATGTACGTCGCGTATGTTCTCACCGTCGTCGGTGCGTACCGCGTAGCAATATCTGTCTACCTCGGTTATGTGCCCCAGTCGGGGCTTCTTGGTCCAGACCCATCCAGCGCTGCCCTTGGCCTCCTTAATCTCTACTCGGTCACCTACGTTCATTTTAGTGGTGTCCCGTCCTTGTTCAGAAGACCCACCTCAGCTAGAATCTTGCCGATGGTTGGATCTGTGAAGTATTCACCCTTGAAGGATTGGTATCGATGCTTAGCATCATACTTACCCTTACCTGAGGGCATCACATACAGGCGGCGTTGAATCGCATCACCCTCTTTGCCTTGAACATAGTATCCCACCATGTCCATGAAGCCTTGGACCTTCTTCGATAGCTGACCCGTCATATCAGGTACGTACTTGTACTTCTTGGTCTCGTCCTGATTGTACTTCTCGCCGCAGGTGAAGATCACATGCATCGGTAAGTCCCTGAAGGCGCGTACAACACGAAGGATCATCGTATGGTTCTTCTTGTACTCGGTCCATTCAGCGCTAGCCGTTTCCTCGTCTAACCGGGTCGAATCCGTAATTCCAAGGAGCTGATTGAAGCAGTAGGCTTCGAGCTCGGAAAGGGAGTCAATAACGACAGTCCTGTACTTACGCGGTTTCTTGATCTCTGATTCATCAACACCTCGGATAAAGGCTTCAGACTTGATGAGAAACGCTTTGTCGTTCTCGTCGCGAGCCTTGCAGTGCTGCTTAAGGTATTCATTGATCTGACCAAGCGTACGAAAGTCTGTGACGGTGATTGCATCCAGGTTCTCCAAATGGTCCACACTGAGATCGCCGGATTCAGCATTGATGATGAGGACGTCGCGCATTGAAGGCACGTCGAGAGCTGAGGCAGCAAGCGTGGTCTTGCCAACGCCATAGGTGCCATATATGAGCGACTTCAAGTATCGCTCCCTTCGTTCTACTGTCTCCAGTCGGAACTTGGGTGTCTTGATTGCCTGCTTTACATCTTTAGATGGTGTCGCCATTCGCCTGACTCCTCTACGCGTTGTACGGTTGTTTCGTTTAATTGATGTGCCCAATCATCGTCCCTGTCTATCATTAGGCAGATATCTCTAAGGCTGCAATCCCATTCGCAGTCACGTGTTGCATTAGTGTATAAGGGCAGATTAGGATTGCACATGTCCTCTACTTCCATGAGGATCTTGGTTCCCTCTGACTGCAGCTGTATATCAGTGCGACGCGTACGTCGGCGTCGAATGAAATCGTCTCGATCCTCGCTCTCGCGGGCAGCTAGGTCATTGAGACAAGTGACATTCTGCGCTGGGGCCTTATCAACATCGCCGTATAACTCTGTTAGGGCTTCTCTATAGAGACCATGAGTGGTCTTCTGGTGCTTTGCTGTACTGATCTTGCCATTCGCTAGGATCTTTGGGGGCATGGGAAGCTCTTTGCGGAATTCATGAAGGATCCCACCCGCGATAGGTTTATCGAATACCGCCTCTGCACCCCAAATATAGGCGGACATCTGTTGATCGAAGTCCAAGCCCCCCTGGGCAAAGCTCTTGTAGAACTTCCAATCCAGGATCCAGTACTCGTCATCTATCTCGACGAGCCTATCTAGAGTGAACTGGTATACTACCTTATCGAATCCCTCGGGCGGTTCGACTGGCAACGGGATGTGACATGTGATCTCAACTTGTGGTTTGCCATCGATCCAAACCGTTTCGTAGACGTCTCGGTTTGTGGCCCACATGAGATAGTTCTCAAGGATGCCTTCACAGAGCGTGGATTGCTCTTCCCAGTCGTCAGGAAGTCCGTGTTTGGTTTTCTGCTTGAGTTTCTTGCAGGCCGCAACATATGCGCGGAATGCTTCAACAGGATGTTGATAATGGTTGTACCCATAGAAGTCTTCGAGGGCAAAGTGACCACCTGTTCCAATCCAAAAATAGCTAGGGCTGTCTCGTACGGTAAGGTTTTGCCTGAGACCACTGTGCCATCCCCATTTGCGTCGACAACGTTTGAACAACGCACGATCGCTCGTTCGAATTATTGCCAGTCGTGTACCATTCTCTGATGACACAGGTAGATCCTACAGTGTTCCAATAACATATACTAATCTAATCTGTTAATTATATAGGAAACACTATGGGGTCATCAAGTGGGCACCTTAAGATAATTTTCTGTGTCCTCTACCCATTCGTGGAATGCTACGAGTGCCTCTTTCTTGTTCGCCACCAGCTTCGATGCTTGGTGCCACACCCAGCCACCGTGTCTTGGTCCGTAGAAGCGTACGTAGAAGCGTCCATCCGGTACTAGACGACCATTCGGCATATAGCGTGTTAGGCGCGTCATCTTGTATCGTGGTTTGGCTTTAGTGGTCATGTCTCCAGCCCCAGAATTTTTTATTGATGCGGATATCGTTCGAGTAGGTTTCAGGCTTGTTATTGAAGCTCCCACAGTTTACCCAAGATGTGTGATGCACGCCCAATTGCCAATGGGATCTTGTCTCGATGCCGACTTCTACGTCGAGTTGCGGATTGTTGCAGTTCCAGCTACGCTCAGTCTGGCTTATGTAATCTGAGTATTTGTCAAACTGGTAGGCAATACCAACCTCAGCGTATGGCTTAACGTGGGCGCAGCTCGAAAGTAGGAACGCTACTAATATCAGACTCTTGTTCATGGTTGTATTCCTTTTAGTGCGTTGATTAGTGCCTCTGGTCTGCTGAGGATACGTTGCGCAGTACGCATATCAGTACTTAGGTTCTCGAGGAGGTCCTCGTCTAATGTGTGCAGGTACTTAACATAGTTCCAGGTTACGAACTCGTGCGTTGAGATAGCGCGACGGGTACGCCCCTCTGCCTGTTTGTTGATATCCAGTGAGTAGTCATAGCCTAGGAAGTAGGAGGTCTTACAGGTTTCCAGGTCAAAGGACTCAGCGTACGCAATCGTGCATACCATGATCCCTCGAGTTTCCTTGAATGCTTCTATTTCCCGTGTCTGGTCGTCGTGACCGATTCCTCCACGGATCAAATACACGTTCTTACGTCCGCGACGTAGAAGCTCGGTCTGCATGTGATCGCATGCAGGCCTAAAGGGAACGAAGATCACAACGTGAGTATCCTCTTCAAGTCTGTCCACTATCGTATCGAAGCCTCCACCCATACCAAGCGAGGGGTCTAGGATTCGAGGGCAACAAAGGAGTTGACGTTGACGAATGATCTTCGTGAGGACATTAGGGGCGACTACCACTGCGTCTGTATCCTCCAATATGGCAATCATGTCCGTACTGAGAGCATTGTATATCTTGGTTTGTTCCTTAGTCATCTCAGCGTGTACAGGTACTCTGAGGCCTTTCGGTAGCTGATCAGCGACTACTTCCTCAGGGATGTACGCCATATATTTGTCCGTAATATCCTTGAGTGCCTGGACGTTCTTGACACCTAGGATCTCTTTACCAAACAGCCCTTCGTTCACGATGCAATACGTGGTCACGAACTTCCAATAGCTGCGAAACACCTTGGGTGCAATGATCTGGAATGCTGTGAACATGCTGGCGGGCGTCTTGTTAACCAAAGATCCTGAAGCTAGGATTACAACTTCCATGTGACGCGATAGCTTTGTGAAGGCTGCATAGGTCTTGTTCTTCTTCTTGCGGCGCATGCACTTATGATACTCGTCTGCAACCGTTGCAGCCCAATCTATACTGAGGAGATGGGCAAAGTCCCGAAGGAATACGCTGTAGTTCGTTATGTAGATACCACTGTGACTCGTGCGAGCTTGATCCCACAGATTCAGGCGTTGCGTTTTGGTGCCTCTGACAACGTACATCTGGTCCGCAAGCTCAGGACAGTTAGACCACTGAGGCAGCTGTTTGAGCCATGTCGCGATTGCAGGTCCAGTACATAATACGAGAATGGGCCCATGAGGAAACTTGTACGCGCCCTCACCAGGAGGATAGATCCTACCTAGCTCTACGAGTCCATCGACGACTGGACGGGTCTTGCCACTGCCCGGGACTGCAATAACGGCAGTACGCTTACGCGCAACGACTTTCTGCCGCGCAAAGCCTTGATACGTGAATTCGTCAGGGAGATTCATGTTCTCTCCTGCGCTTCCACATAAGCCTCTATGATGGCGCGGGGGAGTGATTCATTTTTTGGAATGAAATCGATCTGGCTTAGAGCAATCAATCTTTCCAAAAATCCCCATTCCTTCTCCATCAGCGCACCGGCTACTCGCCAGTCTCGGACGAACTTTGATGGCTCTAAGGACATATCAAAATCATCCAACATGAAATTTCTAATATGCAATTCACCAACACCATGCGCCACGACCTTATCTGCTAGTTCTTTGTCATTCATGTTCGGTCACCTTTCCTGAGGTTACAAATCAAGTGGACTAGCTGCACGTTGTCCCAAGTATGTGTACCCCCTTTACTAAGCGGATGCGTGTGGTCGATAGATGCGTGTCTTGGTTGGACCCACTTCTCACAAACCGCACACATCCCCAGACGGAGCTTGAAGACCTTTACTAGCGTGATCGTGCTATCACACTCCACACCTAGCTGGTGAGCTCTATGTCGCTGACGCATACTGATCTTTGACTTCCGATCTCTCTTGCGTACGTTCTCCATCGCCCTATTTACTCTGCAGCACTTCTTGCAATAGCGATTGTACCCGTCGTCAGACGCGGAACTGGGATAGAAGTCCTTTATCCCTTTGTAGTCCCCGCATCCGGCACACTGTTTCATACCCACCATCCAAGTTCGTGCGTTGCTGCAAATATGAATAGGAGTATGATGAGAAGTCTCAAGACTCGCAGCATCGCGCGCCCAAACAGGTTAATGAGTATCCCCCAATCCATTAGTACGGAGCTCCATGCTTAAGTCCCTTTGGGGTCCTCTTCTTCTTTGTCTTCTTGTGCGTGATCACACCTAAGGGCATAAATCCTGAGCCTTCTGGGAGTTCGATCTTGCCTCCGCGAAATAGGATAGCCTTGGCACACCACCAGAGGCACTTATTAACGTCCTTGATGTAGGAGCTGCTTGGCTTACGTCCCGCGCGCAACATGTACTTAAGCGCTTGTGCCAAGTGGGCGTCGCCGTCGAAGCGTGCTTCCATAAGGTCCGCTACTTCGAACTTATGGCCCTTGACTTCTAGTTCATAATGCTTGGGGTTAATGTCACTCATCTTTATGGTCCCTATTCTCTGCAGTTGATCCTATTACCCACCCCCAAGCATAAGCGACTGCCATAGTCGTTATCATGTAAAGGAACGGTAACCATGGTGCATCACATACTGCTGGTAGATTCATCCGACTGTTGGTCCTACTTGTCGATCCTTTTGTTTGATTGCGCCGAAGAGAAGGAAGTAGCATCCATGACGGATCGCGTCCCTCGCATGCTTCTCACCCTTCACGTACATCCCCCATTCTCTAAGTTTCTTGTCCGAGCAGAAGCCTTTAGCGATGTGGGCTGGCTGTTTGATAATAATGCCTACTGAGTGTATGACCGCTAGTGTCTCTATGGAGCCTATCACCCGCGCAGTTAGTAGGTTACTGCCTGCATGGTGCTTCGCGCGCCATTTGTAAACTCGGTAGTCCTCTAGGACTACCGTATCGGGAGAGTAGTCTCCCATGAGATACCCGATCTGTGCAGCTGCTTGTTCTATGCTGCGGGTGTCGATTTCGCCTGACTCTGCAAGTGAGAGTCCTATGAAGAGTGCCCAGCCCGTTGTGTGTCCAGGATCGAAACACAACGTACTGCTAGTGTCCGTTATAGGCGGAGTACCCCCACGTCGGGGGATCCTTCGAGCGTACTCGTCAAAATCCACATCCTTATCCTCTAGGCCAAAAAGAGGGGAGACGTTTGAAGTCGTCTCCCCTCCCATATGAGTCCACGAACAGCTTTACTTCTATTCCAACTCCCTTCACATCGGACGCGATCCTTAGAGAAGCTTCGCTTGGGCTCGGTTGCTCTTATTTCGAGGCTTTGGCGCCTTCTTTCTCTGCAGCCTTTGCTTTTGCGGCTGCGGCAACGCGGGGATCTTCTTTCGTCTTGGTTGCAGCGAAGACGATCTGATAAGGGATCGCTTCTCCCTTCTTGCCCGCCTTTTCGAGCATCTCGTTGATGGCGTTCTTGATTTCCGACCGCGTCTTATCCTTGTCGTAATACTGCACGCGGATGTAATCAATTCGTCGTTGTCCGTTCGGTAGAACTACCGCACGCCCTTGTCCTTCTTTCTTGGCTTCAGCCATTTTTGTTCTCCTGCTTGCCTTACGGCGTTATGTTACACGTGTCACACGTTATCTTCAATGTGTGATTTATTATAGTATACTCACTCGATGAAATCAACGCCCAATTTGAGAGGCTACATATGCTGCAAGTTGTGATTCAAAGTCGGTCATTGCTTGTTCTAGTGTCCATTCTGTTGCTTTGGCAGTTTTGAATCCTGCCTCAAAACAGGTTCTCGCCATGCTAAAGAGAGAGCCGTCGCGCGGCCGAATAGTTTTGTCATCTGACACTGTACATGATCCGGTTGCCTGAGTTGCCATTTTCGTATACTCCTAAGGACTTCTGGATGGTCCCTCGATGGGTGCGTAGGTACTTACCAAGACGCCAACCATTAGTCATCGTTCCGTTCTTACAGAACGTGTCATGCGCTTCTGCCCACGCTACGATATCCTTAGTACTATAACGTTTGGCCGTGTAGTCCTTACCGTGGATCTCTTTGAATGCCGCAACGAACTCACTCATGCCAGACATAGTCCAATCAGCTTCGGACATCTTGGTAGATGTCTGCCTTTGGATCGCTTCAGGGATCCAATCGTTGTCCATTCCCAGCGTTGTAGCCATCATCATTAGTCCCTGTTCGTAGTTTGCTAGTCGATGACCTGCGCGGTATCTAGAGTTCCACTTCTTGTCATGGACAGTCAGCTTGAGAAACTTGTGCATTACCGCCAACTGATGCGCTACCCACCCGATTCTTCCGTCACCCAGACTGATTTGATGCGCCACCCAATTAGCGTCATGTCCTGCTTGTATGACTTGAAGCTCAAAAATGGCGGCTCTCTGGATAAGGTCAGTAGTGAAAAAAGGTTGCTCAATCGACGTAAGAGCGAAGGTCGTTGATACGGGAAGTGATATGACCTCGGCATTGGTGTAGAGCTTACGCAATTCGATATGGGGGTTGGGCTCCGTGACCAGCCTACATAGTTCATCTGAGAGGCGCTGCTGATAGTCCTTTGTAGCTCCAGTGAAGTGTATGTTGTCGAGTACATGTAAGCCTCCATGACTAGTAATACCTGCGTACCAGTCTTTGATGTCATTGGTCATATTTGATAAGCGGGGATACCCGGTAATGATCGTCTGACGTAGCTCGTACAAGGAGGACTTACCACTACCGGGCTCCCCTATAGTCAGTTCAACAGGTAATTGCATCCCTCGCCATCGTAGGAACCACGGCGAGAGGTAATAAAGTAGGATTGCTAGGTTGCGTCCCTCAGTTAGGAGCTGCGCTTTGTCGATCTCCTCATTGTCCTGTGCTGGGCTTGTAGGTGTGAAGTTGAAGTCGCCGAGCACCTTATGCCAGAGAACCTCATCACTGTCGAGCCTAGCGACTAGCTCTGTCTCCATTGCCGTGTGACTAATAGGTGTTACGTGTCCTTGCTCAAAGAGGACTCCATGCATACCATTCTCACACATGATATATGGCTTCTTAGGGTCCGGCGTAATGATGATGAAGTGCGAGTCACTCAGCTGATATGCGATACAGTCCTGTAGTCCCGAGGATTGAGGTTTCGCGAAGACTCGATGGGTCTCGGCATCTTCTGCTCCGGGCTCGCCATGGAACTGTGCAGCTAGCCATCCGACAACACGAGTGTCCGTAGCAGAGAGGTTGAATTCCTGATAGAGGTACGCACCAAACGCTGTATCATGCAACAGTATGCGCGTGCTTCCGAGGTGCACGTCCATCAGAGTATGCGTAGTCTCGTTGAAGAAGAACATGTCGTGAGTGGCAGTGTTTCGAAGACGTCGTCCTCGCGTCTCCAGCTCCATCAGTATGGACAGCGATACGTCTTGGACTTCTTTGCGCGATAAGCGTGCTTTCTGCAGACGGGAGGCGACGAATATCTTAGGATTCGGGTGTCTCGGGAAGGCGATACGCTTTGCGCGACAAGCACGAAGGATAGAGGCGAACTCTTTAGTCCCTTTGCGCATCAGATAGTCGTCGAGCCCTATCTTGTCGCCTTTCTTCGACGGCGGTAGTATGAGCTGACGGATATTGGAAATCGGGAGGCCTCTGTAGCGTAGTTCATACCCCAACGCTGCAGCAGCTCTCTGTACTTGTGTTTTGAGGCCTCCCTTGTCGGTATCGAAGACGATGATCGCTTCCATCTGCTGTCTAACCAGGAAGTCTACTAAGTCGTGAAACCCTATAGCTACTACACCTGAGTCCTGTAGTACAAACGCATTAGAGTCCCCACTAGGGATCTTGGCTTGTATAACGCCACGACCCTTAATGGCTTTGAGTTCGGTATTCTCGGGCAGTGTGATCTGTCGATTGCGCCAGCAGTCAACGCCACTCAGTGCAACGCATGGAAATCCTGATTTAACAGCACATGCTGCTTTCTTCTCACCCTCTGTGATGATCACGTAGTTGTGCTGCTTCTTCATCAACTTCGCCCACCCTGGAGGGAAGTAGATATGATTGGGGCCCCCTGTAATGCTGCGGTACTTGGGTCCTCCTGTAGGCTCAAGAACTTTAACACGGTAATAGTGGACCGTATCGCCCTGGAAGTCAAAATAGGGGATCACGTAGCCGTCTGGGACACGAGAGGCGGGATTACCTGTTGCTGCGAACTCTATGGCAGTAGCAGGACGTATTGCCATATCCTTAGGATCAAGTCCTGATAATGCTAGATCATCGACGGCGTATGGTGATAGTCCCGATGTAGTTGTCTTAGTTACCACCGACACTTACTTTTGTACCTGGAAGGCTTAGCTTACTGTAAGTGTTGTATCGGTCCGTAGGGGTCTGCATTGATTCTTGGTCTTCTACGACCTTACCTTTGGAGATGAGGTCAGCGAGTACTGGACGCCATTGTGCCGGCTTCATATATGGACCTAGTCCACCTTGAAGCATCGTTGGTGAGATTATAGGGTAGATGCCTAGGATGTGGATGATCTTAGTCGCGATCTCATCCCGTGGCATCGAGCTCTCTCCTGGTGCGTTCTTATTCATTACCTTGCCTATTGTTGTCTCTGTTAACTCTATTATATAACAGAACTAACGATCTAATCAACTGTCCAATTTGTTACATAGCGCCTTCATTCGAGATAGCGCCTCAGGCCTTTCACAGCTGGCTACAAATGTTGTCTCCGGGTTGACTACTAGTTCTCCATCGAAAAGGATTAGGATATACCCACATCCTTTGGGCATTGTCTTATCCAGCATGGCTGCTACTGGGTACACCGTATTCCGGTGCCTCGATGCAGCCCTCTCGTTAAGCGGTTTAACATCACTCATTCTTGTCCCTCGTCTATGAGCTCGTTGGCTCGTTTAGTTAGTGCACGCCCAAGCTCGCTATAGTAGTGGTCGATTAGGTAGTCAGGATTGTCTAGGATCTCCTGTAATAATGTCGGCATGTCCATCTCCGTAACCGCCTGAATGTACTGGCGATTGTCCATGTCATCATATCTAGCCATCATTGTCTCCGTCCTGTAGTGCTTCCTTGGCCCATCGTGGACCGCTACCGTATTCATCTGCCGGATGAAAGATTGCCTCTCCCACGGAATATGACCAGTTATCCTCAAGGGCATAGAACTTAAGCGCCTTCCTTAGCCGGGTGTTATCTTTGATAAGCAGGTTGGCCATATCCTGTATGTCCTCAAGCTGATGTAATATGTCACTCATTGTCTCCATCCTCGTCGAGCTCTGCTAGGATCTCTTCAACTAGTTGTGCGTTGTGGTCGGATCCCTCTAGGGGATTTTTCATCTCGGCGAACTCACATCCATCGCTGACCATCTCATAGACTTCCTGCTTTACGGCCGAGAGGTGTCCATCAAGTATCCGTGCAACACATTCGTCGCCTCCGTGGTCTTCAATATGATGGAGTATACTTGCACCGAGGACTGTAGCAAAGTGCAGGCTGATTATCTCGACTATCGCATCGGCTTCATGTATGTTCATAGGCACAGGAAGTTGTGCGATAATCCGCGAAGTGTCGTGCACCCGGTTCTTGCCGTCAGGAGGTCCCATAGCTCGCTGCAACGCGGCTTTCAACGCAAGTACTGTCTCATGACTTATTGTCATTATGTGTCCTCTCGAAAGCCTTTGAAGACAGGGAAGCGTGGTAAGTCCTGCATCCCATGTGGTTGATACTTAAACGTAACAGTGCGTCCCCAATCGGGCATCATACAGGTTTCGATGACATCTTGCTTTGTACGCATACCATTCGGTATTGCGTTGTTACGTATCCAGATTTCGCGCCGTGTTGCTGCATCGAAGCCGGTGCCTACACGAAGCTCGCCCCACTTAGTCTTGAGTACTAGCGCACCAAGTGTATTGGCGGGGGTCATGTTTGCTAGATGTGAGGAGCGTTTAGCTAGATCGAATTTGTCCCTCTGATCAGGGTTCTCGTTGTGATAAAGCTCCTCAAACCCAACCACTGTACCCTCGGCGTCAGCCCACTGCTTATACTTGAGGAGCCACCCTTGACGGAGTGTTGAACGTCCGCTCTTGTAAATGCCTATCGGAGCTCGGATAATTGATCCCTCGAACCCACACTCAACGCACCAGTCAGCGAACTTGACGAATTCCTCTATGTCCCGTACAATTATGTGCTTGAGGACTACGACTCTCTTGTCCTGAAGCTTGCGACACAGGTATTTTGTATGCGTATGTCGGCTAGCGAAGTCCCAATCGGGACGCTCAAAACAGTCAAACACCATGAACTTGAATAAAGGTTGCCCACTGCGACTCATCACGGCAGACTGCGTCTCGTTGAACGTTAGATCCTTTCGGTTGGCGTCGACAGCAATGAGTTCTCCATCAAAATAGGTATTCGATGCGTATTGCAGCAGCTGCTCACGCACATACTCGTTGGGTAGGGCTTTGAATGACCGAGTCACAGGGCCAAGCGTTGGATGTATGAGACATCGAATGCCATCGATCTTAGGAGAGCACAGTACTGGCCACTCGATCTTCTCGAGGTCATCATAAGCGACGGTAGCCGCCAACATGGGACGTTCAATCATTACACCAGGACTCCCTAATGGCTAACAGCGCGCCCTTATACAAGTACCCTAGATCGGGATGCTTTGCAATCTGTGCTGCGATGTCCTTCATCATGTACAGCAGGTACATGTTAGTCCGTTGGCACTGCATCCCATGTAGAGTCTCTACGCCATCAGTAATTGTGACCGCATGGTATTCTACGAGATGCTCCGTTGTCTCTATTGGGTAGTTGAGGCTTCGATCTTGTTCGCCTAGACGAGCTGGGTATGTACGTACCGATTCGTCTGCTAACACTACCGACACTGCTGCTATGAGCGCAGTGATCAACAGCACAACGAGTGCTATCGTGCCTAAGCCAAGTAGACATCCCGTGGCTGCGGACCTGAATCCTGCGAGCATGCCTGAACTTTTCATGTGTGTCTCCGTTTAGTTATTCTGTTACTGCCGACATGCGAAGCTCGGTGTATTCGATTGGGGGCTTACGACGATCTTCGACCCAAACCTCACCCATTTCCTCTCTGATCTTGTCTTCATCGAGACCACCAGCGCGTACTCGATCGTTGAGGGCGAAGGCAAAGTTGGCGGTAGCGTATTCCGTTTCGCCTTCTGGCATCCTTGCTAGGACAGCTTCCTTCACGTAGCCGCCTACGGCTTTGCCGAACTTCTCCATTGCCTTTAGGTCACCAAGGAGATCGGTGAGGTCATCGAGCGATAGACCCTTAAGGACAAGTTTGTCCTTCCAGTTGTCTGGTGTTAAGTCTTTTGTCAGTGGTGATACGTATCTCTTCATGTTACCATCCTATTTGTTTGCTTATTGCGGTCGTCATACCGCCCAATTCTTTGAAGTGCTCTGCAAAGTACTCTCCGACCCTTCCCTGAAACATTGGATCTCCCACAGGAGCGAAGCGATGTTTCCGCGCCATCTCGGTATGCGACATCTGATCGATCTTAGCCCGCAGCATTAACTCTGTGTTCTGTTCATGATCCATTATAGTCATGTGCTGCTCCTTAAGAATATGATCTCTGTGTTCTTACCAGTACCGTGAATTGTGTACTCAGCCCACTCAGGTGACTTACGCTTTTGATAGTCCAACGCTACCTTGACGTGTTTGTGCTCGATCTTAGGGAAGTTCTGACGCCTGAATCCTGGACAATCGCACCATAGATCGAGCGTAGCGCGACCCTCCATCTTGATGGTGACGTGGTACTGATCAACCTCAACGCCCATGACGAGTTTGTCGATCTGGCACACATTGGACTTCTTACCGAAGGCTCTCTGCACTCGATAGGTAGTTGCTTCCCGTTTCTCGTCGTCAGTCATTGCGCGTACTGGCCTTCTGTGATCAATTTTCTATTATCTCTATTATAATGGGACCATCGAATGTCATTCAAGATGCTTTTTGAGTTCATTTTGGAACCAGGCGCGGGTTATAGCGTTCGTGCGCTTAAGTGATGACCGGCAGCTCGTCCTATTAGGGCCGCCCATAGCTACATGTCCTATTTTGTGCTCGGGCATAAAAATGGCCAGAAAGGGGAGGAGTTCTTTCTGGCCAAGCGTACCGCTTACTGTTGACTTACTTTGCCTTTGTCAATCTGTCCTCGGTCTTTTGTAGGCGCTGTTGATGGTCTTCTTGCGCCCTAATGACCTTAGGATGCGGTACATGGTCGTGGATCAGTCTTGCTTTCCGTTCCTGATGTGTCTCTATCTGCGCATCTCTAGGCTCCCTCCTCGTCGTCGACAGTTATTGTCATCTCGATGGAACCTGGGTACGGTTCCACGAGACCCGATTTGCGGAGGTAGACGGTCGTTATGGCTTGACCTTCGCCCTCCTTGGCGTTCTTATACAAGACCGCCCCTTTGGTTGATCGATCCATTGTCAGCGTTGCTTTACTTACTGTCCTCATTGTCTTCTCCTCGTTATCTTACTCTGTCCTCCAGACACGTAGTTCAGTGTCCGATATTTTGCGTGTGGTGTACTTGTGGGTCTGTAGTATGGCGCCGCTTCGTCTACCCAATGAGATCGTGCCGGATACTGAATTGCGCTTAATCAACGGGTAGACAAAGCTTTCGCCGACCTTCAATGTCGTTAATGTGACCAGCAAGCCTGTCTCAGTGCTAGACCCCGATGAAGGAATCGGAACATCATTGTCAATCTTGATGGTCATCGCCCCCTCCTCAGAAGTGGGTTGGGCCAAACTTCAATCGCCAGATACGTACACCATGTACGTGTCTTTGTAACTGCGTCCTCGAACTCGATCAGTGGGTACTTACCACTAGGATCATGCTTGAACAGTCTATGCTCGCGGATCCTAGTGATGATCCCTTTGCCTAGGTTGTGCCTGAGCTCGATGTAGTCGCCTATCTGGAGCTTCCTTACGTCTCGCTTGTTCATGCTCGTTCCTCCAAAGTGGTGCCAGTAGTACGACACCGAAATATATGATCGCAATGACCTCAATGACCTCTTGTGCGTTCATTTCTCTTTGGGCACTAGCTCAATGCCCCCTCGGTTCTTGACGTTGTGATAAGTACAAGCATCACACATCACGTAGACGTGCCTATCCTTTTTATGGAAGACCGCAGATGCTCCGGGCCGCCCACACGGAATAAACGTCTCGCGGCTACGTATCGATGCCTCTTGACATGGTGTATCGCTGAATATGCTCATCGCTCGCCCTCCATGTAGACACGCTCTAAATCCTCGTTGTATGGCTCTACTAGGATCGCCGTGATCTTAAAGTCCATCAGGCTAGTATCATGCCCTGCATAGACCGCTCTGAAGAGTTCGGTGGCGGTCTTACTTGCCTCCAACGCGTCGTCGCCACGGCTGAGGAACTCCGATTGGATCGTCTCCTTTGCTACAGTCTGATCGCTGATACCTCGGTCAGCTGTCGCCCTAAGTGTTATCTTGAATGTGCTCATTCTGCTTGTCTCCTCAGTAGTGTCGGGAGCTCTTTGGGCTCTTGGACTCTGTCATGCCAGATCTGCAAGACACGTGTATTGTTGACTCCACAGCTGAGTCCGATGTGGTTGCGTATGTCTTTACCATGTTCGGCACACTGACTTACGAAGTCCTCTAGGAACTCTGTATTGAAGTCGCTCCGGTACTTCTCTCGTGTACTGTTCTCGATGCTCATGTCTACTCCTCCTATTGGTTGTGACATGAGATAGCCCTCCTTGAAGGGCTACCTGATATCACCTGTCAGGCTTGTGTTTGAACACACGGGGAAACGACGTTGCTTCACCGTCACGGTTGATACTTAGAACTTCAACTGGTGCTTGTGCGGATCGTATGAGGACATGGGCTTTGTAAATGACCATCTGGTCGTTACCGCCGTTGCACTCGACGTAACCACGGGCCTGCTCCAGCGCCTGATCATACGTCTCGTAGAACGTGTCGTTGTTCGCAGACCTCGACAAGCCCTGTGCCACGTTGAGGCAGTGGATCTTGTACATGAGCCTGATCCTCATGACAGCTCTCCCTGTTCGTCGAGTAGGATTACATCGATCGGTGGAGCTGTTCTCTGGACGAGTGTTACCGCTTGGTAGATGACCATACCGTTGTATGATCGCTTGTCCAGACGGCTCTTGGCGGATTTGACTGCCTTCTCGTGCGTGTCGTACGTCGTAACGTCCGTGCAACTTATGGGACTATGCCCATCAGCTATGGTACGTGGTACGACTGCGAATACATGCCTGATCTTCATGATTGGTTCCTCCGTCGGTTAAAAAGAAGGAGCCCAGCACTCGGGATAGGCTGCTGGGCTCCGACCGTTGCCTCAGCTCTTGGCTTTGGCGACTGGAGTGATCAACACGTTACGCACGTGCTGATATCGAAGCTTGTCGCCCTTGGCGTTGGGGATCAGATTGGTGATCTGACTGCGAGAGAACCCCTCACTGTCCAGATATCGAATCCGCGCCGACACTGTGGGCAGCTTTGTGATGCCTGCTTTCTGTGCCTTTGAGAGTGATACGGCCGTGGTCTGGCCCTCCGCCTTTGCAGGTGTCGGGGCTTGGGCTTCGTCTTTCTTTGCTGCACTTGTCTTACTCATAATAGTCCTCCTAACGGACTGAGTTAAATGAGGAATTCCTCATTATTTTAATTTTATAGAACCATCGCGGGTCAAAGCTATAGGCATTTTGAATTCATTTCTGTTCCGATTTTGTACCAGGTGCGTCTACCAGGGGGCTCGGAGTGCGAGGTGCGGATTTTTAGACCAGGTGGGGGTTGTAGGGTTACCGGGCTGACCCTAGCGCCCACTCGACCACACAGTCTTCGCCCGGTAGTCATAACGTTCAGTGCCCTTGTCGTTACGGGGCCTCGTATCCTGGTATATCTAGGTCGCACAAGAGATAGAACACTGCCGCGCTCCGTCTACCTGCCTGATCGTCACTGGGATTGTCCGAGAGTATATCTTGCCAATGCTTTAACTCTTCCACCAGTATCGCGACTATGTCGGTCATATGGGTCTCGGTCGTATGATCGAGGACTATAACTGCCCTCTCCATAGGCATACCGTTCTTCGTATAGTGAATTGTCATGATTGTTCTCCTCAGGTTATCGGGTACCAGCCAAGTAGCTGGGCCATTTGTGCCCGTTTCGATAGGACTTCTCGATACAGTTCATGTCTGACGAATCTGTACCTGCGACTTTTAACTTCAGGTCGTAGTCCCTTGTACACTTCACGTATGACAGCGCAATCGGTAGCGTCCTTGTCATAGTATACGTCAAGGTTCATGTCTGTTCTCCAGACGGGTTACGCCTGTTCTGGATGTACAAGATGAAATCGTCAAGGACCTCATCGTCAGTATTGAACATTCGCCTCCAGTAGTTCGATCCTTCTTGATGTTCCGCCTCGTCAGCATATTCATGTGCCAATGAGGTCACTTGAGCAGTAAACACTGCCTTGGACGTTATTTCATGTCCCATTACATTTCTCCTTGTCGGCCGGCTCCAGAGTACACGTATCGTGTTCCGGTAGTTCGTCTTGAGTGGTACACCATTTACTTGGCATGAAGGCCATGGTGACCGCAATGGCGAACCGTTCTGCTTCGTCATCTGGACCGATAATGTCGAAGGCTAAGTTGGAACAACCCTTACCTCCTGTCCATATGATCCCGTCTGGTATTTCAAGACCACCCTCCTTGGCTGACTCACGCATGTTCCCGAAGATCGTTCGGGCAGACGTTTCGTCTTTAGGCCCTGTGGCCGTTGCGATTAGTATCCTCATGGTTAACTCCTCCTCTGGGCCGCCCTTAGCGACTCGTAGGTTATGATAGTTCCCCTCGGTCATCATGTGGGCGAGTCGGAAATGGCGTCTCGTCCGGATAGGGCGATGGGTACGTCTTAGTGGTCTGATCGTCATCGTCAGACACTTCCACAAGGGTGGTTCCGTATCCGTCGGGTCCGTTACCATAGTCCCACGGGTCTTTACCTTTGATGAGTCCGTAATAGGCGAAGACCTCGTTGGCGCGTTCCTCTGGGCTTGTGGTACGCTCAGTCTCCGCATCGTACTCCTCCCAGTCTCTGGGGTCGTATGGAAAGAACTTGTTCTTCTTGATCGCCTCTTCAGGCGTGTCCGCCCTAATGGTTCCTTCGAGTCTGGGCGGTTCTTTACGTGACAGTTGTAAGAATATGTACGTGTTCATGATTTGTCCTCCTGGTTTTCGTTAAGGTCCCATGGTAGGTCGATAACCACACCTAATAGTTCAGGGCATGTTGCACATTCGAAATGATGACTATAAGACGTTACTGGTTCGTCGCCTATAGTACCATGCACCTCGTCCACCTGTACGAGGTCTAACTTGACTTCGCAACCGGGACACTTGTAGGTTGGTCGTTTAGTCGGTTGGGGCTGTCCACTGGCCCTTTCGGTTATAAGGCGTAGTTCTAAATGTCGACCGTCCGTAAGCGTTCCAATGTACTGCTCGTGGTCGTCGTACGTATCTTCCCATTCAAGGTCGATGTCCTCGTCTGGCTCAGGCGACTCGACTTCCATGTCTACTGGCCAGATATGTAGATGCATAGGCGGCATGTCTATCGATATGTTATGAACGACCGTTTTGACCTCTTGCTGTTCATGGAATATTAAGCACAGTTCTTCATGAAACTCGTCTGCGCTGACCCTGTCTTCTATTTCGAAGACTACTACTACCTTTCTCGTGGTCATACTTTGTCTCCTGGGCTGTCCTCAGGCCACGTCGAAGTTAATGTCGCCCATGCGATACTTAGGACTTTGCGACATTTCGACCTCATACATACGACAATGTAATCGGGCGTATAGGTCGCTGATATTCCGGTCTCATGGACCTCTCCGTTCTTTTCGTACCAGGTCTCATGGACCTCTATATCGGTACTTTGGTCAGTAACCGGTTGGTTACATATGCTACACGTTTTCATGATTAGTTCCTCCTACATTTCCAATGTTTAACGTTGCAACGAGTACACTGTTTTAACAGGTGCGACTGGAACTCGTTAATAGTTACCCAGTTATGTAACATGTTCTTAATACATCTCCTACTATTACTCATACTGTTCTCCTCCGAACGGTTGATAAGGCCTTGTTATATAAATATGATTCCATTCTTTATATTATATAGAACCAAGGGGGCTGGTATCAAGAGTCAGTTTATGGGCCTTTATGGTCCGCCCATATGGAACGTGTCCTATGTTAGTTTCAGGTAGAAGACCTGTGTGTTGGGTCTATTGATAACTTGTTGAATTGTATAGTGATTAAACTACTAGTAGTTTAATTACTTTTTCTTTTGTAATAGTTAAGAAAGAGAGATATGTATAAAAGGAACTGTATATTAGTAGGGATATGTATACATATAGATATGTAGTATATAAATACAGTTAAACAAGTAAACTAACATAGCACAGTAATTAACTTGTTGAAATGTAAAGAGAAAATCTCGAAAGGTTCTCTAATCAAACTAACAGGTAACTAACATATCCTCGTCCATCCACGTCTAATCCTGAGGGTCCCCGTACCATGTCATGTCCGAATAGTCAGTTGATTTTACCTTTTTGGGCGACATGTCCGCAAATTTAGACCAGGGCGTGTCTGTAGGGACGTACTAGGCGGGCTTCTGACATGTAATTCCGTCCGACATGTCCCCCAATCTGTACCAGGCAAGGTTTGTAGGAGCAGACAGGTCCGCCCCCAGGAATAGTTAACATAAAAAAAGAACGATTCCTAAATAGGAATCGTTCTTATTTAGTACAAGTTCTTATTTAGAACTTTCGTTCGTTTTTGATAGGAGTGATTTGAACATTTCTGACATGTTGATAAAGAATGTTCAATTCATTTTTGATTTCACTTCTACTCCATTCTAAACTTGTAAGGAATCGAATCTTAGAACTAGTTGTAGGAAGAGAATTCAACTTCGTCTTTTGAGATTTGTTTAACTTGTTCATTTTTGAAACTCCTAATTAGAACTAAGAACTATTTCTTAATTCTTATAATTATTATAACATACTAATTATAATAAATCTACTATTATATTAAAAAGAACAGTCCATTTTGGACTCAACTTAATAAGAATGATTCCTATTTAGGAATGATTCCTATTACCAGCTGAAAGCTTGGGGGGACGCAAAACGTGTCCGACAGGTCCCGGCACCCGATGTCCAAAAGTCAACGTGTCGACATGTCCCGGGCAATCTGGACCAGGCGACGTTTGTAGGGCACGGGCCGTCCATCCGGAGGATCCGGTATCTGTACCAGGCGGTGTTTCTAGGGGTCTACCGGGCCGTCTCTAGTACCGGGTGTCTGTGTGACGTGTCCACCCCACTCAAAAGAAAAGGGGCCGAAGCCCCTCATCTCCTATTCGCTATGCCACTTGTCGCCTTCCATCACGATGTGTTCGAACTCATCCTCTTCCCGCATCAGGTAGTCGACGAGGACTACGATCCAGGGGATGATCACCATCACTGTGGCTAGTGGATACGCAACGACTGGATTGAGTCCAACTCCAGCTGTCTGATATGCGTGCGCGAGGATGAAAGCCTCGTGTGCGACGAACATTCCGAGTTGTGCTATTGCTACTTTCAACATTTCGTTCTCCTTTGATTGAACCTACATTATCCCGTGTTTCGATGGCTAAAGCAACCTATGGTGTGTGGGCTTGCCTTAGCGATCGAGACTGAGTCCATCCTTGGACTCGATCCCGGTTGGTTTACTTGCGCTCTGCGTTGATCGGTGTGATCTGAACGTTGCGCACGTGTTGGTAGATGACTCCGACCTTGTCAGCGATCTCGCGGCGAGTCCATTCGAGGCTGGTCAGGAAGCGAATCTTGGCCGACTTCGTCGGGAGTGCTGCGAACTTCGAACTTTGGCTTTTGCTTAGCTTCGTCATGTCTTTCTCCTACTAGTGAAATTTAATAATAGCGCATTATCCTTTGCAAGGCACGCGCTGTGCGCAAGTCATAATTTTCGTTTCCGGAACGAAATCAACTACTTACCCGGTATCAGGGACTCAAAAAATTTTTGGGGGTTTGCCTAAACCTGAGGCATGCTCAAAAAATTTTTTGGTATTTCCTAGTACCTTGCGGCCATGTATCCTCTTGACGGAACACTCAAAGATGAGTTATAATAAGACATGAGCGCGAGCAACCAAGAAGCCCTTCAGGTAGAAGCGATTCGGAATCTCACATCGGAGATCCCACTGAATGACTTTGGGCTCCCTACAGGCGTCTACCGTACTGATCTACTCCCATTCCACGATTACAAACCCACCAACGGCACCAATGGAGTCAAAGTAACCTTAGTCGAAGGTAATGGTGCTGACCTGATGCCAGGTGCTCCAGCCAGCAAAGAAGTACCAGCTCCTATTGAGTATCGAACTGCAGGATTCCCAACCAAAGCTTTGAGTACGGCATTTGTCCCATTGCAGTATGATGAAGGGTTCCCAGCGTTCATGGACGGCTCCCCCTTCTGGGGACGCCTAGAATTCGAGCCGACGGATGCGTTCCAAGCATTCCAGCGCTACCTACAGATGAATCTTGGCCGTCCAGCATCCAACGATGATGACGAAGATCATGGTAGCGCAGCCTCTGGTACTCGGAGTGTGACACAGCTCGCCACCACATTGCATCCTGACAGCTCCCTTCTCAAGATGGCCTCGCTCTACCAAGGCTATTACCACTTGTACTATTGGGGGCTCCGGTCTCACGCATATGACCTCTTCAGGGTAGCACAGCACAGACAGCAGCAAGAGCTCCGTGCAATCGAGACCCAAGATGAACATTATGTCCAAAGCAGGCGGATACGTCATCGACTTACGCAATACATGGACAATGAAGAGGAATTCTGGGATATGATGACTCCGAAGGTTGCTTTGGAGATGCATAAGCATCTTACGCAGCTAGAAAGGATCTCGGCAGGTATCCCAGCAGCTGGTCCAATGAAGGACGAGTCCGAGAGCAATAGAGGTACGCCCTTCGAGATCGCGTTCCGAACGGTGGCGCAATCAAATCGCACTAGCAAGGGTGTCACCATCACAGATGAGGGCGAGATCCTTGACAAAGCCTTGGAAGATCCAGCAGTTACCGAGACACTACAGGAACTGATCATCCGCTCTGGCAGGTAGGAGACTAACATGGTAGGCCCTATTGTACGGAACTACGACAAGAAGCTCTACAAGAAGTGTATCAAGTGTCGTGGATGGAAACCTCGTGAGGATCTCGAAGACGTAAATAACACGTTCATAAAACGTGGCTTTGGGCTGCATGCTGATTCCTCCGATGGTCTCCAGAGCATATGTCATTCATGTAAGAACGTCATGGGCAACAAAGCCCGTGAGAAGAACGTAACCGCACGGATCAGACATCACACCGGAACCAGGTGCTTGACTCAGCTTGGTAAAGCTCTCACCCCACCAAACTTTGTAGCTAACCTTGAAGACTACCTGGGGTATAAGATTTCCACGCTGGTCAAGCATCTTTCCGCTGACCTAAAGGAACGTGAGGGTAAGAGTCGCAAGCTGCGCGATGCATTGAACGACGGCTACCACATCGATCATATCGAGCCGCTGTCCAGCTTCCCAGTGGTACGTAAGACCAAGAACCAAGAGGACACAGTAGATTGGGACACATTCAGAGACTGTTGGCGCATCGAGAACCTCAGAGCCATCACAGCTGAAGAGAACCTAGCTAAAGGAGCAAGTCATGAGCAAACACAAGAACAAACCGGGTCGGGAGAAGAAGAAGCCGAGAATGGCAAAGCCAAAATCGAAATCGAAGCAAAACCAGAAGCGGAAGCCTAGCAGACAGAGCTTTACTCCCTAGCCCTGGTGCTCCTACCTGATGACCCCAGACACTGACAGTATTATCCAGCAGTATGAGTCCCCACAGTTGGGGGAGCTGAGTCATACTGACCAGCAGCGATTACAGGCAGCACTAAAAGAAGGTTGGAGGCTCACTCCAGCCACACTCGCTACCAAGATCACCAATGGACGGTGGATCGCAGCCCGACACCTCTTATACATATCGACAATAGTTGCCACGGAAGTGGCCAAGGGTGGTGCCCGAATTATCCTGACGATGCCCTTCCGACATGGTAAGAGTGAGTTCCTTTCAATTAACACACCTATCTGGTTCCTCGAGAAGTGGCCAGAGAAGTACGTTATGAACATCACCTACGGGTTGGAGCTAGCTACTGACTTTAGCCTACGGGTCCGTGATACGTTCCTTGACCCTGATCTGCAGCATCTACTGCGGACACGTCTCAACCATAGGAAGATGCGTGCTGATAGATTCCTCACCACTGCTGGTGGAGGCCTAACAGCTGCAGGTATTGGTGGTCCGATCGTTGGTCGTGGTGCGGACTTGATGCTGATCGATGACTATATCAAGAATGCCGAAGAGGCAATGTCCAAGGGTGCGCACAAGAAGATCTTTGAGTGGTTCAAAAGCACAGCATACACGAGGCTGGAACCGAATGCGTCTCTGATCGTGCTGGCAACCCGTTGGGACTTCAAGGATCTTATTGCGCTCCTGCAGACAGAACTGCCTCATGAGAACTGGACCACCATCAATCTTCCTGCCATCGCAGAGATCAATGACCCTCTAGGACGTGAGGTGGGCGAAGCTCTTTGGCCCGAAAGGTACGATGAGGTAGCCCTCGAGCGCATTAAGAAGACCCTTGGCTCGTACTGGTGGGCTGCAGAGTGCCAACAGAACCCCAAAGCATCAATGTCTGGCGCGGATCTTGGCTCAAAGCTCAAGATTGTGTCAGAATCCGAGCTTCCACCCCTGGCAGAGCTCAAAACCCTGCGTATCTGGGATCTTGCTGCTACTGAAGGCGGTGGTGACTATACTGCTGGTGCGAAAATGGCCAGACAGAGAGATACCGGTCGGATTTACATCACTGACATGCAAAGGAAGCAGAAATCGCCTGGAAACGTCAAGAAGATGGTCAATGCGTGTGCAGAAGGCGATGGACACGGCGTAAAGATCTGGATGGAGCAAGAACCCGGCTCATCTGGCAAGACCGTCATCACGGATTACGAAAAGTTCCTGAAGGGTTACGCGTTCGAAGGCGAGAAAGCCACTGGACCCATTGAGGTCCGAGCGTCTCCACTCATCGCAGCAATAGAAGCTGGGAACGTGTATGTAATGAAGGCTGACTGGAATGAGAATCTGAAGGACGAGCTGGACGGGTTCCCCGATGCCGACAATGATGATCAAGTTGTAGTACTGGCTTTGGGCTACAACAAATTAGTGCTTGGTGTTTCAGGGAGCTTGACATGGGGACGTGATGCACCGCTTCCAGACAACGTAGTTCCCATTAGGGGCACTGAAACACCCGAGTCGGATCATGCAGGTCCAAGACGCAGCTTAACATGGTAGGTAAGGTGAGATATGAGTAAAATAGAGATTACCAAGACAGGTAGAGGGACTAAAGCAGTCCTCAGGAGATCCGAGACCTCTGGTGCTAGCCCTGGTGCTCCCGTCAGAGAGAAGACGGGCATCGTAGATGCCACAAAGGAATTTGGCCTTCGTGCGATGAGTGGCTTGATCTCACGTTTGCAGCTCGCGAACCGCGCAGGTCTGAGCTTTGGTACGCTGCGTGACTACTACGATGTGTTTGGCTACAAGAAGCAGCTACGCACTGAGGACTTCCTAGCTAAATACGTCCGACAGGACATTGCTAGTAGGATCGTCGATGCACCGCCAGGAGCTACTTGGGCCAAACCACCAACGTTAGATGCCAGTCCAGAGATCATTACTGCATGGGACGAACTGCTCGAGAACACCGACTTATTAGGGACTATGTATCGTGCTGATCGCCTTGCTCGCCTAAACCACTTCTCCGTCATGCTCTTTGGCTTCGATGACTCAGCCAGCCTTGGTGCTCCCATCAGATCAGGTGGACGTAATACAAGCCTCCTATATGTGCGTGCGATTGGTAGCAGGCAGATAAGGGAACTTACGTTTGATAGTAACGAACGCAGCCCTCGCTTCGGCATGCCAGAGATGTATAAGTTCCAGTTTGACGATCCGGCAGTTAAGTCTATCACAGCAGGCACCATAACTGTCAAGGGGCTCAAAGACATTACCGCGCACTGGTCTAGGACAGTGCACATAGTGGAGAACGCCCTCGAGGATACCGTCTTCGGTATTCCCATCATGGAGAAAGTATATAACCTCCTCGATGACCTACTGAAGGTAGCTGGTGGCACCGCTGAGATGTTCTGGTTGGCAGGCAATAAGGGCTTGCAGGCAGACATCGACAAGGATATGGACGTTGATCCAGCAGATGCAGCTGCGCTCGGTGATGAAATTGAGGAATACCAGCATCAGCTGCGCAGAGTTATCCGCACGAGAGGAGTTACGTTGAACGATCTTGGGTCAGACGTACCGGATCCGAAGGCGAACTTCGACATGATTATGTCGCTCATCAGCGGCACTACAGGTATTCCGAGGCGTATCCTTCTTGGGTCTGAAGCTGGTCAGTTGGCATCAGAGCAGGACAGAGCGAACTGGGCAGATCGGATTGCTGAGCGACGAGCGCTGTTTGTGACTCCTGGGATCCTCAAGCCAGTAACATCGCTGCTGCAGACTGTGGGTCTCCTACCAGAAGGGCCCATCAAGTTCGAATGGCCGAGTGCGTTTATCATGTCACCTCTTGAGGATGGTATGGCTAAGGCTCAGACAGCACGTGCTATTGGCAATATCAGTCGTCAAACGGGTAATAAGTCTCCGATGCAGCTCACAACACGTGAAGAGGGTCGTGAAATCATCGGACTTGAAGGCGATCTGCCAGAATCTGAGCTCTTAATAGAAGAAGAAGATGACAGTCAAGCGCCACAGCGCCGTCCTGGCGATGAGGAAGTACCACCGGATGATGCTTAAGCACAGTTGATTTTCGTAGTTAGAGGCTATATAATATAGTCTTACTGACGCACTGACGTACAGAGGTATCCCATGAAGCGCTTGCTCACAGCCCTGGCTATATTCCTCGTTAGTTCCCTTCAAGCCGAAGTATCCATTGAGTCCATTCGCACCAGTGCATATGATTATGCATGTTCATGTGATGATGGGTTCTTCTCGGCGCATCAGCGTCAGGATAAAGCAATTGCGTCCTGTGCGACACATAAAGCCAACAACCCCATAGCGACTTGTGAAGTTAAGGGCGGTACCTGGCGTATCGGTGTTACTGGAGCGAATGCCCAGATAGGAGTGTCTGCACCGCCCCCACCTCTACCAGCAGGCAATCAACAGGCAGTTTGGACTGATATACCAATTGTAAACTGCACTGAGGGAGATACAGACGGCTTCACACCAATGATTCCGGACTTTCTCAATGATCCGGAAGGCGATGTCATAACACTGGCCGATGGTGGTGGGTGCACCTTACCCACTGGCGTTACAATCGATGATCCGAATAATGAGGTTGATTGTGGTGTAACCACTGTAGCTGGTACAACGACTGGTTGCACGCTTACTGCGACTGATGCAACAGGCAGCAACATAACTGTAACTTCCCCTGCATTCCCGATTACAGTTGTAGCAGCTGGTGGTGGCTCAGGGTACGAAGATATTCTTACCGACATGGTCGGTTTCGCTGATCACTATGGCGTCACAGGTGGCTCTGGTGGGCCTCTGGTTACCGTCACTAACTGTAACAATTCTGGAGCTGGATCACTTAGACAAACAATTTCTGATGCTTCGGGGGCGACGTGGATCAGATTTGCTAAAGATACGACTTGCACGATCAACTTATCAACTTTGCTGCAAGTAAAAGATGACATCACTATAGACGGCAGAGGTTCGAATGTAACGTTACGGGGGCCAGGGGGCGGTACTACGACTTTGAGTGCCGAATCGAATCAGCAAAATTTTGTGCTGATGTACTTCACCGTTGACGGGACTATAGGTAACAACAACGATACGTTCCAGCTTGATAATAGTGAAGGTGGGGACGAAATGTCTACCACCAAAGCTGATACATTCTGGATGTATCATATGTCTTTCCTTAACGGAGAAGATGAAACTGTTAGTTTCCGCAGAAGTCGTGGGCGTTGGACTGTTCAAAGTTGCTATATCGAAAACCTTACAGGCACCGGCTATGCCTATTTGTTGAACAACAAGAGTTTGGGCGGGGGCGAGAGCAACTGGGATCAGATACAAATGGAGGGAACCTTCCATCGGACACACTTCAAGGCTAAAGATAGATTGGTCAGACAGGGCATCACCGCGCAGATACATTACAACAATAATTATATATCCGATTTTACGGCGAGTACCGCAACTAATATCCTTTCGTTAGGTACAGACCTGCCGGGTGAGGGATTATTTGATGGCAATATATGGGAAGGAGCTGTTGCTAACAGAAAGGCGACTCGATCAGATCAAACTGGCTGGCAAGATGGATGGATAAAGGCGGGAGTTGCAAATTTATTCCTGAACGGTGAGTCTTTCGATTCTAATATGGCTGGAAGTGTATTCACGCCTCCATATTCTTATAGTACGGCAACTGCTAACGCGGCACTTAAAACTGCCCTTATCGCTGAGGCCGGTTGGCAGAACATCGTATTTCCGGGGGATCCATAGTGCGTAAGTTAGTAGCTTCATTAGTAGCCTCATTAGTAATTTTCCTTATCAGTTCCTTACAGGCCGAAGTGTCTGTCGAATCGATTCGCACTTCCGGCTATGATTATGCGTGCAGTTGCACTGATGCGTTTTTCAGTGCACACCAGCGGCAGGACAAGGCGATTGCATCGTGTGCAACACGCAAGCTGAATGTCCCGAGCGTAACTTGTGAAGTAAAAGGTGGCACCTGGCGTATCAATGTGCAAGGTGCAAATGCCCAGATAGGGGTATCAGATCCACCGCCACCACTACCCCCCGATAATGGGCCACCAGTTTGGACTGATACTCCGAGTGTGAATTGTACCGAAGGCGTAGACAGTAACACAAAAGTAATTCCGGATTTCTTAAATGATCCTGAAAATGACGTAATTACGCTCGTTGATGGTGGTGGTTGCACTTTGCCGACCGGCGTAACAATTAAGGATGCAAACGATACAATTGATTGTGCTAATACGACCGTAGCGGGTACAACGACTGGATGCACAATCAATGCTACGGACGCAGCAGGCAGTAACATAACTGTTCTGTCTCCTGCCTTTCCGATCACGATCGCTGCTGCTGGCGGTGGTAGTGGTTACGAAGATATCATCGATGACATGGTGGGTTTTGCCAAACACTACGGAGTGGATGGCGGTGCTGGTGGCACACTCGTCACTGTAACCAATTGCAATAACAGTGGCGCCGGCAGTTTACGCCAAGCACTTTCTGATGCATCAGGTGCAACATGGATGCGGTTTACACAGGATCTAGCGTGCACGATGAACTTGAGTTCACCGCTGACACTGAATAAACCGGATATCACCATTGATGGTAGAGGTGCAGACATAACAATTGTCGGCCCCGGCGGTAGTAGTTCATCCTTAAATGTTAGATACGGTGCCATCAATTGGATTTTGATGTACTTGAAATTCGAAGGGCCAAATGCCAGCAATAACGATCTCCTCCAAGTTGATAATACCGCATCATTTGGGCCTAGTGATCCGAACGGTATTGAGCAGTGGTGGATTTACCATGTTCTTTTGCATGATGCTGAAGATGGCAACATCGACATCAGGCGTCAGCGCGGCAAATTTACAATACAGGAAGTTGAATCCACTTACGCGTCAGGCACTGGATACAATTCATTAGTCACAAATGTGTCGTCCCAAACGAATAACGAATGGGATGCTGTTATTACCGAAGGCACTTGGTATCGGAATTATTGGAATGGCACTGGTGTATCTGCTTTTGAGAGAGCGCCACGATTGAGTGCGCCGGGTAATTTTCATCTTTATAACAATTACCATTTTAACTACAGTCGCACCGCCGTCTTTTGCGTTTCAAGAAGCACGACGAATCGGTGTGAGCAACTGTTAGAAAACAATATTGTCTTGGCAAGTCCGTCTGCACCGTCACCGAATTACAATAAAATTTCGCAGTCCGAACATTTGGATGGTTGGGCGAATCTCAACGGCAATCTATTCCTAGACAATGAGCCGAATGTCGAAAATAATCCAGGTGGAGTTTTCACGCCTCCATATACCTACACCGAAATGGCGACTGCAACAACCGGATTGCGAGATGGAATAGTATCTAGCGCTGGTTGGCAAGATGTTCCGTTTCCAGGAGACCCATAATGGTTAGACTCAGCTACACGAAGAAACTACTACTTGCCTTGGCAGTATTTTTTGTCAGCTCTCTGCAGGCAGAGGTTTCAGTCGAATCCATACGCACTTCCGCGTATGACTATGCATGTGCGTGTGACGATGGACATTTTTCAGCACATCAGCGACAAGACAAGGCAATAGCCTCGTGCGTAACGCATAAGCTGAGTGCTGAAAGCTCAGCCTGCGAAGTAAGAGGTGGCGTTTGGCGGATTGGTATTCAAGGAGCGTCTGCCCAGATCGGTGTATCTAGTCCACCTCCGCCCTTGCCTGTTGGTAATGATGCACCCGTCTGGACTGATACGCCATCTATCAATTGCACCGAAGGGGTTGCGAGCAGCATAGTACTTGTCCCCGATTTTGTCACCGATCCTGAGAGTGACGTATTAACGATTGCCGATGGTGGTGGTACAGCGTTCCCCACTGGTGTAACTATTGACGATCCGAATGATGAGATCGATTGTGGGGCTGGCACGACTGCTGGTAATACGACTGGGCACACCTTAAACGCTACTGATGCTGCGGGCAGTAATACCACCGTTACATCAGCTGCCTTCCCGATCTCTATTTCAGCTGCCGCCGGTGGTTATGAAGCAGTCTTGACCGATATGGTCGGGTACGCCGACTTTCATAGCGTAACTGGTGGTGAGGGTGGCAACCTTGTAACCGTCACTAATTGCAATAATTCGGGTGCTGGATCACTACGGCAAGCATTGGCTGATGCGAGTGGTGCGACCTGGATTCGTTTCACACAAGACACTACTTGCACCATAAATCTTGGTAGTCCATTGAACTTGATTAGCGATGTGACTATTGATGGTCGCGGTTCAAATATTACTATTGTCGGGCCGGGAGGGTCTTCGGATAGCATATCGGCACGACGGGGTGATCAGAATTTTATTTTGATGTACCTGACATTTGATGGTCCTACTGCTAGTAATAATGACATCATCAGTTTTAACAACTCAAGTAGTACACCGACAGGTGCTTCAGATGCAATGGAACGATTTTGGTTGTATCACGTTACCTCTATCCAGGGTGAAGATGAAGCGTTTTCGGTACGTCGATCACATGGACAGTTTACAGTACAAAGCTGTTTCATAAAGAATCTGACTGGGGGAGCAAGACAAGGAATCCTGTTTAATAACGGTGGGTCTGCGGAAGCGTGGGATGACATTCAAATGTTGGCCACATTTTATCGAACCCACATTCAAGCTGGTACAAGATTGCCGCGCTTGTCGGTTCCAATGAATTTGCATATGTATAACAACTTTACCGAGCAACTGATATCAAGTAACGGTTCCATTGCTGTTGATTCGGAATCAGGTTCGGGAGCCGTACCTCAACTGCGCTTTGAAAATAACATTTCGTGGCAAGCCGGCTCGAAAAAGGCCGTAATGGATTACACGATTGGCGACCACGATTTTGGTGAAGGCGTTGCAACAGGAAACCTCGGGACAAATGGTGCAACGTTTAGCGAACGAAATCCAGGTAGTGTATTTACTCCTCCATATACCTATTCAGAAATGGTCACTGCCGATACTGCACTACGCGATGCGATCATTGCCGAGGCTGGCTGGCAAGACGTAGTATTTCCGGGAGACCCACCATAATGAAAATGAAAAGTTTCCTTGTCGGTCTATGCGTCGTACTACTCGCAGCGCCGAGCTATTCGGCTAGAGAGTTCGATAATATAGACGACCACCTGACCCACAGCGCAGAGCTGATTAGTGGCCCGCCGTTTTCCATGGTCTGTTGGTACAACGTCGATGACATGGCTACTGACGGTAATGCATTTATGTCGCAGGCCTCAAGTAGCAGCGGCACCCTTCGATATGCTCTGACATTAGCAAGAGATGATGGCACCGCTAACTTTGGGGATCGTGTTAGTGCCGTTGCTCAAGCCGACGCAGGCACTTGGACTGCTGCCACCGCTACGCTCGATTCGACCATTAACACTTGGGAAATGGCTAGCGGCGTATGGGTAAGCACATCAAGTCGTTTTGCATACCTAAACGATGGCAGCTCAAATGAGAACATCGGCACTGAGGCTGTTGGTACCGGCGACCGCGTCTGGATTGGGCGCCTTGCAGATAGCTCGCCGAACTGGGAATTTGACGGCGAACTTGCCACCTGTGGTATTTGGGACGTTGCGCTAAGTGCTGCCAATATCACCTCGCTTTACAATAGTGGTACCGGTGTAGCTTTCAACACTGTAGCCGGTGGGGATTTAATTCACTGCTGGGACATAGCTGGCGACGCAGATCCTGAACCAGATTCGATTGGATCTGCCGGCATGACTGTACAAAGTGCACCGACAAAGACTACAACACAACCAGCGGGAGTCTCTTGCACGTCTGCTGCTGGGGGTACTGCCGTATTACGAAGGAGACACACGCAATGAAGAACAGATTTTTCCTACTGCTACTCTTAATGCCAGCTGTAGTTATGGCTGACATTCGCTACCGCGAACTGGATGAAACAAGCATCATCGAGGACTCCATATGTGTTCCAGCGCTAAACGGCGAAGGATATGTACATCTCGATGAGGATGTCTCTGGTCTCGAAATTCTTGTTACCGGTACAGATGGCGCGCTAGTAGCTTTGTACGATGCTGGAACTGAGATTGAGGATATCGCAGTTATAGGTACCTATGCGGCGCCATCTGCCATCAATGTTCGTGTGAGTCCCCAGAATACAAACGGGCCTGATTGCACACAGATGATGTTTGATGATGCAATATACGCCAACCAAAATTGGGTGCATATCTCCATCTCGGACAATCAAACGACAATCATGGACTTCGAGCGGTGGGTGTTCTTGAATACACTTACTGGTCGCATGACGGGGCTCAGAAACTTCACCAGCATTAACAGCATTGTATCGCCGACGGAGTTTGTCATAGTAGACGGCGCAACTAATGATGACGCCTACCCAGCGGGGTCAACAATCCTTGTTAAAGGTGCTAATGAGGAATGCGAGGCCGAGGTTGCCGATTACACTGGTTTAACCAAGACGCTGTTTCTCACAGCTGCCTGCCCGCTCACTATTGAAGTAGGCGACCTAGTTTGGCTGCGGAGTAGTAGTAGTGGGCCTGGGACTGCTACTATAGACAGTCTTGTCGACGCCCTAAATACAACCGTCAACGCCATCAATAACAATATTGGCGAACCGATCGACGTAGATTTAACGACCGACATTGCAAACCTAGATGCCGCTATTCGCGTACAAACTGGAACCTGCTCCAGCGGATCACCCACAACCTGCGTAGATGCTGCACTTACTGAGGCTGACGACGATTATTGGCGTGATAACGCGATATTGTTCACGACTGGTACGGTAGCGGGCCAATCGAGGTGCGTGTCTGCCTTCGCACAAGCTAGCGATACTCTGACCTTTGATCCGCCAGTGACACAAGCTATCGGGACCAACGATTATATTCTGACTCACAATCCCGCTTGCAGCCTGTGGAATCAGATCATTGAAGATACTGGAGCGACATACACAGCTCGATGCTTGATGGCTGCGGTTATGTCGTATACTGCTGGCGAATGGTCACAGTCTGGCCCGATCGTTACCTATCAAGATACCGGAGGCAACGAAACTCGGATAGTTGGCACAATTGCCTCGCCTGGATTTAACACAGTCACTGTTACGTGCCCGTAAATGGGCGCAGTTGATTTTACCAGCGAGAGACATTATAATATAGTCATTGAAGGTCCACTTCGAAACGTCTGGACTGACAACATGGCGCCCATTGACATGGAGACGAGAACATGACCACATCACCCGCCGTACAAGCCGCAAAGAAGAAAATGCAGCTTGCCAGACTCGAGAAGAAAGAAAACGACCCCGAAGGCTATCCCGAGTACTACGCCAACCAGCCTGCACAGCTTGAAAGGGCTCAAGCATTCAAAGTGTATCGTGATGCTCGACAAGCGCTCAAAGATGCCGACGAAGCCCTTGAGGTAGCTATTGTTACCGGAGAAGGCCTCGAGAGGGCTAAGGAGACACAGGCCATCGCAGCTCTTGTCGTCGAACGTGCTCGTCCACCGAGACGTGGCGAGAACCTCACATCCAACCTTTCGGGAGCATAAAGCATGAGTGCCACAGACTTATTTGAAGACGATCTCCTTGACCTACTCTTCACGAATGCACCGGCCCCGAATGTCGGCGACGCCGCCGGCTTGCCCGCGTCAGTTGGTCCAGGTACCTGGACGATCGCACTCCATACCGGCAACACCATCGGTGATACATCAACAGTACAGTCAGAGGCCATAGCAGCCTATACGGGGTATTCGAATCAGACCGTTGTTCGCTCGGGAGCTGGTTGGACTGTATCCGGAGGTACTGCCCTCAACGACGCCTTGATTACGTTCCCGATTTCCACCTCCGGTCCAGAGACAGAGACGGACGTGTCTCTAGGTAGTTTCGCCGGTGTGATGCAGATCTTCTCGACGCTAGATGCGGATCTGGTTGTCAACAGTGGTGTAACACCTGAGTTTGCTATTTCGGCGCTAGCTATTTCGCTGGATTAGCCGTGAAGGATTTATTCACGGCTGAGCAGGTAAACGTCCAGCAAGCGCTCGATCTTGTGCGGCTACAGCTAGGCGATCGTAAGATCCGGCTGTACTATCAAACCACGTTCAAGATCTGCTCGAGCATGCAAGGCGCTACGAAGCTCGCGATGCAACATGAGGGCGTTAGACCCAAGTTGTTTGCCGCGCTAGCCAACTATGATCGGTCACAATGCGCTGTACCCCTCCATCACGAATACCGACGATCTAAGTACGAGTCGGACCTCAAAGACTGGCAAGTAGCATTCGAAGGCTCATTAGTAGTACTGACGCTTGATGACCTAGTTGCCAAGTTTCACTTCTCCGATGCTGCTAAGTTACAATCCTGGCTGCGTAAAGCTGCTAAGCAAGCGAAGAACTGGGCAGGCGATCGAGGAAGGATTTGGAATACCTTCGCTGCCCTACGTGATGCCGAAGAGAACGACAAGGTTGTGTTTGTGGACTAATAATGGAGCTGCATCAGTATGGACTTCTTGGCATTACAGGCCGAATTGGTTGGAGATCCCCAAGCCCTCGGGTATACAGGGGATGATGCTGGTGATGCTGCACTACTCAATATAGTCAATCGGCCCCATAATCGGTCGTCCATGACTGGCAAAGAAGTTAAGGATGCTGTGGACATCGCTGACTGGGACACGCGTACAGATGCACAAAAGCAGATTATCCTAGCACTCGTCAATCGAGACGACCTAGACCCATTCGGGATTGATCAACACATCTTCCAAGAAGCTATGACAGGGGCCGTGGGCACGACCATCGCTACCTTAGCTACTGCACGTGTGGAGACAGTATCCCGCATTCGTGAACTCGATATAGACTTTGGTGACGCGGTCAGTGAAGGCCACGTGGCTATGGCGAGGGCGACGTAGTGGCTACAGCAACCCAAAATAAAGACACAACCACCGTACTCACGGTTACAGCTCTTCACTCACTTGGTGATGATGCATTTTGGCAATCGGATTCAGTTGACAATAATACGATCCTTGCCTTCTGGGCAGAGATATTCATCACGATCGTCACTACTACGTCTGCTGCTGCTGATGCATTTGGTACAGTTGATCTGTATCTAGGCGCGTCTGAGGACGACACTATATTCGCTGGCCAATTAACTGGCTCAGAAGGATCGTACTCCGATACCTTAAATCTCGATCACAAGCACACTGACTTCATCCGCTCGTTCTCCTGTGATGCTGTGGAGACCACCGCGCGAACCTATAGATACAGGGCTATCGTTCATAACCTTTCTAGGTACTTTGCGCTGTTGATCCAAAACAAGAGTGGTACGGGTCTTGCCTCATCTGGCAATGTTGTTGAGTATTCCCTCAACAAGTACGATTCGGCATAATGTGGCAACATGAAATATATAATCTTCTATGGGGATGGCTCTACGTTCCAAGGCGAACCAGAAGACGCTCCAGTTGAGAACGTGCAAGCGATTGCTATAGAGGATCTTACCCGCGCCCCTAACCCTTATACTGTAGGCCGCTTCGTACTCGATTCCTGGGATTACTATATCTTCTCGGATCATGCCAAAGGGTGGCACGGTACCAATCGAACCTCCGATCTCATTGACCACCTTAAGCAAGGGCTCGGCCCTGGGGGTGTTCGTGCTGTCCTCACTGGTCGCTGGATTGCCAATGATGATTACAAAGCTGTTATAACACGTGCCAATACTGAAGGCGATTTCCATGCTAAATCGAGCCTCACAAAGTATCCTGGCTGTGGCGTTGAGACTGACTGATGGGCGGTGGTGTCCCTAATATTACGCAGGATCATTGGCGATTCTATGACGATGATAATACTGATGAGGATGCCACCACAGCGCGTGGTACTGGGGAAGATGTCACCCACGAGATCCTGCTGTCTGAGCGTGATACCTCGATCCATCTGCGCGTCGTTTATTCCAACGACGGCGCTATGTCGGGTAATGATGCCTACACGATTCAAGCTGATGTCGATGGTGGTGGATTTGCTACCGTCACTACGACCAGTACTAACGTACGTCAGATTGCTGGTCAACCGGCTGACGGCAACGCTACATCGCAGAGACTAAGCGCCGGTACTGGCTCGTTTACCGGTGGCGAATATGACGATGTTGACAGCGTCATTGATACAAACTTAGCCGCTGGAAACTATACTGAAGCAGTCTGGTCCATACAGTTCCGTAGCGCCGATCTTTCTGGTGGCGAGACAGTTACTCTTAAGATTCAATACGCTGGCGCGGATGCTAATGCCTTCAACGTGACAATTGTCTGCACTATCGAAGCAGCAGCAGCGCCCCCATTTCTGCCGTTTTACCCCAAAATACGCAATATACTAAAGAGGATGTAATTATGGGAAGAGTCTACTATGCGCCATTTGACGATATCCAGGTCACGAACGATGCTGATCAGGATGTTTGGGTACTCAGTGCTGTCACGAATAAGATCGTGCTACACGGGTTTGAACTGACTAGTGAGGCAATTGCCGCAGAGAACGTTGACTTACGCCTCGTACGTAGATCTGCCGCCGGTAATGGCTCTGCGGTCGTTGAAGTCCCTCGAGCTACTGACGATGCAACACCATTGGGAGCTGTTACACAGCTTGCATTAGCGCCAGGAACTATCGGTGATATTATCCAAGGTTGGAAGTGGGAGCAGCTTGGCCCACTAACAATGCTTTATACTCCAGAGATACGCCCAGTGATCGATGCTGCTGCTTTCTTTGCGCTGAATATACAATCAGCACTATTAGCCACTACTGGCTGGTCCGGTTGGGTTTGCTGGGAAGAAGTATAAGTGACAAATTGGGTCTATCGCAGACCCTTTGACTATCGGGGCAGAGAATCGCTCCGAGTTTCGCTGCGCCCTGAACCACCAGGGGCCATTAGTGCTACCGCAGCACTTATAATTGCGCAACCTACGGTTGACCTTGAAGCTAAGGGTAAACTCGATGCTGCTGCTACCCTAGTATTTGCGTCCGTAGCAGGAAAGCCTGATCTCACCTCAAAAGGCAAACTAGACGCCACTGCCGCATTGATATTCTCGGCAACTACTGCGCTATTACGTGGTACGGGATTACTCACTGCTACAGCCGCGTTAGCTATTAGTGCCGCAGCGGACCTAACAGATGCGAGTGCGGGGTCAGTCACACATGCTTACCCGATTACGCGTACCGAATGGCATGAGAAGCCCCCCGAAGGTGTGGGCATCAATTGGCAGCACCCGTTATCCAGGGGTATTGTAGCTGCCTACTTGTTGCATTCGTTTGCGGACGAAACAGGAAACTTCAATCTCTTCCCAGGCTCTGAGACTGTCCCATCGTTTAGCCCCCAAGGAGCTTTCTTTAATGGCACTTCAGACTGGCTGATTGCGGGACGACCACACCGTACAATGATAGAACCCGCCGAGGTTACCATAGCCACGGCATGTACACCCGATAAGATCAACGCAATAGTTTGTTCCGCCTTCGACCAAACCGATGGCGGAACGGACGACATGTTCGTCTTTAACAGGAATAGTGGGCCTCCAAACAATATTCAAGTGTCTATGGGAGCTTCGTCAAATGACCTAGTCCAGGCTTCATCAACTACCTACGCGCTTAACATACGCCGTAACATTATAACCAGCTGTGCCAACTACTTCTTCGCCGCACGGATTAACGATGAGGATGTGTGGGGGCTCGATCCTACTCCTACGTTTGATGTCGTCAACGACGAGGATATGTTAGTTGGTGTCGACGCTGATGCCACCGGCAATTCGTCACTCGGCAATTACTTTGGTGGCACGATCCACTTTCTGGTCTTCTGGAATCGCGCGCTGTCTCCAGAAGAGATGCGGGCCTTCCAGGAGAACCCATGGCAGATATACAACACACGTGAGCAGCCACTGCTGATCGCGGGAGTTGCTGGCCCCGGACCAATCGACGCATCTCCAGCCTTGACATTTAGTGCTACCGCTGACCTCGAGGGTGGTGGCAAGTTAGACGCAACGCCAGACTTAGCATTTAGTGCTACTGCAGACCTTGAAGGCACGGGTAAATTAGATGCCACACCAGACTTAGTATTCTCAGCAACTGCAGATCTGGAAGGTATTGGTAAACTAGATGCTACGGCTGCTCTAATATTTAGTGCGGCAGTCGATCTCGAAGGTACTGGTAAGCTCGATGCCACAGCAGCATTGGTATTCAGTGCCGCTGCTGCACTCTCATCCACCAACGAGATAGATGCCACAGCTGCATTGGTATTCAGTGCAACAGCTGACTTGAAGGGTACAGGCCAACTTGATGCCACAGCTGCCCTAGTACTTAGTGCTACAGCTGACCTCGAAGGCACAGGAAAGCTAGATGCTACGTCCGACTTAGTATTCAGCCAAACAGCTGACCTGAAGGCCATAGGTAAGTTAGATGCTGGTCCTGCATTAGTATTTAGCCAGACAGCTGACTTAGAAGGCATTGGCAAGTTAGATGCTACCGCAGCACTGGTATTTAGTGCTACTGCCGATTTAGAAGCAACAGGTAAATTAGACGCTACTGCCGCTCTAGTCTTCAGTGCTGCGGCAAACTTGATTGATATAACACCTGGTGGGGATATCTCGGCCTCTACCAGTCTGGTATTCTCGGCTGCTGTTGATCTTGAAGGTGGTGGTAAGTTAGATGCATCACCAGACCTAGCGTTCAGTCAGACAGCCGACCTAGAAGGGCTTGGCAAATTAGATGCAACTGCTGCACTAGTATTTAGTCAGGCTGCTGATCTCAAAGCCGATGGTAAGTTAGATACCACAGCGCCCCTTGCGTTTGGTGCACCCACAGTAGACCTCATTGGTATAGGAGCGTTAGGGGCTAGCCCCGCTCTGGTATTCGCACAGACAGCCGATCTAAAAGCATTCGGTATACTCAGCGCGACAGCTCCACTTGTCTTTACACAGACAGCTAACCTTGCGGCCCTAGGTAAGTTAGACGCTACCTCTGCGCTAGTCTTTGCAGCCGCGAGCGCTGATCTAATTGATGGTGCGCTAGCCACCTTCCTCGAAGGTATAATCGATATCCAGTGTGCTACGCGAGGTATTGGAATCGTTATGGTGCCGAAGAGCACTATAGATATTACATGCACCACTGCCACCATCGGCGTGTTTGACAAGGGTAGCTTTGTACCACTGCCAGCACTGCAAATAAGTGCTGCAGCAACACTAGTGTTTAGCGTCCCAACTGCAGACCTCCAAGGCAGAAGTAGGATAAATGCCACAGCATTACTAATTCTTAGCACTGGAGCCGATCTAGCAGCTACTGGTAAGGTAGATGCAGCCGCTACCCTCGTATTCAGTCAGACTGCCAACCTCAAAGCACAGGCGACGCTTGAGGCTACCGCAATTAGATTATTGTTTGTTGCACAAGATGCCGACCTTAAAGCTGCAGGCAAATTGGATGCTACGGCTGCATTAGCATTGACACAAACTGCTGACTTAGAAAGTATAGGTAAGCTAGATGCAACCGCTACATTGGTGTTTGATACAACACTGGTGAACCTGACTGATGCCACACCTACAGGTGCTATAAGTAGTTCCACGTCACTCGTGGTATCTGCTGCAGCCGATCTCACCGCTATTGGCGCACTCGGAGGCTCACCAATGTTAGCATTCTTGTTTGCGGCAGCTCTTATCGGAAGAGGCAAGTCAGATGCTTCCACGTCACTCGTATTCAGTCAGACAGGCGACCTCAAGGGTCGAGGAGCACTTGACGCTCCGCCGACCCTTGCACTAAGTGCGTCGCCAAACCTTACAGGTTCGGGTGCTACACACGCTACTGCAGTACCGTCGTTGGCATTTATTGTGTCGGCAGCACTCTCCGGAACATCATTCAGGCAGCCATTTGGCAGACAACCAGCTGGCAGACAACCCGCGGGTAGGCAACCAGGGGATTATCTAATATGGGCCACTCCGACATTGACATTCAGTGTTGGTGCGGATCTACGTGACGCAAGTGCCTCTAGACAGCCAGAAGGCAGACAACCAGTCGGCAGACAGCCATTTGATAGGCAACCCGACCCATAACAATTAGGAGATCAATCGTGCTATCAATCAATGAACAATCCGCTCTATTCTTGACGTTCACGTTTACCGACGAGAATGGAGCACCCCTAATACCCACCTCTGCAGATTGGCGTCTTGACGACTTGACGAATGATGTCGAAGTTGTCCCATGGACGTCACTTACACCTGCATCTACTATACAGGTTACGGTCTCAGCCCAAGACAACTTAATAGCCACTCAGACGAACGTGCATGAAAAACGTGTAGCTACGGTGCGTATGAATGAGGGATTATCCACCGAAGCGAACGAGCGTAAGTTCTACAGGATTAAGAACCTAAAGGGAGTTACATGATGTTTACTTATGGCGCAGGTAGCCTGACTAAGCTTCACACAGCACATCCTGAACTCCAGGAGACTTTCGAGCTTGCCCTCAGCTGGCAGATCTATGACATAACGATCATCCATGGATGGCGTGGTAAAGAGATTCAGAACCAAGCCTTCGAGGACGGCAACTCCACCAAGGAGTGGCCCAACTCGAAGCACAATGTTATCAATACTGAAGGCGATCCACTTAGTGATGCCGTAGACTACGGTCCGTGGTGTATGCTACCATCGGGCGTAATGGGTATCCCTTGGGACGATACACATGCCTTTGCTGTGATTGGCGGCATCCTACTTGCAGCATCAAAACAATTAGATTATAATATGAGATACGGAGGTGACTGGGACATGGATGGTCTCACCACAGATCAGAATCTTATGGACTGGGGCCACTTAGAACGAGTGGCATAACTAGGAGAAGTATCATGGAGTTCTATCTTGCAACAATCGGACTAATGCTATTAGGTGCAACGACACACGTTGTCAAGAAGGTGGTTGAGCGTCGAAAGACCAACGAGACGTTTAGCCTGAAGGAATACCTTACCAAATACCCATACAAGACCTTTCTTGTAGTGATGGCGGGAGGCGCTGGCTATCTCGGTCTTCTGACCATGAACGAACTTACGTACATCTCAGCGTTCATGACAGGTTATGTTGCTGACAGTCTTGGTGGCGCAGCTGAAACATAGTGGAACAGGTCCCAACTTTCGATCAGCTGTTTCGAGTAGCGCCAGTAACAGGTCTTGTCCTATTGATAGTGGGGCTTGGTTTCTTTGTTGGTTGGAAAGCTCGTGGTGAAGCAATTGCCATCCAGAAAGAATGGCTCGATGAACTAAGGCGGAAATGAAATGTGGGATAAATTCAAAGCATTACCGGGCATTCGAGTTATCGGGCTTATTCTCTTGGCCATTGCAGTTGCAGCACTGGCCGCTAAGGCGTCACGTAAGACAGCCAGTGCTGCAAGGAAGAGCGAGAAGGTAATTGACTTGAAGAACTCGATGATTTCCGGAGAACTTGTTGAAGCCGAAGCACTAGCTGATTCAGCTAATAAGGACAAGGACGACGCACTCGAGATCAAGCGGCGGATGAACAACAACCTTGTGAAGATGGGACAAGCAAATGAAAACATGGATGATATTGCTAGGCGCTTTAATGGTAAGCGCCTGCGCAAGCGTGCCAGCGACGCCACCTCCTGATTGGAGCAGCGTTAAGCAGATCGAGAACAACGCGGTTGATCCAGAACCGTTACCGATCCTCTGTGAGATCCCTAATTGGGATACGGGATGTTGGGCAACCTTCGAAGCCTATGAGGAGATTTCCGATGCCAACTATAAGGTGGGCATGAAGAACACCTCAGCGCTACGGAAGACCGAAGGTGCTCATAACAGCTTAGCCAGAGCTGGGAAGATGGAACAGGAAATTAGGGACTTCTATAAGGAGCTCCTAGCCGAAGAAAAGAGGGAACACATGATTGATAATCTAACATTCCGTGTCATCATTGGCATCGGATTGATAGGAGCAGTATTATGAGTATGACCTTAGACAAAATGGTCCGATTGTTCTTTATTGGACTCATAACGGTGGCGGTATTGTTTATCACGTTACCTCACGTCTTTGCCGGCGGTAACTGCAATGGCCCTGGCGACGACACGTGCTACAACGAGATTGTCGATGTCAGCCTGACTGGCGGTGATGTCACGACAGGGCCTACAGACGTCAATACTGGTGACAATAAGTCGCTGGCGGTGATAGCACCGGGGCTCGGTGATGTGGACATCGCCCAATGCCTTGGCTCGACACAGTGGTCGCTGCTAGTTGGAGCCAAACAGAAGCTAGTGTTGAATCAGGTCTGTATGGCGGAGTTCTATCTTAAGCAGGGACGCTACGATCTGGCTGCACAAGCATTATGTAATCAACCCGAGATCCTCGAGGAGTACACGACTGAATCTGAGTGCCAACTCGACCATAACTTCACGCCGGCCAAGTCTACCAAACCTAACAGGCCTGCGGGCGAGGGCTCGAGTGGCGTACTGACTGGACTTGTCGAGTCTGAAGAGCAACACACCGAGGATATACACTCGGTACAGGTGCAGCTTGCACAAGTAGTCGATCAGCTCGAGCAGTATCAAAGTCGGCCAACCCAAGCTCCAGTAATTGTACAACAGCAGGCACCGACTTATTCCGACGACCAATTCTACAGTGTGATGTCAGTCCTGAAGGGCAGCGATGAGGTCACGAGTACGGAGGAAGACCAATGAACGGCGAAACGGAAAAAACCACCTGGGAAAAAGTTAAGGGATTCGTGTTTGGTGGCGGTGCTGCCGTGGTGTTCATCATGTTTCTCGGCTTCGTGGATTGGCGTATTGGCGTCAAGGTAGACGATGCACTCGCATCACTGGATATTGGCACTGATGCCAAGATCATCTCGATGGACACTGAGATCGATACGGCTCAGGCTACAGCCAATGCCAATACCACGCGCATCGATGGTAACGAGCGCCGAGTCGAACAGGCCTTTGCTGCATTGATGGGGCGACCTATTACTACTGATGGGGATTAAGTACATGAGTATATCGATGGAGCTAGTCGCGTTCTTTGTAGGGCAGTCTGTTGTGATCCTCGGCGCTATTGTGACAGCGTACGTGAAAACGCAGGTTGCGCTTGCAGAACTTCGCGTTCACATGGCCAACGTTCATGAGACTACGCAGTATCTAAAGGAAGATCATAAAGGTCTTCTGAAGAAGGTAGATGGCATCAGTCGGCATGTTGAACGTCTTGATGCGGCACGTGACTAAGAGGACCAGTTGATTTTTACTTGACGAACCGTTATAATTACTATACTAGCAAGGCTCCCATTTCTGGCCTGAGATCGTTTATGACACAGCCACAAGCTTTAACATTGACGCGTTCAATGCTTGTTATTCAGGCAACACCTGATACCGCGGGCATTCGCACTGCACAGTTGTTTGACACCGAACATACGGTGGTCCCAATTGTCGCGCTCGTGGAAGGTGTCTTATGGCCGGCAAACGCTCCAGCTCCTGAGTTAGCCCTTGCAGAAGAATTTGGACGCTTCCCAGAAGGATGGGATGGTCGACCGGTAATGTTGGATCACCCACGAGCTGATGGTCAGCCCGTACCAGCTAACTCACCCGACGTTTTGGAAGACAACTCGATCGGGCAATTGTTCAACACGCGGCTTGAAGGTACAAAGCTCAAGTCCGAGATTTGGATCAATACCGAGCGCGTTGAAGCCCTCGGTGAAGAAGCAGAGTCGACGGTAGACAGATTGAAGAGCGGCACAGAGATCGTTGAAATTTCCACCGGCTTGTTTACAATGTCCGAGCAGGTCGGTGGAAAGTTTGAAGGTGAAGATTTCGAATCCATCTGGCGCAACATCGTACCAGACCATCTCGCGATACTGCCAGAAGGTGTGACAGGTGCCTGTTCAGTCGAAGATGGCTGCGGCGCACCACGGACGAATAATGACACCGGACAGTTATTGACGTTCACCAGCAAAGACGGTGAACATGCATTTGCACCCGTGATGCGAGCTGCAATGCTCAATGACAATTGTGAGTGCCAAGTCACTACGAGTGACGGCACCGAGGGCGACGATCAGGAAGGTATCTTCAAGCGCCTATTGAGTATCGCGGGTGGCATCTTTAGCTTCACGGACAGCTCGGAACACCTGAGTGACTCCGACACACGGTCGGCACTTAATGCAGCGCTAGGAGAAGCAGAACCGGATCGGTTCTTTTTCATTCTTGCGGTATTCGGCAACAATAGGGATGCAGGCAAGGTAATTTATGAGCTTGGATTTTCGGGTGAGCTATTTAGCCACAACTACAAGATATCCAGTTCAGGCGTCGTATCGTTAATAGGCGAGCGACAAGCAGTAAGACCAGTAACCACATTCGTACCGGTAGAGGTAATCACCGACAACGAAGCCAATAGCACTATCCAGGAGAACGCTATGAACAAAGAGGAACTCGTAAACGGTCTGATTGCCAATAAGGCGACTCAGTACACCGAAGACGACAAAGCAATGCTTCTGGAGCTGTCGGAGGATATCCTCCAAAAGATGGCTCCAGTTGTCGAAGACCCAGCTGATACAGACGACATTACGCCGCCTGATACACCAGTTGGTGATGTAGCAATTGCTGACGCTGCAGAAGCAGAAGCCGCAGCTGCATTGGCTGCTAGCGCAGCTCAGCCGGTAACTACCGACAAATACATCGCAGATGCCCCTGAAGAGCTCCGAGAGGTCCTCTCGTCAGGGCTGAAGATGCATCGGGCACGCAAAGATGCGTTGGTTAAGGGGATAATGGAAAATTCCCGCAACCAATTCAAACAACCGGCTTTGGAGGCTAAGTCCATCGATGAGCTGGAAAGTATCACGGTATTAGCCGCTGATATTTCCTATGCGGGCAATGCGCCATCGCTCACCGATTCCGCTCAGAACGATCAGAACGCCGTTCCAGAGCCTCCGCAGCTCTTCCCCTCAACTAAAACCGCTGACGCAGCATAACGCCAGCATTATCCACAGGAGCAATTACTCATGACAATCAAGACAATTCTCGTGGTGGGAGCTGACCTTTGCATCCGTAAGGAAGGCATCGCAGCTGGCGTCATCACTCCTGGGCATCTCATCCAAGGTCCTGCAACGGATCTTGTCGTGCACGCAAATGCGGGCCAAGTTACACAGAAGGCGTTCGCGCTGGAGAACGAGGTAGTAGGTGGCGAAATCGGTACTGATTATGCCGACAATGACACCGTGCTCTACGCAGTGTGCCCTGCAGGCGCTGTGGTGTTCGCAATCGCAGATGGCGTCGGTGTGACAGCTGAGGACTTCGTTGAATCTAACGGCAACGGCACGATGCTAGTTCTAGCAGCACATGCCGCTACAGCCGATACCGAGCGGAACTCGCTCGTTGGTAAAGCGATTGACACTGCGGGCGCGGGTGTACGTTTCCGTCTCGAAGTTTACTAACCTTTAACCCTGAACAGGAGAAAGTACAATGTTAACTCCACAAGGAGCTCAGGTCGACCTTATCTCTACACAGGGTGGTCAGTTGCGCAGTACTGGTGATGTGGCAACACGTCTCTTGCAGTCCGGCTTCAACATCAACTCCCTTCGTACGAATGATGTCCTCCGCAAAGATGAGTGGTCACAACTCGATACTGCTCTAATCGAGGTGGCGCGTCAGCGTCTGCCACTTGTCACAGCATTGGTAGATGCTGGCCTATCGTTTAACATTGGTAACGGACTTGGCACGACCATCCTCGAGTGGGAACAGGTCAGTGACATGGATCCGGCCGATGTCTCGATGTCCGGTGTTACACGTGGCGAGCAAGATACTCTCGAGTTCACACTCCAGAGCATGCCACTACCGATCATCCATAAGGACTTCACCATCAACATTCGCAAGCTGGAAGCTTCGCGGACGTTGGGGCAGCCCCTAGACACGGCGCAAGCCGAGTTGGCTGGTCGCTTGGTGGCGGAAGCTACTGAGGCTATGGTTATTGATGGTCACGCAACACGTGTTGGGGCAGCTCAGATCTTCGGTCTGGATACGGTGCCCAATAGTAATGCCATCACGATGACGAACTTGTGGGATACTACAACAACTCCCGCTGAGTATCTCATCGACGTACTGGCATCTGTTGCTGCGTTGGAAACTGACTTCATGTTCGGTCCGTACGTCCTAGTGGTGAACTACACCACATGGAACAGGATGCAGAACGATTATGACGTCTCAGGTTCGTCCTTACTGTCAACGGCTGAACGCCTTGTCCGTACCGAGAGCCTCTCACGCATCATTCCTTCGACTAACGTCGATGCGAACACGGCCTACATGTTCCAGACGACACGAGATGTCATCGATGAGGTTATCGGCATGCAGCCGACCACTGTTCAGTGGGAAACTCAAGGTGGTATGCAGATGCACTTCAAGGTCATGTCAATCATGATCCCACGCGTAAGGTTCACAGAAACGCTGCAATCAGGTGTGGCGGTTATCTCGTAAGAGATGCTACGCCGCGTAAGGGACGTACTAGGTAGGACAACATCCCCCTCATAATGAGGGGGATGCCCTTTCCGGCAACAACAAAGGTGTAAACATGGCAAAGGCAAAAGCAAAAGCAAAACTCCTAGAGCGCGTAGTCGTAGGTCCCAAGCCTATCTGGACAGTGAATCCCGAGACAGGCGCACGACACAAAGCAGAGATTGGCGAGACAGTACATCTCGCTCCCCATACGGCGAAGAAGTTCGCTCGTTACCTCGCAGACCCCAAAGTAGCTAAAGCCAGAGCTGTAGCTGCGAAGGCGGAAGAAGATTCTGCCGACGCAGAAGCTGAGGCGCCGGTCGCGGCTGAGACTGAGGCCGACTCCGACGAGTCGTGAGCTAAATGGGTGCCCGGGCTACGGCAGATGGAGTTAAAGAGATTGTCAGCACTAGTCTTAGTGATGACGTCGTAGAAGCCCACTGCATTGACACCGCGAACCTCTACGTTGACACGCACCTTCTAAGTGCTGGACACTCCAACGCCATCCTGGAAAAGATCGAGTTCTTCCTCGCGGCACATATCCTTGCATTAGCTGAGGAACGTGGCTCCTTAAAGGGAGGCAAGTTCGGTGACGCTAGCGAGTTCCTTGCGGACGTATACGGTCAGGGCTTTAAGGCTACACGCTTTGGTCAGCTAGCCATCTCCCTTGACACTTCAGGGATACTAGCTAAGCTAGGTTCGTCGAACCTTAAAGCCGAATTCAGGGTGGTATAATGACTGTCATCACACGCCACCTTAGAGAAGACGTCACCCACTGGCCTGTAACTGGGTCAGATGGTTATGGTGGCTTCACGTATGGAGCCGCGGTCAAATTTAAGGGTCGCTGGGAAGACAAGGCTGAGCTCTTCATAACGAACGATCGTGAAGAGAAGGTTAGCCGCGCGATCGTATACACCGCTGTGGCTGTTGATGAAGGTGACTATCTTGGCCGGGGGGATTTGACAGCTACTAACGATCCCTCTACGCTCGCTGACACATTTAGAGTACGGCTACCCCAGAGAACTACGGACCTACGTAATCTACTCTCGATCCACAAGGCGTTCCTCTAATGGCTAGCCCACTTGGTTTTAGTGTTGGTCGCGTTCGGGTAACGTCGGCTGCGCAACCTTCGGAAGCGGGATATATCCGCTCGATCCGTACACAAATGGATGCTGTGGCAAAGAACCTCAAGGCTGTGATCGATAGGATTGAAAACGTCACCCCAGAAGCACTACGTTTTGGTCTCAAACCGATCTTCGATCGGTCGCAGGAGCTTGTCCCAGTGGACAGTGGAGTACTAAAAGGTTCGGGTTTCATTGAGGTCAGACGTGGGGCTGGTGGTTCGACAGCAGTCGTAGGGTATGGACGCTTTGGTCGCCCACACTATGCAGGATTCGTGCACGAGATGCTCAGCATCCCACATGCGGCGCCTACGCAGGCGAAGTATCTAGAGGCCGCAGTCAATGAGAAGATAGGCGATTTCTCGCGTCGCGTCGCGCTCTTCCTATCCAGAGAAACAGGAATCAAACCGTAATGGCTGAGTTCCCAGCATCTCAAGGCATCAAAGACCTAATAGCCACGCATGTAGGTGGTTCAGGATGGCAAACTGAGATTGGTGCGATGCCCAAAACGCCCGATAAGGTTATCATGGTCTCGGATACTGGTGGTCAAGATCCGAATCCCAAGTGGCTACTAGACTTTCCCACAATCCAGGTAATGGTTCGTGGCATAGTCAGTGGCTATTTGGCAACGTTTCAAGAAGCAAAGGCAGTCAAGGACATTCTCCTAGGTGTCGATGCTCAGGTCATCCAAGGAGACAGATGGGATGGCATCACGCAGAACGGCGATTTAGCATTCATTGGTCGGGATGAGAATGACCGACCTTTATTTTCAGTGAACTTTGCAATCATACTAGAGCCCCAACTTGTGGGCGACAGCAACAGGCTTGCTTTGTAAGGAGATACAGTAATGGCCAAAGTAGTTAACATCTCAAGTGACGGCGGAACGAACTACGTTTCGCTGCCAGGATCGCAGGCCTCCTTTGCTTCCAATGCCGAGGCAGTCGACGACACAATTCTAGGACAGACATACCAATCTACCGATATCGGTTTGCAGGGGTGGTCAATCAGCTCCGACGGTATCTTCAAGGGGTTCTCTGGCTACCTGGCCGAACTCAAGAAGGTTGGAACGCCTGCCACATTCACAGCCGAATCAATGACTCTAGTGTCGGGTAAGACATACGCCATCAATGATGCTACCAAGGAAATCTGGGATCGCTCTGAGGTCACAATGGACATCCTCGATAATGCTGTCAGCGTAGCTGCTGCGGACATCCTAAACATTGACTACCTCTTCGGTAGAGTCACGTTTGTAGCAGCGTACGTACCGACAACACCAATAACAGCCACAGGTAAGAGCTTCCCAACGGCTGCGGCTGGTAAGGCAAATGGCTACAACATGACAATGACTGCAGAGTCCATTGACGAAACGGACTTCACTACAGCACAGGGTAACGCCGGTACACGTATCTTCAAGCCTGGTCTCCGTTCTGTGGCATTGGAGCTGACGGGTATCTTCGATTCGAC
>SDBT01000356.1_pt1 | contig 70067 bp, 69 predicted proteins | sample 2277101 | NCBI WGS metagenome assembly SDBT01 (sample SAMN10404973, study PRJNA504765) | marine sediment metagenome | isolation source: marine sediment core GS10_PC15, 103 cmbsf | place: Arctic Ocean: Southern Knipovich Ridge | collected 2010
AACCTATTTTAGTGAACACATTCACCTGGGCGTTTGCTACCTTGATCGGTGGCGTGATTGTGGCAACTATTTATTGGGTGTTGCATCATTCAAAATTGACGCGTAGTTAAGCACGGTGTCAAGACTTGACACCGTATTCAGATAATGACAATGGTTAATTAGGTTCGACGATTTGCTCTTGAAGTTCTACCGCTTTTGTGACGATATGAGGCACATCTAATCGTCGGTAATTAGATTCAATAATAATTTTGTTGGGTGCAGTGGTAGGCTCTAGATGAATGTAATAGCGTTCCACTTGATTTATCTCTAGCAAATCATCCAGGGTCAAAGCGTGATTATCGTCACAATGTTGTTGCAAATCATTCACGCACAGTTGTTGTTTGGCTTTGCTAACGATCTCTGATTTGTTATCCCCGACATAGAAACTCATTTGGTGATTTTCGCCAAACACACTGGGGCTGTAGCCGCGTGCAATTCGATATGCGCTCCAGCAGCACGACCACCAAGTAAGACGGAAAATAGTTTTAGCATGTAACTCTCCAATATATTGAAATGCATAGTGTTATTAATCATAAAATTTAAGGTACGTTCCACATCAATCTATGTTACATAAACATCAAAGCGGGTTGATTGGCCTTGAAAACTGAAATCAGGTGTATGTGATATCGCTGGCGCATGGCGTGGACGTTTCACAACCACACGCTGTTTGCAACAGGTTAAGGCTGCGCGTAAGAGTTTTTCAGGCGAAGCCTCACAGGGGATCAAGTCTTGTAGAATTTGCATGCCCTTATTCACTTGTGCGGTCTTTTTGCGTTCGGGGAACATAGGGTCGCAGTAAACCACATCGGGTTTGGTTTCAGGATTACAAGCGTTTAGATATTGTATGGCGTTAATATTAATTAATGTTAAATGCAATTGCTGGCCGCTAGGATTTTGTTGCAAGCGTTGTAGTGCATCTTGTAGCAAGGCGGCGACAATCGCTGATTGTTCTAACATTAAAACTCTGCAGCCTAAGCAGGCTAAGACAAACGCATCTTGGCCTAAGCCGGCGGTGGCATCGATGATGAATAAGGGTTTGTTGGGTTTAACGCCACAGGCTTTGGTGAGTAATTGTTTGTGTCCGCCACCGTGAGCACGACGGTAAGCGGCTTTGCCACTTAGAAAGTCGATGCTCAGTGGAGTGAAAAGTGGATTTTTATCGACGACTAATTGTAAACCTTCAACGGTAAATTCCAAACTATAGTCGCAATCTCCTTCATACGTTGATCGTAACGGTAGCGCGAGTTGTTTCGCTAGGGCAATTGCTGCTGGTCGAAATAATTCGTCTTCATCATTGATTACTATACGATGAGTCATGGTTTAGTTAATAGTGTAGCCACAAACGAAGTCAAGTCAACAAATTGCTCTACGTCCGACAAATCCATTTCATCAGTAATTACTGTCATGGCAGATTTAATAAGAATGGGTTTAGCGCCGACAGTGCGCGCAGCTTGCAGATCCGTGTAACGATCACCAACAAAAGGTATGTCTTGTAAATTGCAACCAAAATCTTCAGCGATTTTGTCCAGCATACCCGTTTTAGGTTTACGACAATGGCAACCTTCGTCTGGGTGATGTGGGCAATAATAAATAGCGTCGATGTTACCACCGGCTTGCTGACAAGTTTGCAACATTTTTTGATGAATGGCCTCAAGCTTGTCGAGAGTATACAAGCCGCGGGCAATACCAGATTGATTGGTCACTACAGCAATCTTAAAACCGGCTGCAGTTAAGTTAGCAATAGCTTCAATGCTGCTGGCAATCGGTTTCCAATCATCCGGTGAGCGGATGTAATTAGGTGAATCGTAATTGATGATACCATCACGATCTAAAATAATTAATTTAAACATTTTAAGATCTTGTCGGCGCCAGCCGCTAATAAACGTTCTGCTAAGTCAGTTCCTATCTGAGTTGCTTGATCAAGCGGCCCACTTAAGGATCTGCGAATTATCAACGAGCCATCGGGTTGGCCAACAATACCGGTGATCTGCAAGCTTTGATCAATCTGCTGTGCATACGCGCCGATGGGAACATGACAACCACCCCCTAAACGTAAATTCATAGCGCGCTCAGCCGTAGCGCACAGTGCAGTGGTCGGGTGAATTAAGCAGCGGATTAGATTTTCAATAGACGGATCATCGCGTCGACACTCAATCGCCAATACCCCTTGACCGGCAGCTGGCAGTAAACTCTCTGGCTCAAAAACGTGGCGAATGCGGTCGGAAAATCCCAGTCGTTCTAAACCCGCCGCTGCTAAAATGATTGCATCAAATTCACCGTCGTCTAATTTGCGCAAGCGAGTATTCACATTGCCGCGTAGATTTTTAAAGTGTAGATCAGGTCGCAAGGCCTGCAATTGCGATTGGCGACGTAAACTCGACGTGCCAACGACGGCATCTTTTGGCAGATCCATAAATGTCAGATCGCGTGGACAAACAAAGGCATCAAACGGATCACTGCGTTCACAGATCACGGGTAAGTGTAAGCCCTCAGGTAATTCCACCGGTACATCTTTTAAGGAATGCACTGCAATATCAGCGCGGTTTTCCATCAAAGCGTGTTCCAATTCTTTAACAAATAAACCCTTGCCACCTATCTTATCTAAGGTAATATCCAACTTACGATCGGCTTCCGTGGTTATGCCAATTAGTTCAACCGATAACTCGGGATGAAAGCTTAACAATTGTTGCTGGATCAATTTGGCTTGCGTTAAGGCTAACGCGCTTTCACGCGTTGCAATGCGACATTTCATGTGACAACCTTGGGCTCTGCAGTTAACACTTTATTTCGATAACTAAATGCTTCATGTAAATGCGGATCGGTGATCTGATCACTCTCGGCCAAATCCGCTATGGTACGAGCTACTCGAAGCATACGGTGAAAGCCGCGAGCTGACAAGCCCAGTTCACTCAGCGCTTTAATAATCCAACGCTGCTGAGCTGCTGTTAATTGGCAAGCGGCTAATAAGGTTTTGCCTGTTAAATAAGCGTTTGAAGTGCCGCTGCGGGTTAATTGTCGCTGCCAGGCATTCATTACTCGTTCACGGATAGTCGTACTGGTTTCACTGTCACTGTCGGGCTCAAATAAATAAGCTTCAGGCAAGGGTGCAACTTCAATATGTAAATCAATACGATCTAACAGCGGCCCGGACAAGCGCTGCTGATAACGATCAATTTGACTTGATCCGCATCGGCACTGACGGCGCGGATCGGTTAAATAGCCGCAAGGGCAAGGATTCATGGCCGCAACTAATTGTAATTTCGCCGGGAACTCAGCTTGGTGTGCAGCGCGTGAAATAGTGATGTGCCCTGATTCGAGTGGTTCGCGCAACGTTTCCAGTACATGGCGATTGAACTCGGTGAATTCATCTAAAAATAATACGCCATGATGGCTTAGGGAAATTTCGCCCGGCTTAGGCGGTTGCCCCCCGCCAACCAATGCTGCGCTCGACGCCGTATGATGCGGTGCGCGAAATGGCCGCTGGCGCCAGTTGTGAGCCAAAAAGGGTTTACCGCAAATGGAACGTACCGCCGCTGTTTCAAGTGCTTCCGCTTCCGATAAGGGTGGCAGTAAACTGGGTAAGCGACTGGCCAACATGGTTTTACCTGTTCCCGGCGGACCAGACATCAACAAACTATGACGCCCCGCCGCGGCAATTTCTAAAGTTCGCTTAGCGGCATGTTGGCCTTTAATCTCCGCCATATCGAGTTCACTATTAAAGGCTTTAACGATCTGTGGTTTACGTCGGTGTTCAAGCAGTGGCGCCTCGCCGGTTAAATGTGCGCAAATCGACAGTAAATCAGCGGCGGGATATAAAGTCAGTTGGCTGATAATGGCGGCCTCTTCGCGATTTAACTCGGGGCAAATGAGACTGCGCTGGCTATTTCGCGTTGCCAAAGCAAAAGGCAATATGCCGGTGATCGGCCGAAGTCCACCAGACAAGGCCAATTCACCCACAAATTCATAATCCGCTAAACTCAGTAACGGAATTTGTGCTGACGTCGCTAAGATCCCAAGGGCAATCGGTAAATCAAATCGCCCACCTTCTTTGGGCAGATCTGCCGGGGCCAGATTGATGGTAATGCGGTGCGAAGGAAACGTAAAACCACAGTTAATGAGTGCGCTGCGGACCCTGTCTTTACTTTCTTTAACCGCTGTTTCAGGTAAACCGACAATGCTCAAACGTGGCAAACCCGGTGTGATGTCCACTTCGATGGTTACTGCCCGAGCACAGATCCCCGAATTTGCACGCGTGTGAACGATTGCGACAGCCATCTACAACAGTACTTTCGCGCGCTAATCTTTTTTCTTTGAGGATTTTTTGGGTCGCGGCTTTTTCTCACCTGCTGCCTCTACGGTTTTGGCTAAAGCATCAACTTTTTTACGGGTGCGTGCCAGTACTTTAACCTGTGCATCGAATTCTTCACGCGTAACCAAATCTAGCTTGCCAAAAGCGGCCTGCAAAATGGCATGGAATTTCTTATGCAAGTCCTTTTCTAAATCACGCACTGGCTTTGGCACTGCATCAGAAAGCTTTTTAGCAATATCTTCAAAAAATTTTGGATCAATCATGGCTTACCCTCACTGTTTTTCTTCGATGATTAGTGTAGGATCCCTTTTCTCAGAATGGAAGTAAAACTTCCCGGATTACAGCACAAATGGAGAATTTCTGATGAAGTTAGTCACCGTTATCATCAAACCCTTCAAAATGGACGATGTCCATGAAGCCTTAACCGAAATCGGCATTCAAGGCATCACCGTCACCGAAGTTAAAGGTTTTGGTCGTCAAAAAGGCCATACCGAATTATACCGCGGGGCCGAATATGTTGTAGATTTTTTACCAAAGATCAAATTAGAAATGGCCGTCGCCGATGAGCAGGTTGACACGGTTATCGAAACCCTCAGTCGATCCGCTAACACCGGCAAAATTGGAGATGGTAAAATATTTGTCTACCATCTCGAACAAGTGATTCGGATCCGAACGGGTGAAACCGGCGAAGATGCCTTATAAACAGATAAGCACGTTTAACTGCGGATTTAAGGTTCAAGTCTTTTTCGGCAACATATATTTAATGGCTTCTTTCAACTGCTGCTCGGTACAGTTGACACATGTACCTTTGGGCGGCATGGCATTAAAACCTGAGGTCGCTTTTTTCAGCATGCCATCCAATCCTTTTTTCATTCGAGGTAACCACGTTTTGTTGTCACCCATTTTAGGTGCACCGGCGATACCGGGAGTATGGCAAACCGAGCAGTGTTTATTGTAAATGGTTTCGCCAGTCATGGCGGTTTGTTTGGGTTTAGTAGCAGAAGGGCTGGCGGCCGTAGCCGTTTTGGCGGCAGGGGCTGCGACTTTGACTTCGCCCACCGGCTGGATGCGAGCCTCGATGGCGGTGGGTGTATTATCATTGCTGATGGCTTCAGCCACACAGGTGATCCCAAAAGCCAGCATGGCAATTAGGTAAACCAAGGCATTGTTTTTCATTCATCGTTTCCTTGTCGGTTACATCCGATACCATTAAATTTAGTGTAGCCGTAACACGTTGTGTCATCCTTGACACCGTGGCTCGTTTTTATCATATTTAAAGGCAAATGCCAATACCTATGTTACGGGTATATCCCCCCAACGATTTTGCAAAATGCTAATCAAGCAAATCGCTGCGGTTTCGGTGCGTAAGATCCTGGGGCCCAGACGTAGGGGTTTGAATGCATGTTGTTGAGCGAATTGGATTTCTTCTTCGGTTAAGCCGCCTTCTGAACCGACGAGTAGGGTATGCTCTGTGCTGGCTTGGGTGTTATCACCTAAGCTGGCGTTGGCTTCAGGAGCTAATACATATTTCCTACCCGTGCGGCTTTGCTGCAACCATTGAGATAACGGCAGGGGTTGCGCTAGGGTTGGAATAAGAGTTCGTCCGCTTTGCTCACACGCGCTGATCACAATGCCTTGCCAATGTTGCCAACGCTTTTGCCAACGTTCTGTTGAAAGCTTCACGCCGCAACGCGCAGTGATCAGGGGTGATATGTGGGTTACGCCTAATTCAACAGCTTTTTGAATCGTATAATCCATGCGGTCGCCGCGTGAAATCGCTTGCCCGAGATGGAGTCTTAAGGGTGATTCACAATGACGGTCAATAAACTCTACTACGTCAATTTTAATTTGGCGCTTGTTTACCATTGCAATCTGGCAGCGATACTCACCCCCTTCCCCATTAAATACATTAATTTCAGCGCCGTCACTTAATCGCAATACATTTGCAATGCGATGGCTAACAGTTGTGGATAGGGTAAAGGTGTTATGAGATTGCAGTGTCTCAGGATAATAGAGTCGGATGGTACGCATAAGCAGAGTTAAACCGCCTTATGGAAGTAAGGCGGTTCGCTTAACAAATCAATAACGATAATGATCAGGCTTATACGGACCTTCTACGGTCACGTGAATATATTCAGCTTGTTCAGGCGTTAGTTGAGTAAGCTTGGCACCGAGTTTGGCTAGGTGTAAGCGAGCAACTTTTTCATCTAAGTGCTTGGGTAAGACATACACTTGATTGTCATAATTGTTATTGTTTTTCCATAACTCAATTTGTGCAAGGACTTGGTTGCAAAATGAATTCGACATAACAAAGCTTGGGTGACCCGTGGCGCAGCCTAAATTCACTAAGCGACCTTCTGCTAACACGATGATGCGTTTGTCATCGGGGAAGATCACATGGTCAACTTGCGGTTTGATGTTTTCCCATTGATATTTTTTCAAAGAGCTGATATCAATTTCAGAATCAAAATGTCCGATGTTGCAGAGGATAGCTTGATGTTTCATTTGTACCATATGATCGTGATTGATAACGTGATAATTACCTGTAGCGGTTACGAAAATATCTGCGATAGAGGCAGCGTCTTCCATCGTGACGACGCGATAACCTTCCATGGCCGCTTGTAATGCACAAATGGGATCGACTTCTGTGATCCACACATGCGCGCCTTGGCCGCGTAAGGCTTGCGCGCAGCCTTTACCGACGTCACCAAAACCTAAAATCACGGCAGTTTTACCCGCAATCATAACGTCGGTTGCGCGTTTAATGCCGTCAAGCAAGGATTCGCGGCAACCGTATAAATTATCAAATTTAGATTTGGTGACCGAGTCATTTACATTGATAGCCGGTACACCTAGGGTGCCCTCTTTTGCCATCGAATATAATCGGTGTACACCTGTGGTGGTTTCTTCCGAGACCCCTTTAATGTCTTGCATGAGCTGCGGATAATTATCGTGAATGCGTTGCGTTAAATCGCCGCCATCATCTAAAATTAAATTAGGCGTCCAATCGTTCCGGCCTTGAATGGTTTGCTCTACGCACCACCAATATTCTTCTTCCGATTCACCTTTCCAAGCAAAAATGGGTACGCCCGCAGCTGCCATCGCTGCAGCAGCATGATCTTGCGTTGAAAAAATATTACAAGAAGCCCAACGCACTTGTGCGCCTAAAGCCATTAAGGTTTCGATCAATACGGCTGTTTGAATGGTCATGTGCAAACAGCCCGCGATGCGTGCACCTTTTAAAGGTTGTTGGCTAGCAAACTCTTTGCGAATGGCCATCAAACCCGGCATTTCGGTTTCTGCAATGGTAATTTCTTTGCGGCCCCACTCAGCCAAACTGAGGTCGGCGATTTTGTAATCTTGTTCGATATCTTTCACGGCTTCAATATTCATTAAGTGTCCTTTATAAATTAGCAGCTTTTTGTAATTCGGCTACCTTATCAGTATGTTCCCAACTTAAGTCAATATCATTACGCCCAAAGTGACCATAAGTTGCTGTTTGTTTATAAATAGGGTTGATTAAATCTAAAGACTTGATCATGCCGTGCGGCGTTAAATCAAAGTTGTCTCGGATCAATTGTACTAACTGATGTTCCGGTAGCTTGCCGGTGCCAAAGGTTTCAGCACTGATCGAAATCGGCTCGGCAATCCCGATGGCATAAGAAAGCTGAATTTCGCAACGCTCCGCTAAACCCGCAGCCACAATGTTTTTAGCGACATGTCTAGCTGCATAGGCTGCTGTGCGGTCGACCTTGCTTGGGTCTTTACCCGAGAAGCAGCCGCCACCGTGACGCGCCATACCGCCATAGGTGTCAACAATGATTTTTCGTCCTGTTAAGCCACAATCGCTGAGTGGGCCACCAATCACAAAGCGGCCAGTTGGGTTGACTAAATAGCGCGTTTGTGCGGTTAACCATTCACTGGGTAAAACCGGTTTAATAATTTCTTCAATCACGGCTTCAACTAAATTAGCTTGGGAAACATCTGGCGCATGTTGGGTTGACAAAACAATGGTATCAACCATATAAGGTTTGTTATCACGATAGCGCAAGGTTACTTGACTCTTTGCATCAGGGCGCAGCCAAGGTAAAACTTTTTGTTTGCGCAATTGCGCTTGACGTTGCATTAAACGATGTGCGTAAGTGATGGGTGCAGGCATTAATACTTCAGTGATGTTACTGGCATATCCGAACATTAAACCTTGGTCGCCAGCGCCTTGTGAAACATCAGCATCGCGATCAACCCCTTGCGCGATGTCAGGCGATTGTTTACCAATTGCGGTGATGATGGCGCATGATTCCCAATCAAAACCCATGTCAGAATGGTTGTAGCCAATTTCTTTAATGGTGTTGCGCGCTAACTCTTCCAAATCAACCCAGGCGGTTGTGGAAATCTCGCCGCCAATGAAAACCATACCTGTTTTTATGAAGGTTTCGCAGGCGACGCGTGCATTGGGGTCTTGAGCTAATAATGCATCTAAAACCGCATCAGAAATCTGATCTGCAATTTTATCGGGGTGTCCTTCGGAGACGGATTCCGACGTAAATAAATGATAATCATCCATAGGGGTTATCCTTTGTTAACAGTGAGTTTTTTTAGGTAAAGTATCTTACTCTTTTTGTGCACTGGTGTCATTAATCCTGATTAAATGGCCATTTTCAAATTCAAAACTGACGGGGGGCTGATTGGGGCCGAAATCATAATGCCAGGTCATCACGTTTTTTAACCCTTTGACCTCTGGTTCCTCGGAATGACTGATGTGGGTGGGTTCGCCACAGGTTGCGTGCACTTTGGCAAGACTGTCCCCGACTTTAACGCTATGGATGACGTCGCAGACTGAGGTGCCTGAAGCGCCAACACTTTCGACATTGACGCTGGAGACTTTGCCATTTCTAAATTGCACACTAAACTCTGGCTTAGGGTATAAATGGTATAAGTAAACTTCATAGGTATAAACCCAATTTTGAGTGGGAATATTTTCAATGTCAGGTACGGAACGCGTGTCCTTTTTAGTGGGTTCGCCACATGCAGCTTTGACTTGGGCCTGGCTATAACCAAGCTGTACATATTGATGGTGGTTTGGGCAATAAAAAATATTTGCTAACGCCGGTGAAGTGATGAGTAAAGCAAACAGCCAGGCTAGACGCCAGCTCATCATAAGGCTCCACCCATTAGGGGTCTTAGTAAGACAATGAGAATTAATTGTAAACCGAGCAATACAACAATCGGTGATAAATCAAAGCCTGAAATCGGTGGAATAATACGGCGAACCGGTGCGAGTAAGGGTTCCGTTAAACGGTAAATAATTTCAGTGACTGGGCTATGCAAACCTGGGTTGACCCAACTCAATACCACGGATATTAATATCGCGTAGAAAAAGATATTGACCGTGGCTTTGATCAGTGCGACGAGTGCAATTAACAGTAGTGCAATGATATTAATACTCCCCCCGGCGATCCATAATAGTAAACTATACTTAATTAACTCCAACACACATGCCGCCAGCAAGGTTGCAATATCGACCATACGGACTCGCGGTAGTACGCGGCGTAATGGCTGTATTACGGGATCAGTAATCTTAACAATGAATTGACTAACAGGATTAAAAAAACTCGCGCCCATCCATTGCAAAATCAATCGCAATAGCAGTGCGAAAATGTATAAATTAAATAGAGTATTTACTAAAAAAATACCGCCTTGGCCAAATCCATCTGTCATGCTTTACTCCTCTTTTGCAATTTCATCAGCAATGGCTTGCGCACGATTTTTTGCGGCTAGCAAGGCGGCCGCAAATAATTCTTCAACCTTGCCATCGTGTAAAATATTCATAGCCGCTTCAGTAGTACCCCCGGGTGAAGTGACTTGTTGACGCAGTAGGTTACAATCTGTTTGTGTACGCATGGCGATTTCTGCGGTGCCTAAAGCGGTCTGAAGCGTTAATAATTTTGCGGTATCGTGTGGTAAGCCTTGGTCAATTGCAGCCTGTTGCAAGGCTGCCATCAGCGTTAAAAAATAAGCTGGCCCGCTACCGGACAAGGCCGTGACGGTATCAAGCTGTGCCTCATGATCTAACCACACAGTCACACCGACGGATCGCAAAATGGATTCGGCTTGATCTTTTTGTGTTGCGCTCACCAAATCATTAGCATGCAGTGCAGTAGCACCGCAACCGACTAACGCTGGCGTGTTTGGCATGCAACGTACAATCGCAGCGGCATGTCCAAACCAGGCTTGGATGGTTTCTTCGCGCACCCCGGCAGCAATAGAAATCATTAAAGTTTTTTTATCTACGTTCACCAGAGCTTTGCAAACAGCGGGCATGACTTTAGGTTTAACTGCTAATACGATGATATCTGCGGCTTCAGCTGCTTGTTGATTGTCGTCAGTGATCTGCAGTTGAAACTGCTGTTGCAAACGTAGCAATTTATCAGGATTGGGATCGCTAACCCAAATTTTTTCGCTGGCGTAGCCGTTGGTGATCAAGCCGCCAATTAGACAACTGGCCATGTTGCCAGCCCCGATAAAAGCGATTGTGTCTGAATTCATGTTTTACCCATCCATAAGTCTACGACTACAGGATAATGCTATTTGTTACGAGTGTCGACCTCGCGCGGGCCAAAAATTCCTGTGCCGATGCGGATCAAGGTGGCGCCGGCGGCAATGGCGGCTGGAAAATCTTGACTCATGCCCATGGACAAAGTATCTAGCGATAAACCTTGTTTGATCAGCCTTTGGCTAGCTTCATAAACTTGCATAAAGTTATGATGTTGCTCGGTGACATCTTCAGTTGCCGCGGGGATCGTCATCAAACCCCGTAAACGCAAGCCTGGCAATCTGGCGACGTGGTCGGCTAGCTCGGGTAATTGTTCCAAACTGACGCCGGCTTTGCTGGCTTCTTGATTCACATTCACTTGCAAACAGATATTCAGTGCATGAAGCGGATCGGGGCGTGCTTGGCTAAGCTTGGCCGCAATTTTCAAGCGATCTACGCTGTGAACCCAAGCGAAATGTTCCGCAATCGCTTGACACTTGCGGCTTTGGATAGCGCCAATAAAATGCCATTCAATGGCTAAATCGGTCAATTGTGCCATTTTATCTAAGGCTTCTTGTAAATAATTTTCACCTATTGCGCATTGTCCAGCAGCATACGCTTCACGGATCTTGGCTGCGGATTGCCGTTTACTCACCGCTAAAACCTGCACGCTACCGGGTTTTCGTCCCGCAGCAGTTTCAGCTGCTAAGACGTGTGCGCGTAATGAGTTTAATTTAGTTTCGATTGATTCCTGCATGATTTTGGCATTCAATTTGCTGCTGATTGTTGACCTTAACCAGAATTATCACCGCTATAAGGAATTCTCGCAATGGACATTACTGAATTATTGGCATTTGGTGTAAAAAACAATGCGTCAGATTTACATTTGTCGGCAGGCTTACCACCGATGATACGGGTTGATGGAGAGTTACGACGGATCAATGTACCGGAGTTAGATAAAAAAGGTATTTTGGATCTGATTTACGACATTATGAATGACAAAGTCCGCAAAGCGTTTGAAGAACATTTAGAAACGGATTTTTCGTATGAAGTAAACGGTTTGGCACGCTTTCGGGTTAATGTGTTTAATCAAGCACGTGGTGCAGGCGCTGTGTTTCGGACTATCCCGAGTGAAATTGCTACCTTAGAAGCGTTAAATATGCCAGAGAGTTTTAAGGAGATGTCACTTAAACCTCGAGGTTTAATCTTAGTGACGGGCCCAACCGGATCGGGTAAAAGCACCACGCTAGCGGCCATGGTCGACTATGTTAATTCAGAGCGCCACGATCATATTTTGACGATTGAAGATCCGATCGAGTTTGTGCATGAAAGCAAAAAATGTTTAATCAATCAACGTGAAGTTTCGCGTGACACGAAAAGTTTTAATATGGCATTGCGTTCCGCTTTGCGTGAAGATCCCGATGTTATTTTAGTGGGTGAATTACGTGATTTGGAAACGATACGCTTGGCATTAACCGCTGCAGAAACCGGCCACTTAGTGTTTGGCACATTACATACGAGTTCTGCGAGCAAAACCATTAATCGGATCATTGACGTTTTTCCAGGCGAAGAAAAATCTATGGTGCGGTCTATGTTGTCCGAGTCTCTGCAAGCCGTTATCGCGCAAACACTATTAAAGCGTATCGGTGGTGGACGTGTTGCCGCTTTGGAAATCATGTTATGTAACTCTGCCATCCGAAATTTAATTCGCGAAGATAAAATTGCGCAGATGTATTCATCTATTCAAACGGGGTTGGCTGCTGGTATGCAAACTTTAGATCAGCATTTAACGGAATTAGTTAACAGCAACACGATATCCCGCAGTACTGCTCGTGCAGTTGCTATCAATACAGAATTGTTTAATTAATTTAAATTACAAGAAAGCACCGGGTGACAAATTAACATTTGTCACTCGGTATGCTACACATGAATTCGCTAAGCGCTTGCTGCTTCTAAAGCTTCACTTAATACGTAAACATTGGTTGCCTGTAATCCACGGTCGGAATTTTCAAGATCAAAGCTGACTTGTTGACCTTGTGCTAAGGTTTTAAATCCAACTCCTTGGATAACAGAGAAATGAACAAAGATGTCACCACCCCCCTCGATGGGTTCGATGAATCCCCAACCTTTTTTATTGTTAAACCACTTAACAGTCCCTGTTGCCATTATGTCTTCCCTTTATGTTTGTTGTCTGACCACATGGTTTTCATCCACAAAACCATCTTGACCGTTATGGCTTCGACCCTAAGCCCAAGCATTAACTAGGCAGATTATAACACCCGTGAAGAAAATGGCTATATCAAATTTCTACTTTTTAATACAGACATTGTCGATGGCGCAAGTCCTTCGCTAGCTATCGCTGGAATGATAATTTATTCGCCAGGGCCTGCTGCAGCAATAGCAGATGAGACCGTGAAATGGCTCATATTATTTTTAAATTGGCTGACTAAATGCTTACTACGGATGTCGTAAGCGTTTTGATCAGACCAAGTCGTGCGGGGATTTAATAGCGATTTTTCAACACCTGGGATATCACAGGGTACTGCCAAATGAAATCCCGGCAACACCATGGTGCGGGCTTCATCCAAATCCCCGGATAAAATGGCGCGGATAATCGAGCGAGTCGTCGGAATGCTAAATCGAGTACCGCCTTCGCCGTAGGCGCCGCCGGTCCAGCCGGTGTTAACTAGGTAAACCGCAGCGCCGGACGCTTCGATGCGTTTCATCAGTAAATCTGCATACACTTGCGGTTCGCGCGGGAAAAATGGTGCGCCGAAACACGCGCTAAACGTTGTTTTAACTGTTTGCGTTTGGCCGATTTCAGTGCCGCCAACCAACGCTGTGTAGCCGCTTAAGAAGTAATAACCCGCTTGTTCTTTGGTTAAACAAGCCACTGGCGGTAAAATGCCGTTTAAATCGCAGGTTAGGAATATCACGGATTTGGGCTGGCCGCTTCGATTTTCCACCACGCGTTTTTCAATATGTTCGCGTGGATACGCTGCGCGGCTGTTTTGGGTCATGCTAGAATCCGTAAAATCGGGCGCCAGTGATTCGGGATTTAACACCACATTTTCCATCACGGTACCGTCTTTAATAGCATGCCAAATCACCGGCTCATTTTCTTCCGACAAGTTAATGCATTTAGCATAACAACCGCCTTCAAAATTAAATACGCCTTCTTCGCCCCAACCGTGTTCATCATCGCCAATTAAGTAGCGCTCAGGATCGGCTGATAAGGTCGTTTTACCGGTACCCGATAAGCCAAAAAACAGCGCTACATCGCCTTGTTCACCGACGTTAGCGGCGCAGTGCATCGGCAAGACTTCTTTTTCAGGCAACCAGTAATTGAGCGCAGTAAACATCGCTTTTTTCATTTCGCCGGCATAGGGCATACCGCAGAGTAGTACTTTGCGATCAGTCAGATTGATGATGATCACACCATCACTGTGAGTTCCATCGGTTTTGGGATCCATTTTTAAGGTGGGTACATTCAGTAAGGTCCAACTGTTCTGTTTGCATTGCATATCGCGGATAAATAAATGTTGTGTAAATAAGTTATGCCACGCCCATTCGGTGATAACTTTCACCGGCACGCCGAGATCTTCATCGGCGCCAACGCATAAGTGTGATACGAATTGGTCGCGTTCAGCAATATGGTTTTCAGCTTTTTGCCATAAACGAGCAAAAATTTCTCTGGAGATAGGTTGGTTAACTGGGCCCCAGTCAACTGTTTTGTTCGTGAGATTATCATCGACAATAAAGCGATCTTTCGGAGAACGGCCGGTACGTTTACCGGTGGTGACGCGTAGCGCGCCGTTTTGACTTTGGATGCCTTCTTCGCGTTCTAGCGCGGCTTGAAATAGTGCTTGGGGGGTTAAATCGGTGTGTACTTGCATTATGATCTCCAGTGTGAGGCGCGATTATAGCGCTAGTTGGGGGAAGACACTAGTGAAATCGGCGCAAGCTTCATATTGCCTATGTACCCATCGCACTTCAAGATGCGAGATTTATGGCAACGGCTCTCGTGAGCAAAAAGCCGAAAACCACTTTGTTTCGAATATATACTCCAGCTTTTGCTATCGTAGTGTAACACGTACGTCAAGCGTACCCACCTCAGCAGATAATTGTAGCAATTTTTGAGCATGCTGGTATAATGACGCTATGAAATTTTTCAGACACACCAAAGCCACGATGTGTTACATCATTTTTATTGTAATGATTAACAGTCTATTTACCTACATGCCACTGGTCAGTGTAATGGGACATAAAATGTCGCCGGCGGATTTAGTCGTGGGTTTAATTTATGTGATGCGCGACTTCGCGCAGCGTGAAATAGGGCATTACGTGATTGTGGCGATGATCATTGGCGCAGCGCTCAGTTATTTGTTGGCTGATCCCACTATTGCATTAGCCAGTGTGTGTGCGTTTATCGTGGGCGAAACCATTGATTGGAGTGTATTTACTTTTACGGGCAAACCCTTATCGGAACGCATTTTGTTGTCGGCTAGCATCAGTTCGCCGCTAGATAGCATGGTGTTCTTAGCCCTGATTGGTCGCCTGCAATGGTTTGAATGTACGGTCATGACGCTCTTCAAATTGCTTGGCGTTATCTTATTATGGGGCATCTGGCGTCGTCATCATAAAAGCCACGAAACCCCTATGCTGGCTGAAGGTGTCGGTCATGTCTAATGTGATGTTAGGTTTTGATTTTGGCACTAAGCGCATTGGTGTTGCGGTGGGTCAACTGATCACGCGCACGGCAACGCCGTTGGAACCGCTGGCAGCTAAAATCGGTGTGCCCCAATGGGATGAAATTGCTAAACTCATTAAAACTTGGAATGCTGATACATTAGTCGTCGGACTGCCGTATAATATGGATGCCAGCATCAGTGACATGGTGATCGCAGCAGAAAAGTTTCAAGAGAGTTTACGGCAACAGTTTAATTTACCGGTGCACGGCTGCGATGAACGCTTAACAACATTCGCCGCGAAGCAACAATTGGCTGAGGATGAAAATTCATCTTATGCCTTAGACAGTGTGGCGGCGCAAATTATTTTACAACAATGGATGAGAAGTCAGCATGAGTCATGAACAACAAGTATCGGCCGAGGGTAAACTGCAACACTTGTTAAGCCTTGAAGGTTTGCCGCGCGCGGTGATCGTGGGGCTGCTTGATCAAGCGCAATCCATCATTGACCAAGGTTTACATCGCGCAGCCATCTTAAATGATCTGCATGACAAAACCATCGCTAATTTATTTTTTGAAGCCAGCACGCGCACGCGTGTGAGTTTCGAACTGGCTGCTAAACGTTTAGGGGCACTGCTCATCAATTTTGACAGTGGCAGCTCAGCTACCCAAAAAGGTGAAACTTTATTAGATACCGTGGTCACGTTACAAGCTATGGGGGTGAATGCGTTTGTGGTACGTCACAGTAAAAATGGCACCGCGGAATTTTTGGCGCAACACGTTAAGCCGGGTGTTAGCATTCTGAATGCGGGTGATGGCACCCGCGCACATCCCAGTCAAGCACTATTAGATATGCTAACCATTCGCCAACATAAAACCGACTTCGATCAATTAACGGTAGCAATTGTCGGTGATGTGTTGCATTCGCGAGTAGCACGTTCGCAACTTGTTGCCTTGCAAACATTGGGTGTGCCGGCGATCCGATTAGTTGCGCCGGCAGGTTTATTGCCGCCGGCAAATGAAGTGTCGACGGTGGAGCAGTATACTGACTTAACTCGCGGCATCCAAGATGCCGATGTAGTGATTATGTTGCGGATCCAAAAAGAGCGCATGATGGCTGGCGAAATTCCTACGCTAGAAAAATATCACGCCAGCTTTGGTTTAACTGCCGAAACGTTAAAGCACGCAAAGCCCGATGCCATCGTGATGCACCCAGGGCCCATGAATCGTGGGATTGAAATTGATTCTTGTGTGGCAGATGGTCCGCAATCGGTAATTTCGCAGCAAGTGACTAATGGTATCGCCATGCGTATGGCAATCATGCAGCAGCTATTAGGCTAATCATGACTATGCAAGCCGAACCCATCTTATTAGAACGCGATATTGAAGGATTGCTGATCCCAACAGCCGTTCCCATCACCGTGCCAGCCGGTACCTCGGTGTATATCACGCAACAACTCGGCGAAAGCGTAACGGTTAATGTCAACGGAAATTTGGTGCGTGTCGAAGCCAAAGATGTTGATGCCTTAGGTATTGAACTCGAATCGAGTCATGTTGCGACTGTGACCGATAAAACCGTCGATGGGCCAGTTGACATTGCGCTAGTCTGGGAGCAACTTCACAGCTGTTATGACCCAGAGATCCCCGTTGATATCGTTGAACTCGGTTTAGTCTATGATTGCCAAACCGAAATTATTGATGAGGGTAAAGGCAATCGCGTTAACATCAAAATGACCTTAACCGCCCCTGGCTGCGGCATGGGGCCGGTATTAGCGGATGACGTTAAGATGAAAGTCTTAAACTTGCCTAATGTGACTGAAGTTGACGTCGACTTAGTATTCGATCCGCCGTGGAGCATGGAAAATATGTCAGAAGCGGCTAAGCTGACGCTGGGCCTGCTATAGACCTTACTAAATAACGGTAGTATAATCAGATAATTAGGGACGAACCCGAGATTTTTCATGGATTTTGGGAACTTTCTCCATTACCTCATGTCTATATGGATACGGACACATAACAAGGGGTATAACATGAAAAAAAATGCTGGTGTAACATTTCTAGAGTTAATGGTTGTGGTGATGATCATTGCCATTTTGGCGGTCGTTTCCATGGGGGTTTATCTTAACTATACTGCGCGCGCTAAAGTTGCCGAGGGTTTGGGGCTGGCTGATGCTGTTAAATTGGCTGTGGCTGAAACTCAGCAAACTAGCGGTTCGTTTCCAACGAGTAATGTGACGGCGGGTGTGCAAGCCACGCTTTCTAGCACGTATGTTGATTCTGTCTCTGTAGGTACGGCAGGCGTCATTACCATCGCGTATAAAAATTCTGAACTCGGTATTTCCAGCTCGGGGGTGAGTACTATCCAAATGGAACCGAGTGCTATCAATGGGTCGGTTTACTGGCAATGCCAAGGTGGTAGTTTAGCTAATAAATATCGCCCGCCCATTTGTCGTTGAGTTATACCAACCGGGATCAGGGATGATCCCACCTATAAACCTTAAATCCGCAGTGAAACGCACTTCCTGTTGCAACATCTTGATTTATCTAGCTATATGAAAAATTACTCTTCACCGGCAAGGTGATTTCATAATTTTTCATTACGCTATCTAAATCAATCTGTTACACCAGATAAGCACGTTTCACTGCGGATTTAAGGTTAGAACTTCTCCAATTTGTTCGCCAAATTTAATGGCTTGGTCGGTTTGCAATTGTGAATTCCATTTCACCGTGTTTTCAGAAAATAATACGATCACCGTTGAGCCCATTTTAAAATGACCCATTGCTTCACCGCGTGCTACCTCAACACTAGCTGTTTTGGGATTTGGGTACTGCCAGCGATGGATTTTTTTGCTGTGAGTTGGGTTAACATCACCGTGCCAAACGGTATGGATGTTCCCAACTAGCATTGCGCCGACGAGTATCACCGCCATCGGTCCACATTCAGTATCGAATGTACTGATCACACGCTCGTTACGCGCAAAGACTTTAGGGACTTGTTGTAGAGTCAGTTGGTTCACGGAAAACAATTTCCCGGGTACGTAAATCATCCCGGTTAACTTTCCGTTGAAAGGCATATGCACCCAATGATAATTTTCGGGAGCCAAATAAAGCGTCATATACGCCCCATTATTAAAGGTTTCCGTCACATCCGTGTTAGCACCTAACAATTCATACAAACTATAGTGTTTGCCCTTGGCTTGAATTAATTCCCCTTGAGTTATCTGGCCATATTGTGAAACAAAGCCATCGACCGGTGATGCAATAGCCTTAGCGGGTTGGACGATAGGTCGCTTATCAGTTTGCAAGCTTCGCAAGAAAAAATCGTTAAGGCTTTTATAAGCAGTGGGGTCTTGCTGTAGTGCTTCTGACAAATCAATGTGATACAGCTGCATCAGCCAGCGGATAAATTGATTTTTAATCTTGGGTTGTTCAATTCGAGCCAGGTAACCTGCACAACGGGATAATAATTGATGGGGAGCCAATTTTTGTAATAATAAGTTTCGATGCATTTAGCTAGCAGCCATTATCAGTTTTTGAAAGTTGTCATATCGCGAACGTGCAATTACACCATCTTTTAAAGCCTGCTGCAATGCACAGCCGGGTTCTTTTTGATGGTGACAATCACGAAATTTGCATGTGTTGATGAATGGTTTAAATTCTACAAAACCTTTCGCAATGTCAGCCGCGGTTAAGCGCCATAAGCTGAATGAACGAATGCCAGGGGAATCGATTAAATCTCCTCCTTGCGGTAAATGGTATAAGCGCGCTGTAGTGGTAGTATGGGTTCCCAACTTGCTAATACTAGAAATTTCACCCGTGCGAATATCTATGTTAGGTAATAAACATTGAATTAACGAGGATTTACCAACGCCTGATTGGCCCACAAAAATATGCGTGTGTTCTCGCAGTGATTGTTGCAAGGCTTTTATGCCTCGTTGAGTCTTACAACTGACTTCCAGCAGCCGATAACCTAAGGCTTTATATAAGGTAATGAGTTCTTGAATTTCAGTACGTTTCGCTTTAGTGATTAAGTCAATCTTGTTGAGAATAAGATAAGGGGAAAGTTTTAATAGCTCCGCTGCTACCAAATAACTGTCGATCAGTAAGCGACTGATTTCAGGTTCGGGGGCGAACGTTATCAACATGGTATCGATGTTGGCCGCTATGGGTTTGATGTCACCGCTTGGATCCGGCCGGCCTAATACAGTACGTCTGTCTTGGCAGGCGACGATCACGCCACTGCTGTTGCCGCTGGCACGCCATATCACTTGATCGCCCGGCACTAACACGCCTAAATGTTGGCGTAGTAAACAACGCACAACTTCACCGGCTTGAGTTTCGACTTCTGCCATCGCGCCATAGTGGGCGAGCACTAAGCCTTGTTGTTCTGGACCAAGTTGATCATCGTCTGTGGGTGCTGCAGGGGTTGTTCCAGCTTGTTGCTGTCGGTGTTTGATCCGGGCTGCTTGGCGCTGGGTGATCCGTCGTTTTGCCAATTGGTTTTCACTTAAGTCTTCGGTACACTGTCAGCGCATTGTAACACAATAAGGTTGTGAGAATGGATGTTTACTTAGTCGGCGGCGCAGTGCGCGACCAATTATTGGGTTTGCCCATTAAAGATCGAGATTGGGTGGTGGTTGGCGCCACGCCAGAACACATGCTGCAGCAAGGTTATCGGCCGGTTGGCAAAGATTTCCCGGTTTTTTTGCATCCTGAGACGGGTGAAGAATATGCCCTGGCTCGCACCGAACGTAAATCGGGTAAAGGTTACAAAGGCTTTACCGTTTATGCTGCGCCTGAAGTGACGTTAGAAGAAGACTTAATTCGTCGCGATTTAACCCTTAACGCTATTGCACAAACGTCTGATGGCCAAATTATTGATCCGTTCAACGGTCAGCGCGATATTCAACACAAAATTTTAAGACACGTTTCTCCTGCATTCGTTGAAGATCCGTTACGTGTATTGCGCTTAACACGCTTAGCTGCGCAGTTGAGTGAATTTGATTTCAGTATTGCTGAAGAGACTCGAACGTTACTGGAAGAAATGGTTGCACAAGGCGAATTAGCCGACTTAGTCCCCGACCGTGTGTGGCAAGAAGTTGAAAAAGCCTTGGTAACACCCGCACCGCAAATCTTTTTTACATTGCTACGAGAGCTCGGCGCTTTAAAAACTTTATTTCCCGAATTAGATCAACTCTATGGTATACCGAATCCTCCCGAACATCATCCAGAAGTGGATACAGGCATTCATGTGATGTTGGTGATGGAACAGGCTGCACGTTTGAGCCAAGATCCTGCCGTGCGTTTCGCAGCGTTGCTGCATGATTTGGGTAAAGCCTTAACGGCTAAAGAAGATCTGCCGCGCCATCCTGGCCACGCTGAAAAAAGTGACCCCTTAGTTAAACAATTTTGCGCGCGTTATCCCATACCCAAACAGTATCAAGCCTTAGCTTTATTGGTCGCGCATTATCATATTCAATGCCACAGAGTGTGCGAAGGCTCGCCCCGAGCGATTTTAAATTTATTAGAAGGCTTGGATGCGTTTCGCAGGCCGGAACGCGTTAAAGATTTTGTTTTAGCTTGCAAAGCTGACTCCCGAGGCCGAACCGGTTTTGAAGAAAGGCCATACCCTCAAGCAGCAAGACTCTTAGCCGCACTGGATGTTGCTCAACAGGTTGATGTACAAACTATTATTGCTGCGGGTCATCAGGGGGATGTGATAAAACAAAAACTCCACCAACAACGGTTGGCTGCATTAAAACGATGGTTGAAAGAGAGTGATGATTGAAAACAGCTTGTCAGGTCTGTGATTTTCGTACCCAAGTTGTAGATCCAGATTGACCAGGAGCGGAAAAAACTTTTACGGTGATTTTATCGATTTCATGTTTCTCAATGCGCGTCGGATCGGCAATCAGTTGTTCTACGATCCAAGCTGATAACTCTTCCACCGAGATATTGCGCAGCGGCATTAAAATAACGTCTGATTTTAAGAAGGGCATTTTTTGTTGATTGAAGTGAGCGTAAATATACGTTTCATCAGAGTCCACTTCTAAATACGGCGACTCGGTGGGAACCAACATGTGATGGTGTAAGCGTTTACAAATCTCATTTACAATATTTTTATAAATACGATAATCAAACGCTAAACCCATTTCACCCACCCAGGTATCAAAACTCACAGCAACTGAAAAATTATGGCCGTGCATAGGTTCCCGATCAGTGGGTGAAAACAAAGTAAAATGCCCTGCAGAAAAAGACATGGCTTCTTTAGCTAATTCAATTGTTGTCGGCCTTCGGGTGCCAACAATGGCAGGGCTAGATAGATCAGTCACTAACGCTTTACCTCAGACTTAATAACAGAGACGCCAATTTCGGTGCGTGAACACACGCTATTGATACGTTGTAAATTAGTAGGTGATACTTCAATATTAGAGTTTTTAAATTTAATACACAACGTTTTTTGCTCGGAGACAGTGGGGCAGTTTTCCAGTTTTGTGATCCAGCCATCGACTTCTTCAGGTGTTAAGTTAAGTCGTTGTTGACATGCAACACCCACTAATATCACCAGTAGTATCATTCCAAAGCGTATAAGTTGTTTCATTGTTATTTTCCTGTTTCATTCCATTGTGAGGAGCTAAAGTATAGGGCTTTTAGTTTCTGGGTACAACGGTGGTAGATCAACAGTTGTTATTGATCTTCGTTGGTTTGGTTTGTATTGGCTGATACAAGTCCATAATGTCTGTAAATCTAGCATGACTTCGTCCGAGCCATACAAGTGTTTATCTAGCAATAACAACTGGCCTGCTAGAGGTTTGTTATCGCAAAGAGCTGCGATAGCTTGTAACGACTGTGGCATTTGATCAGGCCACTGACGTTGTGCCCAGCTAAGGAGAGAGTGTGGCAAGGTAGCAAAATCATTCTGTTGACAGGCAGATTTTACCTTAGCTAAAGCCTGTTTGATTGAGAGTGTTGTGCTGTTTGGATCAGCCGTAGCCACTGTGTGTACGGGCTTGATAGCACCCGATCGACGCCACCAGATAAACAATGTGATACACCAGGTAATTAACAATACTAATGCCACCCAAAACCAGATAGGAAACTGTGATGACTTTGTTTTGGCAGACTGAGTTTGAGTATTATGTTTCTCAACGAGCGATGTCGTCGTGATCTTGGAGGCCGAGTTAGAGGCGTCCGCAGCAGGTAAAATTGAAAAGGTTTTAGCGGGTAAGGTGGTAGTGATTTGTTTGTTGGTTCGCGTATTCCACCAAGAGACAGTTACACTGGGAAAAGTTAACTGACCTGCTGTAGTGGGTATGTACGCAGTTTTTTCGACGCGCTTTGACATAATAGTTGCGCCGCTTAAGGTTTCACGGGTTATCGGTTTATTGGGATATCGATTGACATTAACCTGTTCGCCTTGCGCTAAGTCGGGCAATTGAGCCGCCGTTAAACCTTCTGCTTTTATAGTGATGGTTCGAGTGATCGGATCGCCAACTTTAAATTTGGCGTTAGCCGGTGACCATGATTGACTAAGTTGTAGATTGTTAGTCGGTAGCCACGTTTTATTTTGGACGGCAGCGGGAATGGATTTAACGTTCAAAGTGATCTCGGGTGAAATCAAGCGGATAGGTCTACCGACTTGTGAGAAAAACGGACCCGCAGGTCGATAAGCCGAAGGTCCTGCCAAATTCACGCCTGTAAAAACGGCAGGTTGAATCACCAGCTTACCACTTCGTTGTGGAAACACGGCATAATCACGTTCCAGGACTTCGTAGATTCTGCTAGAGAGTCTGGCTTGATAGCGCTTGTCTTTCCCTAAGCGCAAGATAACGGCATTATTTGCTGTGGGATCCGTTAACCGCCCATTGCCCATATCGCGGTAAAATAATTTCAGACGATAAACAATTTGGCTCTGTACATACGGGTTTTGATTATCAACCGTTGCTTTTAAATAAGCTGCCTTGCTGCGCTGGCCCTTGGGTTGCTGCGGCGCCGTTCGTACAGATATTTTGATAGGCCTGCTAAATTGATTCCCCATGCGGATAGCGGGAATAATCATTTCGCCACTGCGTTTTGGGGATAAGGTGATCTTCCACTGTAAGTTCGATTTCCTGATCCCGTTAATGATGGACAGCTGTGAGGTTTGACCCGTACCTAGGACGGTAAAGTTACGTTCGAGATCTGCCAATTCAGGCACCGCGCCGCGGTTTGCCTCCGTTGTTAACGTCAATGTAAATGTTTCGCCAGGTGCGATTTGATTGCGATCAACTGTCGCAGTTAATTTTGCCTGCGCCGTTAGGGTTAACAATAAACTTAGAAACAAGATCATGAACATTTTTTTCATGAATGATCTCCTGAGTGTCGCCGTAAATAATCACGTAAAAACTTTTGTCGCAGTAAGCCACCCGGATCATCCGGCACGCGCTTTAACCATTGCTTTGCGGCGCGCTGTTGAGCTTGGCGTTGGGTATTATGCTTCACAGGTTTAGGAGAGCGATTTGCCTTTTGTGGCTTGGGCTGTTCTGACGGTTTTTTAGCAGCCTTGGCTTGTTGTGATTTTTTAGCTTGTGATTTTTTCTGCTGTTTTTCAGATTTTGATTTTTGGGATTGATTGTTGTTAGGCTGTTGTTTTGATTTGCTCTGTTTGGGCTTTTGTTTTGTTTGTTGTGATTGCTTTTGCTTCTTATTTTTTTGCTGTTTCAATAATTTTAGCAACAGATCGCGATTGAATTTAGCATCATGATCATTGAGTTGGACTTTCAAGACTTTTTCATACGCTTTAATTGCTTCCTTATATTCCCCTAGATGGGCTAGCGCATTACCACGGTTATAGTTTGCTAACGGTGTGTTAGCAAGTGAAAATGTGGCAGCAGTTTTTTTATAGTCTCCAGCCCGATACTGAGCCACGCCTTTCCAATCCTGATTAACAAATCGTTGGGCCGCTTTCGCAGCCTGGCCATTTTGTAACAACTGTGTTGCTTGTTGATCGGGCCGTGCCCACAGATCAGACCACGTTCCAGCAAAGACACTGCAACTGAATGCATAAAACAAAATAGCTAACAGAGCGCGAAACATTACAACCACCCCCGTCGAAATCCTAGAGCTGCTAAGGGTAGACACGCCAGCACTAGCCAACGTCCTTGATCACGCCAAGTTGATAACTTCTCTTGCGTTTTTTGTGCCTGTACTGTTAAGCCAGATTGAACCTGCAATAATGTTTCAACATCAGAATTATTGTGACTAAAACGAACGTAATGCCCACCACCGACACGGGCTAATTTTCGCAATGCAGCTGGGTTTAATTTGCTGGTGATAATATTCCCTTGGCGACTTTGCAAAAATCCGTTAGCCGTTGGAATGGGCGCGCCTTGCTGGGTGCCAATACCCAATACGCTGACGCGATAACCATATGCAGCTAATTGTTTTGCGATGTTGTCATCTGTTGCGGTCGGTGTACTGCTGGTAATTAAAATCACTTGCCCGCTGCGTGCACCCACCTGCTGCAATAACTGTTGGGCCTTTAATAAACCGCTGCCAATGTTGTGACCGCTTACCGGCATCATGCCGGGATTTAATTCCGGTATCATGGCATCGATAGTCGCTGCATCTTGGGTCAGTGGAGAAACTGCAAAACCTTGTTGGCTGAAGGCTACCATGCCAACTTGGCCATCGCCCATCGCGGCTAACAGGTCGTGCGCTTTATACTTGGCGCGTGCCATACGGCTAGGTTTGATATCGCGTGCTAACATTGAAGGTGATACATCCAACACGATCATGCGTGAGACTAAACTGCGATATACTGCCGCTGGAGTTTGAGACCACGTGGGCCCTGCTAAAGCCAATACACACAAAGTCCACGCTAAACTTAACAATAAGACAGGTAAGGTATGATTACTATGTTGTGGTTTAGCCAGTAGGTGCGGTAATAAATGTGGATCACAGGCTTGGCGCCAAGCGCTGGTATTACCGCGAGTGCGCAGCAGGCTCCAGAGTAAATAGGCGCAAGGAATTATTCCAAGCAGCCAGACGGGCCGCAAAAAATGTAAAGTCATAATGCCTTAGCCTCCGGCTCATCAGGTGTTGGGTGAGTGAATGACTTAACACGAAAATTCAAGCCTAACTGCGATAATGCAAACCATAGACTTAGCAAAAAAGCGATACTCAATGGCCAATAATAATAAGGGGTGACAGGTCGAAATAGGGTTTTACTTTGGCTAACCGGTTCTAATTTATCAATGGTGCGATACACTTTTTGTAGCTCAGCCGTATTCTTGGCACGAAAAAATAAGCCACCAGTCAGTTTGGCAATTTTTTGCAATGCGCCTTCATCAAGATCCGCAGACGGATTTATCATTTGAGCCCCAAAAAAACCTGGCACCATCATGCTATTGGCACCAATACCAATGGTGTAAATCTTTATATTGTCTTGCGCCGCTAACTTGGCTGCTTGAATAGGACTTAATACGCCAGTATTATTCGCCCCATCGGTTAATAAAATTAAAATGCGGCTCTTGGTTGGAACTTTTTCCAAACGTTTGATGGCTAAGCCTATGGCATCACCCAATGCGGTTTGCTTGCCGGCCAAACCGATAGTGGCATCATTTAACATCAGTTGTACGGTTTTGCGATCGAAGGTTAAGGGGGTTTGCAAATAAGCGCGGGAGCCAAAGACTATTAAGCCGACCTTATCCCCTATTCGTTGATTAATGAATTTTCTTGCCATCGCTTTGACAATGGTTAAGCGATCAACGCGTTTGCCCTTTAACTTCATATCAGGCAGCTGCATGCTGCCGGATAAGTCTAGTGCTAACATAATATTGCGCCCTTGCTGGGGTATCGGTTTCGGTGGACCTAACCACTGGGGTCCGGCTGCGGCAATTAACAATGTTAACCAAATCAATAGTGTTATGAGCTGTGTGGTTTTACCGTGTTGGTGTTGTTGACTGCCCGCAGCGGTTAATTGTTTGATGCGGTGATAAAACGGTACGCTTAACGCTGCAGTTTGTATGGGTGTAGCTGCAGGTAACAGCGCCCGGACTAACCAGGGTAAGGGTAGTAACAGTAATATCCAAACGTTCGCAAATTCAAACACGAGATTTCACCCATTGTTGGCACATTAGCAGTAACGGCTCCAGTTTGGCGGTCACCTGTTTTTGATATGGCGCCGTAATCAATAACTCCCCCGCTGGATGACGAAAACTTTTCGATTCTCCAGTATCATCTAAAAATGTTAACCACTTTTCCCCATACAAACCTGCAATATCAGCACGCTTAAAATACGCTAAGGCAACTCGCCGCAATAAAATTGAAAGTTCAGCAATGATCTGTTGCGGTGGTTGAGTGTGCTTTTGGTGCGCCATTTGTAATTGTTGGATGCGTTGCATGGCCAAGCGTTTGATCTGTTGACGCCGATAATAGCGATAGGCACGCAGACTGATCCAGATAATTGCAATCAATAATAAAATGATTAACACAATCCAGCCCGGTGCTAAAGGCCAAATTGAAATGGGTGATGGCAGGTGAATGTCGCGTAAACTTTGCAGCGCAGGATTTTGCATAAGTTATTTCCCCCGGCGCTTTTTGCGTTGCAGAAAATACTGTTGCAACACATCAACAGGGTTTTGCTCGGTTCCAAACATTAACAAAGGAATTTTTACTTGTTGTAAACCCGTTTGCACAGCATGCCAGTGCTGGTTAAATTGCTCAGCGTACGCAGTTCGAAATTGGCGTTGACGTGTATCCATGCGCAGTACCTGTTGTTGGTTGCTGATCGCATATCGATCCGGCGGCGGAGCGGTACGTTCTATGGGATCAGTGATCCCACAAGCAATGATTTCGCAGTGTTTTGCCAGGGGTTGAAGGCGGGCTTGAGTTGTTGCCCCGAATTGATAAAAGTCACTGATCAGAAAAATTAAACTGCCCGGTTTAGCCACGCGACGCAATCGCGCTAAGCCTTGTGAAAAGTTAGAATGACTTTGCTCGGCAGTGGTTTTGTTTGCAGACAGTGTGGCCAGCGCTTTTAAGATCGGTAAGATACCCTGTTTACGGCTGCGGGGACGTAATTCTACTAATTGATCTTGAGTAAACAAGACTGCGCCCAAGCGGTCGCCATGTTGGATCGCCGACCAACCCAACAAAGCCGCTAATTGCGCTGCCAATACCGACTTAAATTGAATGCGCGTACCAAAAAACATGGATGGACTCAAATCCAATACTAAAAATACCGGCCGTTCACGTTCTTCATGATAGAGCTTCGTATGTGCTTTGCCGGTGCGGGCGGTGACTCGCCAATCCATACGGCGAATGTCATCACCGGCTTGGTAAATTCGAACTTCATCAAAATCAATGCCGCGACCGCGCAGCGAAGAAATATGTCCACCCATTAACGGTGTTGCAACCTTTTTATGGCTGGCCAATTCAAGGGTTCGCGCGACACCTTGTAGCTTGATCAAATCACTCAAGCTGATGCTGATGCCGGGTTGGATAGACGATGCTATGCTCATGCCAGGGTTTCTACGGTACGGCAACGCGTTTTAACAATTGGGTGATTACGCTATCGGTCGTGACACCTTCTGCCTCAGCGGCAAAACTTAAAATAATCCGGTGGCGTAACACATCATGCGCGATCGCTTGAATATCTTCCGGCGACACGTAATCACGTTGTGTTAACCAAGCATGTGCTTTCGCGCAGCGGTCTAATGCAATTGTCGCACGTGGGCTGGCACCGAATTGAACCCAGGTAGCCAACTCCTCGTTATACCGTTGCGGTTCGCGAGTCGCCATGACCAATTGCACGATATATTCTTCTAACGCCGGACTGGTATGCACCGTCAAGACTTCTTCGCGCACTGCATGAATAGTGTCTTCATTCACGCGTTCAGGCAAGCTATGCAAGGTCGTGCCTGGGTGTAGCGCTTCGTGTCGCGCTAATCGCAAAATCTCTTTTTCAGTGGCGCCTTGTGGATAATCAATTTTCACGTACATTAAAAACCGATCCAACTGCGCTTCTGGCAAGGGGTATGTACCTTCTTGCTCGATAGGATTTTGCGTCGCCATCACTAAAAATAATTTAGGTAAAGCATAGGTGGATTGACCAATGGTAATTTGCCGCTCGGCCATCGCTTCTAACAACGCCGATTGTACTTTAGCCGGTGCGCGGTTGATTTCATCCGCTAAGATCACATGATGAAACAGTGGCCCCGGTTGAAAATCAAATTTACCTGTTTCAGGTCGATAGATATCATTGCCGGTCAGATCAGCGGGTAACAGATCCGGCGTGAATTGCACGCGATGAAAATCCGCTTCAAGCCCTTGCGCCAAGGTTTTAATGGCTTTGGTTTTTGCCAAACCAGGCGCACCCTCAACCAACAAGTGACCGTCAGCCAATAATGCAATCAACAATCGTGTGATCAAGTCATTTTGGCCTAAGATCTGTTGATTCAAGCTATTACGCAAGGCATCAAGGGTTTGGTAATGCGAAGTCATGGGGATCACATTGCTTTGATCCATAAGTCTAGCTCCTAAGTTAGTCAAGGAAAGTGGAGAGTATATAACAAATATTTGGATGGAGTCTCCCCACTCTGTGCCATGAGTGGGGAGTTGAGTTAAACGCTTAGCTTAGCCTACGGCTTGAGTGCTTGTGTCAAAGAAATAAGAGATGCCGGCATAAACTGAAGCTTGTTGTAAGGTGCTGCGTTGTGTATGGAGATTCAGAGCAACCAATTCCACCAACTGCACTGCATGGATATAGGTGTTGCTACTGACGCCAGCCTCTAGTGTCGCATTGCCAACGGTGTATGCTAATCCAATGTCAGCATTTAGCGTGGGTATTACCGTCGATTTGTTAGCGGTGGTCGCAGTGGCAGGTCCGGCGCCATCTTGAGGTAAAATGCTAAATTCACTGCTTTTTAAGCGACCGTAAGCTAAACCGACTCCCGCGCCGGCGACCACACTAAGATCATCGGTGATGTAGTGGGTGAGTTTGACTTTGCCTTCAACCCCACCGCCATCGAATTCACTTTTCACGTTAGCTACGGCAAGCCCGCCTACATCCATACCATTAGTATCCAAGCGATGGACTACACGCACATATTGGGGGCCCGCTTCCACATCCACCTTAGTGTTTTTATTCTTATAGACTGTCCAACCCATTTCAACATCGGCTTGGTCAACATTAGAATATTGGATGGCGTTATTACCCGTTAATGCATCACCACCCATCAAGGTATTGCCTGTGGTACCCGCTAGGGTGACCCGATCACCAGAATCATGATTACGCTGCCATTCGGCTAGCCAATACCGTTCACCATCGTGATACCCGGCGAGCACTTTGAAGGCGGAGCCTTGATCTTCTGAAGCGTTGAAGGTGATTATTGGGGGAGCACCCTGGGAGACGCCAAAGTCAGAATCATCGCTGCTTTGCTGGGTATATAAATACTGTCCACCTACGAGCCAACCGCTAGCTGCAGAGACGTCTGATGCGGTATAAGCTGCCGCTCCAACGGGTGTTGTGCTAGTTGGCGCCGTGCTAGGAAGAGAGGCACCGCGTTGCAGCGCACTAATATTCGGCGCTCTTTTCATTGCCACGGGAACCGCATTGCGACCGTTAACCACCGCGTAAGGCGTGTTCGCATCTAGTATAACGGTTACGCCCTGATTGGTGACGGTTATCGTGCCGCCAAGGCGATGGACAATTAAAATATAATCGCAATTTGAGCCTTGGCAATTGGCTTTTCGCACCACAGTGGCTCGATACCGCGACCCTCTGACGCCAATCACGCCCACCGGCGTATTAACCGCATAACTACTCGGTGTTCGCTTGCTGATAGCGCCGGTTAACACGCGCATACTACCAATTAACAAGCTCGTTTTATTGGCATCTTTGCTTTTATCAGCGCGGTTATATTGGTATTGATCGATGCGATAGCGCGTACTAGCACTCAAATTAACGCGAGTATCATCGGTAAAACGCAAGGTTGTTTGGGCTCTAGCGCCCGTCACAACCGTATCACCCTGATTCAAATTAGAGCGTCTTCGAAGTTGGCGTTCAGCTTTTTGCCGGTTAATCGCACTCACGGCGCCACGGGTTGAAACCACTTGGGCCACTGTGTTTGTTTGGGCATTTGCTGCTGGCAACATAAAACACTGGGTGATTAAAATGAGTAATGAGAACAACCAGGTGAATAAGTTTTCTTTTTTCAAAATAACACTCCTTTGTGTAGGGATCCATAATCCCCACTGATAATAATACAGCTTGCAGTTCAGGACAAGACCATTACAATTATGTTTGTAAAAAAACAAGGAGACCAATGTGGCTGAAACTATTGATGATTTAACAGTTGATTACGAAGACGGTGGGACCTTAGTCAGCAAGCAATTAGATAAAATCGTTTTAACGAAGGGCGCTTGGTCAACCATCATGTTTAAATACCAAGATTTAGATCGGACTAAGCAAGATTGGGGGCCGATCAAGTACACGATTCGGCGTTATCAAAAACGCAATAACCAATATTCTCAAAAATCCAAGTTTAATATTTCCAGTGTTGATCAAGCGCAAAAAATTATTGATGCCTTGACACAATGGGTGAGTGAGGATGCAAAACCAGAATGAAACCTTGCATGATAATCATCTTATGCGTTTGCTGTCTCAGTGGTTGCGGGCAAAAAGGCCCGTTGACCTTGCTCGGCAATGCGCCGCAACACGTTTCAAAATAAGCTATGGATCATTTCACTTACCAGCAACAACAGTTGCATGCCGAAGCGGTGCCCATAACAGCTATCGTCGAGCGTTTTGGTTCGCCTTGTTATATTTATTCGCGTGCAACCTTAGAGCGCCATTGGCATGCTTTCGACGATGCGTTTGCTGCCGTGCCACATTTAATTTGTTATGCGGCCAAAGCCAATAGTAATTTAGCTGTATTAAATTGTTTAGCGCGTTTGGGTTCCGGTTTTGATATTGTGTCCGGTGGTGAACTGCAGCGTGTTCTCACGGCCGGGGGCGACCCTGCCAAAGTTGTTTTTTCCGGTGTGGGAAAAACGTCGCAAGAAATGCAACAAGCACTTGCAGTGGGCATAAAAAGTTTTAATGTTGAATCACGTGCAGAACTAGAACGCTTAAACAATATTGCCGGAGAGATGCAGCAGCAAGCGCCAGTGGCCTTGCGGGTTAACCCTGACATTGACGCAAAAACGCATCCTTACATTTCTACGGGCCTCAAAGAAAATAAGTTTGGTATACCATTAGCGCGTGCTAAGCAGTGCTACTTGAACCAACAACTCTATCCTAATATTCGTTTTGTAGGTTTGGATTGTCATATTGGATCGCAACTTACTGAATTGGAACCGATGGTTTCTGCTTTGCACCAAGTATTGGCGGTGATTGATGAGTTGGCTGATCAAAATATTATGCTTGAGTATTTGGATTTGGGTGGCGGCTTAGGCGTGCGTTACAAAAATGAATTGCCACCACATCCCAGTGAATATGCGGCAGCCATATTAGAGCCGCTGCAAGCGTATAACCTGGAATTAATTTTAGAGCCGGGCCGTGCCATTGCAGCCAACGCCGGTATTTTAGTGACGCGAGTCGATTATCTTAAAGACAATCAAGGTAAGCATTTTGCAATTGTTGATGCAGCGATGAATGATTTACTGCGACCGGCTTTGTATCAAGCCTATCAAGATATTATTCCCGTACAACAAAACTCTGATGCCGCTAAGCAACACTATGACGTTGTCGGTCCCATTTGTGAAAGTGGAGACTTTTTAGGAAAAGATCGCGAACTGAGTATAACGGTTGGCGATTTGCTGGCGGTGCGCTCTGCCGGTGCCTATGGTTTTAGTATGAGTTCGAATTATAATTCCCGCCCACGGGTAGCGGAGATCATGGTCGATGGTGATCAAGTCCATTTGGTTAGGCAGCGCGAATCGATTGAAGATTTGTATGCCTTAGAACAGGTAATAAGCGATGCAGATCAACTTTAGCAAAATGCACGGTTGCGGTAATGACTTTGTTGTCATCGATGCAATCCATCAAGATATTGCGTTTACGTCTGAGCTTATCCAACGTTTAGCTGATAGACATTTCGGAATAGGTTGCGATCAAGTTTTAGTATTGGAAGCGGCGGACGATGATTCGGTTGATTTCACTTATCGAATTTTTAATGCCGATGGCAATGAAGTTGGGCAATGCGGTAATGGCGCACGCTGCGCGGCTCTGTTTGCTCTGGATAAAGGTTTGGCGAGGCAGTCACCCATCCACTGTCAAAATACGGCAGGTAGATTAACCTTAACAACAAACGGCGAAACGGTGACGGTTGCGATGGGCTTGCCTGAGTTTGAGCCGGCAAAAATCCCAATGCTGGCTGAGTATATTGCGCCGGAATATTCTTTACCGCTCAGCGACAAAATTTTACAGTTTAGTGCATTGAGTCTGGGGAATCCGCACGCTGTGATCCAAGTTGACGACTTAGAAAAAACGGATGTCACACACCTTGCAAAAGCCGTGCAAATGTCGGGTTTATTTCCTGAAGGCGTTAATGTGGGTTTTATGCAAGTTCACAGTCCACAGAACATTAGTTTGCGAGTTTATGAACGCGGTGTAGGGGAAACCCTTGCCTGTGGTAGCGGGGCTTGTGCCGCAGTGGTCGCTGGAATTCGCTTAGGTCATTTGACCGATCCCGTTGACGTACAATTAGTGGGTGGTCATGTCCAAGTGTCATGGTCAGAGCAACAAGTACATTTAACCGGTCCTGCAGTCACTGTATTTGAAGGGACTATAGAGATTTAATGGTTATGAAAATTTTAATTTTGGGTGCAGGGCAAGTCGGTGGCAGTTTGGCGGAGCACTTGGTCGACGATCACAATGATATTACTATCATTGATAATGATGCTAAACGTCTGCGGCAATTACAGCGGCAATTGGACATTCGCACGGTGCATGGCCAGGCGTCACATCCCGATGTGTTAGAACGCGCTGGCGCGGAAGCTTCTGACATGATGATCGCTGTGACCAACAGTGATGAAACCAATATGATCGGCTGCCAAATTGCTCATACCTTATTTCAAATTCCCACTAAGATTGCACGGATCCGTGCAAGTAATTATGTGGGTTATGACAGTTTATTTGCGAATAAAGCGATTCCAATCGACGTTATTATCAGCCCAGAACAATTGGTGACGCGTTTTGTGCAACGCTTGATTGAATTTCCCGGTGCACTGCAAGTATTGGATTTCGCTGAAGGTAAGGTGCGTTTGGTTGCAGTCAAACCGATTTATGGTGGCCCTATGGTTGGTAAAAGCATTCACGATCTTTACCAAAGCATGCCTGATGTTGAAATGCGGGTAGCTGCGATCTTTAGGCGAAATCATTCAGTGCCTATCGTTGATAAGACCATTATTGAAGTGGGCGATGAAGTTTTCTTTTTAGCAACGCCGATGCATATTCGAAAAACCTTAGAGGCATTAGGCCGTTTAGCCAATCCGTATAAAAATATCATGATTGCCGGCGGCGGTAATATTGGTCAGCGTTTGGCACAAGCATTAGAACATAAATTTCGCGTTAAAATTATCGATCATAATTCGCAGCGCAGCCAAAATTTGGCTGAGGTCTTACATAAAACTACTGTATTATTAGGTGATGCGTCGGATCGAGAAATGTTAGTCAATGAAGACATCGAAGCCGTTGATGTGTTTTGCGCCGTGACCAACGATGATGAAGTTAACATCATGTCGTGTTTACAAGCCAAACGTTTAGGCGTGCGACAAGTCATGGCTTTAATCGGTCGCACGGCGTATGTGGATTTAGTCGAAGGGGGTTTGATCGACATTGCTGTTTCTCCACAACAAGTTACGATTGGCAGCATCCTTATGCACATGCGCCATGGCGATATGGTGAATGTGTATTCGTTGCGTCACGGTGCAGCTGAAGCCATTGAATTGGTTGTGCACGGTGATGAAAAAACGTCGAGCGTGGTGGGTCGACGCGTCGACCAAATTAAATTAACGACAGACGTGGTGATAGGCGCTGTGGTCCGAGGTGAACAAACCCTAATGGCAACCCCTGACTTAGAGTTGGCGGCAGAAGATCATGTGATCATCTTCTTAATGAATAAACGTTCTTTGGCGGAAGTCGAACGTTTATTCCAAGTTAATGTTGGCTTTTTTAGTTAAGAGCAGTTACCCAATGCAAATCAAAACGATTTTACGGATCTTAGGGTTGTTATTAATGCTGTTTAGCATCAGCATGTTACCGCCGATCCTGATCAGCACGGTTTACCATGATGCCTCCTGTGCACCGTACTTCGTAGCATTTGGCCTTACCTTTATAACCGGTTTGGTTTTATGGTTCTTGTTCAAATCACATCTGCGCGATTTGAAAACTCGAAATGGGTTTTTGGTTGTGGTGTTGTTTTGGTTTGTACTCAGTTTTTTTGCCGGCTTACCTTTGATGTTAGCCAAGGTTCCGCATGACACGTTGACGGATGCGATGTTTGAATCTGTTTCCGGTTTTACGACTACCGGTGCCACGGTAGTGAGTCATGTTGATAAGTTACCTCACGCCATGCGTTACTACCGTCAGCAATTACAATTTTTCGGAGGCATGGGGATCATCGTGTTAGCCATTGCCATTTTACCGATGTTAGGTATTGGTGGCATGCAGCTGTATCAGGCAGAAACGCCAGGGCCGATGAAAGAATCAAAGCTCACACCCCGCATTACTCAAACAGCAAAAGCACTTTGGGGTATTTATGTGGGTTTAACAGCCTTGTGTGCGTTATCGTATTGGTTAGCTGGGATGACTCCGTTCGACGCCGTGGGCGAGAGTTTTGCGACTATTTCGACCGGCGGCTTTTCAATGCATGACAGCAGCTTTATGTACTATCATAGCGATTTAATTCAAGCGATCGCAATGATATTTATGTTATTAGGCGGCACTAATTTTGGTTTGCACTTTTTAATGTTACAGCGAAAACGCTTGGCTGTGTATTGGCAAGACGAGGAATTCAAAGCTTATATTATTATGCTGGCATGTGCGACAGTGGTCATCACAGCGATGTTGATCGCTTATAGTTTATATTCGCATCCCTTGCACGCCTTGATCACCAGCGCCTTTCAAGTCGTTTCAATTTCTACAACCACGGGTTTTATCTCTGCAGAATTTTATGATTGGCCGTCGTTTATTCCCTTTCTGTTAATGTTCATCGCCTTAATCGGCGGGTGTGCGGCATCTACCGCCGGCGGCATTAAAATGATCCGCACCTTATTACTGAAAAAACAAACTATGCGCGAGGTGCAGCGCTTAATTCACCCGAATGCTGTCGTCGCGTTAAAGTTTGGTAAACAGATTTTGCCGGATCATGTTATGCAAGCCATGTGGGGTTACATCGCAGCCTTTGTAGTGTTGTTTGTGTTTATGCTATTGGCTTTGTTAGCCTGCGGTTTAGACTTCGTAACGGCCTTCGGTGTATTGGCTGCTACGATTTCAAATACTGGCGCGACTATCGGTAGCGCAGCAACCGGTTTTCAACACCTGAGTGATGTCGTTAAGTGGATCCTGATCCTCGCCATGTTGCTCGGTCGGCTAGAAATATTCACCCTATTAGTGCTTTTTACTCCGTCATTCTGGCGACGGTAAATTAAGCTTACATCTGTAGTGAAAAATCAATATTGCGAGATTTTGCTATTATTTATGGTGAAAACTAAGTATATTTAGTTGAATTTCATTCCAGATCATTATAGAAGAATTGGCATTAATAAAGGACTTATTTTATGAAAGCATCCGATCTATTCGTTAAAGCTTTATCCCAAGAAGGGGTGAAAATGATTTTCGCGGTGCCGGGGGAAGAAAATCTCGATTTAATCGAATCAATACGTAAATCCGACATTGAATTAATCGTCACTCGCCATGAACAAGCGGCAGGTTTTATGGCGGCGACCGTGGGGCGATTAACTGGGCGAGTGGGTGTGTGTTTATCGACGCTGGGTCCTGGGGCAACTAATTTAGTGACGGCTGCGGCTTATGCACAGTTAGGTGCGATGCCAATGTTGATGATCACCGGTCAAAAGCCAATTAGGCAAAGTAAGCAAGGTCAGTTTCAAATTCTTAATGTGGTTGAAATGATGAAACCACTGACCAAATACACCAAGCAAATTGTTAACGCCCATCGCATTCCAGGCTTGATTCGTGAAAGCATGCGCTTGGCGGTGGAAGAGCGTCCAGGTGCGGTGCATTTGGAATTACCCGAAGATGTGGCGCATGATGAGTGTGAAGCGCCACTGTTTGAATTACATAGTATTAAACGGCCCAGTGCCAATCAGCATGGTATTGATCGGGCGATTGAAATGATCGAAGCGGCCACGATGCCGTTAGTTTTAATCGGAGCCGCGGCAAATCGTAAACGTACTTCGCAAGCCTTAGCGGCATTTGTGGCTAAAACCCAAATCCCATTTTTTAATACTCAAATGGGTAAAGGCGTGCTCGATGAGCGTGATCCTTTATTCATGGGTACTGCTGCGTTGAGCGCCGGTGATTATCTGCATTGTGCCATCGCGCGAGCAGATTTGATCATCAACGTGGGTCATGATGTTATTGAAAAACCACCGTTTATTATGGAGCACGGCGGCACCAAAGTGATACATATAAACTTTTCTTCATCGCACATTGATGATATCTATTTTCCGGATTTAGATGTGGTGGGTGATATTGCCACTACGGTAGATCGCATTACCGATAAAATTCAAGTCCAATCCTCATGGGATTTTTCATACTATTGTCGCGTTAAACAAGAAGTTGAAAAAAATATTGCCGACGGTGCGGATGATGATCGCTTTCCTGTATTGCCCCCCCGCCTTGTTAGAGACGTACGCGCGGTGATGCCAGAGGATGGAATTTTAGCTTTAGACAATGGCATGTATAAGATATGGTTTGCCCGCAATTATAAAGCCTATCAACCCAATACCATTTTGTTAGATAACGCCTTGGCCACAATGGGTGCTGGCTTGCCTTCTGCCATGGCGGTAAAAATGATTTGTCCGGACAAAAAAGTCGTTGCCATTTGCGGTGATGGCGGCTTTATGATGAATTCCCATGAAATAGAAACGGCAGTGCGTTTAAAGTTAGATTTAGTCGTCATGATCTTACGCGACAACGCCTACGGCATGATCAAATGGAAACAACAAGCCATGGGCTTTGCTGACTTTGGTTTGGATTTCGATAACCCCGATTTCGTAGCCCTAGCCAAAGCTTACAATGCTCATGGTCACCGCTTGCAATCCACTCACGACTTACCGCAACTACTCACCACGGCTCTCGCCGCACCCGGCGTGCACGTGATCGAAGTACCCGTCGATTACTCAGAAAATGTGGATATGCTAGATAAAAAGCTCAAAGAGAAAACGTGTTTGATTTGAACTCAAACACAAGGAGAATACTATGAGTGACTTAACGGTTGTTTCGCCTTTTGATCATCACGAAATAAAATCATTTACGTTAAGCAACGAGGCACAGGCCTTAAAGATGTTAGAGACGGCGCAGCAAACATTTTTGGACCGTGACAATTGGTTAACGCCGTTTGAGCGCAAAGCTATATTGGAGCGTTGTTTAGACTTGTTAAAACAACGTAAAGATGAATTTGCATTGGCTGCGGCGCAAGAAGGCGGCAAGCCTTTGATAGATTCGAAAATCGAAGCGGACCGGGCGGTGCAAGGGATCCAAGTGGCGATTGAAACAATCAGCCATTTAACCGGGCGCGAAATTGCGATGAATCAAACGCCGAGTTCTGCGGGTCGCATGGCGTATACCTATCGGGAACCTGTTGGCGTTGTGTTAGCGATTAGTGCGTTTAACCATCCGCTTAATTTAATTGTTCACCAAGTTATTCCAGCCATTGCCAGTGGTTGCCCCGTGATTGTGAAACCGGCAAGCAGCACGCCCATCTCGTGTTTTAACTTAGTCGAGTTATTGTATGAAGCTGGTTTACCTAAAGTTTGGTGCCAAGCTTTAGTGTGTAAGAGTTCGGTGGCAGAAACTTTGGTGCAAGACTCGCGAGTCAGTTTCTTAAGTTTTATTGGCTCGGCACGTGTAGGATGGTATTTACGATCCAAGCTTGCGCACGGTGCGCATTGTGCCTTAGAGCATGGCGGTGCGGCGCCGGTGATTGTGGCGGCAGATGCGGATTTGGACGCAGCCATGCCTTTATTAGTTAAAGGCGGTTTTTATCATGCAGGGCAAGTGTGCGTATCAGTCCAACGCATTTTTGCCGAGCAGTCTATCGCTGAGAACTTAGCGAAAGAAATGGCGGCTTTAGCCGGGCAATTAAAAGTGGGTGATCCAACAGATCCTGCAACTGATGTGGGGCCGCTGATTGATCCCAAAGAAGTGGACCGCGTAGAACAATGGGTGCAAGCTGCACGTGATGGTGGCGCTAAAGTGTTATGTGGTGGTGCCCGGATCTCAGATACGTGTTATGCACCAACTGTTTTGTTAAATCCTCCGCTTGATGCGAAAGTCAGCCAGGCCGAAATTTTTGGGCCTGTAGTGTGTGTGTATTCCTATTCAGATCGCTTGGAAGCTATTGCCAAAGCCAATGCCTTGCCTTTTGTTTTTCAAGCCTCGGTGTTTACACAAGATCTGACGGCCGCGATGGATAGCGTCAAGCGCTTGAATGCTACGGCAGTAATGATAAATGATCACACGGCGTTCCGTGTGGATTGGATGCCATTTGGCGGGCGGCGCGAGTCCGGTTTAGGATTTGGTGGTATACCTTATTCAATGGACGATATGACCTATGAAAAGCTGTGGGTTTTAAAATCCTAATCAGTTATTTAACCAGAGTAAATATGTTTCTTGGATAGCCCGAGAATCACTGCGGATTTAAGGAAAATGCGTGCTAAGTCTGATTTTTTTACTTTCATGGTGTAGGTTTAAATAATTTTTTATCAGGATGTAGGGCTTCTACAAGATCTGCCGCGGAGGGTCTCGAGTTAATAGCCTCGTCACATTGCCAGCAAGACATAATTAGGAGACGAAATGATTCTGATAATAAGTGTTTTTTTGTTGGGGCAATACAAGGTTTGAGGTTTCTATATTGAATCTCGATTAAAAGTTCAGTGGGTCCCATCTTTGGATATTGCGGATAGGGATGTACACCAACAGAGACCTCCGCCATGAAGGTACCATATGAAAAAACGTCGACTTTATAAATAGACCTTGGTAATGGTGTATCCAAGATGATTTCTAGGGCGAGATAGGCAGGCGTTCCACAATGGTCGTAGTTGTTAGGATTAATAGTATTAGCCCTTTTGGCTAGGCCAAAATCGCAGATTTTAACATTATAGTTTTCATCAACGAGACAGTTCTCTGGTTTAATATCAAAATGCACGATGCCTTGACTATGTATGAATGCTAATCCCTTTGCTAAGTCATACAAAACACTCTGTTTGTGTATATTGTTGAAAGGAGCTTTTGAAGCTAAACCGTTACGAGGCTTTAATACATTCATTAATGAATTACCGCCATATTCCATGACAAGTGTAGTGGGTCCAGATTGTAAAACCCCATATAATGTAACAACGTTTGGATGCTTGGCAAGAGAACTGTGGATTTGAATTTCACGGGTAATGTTTTTAGTAATCGTAGCAGCTTGGCTCTTTGTACAGGGATCTCGAAACACCGGTATTTTAACTGCAACCTGTTCTGGCGGCTTGCCTTGTCTTGTTAGAAGTAGCTTGAAGACAACACCAAATGTACCACTACCTAAGCGCTTCTTAGGTTCTCCTAATGCATCATCAGCAATAACTTGCAAGGGTTCAGTTCGCAATGCAGTACGCAATTTTGCAATGGTTAATTGCGTTGCTCCAGAATAATTTTGATTGTCTGCAATTTCAAATAACCCTGCCATGAGGGATGTAGGGATCATTCCATTGTTTTGTGGTGTCGCTTTAGATGCTTCGAGACAGCCTTTTAGCCTTATAATAGGAGGGGAATCAAAAAACATTTTTCGACCCCACCCTTTACGGTCATTGTAATATTTAATTATTTCTTCTAATTCAGATATTCTCATAAAACTCAACTATATTACGGGCATACCGACTTATAAGTCGATATGGCTAGTGATTACCAACACAGCTTTAAATGCTACGGGTATATTCAAATAAAAGAGTTAAAACAGTCCGAAATTATATCATACAAACCTTAAGTAAACCTTAACAGTTACTTCGTAGCGGGCAATTGATGCATCTCATTTAAACGACTTGCAGTGCGTTTAAATTCAAATTGTTTACGACCGTCAGGGTAAATGCCTTCAATTGGGACGGCTGAGGAGACGATCAGGTTTACGCGGTTATCATAGAGGATGTCAATCAAGGCGATAAAGTAATTGATCTTCGATTCTTGCTCCGCTTTAATCTGTGGTAGATCGCTTAACATCACAGTTTTATACAAGCGGGCGATTTCTAAATAATCATTTTGGCTACGGGGTATGGCGCACAGATCATCGAAGGTAAACCAAATCACAGACTGGGCCCGCTTCACGGTTTTGATAGTGCGCTTGTCTATGACGATATCTTCATGGATAACCGTTTCATTTGCCGCCAAGCGTTTAAACCATTGTTGCATAGCCGCTTTAGTACTTTTGGATAACGGGGTTAAGTATACACATTCGTGCACAAGCTTCTGTTGGCGATAGTCATCTGAAATAGCCAAATGCATGATCTGTAGCTGTGATTCTAATAAAGCAATCGTCGGCAAGAATCGGCGGCGCTGCAAACCGTTTTTATATAATTGAGCTGGGGCAACATTCGATGTTGCAATCAAATAAATGCCGCGCTCAAATAATGCATTCAGCAAACCTGCTAGTAACATCGCGTCTGCGATATCATTCACAAAAAATTCATCGAAGTAAATAATATCAGAATGCATGGAAAATTCTCTTGCAATAATTTTTAAAGGATCAGCATGACCTTGAAGACGCTGTAAGTGAGCGTGTACGGTTTGCATAAATTCATAAAAATGCAAACGTAACTTTCGTTTGCCTGGCAAGCAGTCAAAAAAACAATTCATTAAAAATGTCTTGCCAATACCCGGGCCGCCCCAGACATATAAGCCTTGAGTCTGCTTAGACTTACGGGGCCATTTTAATAATGTCTTACGAGGAGATTTTGCAGTGAGTTGATCATAAATTCTTTGTAAAGCGGTCACTAATTTCTGTTGTTCAGTGTTGGCTTGAAGTGTATGTGCTTTTAATGCTGCTTCATAAGCTTCTTGAACCGGTCCCATCACGATTGATGTACATCAGTTAAAGAAAAAGGTTGATTGCGGTGATAATCAAGGATCGCTTGATACGTTGTGGGATCTTTACGATAACAAGGTTGCAGCTCAGGGTTGAGATGGTAATCATATAAACGCGACAACCAAAATCGCACGGCAGTTAAAGCCTCAAATAAAATGACAATCCAATCACCGGTTGATGTATGCACGCGGTAAAGAGTATTGGTGATCCCTGCGGTAATACCCTCGCTGCTTTGATACTCACCCAGATCATATTGCGACAATAATTCAATAAAGCTCTCGTCACTAATTTGCGTATGAACAGCCATGTTAATGATTACTCAATTGATGATTACCCGATTGATGATCCTGGCACTGCATCATGTTATAGTCTCAGCCTAATTTTCAGCATTGTAGCGAGTCGATCCCATGTCAGCAAGCGATACTAAACCCTTGATTTTAATCGATGGTTCTTCTTATTTTTACCGTGCATTTCATGCCCTGCCGCCACTGAGCAATTCGAAAGGTCAACCTACCGGCGCGGTATATGGCGTGGTGAATATGATCCGCAAATTGATCAAAGACTATCAGCCGACGCATATGGCTGTTGTGTTTGATCCTAAGGGTAAAACCTTTCGTAATGAATTATATCCTGAGTATAAAGCTAACCGCGAAGCTATGCCCGATGAATTACGCAGTCAGTTTGCACCGCTTAAAGCGGTCATTGAAGCGATGGGTTTGCCAGTCGTGATTGTCGATGGAGTTGAAGCTGATGACGTGATTGGCACATTGGCTCGTCAAGCCACTGAGCATGGTATGCAAACACTCATTTCAACCGGCGATAAAGACATGGCGCAATTGGTGGATGATCATGTCGCGCTGATCAACACCATGAGTAACACGTATTTAGATGCCGCAGGTGTGGAAACAAAATACGGCGTTAAGCCCAATCAAATTATCGATTATTTAACGTTGATGGGTGATAAAAGTGATAACGTGCCCGGGGTTGCAAAAGTGGGTCCTAAAACTGCAGTCAAATGGTTAGCGCAATATCATGATTTAGATTCGGTGTTAACCCATGCCGATCAAATCAAAGGTAAAGTCGGTGAAAACTTAAAAACAGCCATGGCACATTTGCCCTTATCAAAACAGTTAGTGACGATTAAATTAGACGTTGAGTTGAAGTTAACCCCAGATGATTTAAAACCACAAGCTCCTGCAACTGATAAGTTAGTCGAGTTGTATACCGATTTAGAATTCCGAGGTTGGTTAAGCGAAGTGCTGGGTGAAACCAAACAGGTCGAACAAAATTATGAAACTGTACTGACTCAACAACAATTTGATAAATGGATAAAGCGTTTAGAAGCAGCAGAACTCATCGCCTTTGATACGGAAACCACCAACATTGATGAACAACGCGCAGAATTAGTAGGCGTTTCATTTTCCGTTAAACCGGGTGAAGCCGCTTACGTGCCGCTAGCACATGATTATATGGGCGCGCCTGATCAACTCAGTCTTGATGACGTATTAACACAATTAAAACCCTTGTTAACGGATCCTAACAAGGCCAAAGTCGGGCAAAACTTAAAATATGATATCACCGTGCTATCGCATTATGGTATTGAAATGCAAGGCATTGCCTATGACACCATGCTAGAGTCATACGTGTTAAACAGCAGTGCTGCGCGCCATGATATGGATTCCCTAGCCTTAAAATATTTAGGTGCAAGCACCATTAGTTTTACCGATGTTGCAGGCAAAGGTGCCAAGCAATTAACGTTTAATCAAATCGATATCGAAAAAGCCGGTCCTTATGCCGCGGAAGATGCAGATATAACGTTGCAGTTACATCAAACTTTGTGGCCTAAAGTCAAAGAGCATAAGGGGATCTTAAGTACGTTTACAGACATTGAAATGCCATTGGTAAAAGTGTTATCTAAGGTTGAGCGAAACGGCGTGTTAATCGATGAAGCCTTGTTAAATGAACAGAGTCAGCGTCTTGCAAAGCAAGTGAATGCATTAGAACAAAAAGCCCATCAATTAGCCGGTGAAGTTTTTAATTTAAGTTCGCCGAAACAATTGCAAGCGTTGTTGTTTGAAAAAATGGGTTTGCCCATTTTACAAAAAACGCCAAGTGGACAACCCTCCACCGCTGAAGCGGTGTTGCAAGATTTATCGCTAGACTATCCATTACCGAAAGTAATTTTAGAATACCGTAGTTTAAGCAAACTGAAATCAACGTATACTGACGCTCTGCCGCAGCAGATCAACCCTAAAACCGGTCGCGTACACACGTCCTATAACCAAGCTGTGACTGCAACCGGCCGCTTATCGTCTACCAATCCAAATTTGCAAAATATTCCGGTTCGCACCGAAGAAGGCCGCTTAATCCGCCAAGCCTTTATTGCGCCTAAAGGCTATAAAATTGTTGCTGCAGATTATTCACAAATTGAATTGCGGATCATGGCCCACTTAACGTCTGATCCGGGCTTAATGAAAGCCTTTTCCAGCGGATGTGATATTCACAGCGCCACGGCAGCGGAAGTATTTGGTGTCGATATTGATAAAGTCACCCCCGAACAACGCCGACGTTCAAAGGCGATTAATTTTGGATTAATCTACGGTATGTCCGCCTTCGGTTTAGCCAAGCAATTAGGGGTAGAGCGCCAAGAAGCCCAAGCGTATATCGATATTTATTTTGATCGCTATCCAAAAGTGAAAGAGTATATGGAGTCCACCCGAGAATCGGCACACGCCAAAGGTTACGTTGAAACCTTATATGGTCGCCGCTTAGTCTTACCTGAAATTAATGCCAGCAACCACCAGAGGCAACGCGCCGCTGAGCGCGCTGCTATCAATGCACCCATGCAAGGTACCGCCGCCGACATTATCAAGATCGCCATGATCAACATCGATAACTGGCTACAACAAGGTGAAGTCGATGCGCGTATGACCATGCAAGTGCACGATGAACTCGTGTTTGAAGTGGCCAACGACCACGTCGATACCTTAGTTAAAAAGATCACCCAAGAAATGGATAACGCCGTTGAACTCAACGTCCCCTTAGAAGTGCATGTTGGAATCGGCGACAACTGGGATCAGGCGCATTAATAAGTGCAAGAACCTCTTATTTAGGCGGCCCTACACTGACGATTTTCATGGCGTTCGTGCCGCCCAAAGTGCCCATGAAATCGCCTTTGGTGACGATAACTAAGTCGCCATCTTCCACTAAGTCTTGTTGCTGTAATAGATCAACAGCGCGGCGATTGATTTCGCGGCGATCAATTTTGGTCGGATCAAACCCCATGGCATAGACGCCGCGATATAAGGTGACTTTGCGTTCGGTATTTAAATGACGCGTTAAGGCGTAGATGGGAATGCCGGATCGGATCCGTGACATCCATAACGGCGTGGAGCCCGATTCTGTTAAACAGATAATCGCTTTAATATTCAAATGATTCGCCGTATACATCGCTGCCATGGCAATGGCTTCGTCAGTGTGCTCAAATTTACGTTCGAGTCGATGCTTAGACGTACTGGCAATAGGATTTTGTTCGGCGCCTAGGATCACTCTTGCCATGGCTGTCACCACTTTTGTCGGGTGATCACCGGTCGCCGTTTCGGCCGATAGCATCACGGCGTCGGTGCCATCGATCACGGCATTGGCAACATCTGACACTTCGGCTCGGGTTGGGATGGAATTGTGGATCATCGATTCCATCATTTGAGTAGCGGTAATCACAGCTTTGTCTAGGGCGCGGGCGCGGTTGATAATAAGTTTTTGAATACTGGGTACGGCGGAATCTCCAATTTCAACGCCTAAATCACCGCGCGCGACCATGACGGCATCTGAAGCTTGAATGATTTCATCAATGGCTTGCACGGCTTCGGCGCGTTCGATCTTGGCAATGATGCCGGCTTTGCCGCCGGCAGCTAACATTAATTCTCGCGCTTCATGAATATCATCAGCACTGCGCGGAAATGAAATCGCTAAATAATCACAACCCATATCGACAGCCGTTTGCAAGTCAGCTTTATCTTTATCGGTTAAAGCTTTGGCAGACAAACCTCCTCCTAAGCGATTAATACCCTTATTATTTGATAACTCACCGCCAACCCTGACTTCACAAATCAGCTGATTCGATTTAACCGATTTAACTTTTAATTCAATACGACCGTCATCTAACAGAAGGATGTCATCGACGTTAACATCTTCGAGTAATTGAGGGTAATGCAAACCCACATGATGTTCATCACCATGCTCGGTATCACCGTTGGCGATTAAGGTGAACTCATCGCCAGCCGTTAAGATCACTTTACCTGCTGTAAATAAACCAATGCGAATTTTAGGACCTTGCAGATCAGCTATGACGCCGATTTCACGTCCACAGTTTTTCGCGCATTCACGAGCCACTTTGATGCGTTGTTGATGATCTTCTGCAAGTCCATGCGAAAAGTTAAGTCGGACCAAGTCAATGCCGGCAGTAATTGCAGCGGCTAACACAGTGGGATCATCCGTTGCTGGACCTAACGTTGCAATAATTTTAGTGCGTCTACGTTGTACCATGATCGGTCCTTTTATCGAAGTTGAAGTGCAGCGACTGCCGGTAATGTTTTGCCTTCTAAGTATTGTAGAAATGCGCCACCACCGGTTGAGATATAACTGACTTTATCGCGAATGCCAAATTTGTCAATAGCGGCTAAGGTATCGCCGCCGCCTGCGGCAGAGAAGGCGTCACTCGCGGCAATGGCTTGCGCAAGTGCCTGGGTTCCCGTAGCGAATTGATCAAACTCAAAAACGCCGACAGGTCCATTCCAAATAATCGTTTTGGCCTGTTGTAGTTGATCGCTGAAATGTTTGGCCGTTTCAGGGCCGATATCTAAAATCATTTCATCTGCTGTAACGTCGGTAAGCTGTTTGCAAACCGCTTTTGCAGTGGCGGAAATTTCCGTGGCCACAATTACATCGCTCGGTAAGGGTATGTCAGTCTGTTGCATTAAGTTGCTGGCTAAGTCAACTAAGTCAGCTTCATATAAGGATTTACCGATCGGAAAACCCGCGGCTGCAATAAAGGTATTGGCAATGCCACCGCCTACGATAAGATGATCAACTTTTTTGATCAGCGACTCTAACAAAGTCAGTTTGGTTGATGCCTTTGAACCGCCCACAATAGCAACGACCGGATGTTGCGGCGCTGCAAAAGCCGTTTCTAAGGCTTGCAACTCGCTTAACAATAAAGGTCCAGCACAGGCTTGCGGTGCAAATTCAATAGCACCAACAGTTGATGCATGCTGGCGGTGCGCGGCGGCAAACGCATCCATCACAAAAATATCACACAGTGAGGCAATGTGTTTTGCCAAGGTTTTATCGTTGCTCGTTTCACCGGGCTCAAAACGCACGTTTTCACATAGCACGCATTCGCCGTTATTGACGGTTACGCCCTGGGTCCAGTCTGAAATAAGTTTACAGGATTGACCTAAATGCTTCGTTAAATAATCTGCGACGGGCTGCAAACTGTATTGCAAATCAACGCGTCCTTTGGGTTGCCCCAAATGCGACATAACGATCACCGCAGCGCCTGCTGCTAAGGCAGTTTGTATCGTGGGTAATGCCGCTTGCAAGCGAGCGTCATTGGTGATCACACCATCACGTAACGGAGCATTAAGATCTTCGCGGATTAACACGCGTTTCTGCGATAAATCCAAGTCATCCATGGCTGTTAAGTTCATTACAAAATTAATTTTTTACCCCAACCAAGCATGCGTTACATCTAACATGCGATTTGAAAAGCCCCATTCATTGTCATACCAGGAATAGACTTTCACTAAGTTATCAATGACTTTAGTTCTATGGATATCCACAATCGATGAATGTGGATTATGGTTAAAGTCGACCGATACCAGCGGTTCTTCGTTAACTGCCAACACGCCTTTCAATTCACCCGAAGCCGCTTCCTGCAAAATGGCATTCACTTCTTTAGCGGTCGTATTCTTAGGTGTTGTAAAAGTCAAATCAACAATGGAAACGTTGAGTGTTGGAACACGAATGGCAGCGCCATCCAACTTGCCACTTAATTCAGGTAATACCAAACCCACGGCTGCTGCGGCACCTGTTTTCGTTGGGATCATCGATTGTGTAGCAGAACGCGCGCGGTATAAATCTTTATGATAGGAATCCACTAACATCTGATCGTTCGTCACGGCGTGTATGGTCGTCATCAAGCCTTTTTCAATGCCTAATTTTTCATGCAGCGGTTTGACTAACGGAGCTAAACAGTTAGTGGTGCATGAAGCATTTGAAATGATTTCATCTTCAGGTGTTAACGTATGATGGTTAACGCCATAAACGATGGTCGCGTCCACATCAGTACCCGCAGGCGCGGAAATAATAACTTTTTTAGCGCCGGCATTGCGGTGCATAGTCGCTTTTTCGCGGCTGGCAAATAAGCCGGTGCATTCGAATACGACGTCTACGTCTAATTCTTCCCAGGGCAAATTGTGAGGGTCGCGCTCGGCACTTACGTTAATGGTATCGCCATTAACAATTAAGGCGCCATTGTCAGTGCTGACTTCACCTTTAAAGGGACCGTGCGTCGTATCATAACGCGTTAAATGTACGTTGGTGTCTAACGGTGCCAAATCGTTAATGCCAACGATTTGAATCGCCCCTTGGTATTTAGATTCATACAAAGCCCGTAACACATTACGGCCAATACGTCCGTAGCCATTAATCGCAACTTTAATTGTCATCAATGTTCTCCGCTGTTTATAGTAATGCTTTAACCGCTGCTACCACTTTGTCTGTGGTAAACCCAAAAGCTTTAAAAAGATCGCCAGCTGGGGCTGAATCACCAAAGCTGTCCAAGCCAATGATTTTACCCTCTAAGCCAACATATTTATACCAGAAATCGCGGCTCGCAGCTTCTACTGCTACGCGTTTGGTCATAGTAGCCGGCAGTACGTGTTCGCGATAAGCAGGATCTTGTTGCTCAAAAGTATCAGTTGATGGCATCGACACAACTCGCACCAACTTGCCTTGCTCTGTTAATTGCTCATACGCTGCAACCGCCAAGCTCACTTCAGAGCCGGTCGCAATGATGATAGCCTCTGGCGTGCCTGCACACTCTTTTAAGATATAACCGCCGCGCGAAATAGCCTCTAAGGTTGCCGCATCACGTTGTTGATGAGAGAGGGTTTGACGCGATAAAATCAATGATGTAGGCCCATTATCACGCTCAACTGCAGCTTGCCAAGCTACCCACGTCTCGACCGTGTCGCACGGTCGCCAAACTGACATATTGGGCATGGCGCGCAGTGAGGGCAATTGCTCGATAGGTTGGTGCGTTGGACCATCTTCACCTAAGCCTATCGAATCGTGAGTGAAAACATAAATAGTACGTGTTTTCGATAAGGCCGCTAAGCGCAAAGCATTGCGCGCATAATCTTGAAAGACTAAAAATGTGCCGCCGTAAGGAATAAAGCCACCGTGTAGCGCCATGCCGTTCATGATGGCACACATACCAAATTCGCGTACGCCGTAATACAAATAATTTCCTGTCGGCTCAGTCGCTGATACTGCTTGACTGGCAGAGCCCCAGGTTAAGTTCGAGCACGTTAAATCGGCTGAGCCGCCAAATAATTCTGGCAGCAAGGCGCCGATGTCATCAAGCACTTGTTTAGAGGCTTTGCGTGACGCTAAATTTTCCGCATCTTGCGCTGACTTTTGAATATGTGCTTGCACTTGATCATGCCATTGCGCGGGTAACTGATTTGTCATGCGTCGTGTAAACTCAGCTGCTAATGCTGGATGTTGTGCTGCATAGTCAGTAAATAATTGCTGCCAGTCACGTTGGCGTACAGCGCCTTGTTCACTTGCATCCCAGGTGGCTTGAATATCATTAGGGACTTCAAAAGGTGGATGCGACCAACCTAATTGTTTGCGTGCGCCTTCAATTTCACTATCGCCTAGCGGTGAACCGTGAGATTTTGCCGTATTCACCAAGGTGGGAGCGCCGAACGCAATTTGGGTTTTGCAAATAATGATGCTGGGTTTATCGCTTTCAGAATGGGCTTGTTCAATGGCACTTTTAATGGCGTCTGGATCATGCCCATCGACATCAGCGACCACGTGCCAGTGATAACCCTCAAAGCGTTTAACCGTATCGTCGGTAAACCAGCCATCGATTTTACCGTCGATGGAAATACCATTTGCATCATACATAACGGTTAATTTGCCTAAGCCTTGAGTGCCGGCCAAGGAGCAGACTTCGTGCGATATTCCTTCCATCAAGCAACCATCGCCGCAAAAAACGTAAGTGTAATGATCCACAATCGCAAATTGCTCGCGGTTAAACTCAGCCGCTAACGTCCGTTCTGCCAACGCCATGCCAACAGCATTTGCCAAGCCCTGACCCAGCGGGCCGGTGGTGGTTTCCACACCTGGCGTCCTACCGTATTCTGGGTGTCCTGGGGTTTTAGAATGAAGTTGTCGGAAGTTTTTTAAATCGTCAATACTGACGTCATAACCTGATAAATGCAGCAAAGCATATTGCAACATTGAGCCATGACCATTAGACAAAATAAACCGATCCCGATTACTCCAGTTAGGATCCTTCGGATTATGTTGCAAAAAGTCATTCCAAAGCACTTGTGCAATATCGGCCATACCCATCGGCATACCCGGGTGACCAGAGTTAGCTTTTTGTACGGCATCCATACTCAAAGCACGTAGCGCATTTGCCAATTGGGAACGTGAAGGCATAAGCAAAATCCTCATTAATTCGGGGGCTGTATTGTCCCAAAAAGTGGGGGGTCTGGGCAAGTAAAATTTTTAGGCTGTCAGTGTTTTAGGTCTTGCCCATGCCTTAAATTAAAATATTAATGGTATAATCACGTCTTTTACTAAGAATAAGGTCGATTTGAGCACATGCGGTATGCGCTAATTATTTGGCAAAGTGTATTTTTATTGTTGAGTCTCAGTCAAGCCAATGCGTTGGCAGCTACGCCCAAGCCGAATTCCAAGTCACACGTCGAAGTGACAGGATCCAAACCCGCGCTAGAGCAAGCTCAAGCGCCTGGCTCGGAGATTACGGTAAAGAGTGCGCGTGATTTAACATGGGGTGCGATGTTCTACTACGGTTGGCAAACCAGCACCACCATGATCCACCTTGCACAGCTTAAGGATATTCATCTCGCCCGTGCTCATGAGTGGTCGTTAGCATTATCGTATCAGCTAGATAAGGACAATTGGCTTCGCCGATTATTACGTTGTCTTATTAGTACGATTGAAGTCGTCGGGAATGTGACGTATCAAGATGATCCAAAAGGCAATATTTTTGAGTTAAATCCATATTTGTTAGGTCGTATAGATTTGATTACCACCCGATGGATACGCATCTCGTTTGCGTTTGGTGAAGGTATCTCATATGCCAGCAAGGTGCCGTATTGGGAAGTTCGTAGTGTTGATAACGCTAAAAATTCACGGCGATTTTTAAATTACTTAACCTATGAATTGGTGATTTCAATTCCCAAACACCCGCAGTGGGAAATCATTTATCGAGTTCATCATCGATCCGGCGTATTTGGTTTATATTGCCCTGGCCGGACCAGCTCCACTGCGATGGGTGTGGCGATCCGTTATCGCTTTTGAACTCGCGGCAGCTTCAGAAAGTGATAATGTAGCAGTGTAAATAAGAGTCCGTCAGGATGTTGTTTTAGCCACGAACCTTGCTGGCTTGGCTGAATCACTGTTGGCGATTTTTTTAATCGCCCCAAGAAATCATAATTATCGCTATACGAACCCACGACGGCAAAAGGCCTATGTTGTTTTTGCAGTCTCGCCAATAAAGCAGCCGTTTGTTTAGCTTGTGGATATTTGTGCGCGACTAATGAGGGCGTTGCAAACCCGTGAAATAACAGGACTGTAGCCACACTTAAAATGACAAGCATGCGCAGCAAGGTTTGCGATGCGAGTCGTTTGGTGCTGATCCAAATTGATAAACCGATGGCGATCAAGCCTACGCCCAAATACAGATGAGCATTAGAGTGCGTGGCTAATATTCTCGTAAAAGCGATAAATTTTATTTGGGTCAGACAAAAAGTAAACCCTGCCAGACAATAAAAAATCGTTAAAGGCCAGTGATCAACCGATCTGTGTTCAGCAGGGGTTAACAGACGGGCGGCCAATAAGGCATAGAGTGGTAATAAAGGAAATAAATAAAACAAACGTTTGCCACTGATCAAACTCATGATGGCAAAGATCAATAGCAGTGTGTAAAAGCAAAATCGTATTTGTGGCTCACTGTCTTTTGCCCAACACGGTTTAAGGCGGCGCCACAAGGGTGGCCACATCACCCAAGGGAAGAATAACAGTCCAAGCGCGGGGATGTACCACCAAACCGGATGGGCATGGGCGAATGATTGGGTCATGCGCCCAGCTGTTTGTCGCCACAAGAGTTGATAAACCGTATCACCGCTGCTGTGCTGGACAGCTAAAAAGACCCAGAGCAGGGCCACTGCAGCTGCAAACACGAGTGCCAGAGTGCCAAAGCCATACCAACGTGTGCGGGTAAACGTGGTCGTTTGTGTAAAGAAAATCGGGATCAGTAGCCACGGTGAAAGCGTAAAGATAAGAATAACCGGGCCTTTGGTGAGTAGTCCGCAGGCTAGAGCGAGAGCGTAAACAACCCACCAACGATTTTGACCCTGCGTTTGGATTTTCACACACGCAAACATGGCGAGCAAAGCAAAAAAGCCTAGCATAATGTCAAAGCGCAAGATCGGCATGTTCGCGGTCCAATACGCCATCCCAAGCAATAGTAGTGGTGCAAGTTGTTGGGTGTGACGTTCTTGTGGCCAAAGCGATTTTGCCAGTTGCCAAACGAGTATTAAATTTCCAAAACCAAATAAGGTCGGTAATAAGCGTGGCCAGAGATCGCCTACACCCCATAAGGCCCAACCCAGGTTGAGTAACCAAAATAATAAAGGGGGTTTTTGGGTATAGAAGTGGCCGTTGATGAAGGGCGCTATCCATTGATGTTGACGCCACATATTCCAAGCAACGCCAACATAACGCACTTCGTCAGCAGGAAGGAGTGGTCTAACGTGGTAAACAATCGCCAAAACGAGCAAGCAGGCAATGCCAGTGAACAGAGGTATTAACGTGGCATCGCTGGGAAAGGATGCCATCAATTTTTTATACGGGGAAGACATGGTGAGCCTCTAATTCTTTTAGTGGCCGCATTATTACATAAATGGGAGTAATACTAAATGATTACCCAACCGATCGTTGATCTCTTAATAGAAGCATGAGTGATATCTTCAAAGTGTTTAGGCAAGACGCTCTTTTGCTCAACGCGTTTAGGGATTATTGTCACTGAAACAATCGTGGAGATGCAGTTATGCAGTTCAATAATGCTGAACAAGCCAAGGCGAGAGTTAATATCACATTAGACGTAGTGACCGATGAAGCCGCTAGTAAAAAGGAATTACCGTTAAAATTGTTATTGCTAGGCGACTACAGTAGAGGTAGGTCGTCGTTACCATTACGTAAACGCAAGCGCTATAAAATTAATAAAACTAACATTGATGCAGTGCTGGAGCAGTGTGCCCCTGGCATGAAACTTATGGTGAACAATAGGATTAATGCAGAGCAAGAAAGTTTAAGCGTTAACCTTAAATTCAAACATCGTCAAGACTTTGAACCGCTTAATATCATTCAGCAAGTGCCTGAGTTAACACGGTTGATGGCTATGCGCACTATTTTAAAAGATTTAAAAGCAAATTTAATGGATAACCACGAACTCAAACGAATACTCAATACAATCATTATCCAACCTGCTGCACGGCTACAATTACAAGCTGAACTGAGTGGTTTGATCCCTTCAGCTGAACAAGGATCAAAATGTGACTGAAGAATACAAAAACTGTTATGAATTAGTGTGCGAAGCAGCAGCGGTTGAACCGTTTCGGGAACGCCCACAGTTATTAAGCTTTATTCAACCAAGCCAGTTAGCTAATAAAGGCTTAAATGAGCGTTTAGTAGCAGGATTGCAAGTGTTAATGGAATGTGTCAGTGATGACAAGTTTGAAATAGATAAGGTTGATCGTCTATTGCTTGACCGCTATATCGCAACCATTGATCATGTAATCGGTTTGCAACTTGATGAAATACTCCATCATGATGAATTCCAAGCACTCGAGTCACTCTGGAAAAGCACGGATTATATTACACAGCAAACTGAGTTGAATCAAAATCTGCAGTTAGAATTATTGGATGTCAGTAAAGACCAGTTGCAAACTGATTTTGATGAGGCTAGTGATTTAACGCAAACAGGTTTATTCCAACAAATTTACATCGATGAATATGATAGCCCGGGGGGTGAACCCTTTGCGGCGATGATAACGCCGTATGAATTTACGGCCAGTCATCAGGATATCAAGTTGCTGCGAGACTGCGCGCAAGTCTCGGCACGGACACACTGTCCTTTTTTGGCCTCGGTGGGCCCGACGTTTTTTGATAAAGACACATTTGATGATGTGATCAATATTGAAGAATTAGGAACGTTTCTAGATCGAGCAGAATATATTCGCTGGCAACAATTCAGAGAAACTGAAGCTGCGCGTTACGTCGGTTTAACGTTGCCAAAATTTTTATTACGCCTGCCATATGGAGAACAAAATCCAGTTCGCAAACTGAGTTATCGAGAACATGTAGAAGCAGATAATGCGAAAGACTATCTTTGGGGATCGGCAACGTATCCGCTCGCTGTTAATCTACTAAAAAGTTTTCGAGACCACGGTTGGTGCGTAAATATCAGAGGGCCAGAGGGTGGTGGTAAAGTCTCGCAGTTATTGCTTCACCAACATGACTTAGAGTGTGGCACCTTAACCAAGATCCCAACGCAGTGTAGGATTTCAGAAACACATGAATTAGCTTTCGCTGAGCATGGTTTTATTCCACTCAGTTATTATAAGGGTAGTGATAATGCCTGTTTCTTTTCGGTTAACTCTGTGCAAAAGCCCGCTTTATATGATAGCGACCTGGCCACAGCTAACAGCCGCATTAATGCGCGTTTGCCCTATATCTTTCTCAGTTCACGCATCGCGCATTATCTAAAAGTATTGCAGCGTGAAAAAATTGGTTCTAACACCACACAAGCTGAATTAGAAAAGCAATTAAATGAGTGGTTGCAAACCTTGGTTACGCATATGAATAACCCCAGTGCGGAGTTGACTGCTAAACATCCACTCCGTTCTGGCTGCGTTAAAGTGCTAGAAAGCCGTGATGATCCTGGCTATTACCAAGTTCAATTAACCGCTGTACCACATTTTCAAATTGAAGGTATGGATGTGAGTTTAAACTTAACGTCGCAATTGCCAACACGACAACACAAACATAATTAAATAGGAGAAACACCATGGCAAGTCCCGCTTATATGACAGTGTATGATGAAAACGGTCAGCGCCTTAAAGGCAATGTAACGATCTCAGGACGTAAAAACACAGTGGAAGTTTTAGCGTTTAAGCATCAAATCTATATCCCAGCTGACCACGACACCGGTTCACTGACCAGTGTGCGAAAGCATGATCCCTTTGTTGTGACAAAAGCTTTTGGCCCCCTAAGCCCAGATTTTTATAAAGCTTGTTGTGATGGCAGAACGTTAAAAAAAATCATTGTGGATTGGTATCAAGTTGACGACGATGGAAAAGAAAAAAAATATTTTTCGCATACGTTGGATAGAGTGAAGGTGGTGGCCTTAAAACCGATGATGCAACATATTAAAGATCGTAAGAATGATCATCGCGTGCATGAAGAACTTGTAGAGTTTCGTTATGAAAAAATTACTTGGTTATATCATCAAGGTAATAAACAAGCGGATGATGATTGGCAAACTCGATAAGTTTAATAAGATGATGTAGAGAAGCATTATGATGAAATTAAACTGCGTTTTTCAAAGCTATAGGGCAGCTTTGGCAAGCAACTTGCTATTGCGCAATTCAAGTTTCAAAAACTTAAATCTTAGCCAGACCCAATATGGTTCATTTGATAAAAAATCAAATAACTTAACCCCCTTGTTACAAAAAAAGTTTTTACTCACGAACACGATATTTACCGAGAGTGTTTGTGTCAGATCGCTAGATATAGTGCGTGGACAAATGGCACCCAAACTATTTTTGCTTTTGGGGTTGCTAAACAAAATTAACGGATTTATAACTTCTAGTCCGAAAAGAAATATGGGTGGGATCAACTTTATCAGACAATGTATTTCCAGCAATTTAATGGATTATATTCGCTGGCCTTTGAATGATTCGTTAAGGAGAATGAGTCATGAAACTGAAATTTAAATCAAGCGTGTCGGCTGCATACATTCATGTGTCTTTTGATGATTTTGAAGATGCCGCAAGTAATATAGTCGGTAACAATCATTTCGAGTTTAATGAAAAGCGAGAGAGAGACTGTCTCGAGGTAATTTCAACTCTATGGGATAAGGGCCAGATCTTGCATATGCTCGTTGCACTACAAGATTGTCGAAAGAAATTATCCTGGTTTAGGCACAGAAAGTTTTTGGGTACTGTGAGAGCGCTAGAAGCTCAGTTATCAATAGAATTATTTGAAAGAAAATTAACAAAGCGAGAACTTCACGAGCTAAGAACAACACTAGAACAAGCAGATGCCTATGTTAAAACTACGCCTATTCAAAGTGGTGATAAAGGGCCGAAAAGAGAATCTGTCTCAAAGGGCCCTGAGAAATGTCAGGCCGTTGCTGATCTTTACCACAGACTCGCTAAAGTTAGTAGTAGGGAGGATATGCGCCGATCGAAAACAATGCCGTTCCGTGGCAATTGGTTTGTACGTAAACTGCAAGGCTTGAAAGATTGGTTCAGCCGTCTTAAGGCTGAAGACCCTGTTATATTTACTCGTAAAGGCTTGAAAAATTCGTTCAACCGTCTTAAGGCTAAAGACCGTGCTATATTTACTCGTGAAAGCACTTATCGTGGGTCGGATACGGTTAACAGTCTGTATCAGACTGCAGCCAGGTATACTGAACAAACGGCAGAGCCGAATAACGTTCTATTGAAAGCAAAATTGATCAAGCTCAATGTAGCCGCTAAAAATTATACTACAGCTTGCAACCTTATGCTTGAGCTTTTGCCGGAGCACACCCATTTTGCCGGAGTTGATGTCTGTAAAAAAAATACTGTTACGGGAGAGTCTTACGTCACTAAAACCCCGTTATCTTTGATCAATGAGCTAAGTACAATATTGGTATCTGCGACACAAGAGAATAGGACCAAAGCGCTGCATAATATGCTCCTATTCGACATTTTAAGTAATGCTCATGCTGTAGATAGATTAAAAGCGTTGAGTGAGGATGCAAATCATGGAGGTGCTAATTTAGATAGTGATGAAATGACTAAACTACAAGACTTGTTAGCGCAATTGGCCACTCATCAAGATCATCTCGAAAGCAAAAGGGCTAAGTCAGCACTACGATACGCTACGCATAGTCACTCAGCTCGTAGCACTCGCAGCAGCCCTATCGTCGATAAGAAAAAAGCTATAACCAGAAGTGCTACGGTAAATTTTCAACGAGGTGACGATGGTAACTATGCCGTTGCCCTCCACATGTGATGAATTAGCAGAGGAGCTAGCTAGTATGCGCGGAGCGATAACTCGCTTCGCGCAATCATCCCAATCAAGTTATTCACAGTTAGCAAAGCAACTATTAACAATTCAATCGTCAAGTTTATTAATGCCGCGTGTGGCGAAATCACTTATCAAACTGCAGTTACATGAAGCGGGTATTGTCCAGCCTCAAATAATTAACCCTGATACATTGCTTGTTTACCCGGAAGCTGCCAATTCACTAATTTTTCATCCCTTAAGGTCTGTGGTCGTTAATCCACTCATGAGAACAGAGGTGTGTGTTACAACAGTAGACAATAACCTAACGCGACTTAGTATTATGTTGGTGAGCAAGAAAAATATTCCATTGTCAGAGTTGCTGTGGCAGGATTTTAGGATTTTTATTAATGCCGACTCAAACATAGCTGAGCATTGGGTGTATGTGCTAACTGAAGGTTTGCAGCAGGTTTCACTGAAGATCAATGAAAAGGTAAACCCTCTAGGGTTATCTCAACAGGTTGGTCACTGTAAAATGACAGAGGATAGATCCGATAATTACTTACTATTACATGATTCAACTGACTTCCCAGAACAATTTAATTTTATCGATCTGCCTCAACTCGAAACTTTTGACTGGCCAAAAGAAGTTTACGAATGTGAACTCTTATTTGAAATGAATACGCAACATTTATCATTACCGCTGGTTGAAGCTGAACACTTCCAATTACATTGCGTGCCTGCGATCAACCTCTTTAAGTGCACCAGTGAACCGATTTATTGCGACCACAGGTCTAGTCAATATCCTGTTATGGCTGATCACAACTCGTCAGCGAAGTTGCAAATTCAAAGTATTGAACATGTTGAATGCGAAAATTTAATAACAGGCCAGCAGCAAAGTGTCAAAAAATACTTGACAGATGATCCGTCGCAATCTGGCCCGAATTATTCAAGTGATTTGGAAGTCAATGCGCAAAACGTTAAAGCGAGAATTACACTTGCTGGCTTGCCTCTAGATGATCATGTTGTGGTATGTGATTTAATGGTCTGTAATGGCAATATTCCCCAACAATTGTTGAAGGGTTGTGAACAACTTGAAGTGCTTGACCATTCAAACCTGTCAGCAAAGTTGCTAACACAACCTTCAGCTTACCGATTGCCACCAACAACATTGGATTATACGCTTGCTGCTTTGACATCAACTTGTAATCCCCAGCAGATTTTTTCTGATCACCAGCACTTTAAAAAACTCTGCCATGGCTTTAACTGGTCTCAGAATACGTTATTACAGCAACAGATCGACGCTATTGATCTGCTCGAGTGTGAAACTCAATTTGATTTCACCCGCGGCGTATTGCAACAAAACTTAGTGATCACGATACATTTGGCTGACAGCGCTTTCCGTGATCTGCCTAATGCGTATCGCTTCGGACAACTGTTACATTATCTGTTTGAAACTCATGCCCCGATGAACATGGGTTTAATAACACACGTTGAATTAATTGGTCAGCCGCGAGTCTGGAAGTGGAATACACCCAAAAAAAGTTCGATACAGTAAAACAGCTATGTGCTTTGTTGCCCCATACAAGCTTGGCTTATGCCTTATACTTGCTTGAGCAAAATGCGGGAATTAATGTCCATCTCCGAACCGGTACGGTTGAATTTAAGCTGCAATGGTCAGCAGGTTTTCCTTCGAGGATGATTAATGAAGCATATTTAACATCAAACCACAGTTTAACACTTGAGATAATAAGTTTACTTGATCCAAGCCCCGCATTGGTTAAACGCATTGAAATTCAGTCAGATTTACGCGCAGCATACCACCAAATCAGTATGCAATTATTAAAAGCACTGTATTTTGATTGGCAATCTACTCACCCACAATTTGCATTTGCCACGGTCCAAGAGCGATATAACAATCTAGTTCAGGCAATACACTCTCCACCAGGCCTTAGCTTAGCCTCGCAACTTGAGAAATTTCTAGAGTATAACGTAACAGTATTGACACGCCCGGTATGGAAAACTGTTGTTACCGCCAGATTAGGTGATCAGCAACACTCATTAAAACTCGGTCTAAATAGCCTATGCGGCACACGGCTATTTTGTGACAACACACTATTGAATATAGCGTTAGGCCCGGTAGAGTGGCGACACGCTAAACCACTATTAACAGATCAGTGTTATAAACAACGATTTTTGAAAATTGTAAGCGCTGGCACACTCGCTTGGCAAAAAAGAATATTTACACTAGCACTCATTATTCAACAAAGCCCAGTATTAAACTCAGGTATATTATATCTTGGTTGGAACACCGGTTTCAGATCAACTACAACGCTAGGCCAACAAATCACCGGTAAATTTCGCGTCTTTATCTAGGATCTTAGTTAACGTACCGTTACGTTTAATTTTGGTTAAACCACGATTGAAAATTTTAGCTAAAGGGGCCGGTTTAGGATTATGTTTAGCAAACCCAACAAATAATTTTTTAACTCCTAATGCGGGTTCTAGCGCTGTTAAACGTTTCGCATAACGGTACCCTAGGGGATTGGCGATTAAGTAGTCTGCCGTGAACTTATCAATGATAATAAAATCAACGATGCCACGATACAGCTGCTTTAAGTTGGCTAAATCATTGGAGACGAAACGTTTAATTAAATTATGATTATTATCAAATGCGGGTGTATTGCTATAGCCGTAAACTGTGCCGAATTTATAATGTTTCATCTGATCAAACAATGCTTTTTGATCCGTTCGAACTAATTGCACTGGCAGTGTAAATGGGTTATCGCGACGTTTGAATAACACGATAGGGCCACCCGAAAAAGGGTGTGAGAAAGTCACATTATGACTGGCTTGCTGTGAGTAATACTCTGGAAATATGCCATCGACTTTAGCTTTTTTAACTTTAGCGATTGCCTGATGCCACGGCATGAACTTAATATCAACATTGTACCCTTCTGCCTTAAATGCCGCTGACACAATCTCATAAGCGTAACCGTGATAGCGCTTATTTTTTAATACGTAGGGTACCCAACGCGTCGTGGCCAAATGCACAGTTGGCTTTGCAGCTTGCGTGCTTAGGATAAAGCCAAGGAGTCCGGCCGCTAATAGAAAACTAACAATTTTCTTTTGCATATTTATATTCCCTTAATGAATTGTTGCCTAGTTTAGATAAATGTGTTGGTCATAGCAAGGTTACGAGAAAAATAGTCACGCGGGTAATACGCTTGCGCACCCTGACAAAAAAGACTATAAAATAAACCTTATGACATTAACCACCCAAACTCAAACCCTGACTAATTGGGGTAATACTAAACGGATCGAAGCCCAAGTTGCTCGGCCTGAAAATATTTCCCATATCCAGTTGCCAAATACCGGCACGATACTCTGTCAAAGTGCGGGTCAAAGTTATGGTGACGCGGCACTCAACGCGTCTGGTGTAATGCTATCCACAGAGTGTTTAAATCGATTATTGGCTTTAAACGTTTGTCACGATGAATAAAGAACCGCTACATATTTGTATGGTGATCGATGCGTTCGATGGTTACCTTAATGGCGCTAGTGTCTCGACGCAGCGCTTTGTTGAGCAATTGCGTTTGAGAGGGCATAGGGTAAGCGTTGTGGCAGCAGGAAAACCGGCAGCTGATAAAACAGTCGTTGCAGAGTACTATCCACCGATGGGTCGAAAACACATGCACTTTCCCTTTGGCAAGCCTAACGATAAAGTCTTATCTGAAGTGATCAGTCAGGTGGACATTGTACACGTGCAACTCCCCTTTAAGTTGTCTAAACATGCAATTCGCATTGCTCGGCAAAAGGCAAAACCCTGTGTGGCGAGTTTCCACGTGCAAGCTGAAAATTATTTATATCCCTTTAGGTTAACAGCAGCTTGGTTAGCTAAGTTAGTGTATCATTATCAAATTCATACTATTTTTAATCGAGTTGATCACGTGATTTGCCCTAGTGAATTGGGTCGACAAGAATTGAACCGTCATGGTTTGGCAAAACCTGCCACAGTGATTTCAAATGGCGTTGATCCAATGTTCAAACCCCGCGTTGTTAGTGATCTGAAGTTTAAACGTGATCAATTCATCATTGTAACGGTTGGGCGCTTATCGCGTGAAAAACAACAAGAGCTTATTATAAAAGCGATTTCCAATTCACCACATCGCGAGACGATCCACCTTATTGTGATTGGTCATGGTGCCCGTCAAAAACGTTTAGTCCAGTTAGCACGGCAGCTATTGTCGCCAAGCCAATTTGAATTTTTAACTGTGGTAGAACCGAAGCAACTCGTTGATTACTACAATGCTGCCAAGTTATTTGTTCACGCCAGTCGCATTGAATTAGAATGCATGGCAGCACTAGAAGCCATTGCCTGCGCTACCACACCACTCATTGCTAACTCCCCTTTATCTGCCGCCCCTCAATTTGCACTCGATGACCGCAGTTTATTTGAACCAGGCTCAGTTGCACAGTTACAACAAAAAATCGATGCGTGGATAGAAAATCCAGCTGCTTTAGAAGAAAGTGCTCAACAACATTTACGACACGCCAAACAGTTTAACATCGAAAACTCACTTTCCAAGTTAGAAAATGTATATCGAAGTTGCCTATACTCGAAAACCACTTTGTTTCGAGTATAGACTCGAAGCAAGGTGGTTTAGGTTTGCTTATCGGTTCGTACAATATGGATGGCGAGAATAATAGCGCCTAAGAAAATGGCTGAGTCAGCGGCATTAAATATCGGCCAGTAATATTGGCCGGCATGTAATTGAATAAAGTCGATCACGTGACCATGTGAAAGTCGGTCGGTTAAGTTACCAATAGCACCGCCGACGATAAAGCTGATGGCAAAAGCCGGCCACTTCTTTGTGGGTTCTAGGCGCACTAACCAAGCTAATAACGTTATACAGACAATTACAGCAATGGCGCCAAAAAACCATTGCTGCCAACCACCGGCATTGTTTAATAAGCTAAATGCAGCGCCTTTGTTAAAGGATAAGGTTAAATTAAAAAAAGGTAAGACCTTTACAGGCCTTGCAAAAGGCAGGTGGGTTATAGCTAGCTGTTTGGTAAAGGTGTCGATAGCCAATACGATTACGCTGATCCATAACCAGTGCAAATTTTTAAAATGAAGTTTCATACCATACCCTTAAGCAAATTGTCGTGACTCACCTGATCCGTCAATGTTGCTTACGCAGCGTTGGCAAAGCTCAGGATGTTTAGGCTCGCTGCCGACTTCTTCGCGGCGGTGCCAACAGCGTACGCATTTAGTGTGTAACGATGCCTTGACGTCTACAAATACATCATTGCGCTCTGTCGCTAGCGCAGAAGCAGATTTTTCCTTTAAAGGTGCTAATGTGGCGGTTGACGTGATTAACACAAATCGTAATTCATCCGCTAGCAAGGTTAAGCATTCTAGTAATTCATCACTAACGTATAAGATTACGTCTGCAGCCAAGCCTGAGCCAATGGTACCGGCATTGCGGGCGGCCTCTAGGGCTTTATTAACAGTGTCACGTACGCTAATGATGTCAGACCAAAAGGCTTGATCAAATTGTCGCTCAGTTGGGATCTCAGGCCACGCCGTATACCAGCTGCTTATAAAGACCGAGGTTTCACGCTCACCCGGAAGATGTTGCCAAATTTCATCGGCGGTAAATGATAAAATCGGTGCTATCCAGCGGACCAAGGCTTCAGTGATATAATACATCGCTGTTTGGCAAGATCGCCGTGCAACACTGTGTGTTTGTGTGGTGTATTGGCGATCTTTAATAATATCCAAATAAAAACTGCCCATGTCGATACTACAAAAATGATAAATCTTTTGATACACCAAATGAAATTGATAACGGTTATACGCTTCAATAATTTCGGTTTGTAACAACTGCGCCCGCTCGATTGCCCAGCGGTCTAACGCTATCATTTGATCGACGGCAACGCTGTCTTTGCTGGGATCAAAATCATGTATATTGCCCAATAAAAATCGCGCGGTATTACGCAAACGTCGATACGCATCAGCAACACGTTTGAGAATTTCATCAGAAATACTTTGTTCAACCACATAATCGGTAGACGCAACCCACAAACGCAGCACATCTGCGCCGTATTGCTTGATGATTTTGTCTGGCGCGATGATATTGCCTAATGACTTAGACATTTTTCGGCCTTGCGCATCAACGGTAAAACCATGGGTTAACACTTGTTTATACGGCGCTTGGCCATCGATCGCATACGAACTCAGTAATGACGTTTGAAACCAACCGCGGTGTTGATCTGAACCTTCTAAATATAAATCTGCTGGTTTGTGCAATTCATCGCGCTGTTGTAAAACGCAGAAATGTGAAACGCCCGAGTCAAACCAAACATCTAAGGTGTCGGTGGCTTTTTCATATTGATCAGCTTGATCACCTAATAATTCAGTCAAGTCTAAGTTAAACCACGCATCAATTCCCTCGGTTTCGACGCGTTTTGCAATCGCCAAAATTAATTCGTTTGTATCCGGATGCAAAGCTTGCGTGTCTTTGTGAATAAAAACCGGTAGCGGTGTGCCCCAACAGCGTTGCCGCGAGATGCACCAATCGGGGCGGTTTTCTATCATGCCGGCAATGCGTGCTTGGCCCCAATCAGGGAGCCAATCAATTTTAAAAATGCCTTCAAGCGCATCGCGTCGCAAATTCTGTTTATCCATACTGATAAACCATTGTGGTGTGGCACGGAAGATCACCGGCGTTTTATGACGCCAACAATGTGGATAGCTATGTTCGAGAGCAACATGATGCAGCAGCTGGCCTTTGCTTTGTAATATTTCCATAATGTGTTCATTCGCTTTTAACACATGTTCGCCTGCGAAATATTCTGTACCCTCGACAAAGCAACCGCGATTATCAACTGGGTTGTCGATGGGTAAGTGATAGTGCTGCGCCACCAAAAAATCTTCTTGCCCATGCCCGGGTGCCGTGTGCACGTTGCCGGTGCCCGCCTCTGTGCTGACATGGTCGCCCAGTACGACTGGCACTTCACGGTCATAAAATGGATGCCGTAGCTTTAAGCCTTCTAAGGTTTTGCCTTGGCCATAAGCGATCACGCGGTAGTTTTCGATTTCATACCGTAGCATGCAATCTTTACTGAGCGCTTCGGCAATTAATAAGCGTTGTTTGCCTTGTTGGGTTTCACACTGCAGTAATACGTATTCTAATTCCGGATTGACTGCCACAGCTTGGTTAGCCGGTAACGTCCACGGCGTGGTGGTCCAAATAGGCATTTTGATTGGGCCTTCGCCTTTACCATCTGTGCTGTGATTTAAGCGTGTAAACAGACTTTCGTCATCTAATACATCAAAGCCAACATCGATGGCAGGTGAGGTTTTATCGTAATATTCAACTTCAGCCTCAGCTAATGCAGAGCGACAATCCAAACACCAGTGCACGGGTTTAAAGCCTTGAATTAAATGACCCTTCTCAATAATTTTTCCGAGTGCACGTAGGATGTTAGCTTCGTAGCGATAGTTCATCGTCAGGTAAGGATCATCCCACAAGCCTAAAACGCCTAAGCGTTTAAACGCATCGCGTTGCAAGTTAACTTGCAACATCGCGTAATCGCGGCAGGCTTGCCGAAATTCATCTGCAGTGACTTTACCACCAGCCTTGCCGACTTTCTTTTCAACGTTTAACTCGATCGGCAAACCATGGCAATCCCAACCTGGGACATACGGCGCATCAAAACCGCTGAGGGGTTTGGATTTTATAACAATGTCTTTCAAGGTTTTATTTAAGGCGTGGCCAATGTGAATGGCGCCGTTCGCATAGGGAGGACCGTCGTGCATAATAAATTTATCACAACCTGCACGACTTTGGCGGATTGCGCCATATAAGTCTTGTTCAGCCCACAGTTTTAATCGTTCCGGTTCGCGCTGCGGCAAATTGGCTTTCATGGGAAAGTCAGTGCTGGGTAAATTTAACGTCTGTTTGTATTCTGTCATAGTGATTATGTCTTTGTTGCAAAATAATGTTTAGCGTTTTCGATGTCAGCGTAGATTTGGTTTTTCAAATCGTCTAGGTTTTCAAAGTCAGCTTCTTCACGCAATTTTTTTAAGAATTCCACCTCGGCCCATTGCCCATATAAGTCGCCATCAAAATCCAGTAAGTGTACCTCGAGCAGCATTTTTGTTCCACCCACGGCTGGCCGCGTGCCGAGGTTAGCAACCCCTTGATATTGCTGGCCCTGATACGTTAAATACACCGTAAAAACACCCTGCAATGGACTGTGCAAACGCTTGAGCGGAATATTGGCTGTAGGCACGTCCCACTCGCGACCCTGCTTATCACCATGGATCACGCGACCGCAGAGTGTATAAGGCCGACCTAGGTAATGCTCTGCCGCTACAAAATCGCCTTCTGCCAAGGCTTGCCGTATCAAACTGCTACTGACCCGTTGGCTGGCGAGTTCAACGTCAGGTAAGACGTCTAATTGAAAGCTGCCTTGCTGCGCATAGTGTTTTAGTAACGCCGCGTTACCCTGACGATCTTTGCCAAATTTAAAATCTTCCCCAATCACCAATTCTTGGATCTTAAGCTGTTTCAGAATAATGTCTTCGATAAATGTCTTAGCAGAAAGCATGGCAAACTGATCGTTAAAACGCAAACACACGCACCAATCAATGCCATATTCTGCCAAGCAATGCATTTTCTCACGCCAGCGCGTTAAACGTGCTGGAGCAGATTGCGGATTAAAATATTCGTGCGGCTGTGGTTCAAACACAATTACCATGGTCTGTTTGTTACGGGTGAGAGCTTTGTTTTGCAGTAACGAAATAATGTGTTGATGCCCAAGATGCACGCCGTCAAAATTGCCGATAGTGGCAACACAGCCATGCGCCTCAGGGGGTAAGGCTTGAGGGTTACGAATTATCTGCATGTTGCTTCAAGTCCAGTTGCGCTTTGCGAATACCTACTACAAATAGGCTAACCGCATAACACAGCATGGCGCCTAATACCGACAAGGCTAGATGCCCGGCACGCTGATGCCAGGACCAATGAAGCCAGGTGTTAACAGGCGCAGTCGTTAAATACAGCCAAGCAAACAACAGTGTGCATGAGAAGATGATTTGTAAACCATAACGCAGCCAACCACGTTGCGCTTGAAAAATGCGACGGCGTTTTAACAGAATGAATAACGCGCCGGCATTAAAGGTCGCTGAGAGTGTGGTTGCCAAGGCCAAGCCGGCGTGCGCCATGGGTTTGATCAGTAGCAGGTTGAAAACGATGTTGAGTAGCATGGCAATGGCTGCGATTTTTACGGGCGTTTTAATATTTTGTTGCGCATAAAAACCCGAGGCTAAGACTTTGATTAACATAAACATGGGGATCCCCAAGGCAAACATGCGCAGGCTTTTGCTGGCCATATTGACATCTAATGCATTGAAACGACCGTAATGAAATAAGGTGGCAAGCAATGGGCTAGCTAAACAGTATAAGCCGATAGTCGACGGGATGGCGATCAACAAAATCATCCGCATGCTCCAATCTAAGGATTTTGCATACTGCTTCGGTGATTTCGCAGCGTGTTGCCGTGACAAGTGCGGCAGTATCACCGTAGCAATGGCTACGCCAAATACGCCTAGCGGAAAATTCATTAAGCGATCTGAATAAAACAACCAAGATACACTACCGATCTGTAAAAATGAGGCGAACAAGGTATCTATTAGTAAATTCACTTGCGCGACGGATACGCCAAATAAGGCGGGCACCATTAATTTTAATAAACGTCTAACGCCAGGATCGGACCAATTCAACACCGGTTTAGGGAATAATTTTAAGCGCATTAAAAATGGAAGTTGCACGGCCAGTTGTACCACGCCGGCAATCAATACGCCCCAAGCGCAGGCTTCAATGGGATTAGCAAAATGCGGTGCTAAGTAAATGGCTGCGCCGATGATACTAAAATTTAATAACACCGGTGTGAAGGCAGGCACCGCAAAACGGCCGTAAGTATTTAAAATGGCGCCAGATAATGCCGTTAATGAAATAAAAAACAAATACGGAAAAGTAACCCTAAGCATCGAAACTGCCATCACATAGCGCGGGCCACCGTGAGTGAAACCGGCTGCAAATATACTAATAATAATGGGCGCCGCAATGACACCAATTACGGTCACACAAAATAAAATTAACGCTAAGTTACCCGAGACATGATTAATAAACCGTTTAATATCTTCGTGAGATTTTAATTGTTGGTATTCCGACAAAATCGGCACAAAGGCTTGCGAGAATGCCCCTTCGGCAAATAAACGTCTCATAAAATTAGGGAGTTTAAAGGCAATTAAATACGCATCGACCGCAGCGGTGGCTCCAAACAATTGGGCAATCACCATATCGCGCACAAAGCCAAATACGCGTGACAGTAATGTCATGCTAGACACGGTAGCGGTGGACCGGATCAAACTGGGCGATTTAATCGCTTGCGCAGGCAATTGTGCCGACATGTTTTAAACCTTAAATGGGATCAATGCCCGCTCGAGTCTATCATCTAACGATGTTATCCAGCCAGGATCATTACGATCGATATTCATCGGTGCGCTCAAGCGTAAATCATTTGGGGCGATGATCACTTGTGTGTGCTCTAAACCCGTTTTTGCGATCAGCACGAATAATTCATCGATCGATGAATCGCCTACCGCTAAACAGCCGACGGATAACTTTTTACCATGAATGAAAATATTACCGCCCAAATCTGAACGGCGATCCACTCTAGCGTGATACAGATCAAACGCATTAGGGTAGTCTAATTTCATCGATAAGCGCAAACGGCTAAACGGATTTAATTCCACAATATGATAAACCCCCTCTGGGATCTGGTGATCAGCCTCACGCAACTTCGGCCCCGGCACACCGCTTGTGGCCTTTAAATGATAATTTTTAATAAAACGCCACTGGCCGTTTGCGCTGCGGGCCCACAATTCCATGCGCCGCTCATGCTTGAAGGTTAACAGACTCACCGCTGCCGGCGGGTATCGCACGCTTGCGCGGTTAAAGTATGGCTTGATCCGCGGTTCTACGATTGGCGCATATTCCGCTACCACTTCCCGCGTGGCTTTTTGCCAATCGTCGGTATCAATGTGTTTGGGTGGATCAAAAGTGTTGCACGCCGATGAGCCGGCAAGTAAGGCGAGCAAAGTCGTGGTTTTCCATAAAGTTCTGCAGTTAAGCGTCGACATAATTTTTACGTGAATGGGTAATTTGTGCCGTATTGTAGCAAATCTGCCCTTCAATGCCTACTTGGGATTAGGGCGGGTAACACGGGCGGGAGGCTGGTCATGCCGTTGAAAGCATATGAGGTTCAGTATCTGCAGAAGATTTTAGGTGCGGTGGCGCGCCAGTATATTCGTGAGGCTAAGAGGCAAAATGCAGATTGGAATCAGGACCTTTATGCCGATGAAGACCCTGATCCTCGACCATTTGAGGATCTTGGACTATGGATTGACTTACAAAGCCATATCCAAAGTTTAAAATCTTCGCCAAATAAAAAACAGGATTTGCTGGATTTAGCATTGAAATTAAATGTCTTATATAAGGAAACAGTATTAGGTAAAGAAACATTCAAAGATGGACATGTATCGCCCGATGCTAAGACCGACTTGCAAGGCTGTTTTCATGTGTTACTGCGGTTCTTGTCAGTTGATCAGATCAATAAACTTAAAAATAATGCCGCAATAGATCCCGAACTCAAAAAGTCACTAGATGTCTACACCCCATTGGCTGAATTACGGCAAATGGCTATCAGTAAAAAACGATTGAGCCAACGAGAAAAGAAAACTCATTATTATGTTTATTATCACCCATCACAACGTAGATACCTCGTTGTTAATGCGAACGTTGATCAAAGTATTTATGAAAAATCGAGCCAGCTAGATAAACGTTTTATCGTGTCAGCTCAGGATTTTTCAGACTGGGAAGACAAGTTTAAACCGGGTGGTGTTTTTAGAAAGAACGAAAATGTAGCTGATCAAAGCCATTATGTGTGGGATCTTCGAGTCAGGAGAGACGACCGCTCAGCAGCCTTTAAAACCAAAGAAGATGTCAATGAATTCGTCCAAACAGTCACTGATGAACAAAAATTCAAAGCAACCGCAAACCAATTTTTAGATTTCCTTGAAACCCATCAAGAAGCCGAAATAAGACACCTGCTCGATGATTGGTGGCGAGTCTCTGTGGGTGTAGGCGCGTCAGAAGCCTTGTGGATGGCCATGGGTGATAAGACCGATGTGCTGGTTAACCATTGGGGTCAACAAGCAGCTGAGCACTTTCACGCTGGAACGTCAGCCAGTATCGCAGCAGGTATGAGTGGCATCATGGTAGGTGATCCCATCGTCCTTGGTATGGTGGCTGCAGCAACTTATTATTTTTATACGACTTGGCAGCGTGAAAAAGAACTCGGCCGTAAATTAACAAAACCAGAGAAAAAAGAGATCCGAAACGACGCTTTAAAGTTAGGATTCAAAGTTTTGATCGGGGCTGTCGCTTGGAGTCTGGGGTTTGCAGTCGCCACGGCGAGCATCGCGGGCACAGGTGGGGTCGGCGCGGTGCCGGCAGTCTTAATTAAAATGACCT